>Ga0181529_10004618_pt1 | contig 14812 bp, 13 predicted proteins | sample PEATcosm2014_Bin_36_FD_119763 | JGI IMG/M metagenome (GOLD analysis project Ga0181529, IMG submission 119763) | Peatland microbial communities from MTU Mesocosm Facility, Houghton, MI, USA - PEATcosm2014_Bin10_30_metaG | ecosystem: Environmental > Terrestrial > Soil > Wetlands > Peat | place...
GCCGTGGTGACCAGCGTGGAAGGGCTGGACCCTGCGATACACTGAGATTCATGAAGACCCCGCGATGGATTCCGGCAGCCGCGGCGCTGGTTTGCGCGCTGCTGCCGCGGGCCCAGGCAGCCGGCCTGCCGCGTAAAGCGCCGGACTACACCATCAACCTGGCCGGCGGGAAAACGCTGACGCTGAGCCAATACAAAGGCCACCCGGTGGTGCTGGCCTTCATCCTGACGACCTGTTCGCACTGCCAGCGGGCCATCGGATTCCTGATCAAAGACCAGAACGAATACGGGCCGCGCGGCCTGCAGGTGCTGGCTTCCGCCATCGAGGGGAACGCTGCCGCGGCGGTGCCGCTGTTCCTCAAGAATTTCCAGCCGCCGTTTCCGGTGGGATATAGCGAGGGTCAATCCGCGCTCGATTTCATGCAGCACTCCGTCGCGAAAATACCGATGATGCCCCTGATGGCGTTTCTCGACAAGCAGGGCAACATTCGCGCGCAGTACGAGGGCGACGATCCGTTCTTCGGCGACCAGCTCGAAGAGAACCTCCGCCGGCAGATTGAAGCGCTGCTGAAGTTGGGTGCGCCGGCGAGCAAGAGCCCGCCGGCGAAGTCGACCGCCGCGCCCAGAAAATCCACGGCGCAGTAGCTCCGCGGAGGGCCGGGGGTGGGGGTTCAAATCCATGCCGCGGAGCCCAGCCCGGCCCATTGCGAATCGCCCTCGGATTTCTGTCCGCGAGGTTATACCCGGAGGCCAAGCAGGGCCACGTCCTCCGCAAGGGCGGCGGCCCGCAATTCATTATCGAGCGTAGCGAGCGGCAGCGAGCGGCGGCGCGCCAGTTCCAGGTACGCCGCGTCGTAGAGAGTCAGGCGGTGGCGCCTGGCCAGATTCGCCGTGGCGCCCCATGCCTGACGGTCGGTCTCCCGATCTACCGTGATGGGAAGCAGAGCCAGATCGGCAAGGGCGGCATCCCGAAACGTGGCGTCGGACCTGCCCTTCCGAACACCCATTTCGAGAACGTTGGCAACCTCCAGCCGCCAGAGCGCCGGAACCCATGCCTCGGATTCGACAACTCGCCCAAAAACACTCGAGATCTCTTCCGTGGTTTCGGCAGAGTAGACCCACGCAAGAGTGACGGAACTGTCGAGAACCAGGCTCAAGGCCGGCCCTCGTCGCGGTCGGCTTTGAGCGCCTCCCAATCGAAGCGTCCCAGCGACAGGCGTTCCGCGCGGGCACGAATGCGCTCCGCCGCCGCTCTGGCACTCGCGCGGTCGATGCCGCCGGTGCTGGCAACCAAACGAGCCACCGGTTTGCCGTGCCTCGTGATCACGATTTCTTCACCCCGCTCTACGCGGTCCAATAAAGAACCGAGCTTGTTCTTGGCTTCGAAGGCGCCGATTTCCTGCACGATTTCTCCTCAATCTAGCTGAAGCTAGCTTAACACAGGACCAATCCCCTCGCACCTCGCCTGGTGGATCGCCCGGGAAATGGCCTAACCTGGGAAAGAGCCTGCCGTGCCGCTGCCCAGCCGCAAATTCATACTGCTCTTCGCCCTCGTCAACGCCGCCCTCTTCAGCGCGCTGCTGCCGCTGTGGGAAGGCTTCGATGAGGCGTTTCACTATGGCTGCGTCGAGACCCTGTGGCAAACCCGGCGGCTGCCGGTGCTCGGCGTGACGCGCGTGCCCTACGATGTGAACGCCTCGTTCCGCCTGGCCCCGGTCAGCCACGTGGTGGAACGGGTCATTCCCGAAGCAACTTCCTACGATGCCTGGTTCGCCCTGCCGCAGGCCGAGCGGGAGCGCCGTCGGCGGGATCTCGAACGGCTGGCGCCCGCGCCGCAAACCAGCTCCCGGGCCAATTACGAAGCGCATCAACCGCCGCTCGCGTACCTTCTGCTGGCGTCCCTGGATTGGCCGCTCTCCCGCTTTCCCCTCACCGTGCGCGTGTTGGTATTGCGGCTCACAGGCGCGGTGTGCTCCGTGCTGCTTCTGTTTTTCGGCGCGGCGGCGCTCGGCCGCACTCTGGAGGTGCCCGAGCCGTTCGCTTCCGTGGCGCTCTTCACCATCTTCTGCTCGGAAATGCTCTACGCCACCGCGGCTCACGTGGCGAATGACTGGCTCGCGGTCGGAGTCGGCGCCTTCTTCCTGGCTGCCCTGGCCGCGTTCGTTCGCCGGCCCGACCGGCGGTCCGCCCTCCGCGCCGCCGCCTGGCTGGCTGCCGGGCTCCTGACCAAAGCCTACTTTCCGATCTTCGCCGTGCTGGCCGCCGGCGCCGCCGCCCTGTTAGTATGGCGCCGCCGCACGGCAATCGGGGCCATCCTTCCCGGCGCTGCACTGGTCCTGGTGCTGGCCGGTCCGTGGTACCTGCGCAACGCGGCGCTTTACGGTAATGTCAGCGGCACACAGGAAGCGTTCGATGGCATCGGCCTCCGGCAGGCATTGGCGGCGGCGCCGCGCATCGATTGGCTCTCCGCCAGCGGCTATCTGGCGCGGGGTTCGCTGTGGACCGGCAACAACTGGTTCAACAGCTTTTCGCGTACCACGCTGGACCTCATGCTGGCGCTGCTGGCCCTCGGCGTGACGGCGTGGGGCAGCCGCCGCCGCGCCATCCAACCTGCCGAACGGGCGATTTTCGCCGCAGTGCTGCTGTTCTCGGCCGGCGTGGCCTACGCCACCTGCGCCAGCTTCGCAGACCGTGGCGCGGAGGTTGCCGGCGCCAGCCCGTGGTACACCCAGGTGCTGCTCGCCCCGGTTGTGACCCTGGCGAGCCTCGGCATGTCGCGCTGGAAACGGACGGGCTCTGCGCTTGCCGCCATCAGCCTGGCGCTCTGGGCATGGGTTCTGCTGGCCACCTGGACCGTCAAGCTTTTCCCGATGTACTCGGGCGGCGGCGCCACGGCGGTACGCGCGCGCGACGTGTGGACCTGGTACACGCACGCTGCCGCGGCGCACGCCCGCGACCTCTCGCTCACGGCGTTAGCGCCGGCCGTGTGGCTCTACGGAGCGCTGCTGATTTCGGCCGGGCTAACCGTAGCGGTAGCCGCGAGGCAAATTCGCGAGTTGGGAGGGCAGAAGGAGGAAGACAGCAGTAGGAAGACAGAATAACGCAACTCCGGCGGCGACTCCGCTCCCCGCCTCCCGCGCTGCCGCCCCGAGCTTCTGACTTCCTCCTTCCGTCTTCCCTCTTCTCCCCTGCCCCCAGATCAATACCCCCGCCGCTTATCCACCACATTCCGCAGCTCCTCCCCCTTGGCGAATCGTTCGAACTGCTCCAGAAAGAACTGCATGGCGCGCTCCTGCCAGTCGGGCGTATGGTCGGCGGCGTGCGGCGACAGCAGCACGTTGTCGAGCTGGTAGAACGGATGGCCCGGAGGCAAAGGTTCGGTGGCGAACACATCCAGCGCCGCGCCCTGGATGCGCTTTTCGGTCAGTGCCTGAATCATGGCCGCCTCGTCGATCACCGGGCCGCGGCCCACATTGATCACCACCGTGTCCGGTCTCATAGCGGCGAATTCGGGGGCGCCGATCATGCCGCGCGTCTGCTCCGTCAGCGGCGCCGCCACCACCAGGTAATGGCATTGCGCGACCATCTCCTGCAGGCCGCCGTGGCCGTAGATCCGGTTCACCAGCGGGTCGACGTGATACAGTGCCGACCCCTGGCGCCGCAGCGCCACCACATTCATTCCCATGGCCCTCAGACGCGTGGCCACCGCGCGGCCGATATCGCCGTAGCCCACGATGCCGGCGGTGCGCCCGCTGATTTCCACGATGTCGCTCGGCGCCCACACGCCGGCCATCTGATTACGGACCAGCCGGCGGAAGCCCTGTGCGAAGTACAGAATGGCGCCAAGCACGAATTCCGCCAGCGGCCGGCTGAAGACGCCCGATCCGTTGGTCAGTGGCACGGGGCTCGCCACCAACTCGGGAAACAGCACGTCCTCCAGGCCCGCGGAACGCGAGTGCACCCAGCGCAGCCGGGGGCACTGGCCAAACACCTCGCGCAGCAGCGCGCCGGAGTTCGACCAGTTCAAAATCACGTCGGCCTCTCCGGCCGCCCGTTGAAACGCTTCCACCGTGTTGCCCACGGCTATCCCAGTCTCCGGCGGAAGAGCCTCCAGCATCGCCAGTTGAGGCTCGGTGGGATTCGCCAGCACCATTACTGTGTGATTGTCCATTATGGAAAACCTATCACAGGATGGCGCCTCTCCGGGGGGCGCCGGCACTGATACACTAAAGACAGCCTCGACGACCGACCATGCCGGAATACTGCACTTGCGGCGCGCAACTACCACCGGACGCCCTCTTCTGCCATAAATGCGGGAAACCGCAGCGCGAGCTGATCGAGCCGGAGATTGAAGCCAATACCTATCCGGCGGCCATGGCTGCGGTTGCTCCTCCAGCGCCGCCTCCGCGGCCGGAGCCCCTTCCGCTGAACTTCCACAACGCTATCGCCGTGCGGATCGCCCTGGTGGTGGCGATGGGCGCGACTGTGTTGATGTTCCTGCCTTATATCAACTGGTTCGCGGCGGGCTACTTCGCAGTCTTCTTTTATCGGCGGCGGACTGGTTGCCTGCTCAACGTAGAGTCGGGAGTGCGCATGGGCTGGATGACGGGGATCATGATGTTCGCTATGTTTGCGTTTCTGCTCACCACCTCCATGATTGCGATTCGCGCGATCGGCGGCATCGCGGCGCTGCCGGCCGAGTTCAAGAACGCCGTCGACCCGAAGACTCTGGAATCGTTGAAGGTGCTGCTGAACGGTCCGGCAGCGGCGGAGATGCTCGTTCAGGTGTTCTTCTTCGTCACCTGCCTCAGCATGGTGGGCGGCGCGCTGGGCGCGAAGATGGTGGGAAGCCGGAAGCCGGGCGTCTGACCTGGCGGGCGGCCCTACCCTTTGAACCAGCCCGGTCCGACGTTCAGGTGGTGGCTGATGGCATCGGGAACCACCAGATAGAGCAGGAAGCCCACGGTGGCGTGGGCTACCCCCAGGAAGTACAGATTCGGGTAACGCCGGTAGACGCGCGTGGCACAATAACCGAGCAGCAACGTCACCGCCATCAGGAACCAGTTCGGGGCGTGGGCGCAGGAAAACGCCGCGGCCGTCACGATGGGTGCCGCGCGCCGCGAGACCAGCGCGTCGAAGCGGTTCAGGAAGTAGCCGTTCAACGCGTATTGCTGCACCAATCCCCACGGCAGATAGGCCGACAACGCTAGCACTGCCCGGTCAAACCGGATGTCCCGGATGCTGTGCGCGAGAAGCCCTCCGGCCACCAGCGCCAGCGCGAGCAAAGTCAAGGCCGGCAGTAAGTCGCGCACGCAGTCGTGCATATGTTGCAGGCTGAATCCCAGCCTGGTGGGTGTCTCGCGGCGAAGCGCGTGGGACACCAGCATCATAGCCAGGATCGGCATCCATAACTTAGGGTCCACGTAACGCAGTTCCCAGATGTAGGCTATGATCAACGCGAAGATTGCAACCGGTTCCGGGATGGCAAGCTTACGAACCACGGCGCAGAAGCTCAAAAGAAGAAATGCTTGGTCCAATCCACCAGCGTGTGCAGCAACGCGGAGGAAAGCACGGTAGACCCCTTTTGAAATACTTTACCATAGGCCCAGCCGGCGATAGTAGCCAGGATCATATAGCGCCAGTTCGGCGGAGGTTGCGGACCGTTATCGAGATGCGCTGCGCCAAAAATCAGGCTGGCGGCCAGCAGCGTGCGGGCACCCGAGCCGAAGCGTTGCATCAGCAGGTTCTGGATGAGCGCGCGAAACAGGATCTCCTCCGGCAGCGCCGTGCCCACGAAGATGATGCCCGCCGCCGCGGCCATCCGCCCCGCGGTCTGGACCGGAAGATGCGGCGGCGGGATGAATCCGAGGGCAATGCCCACCACGGCCAGCACCGGCGCCACCATGGCAAACCCGGCCAGCGGCAGCCAGAATTCGCGCGCCCGCCGGGGCAGATTGAATTTCAATCCCGGGAAGGACCGCAAGGCGAGGAACAGCACCAGTCCCAGAACAATGGCAATGGCGTATGCCACGCTGTGCAGAAATCCCTGCGCCGGCCGCGGCACCAGCCCTGCCCCGGCGGAGAACTCCAGAGGCAGCCAGAGCAGCAGGATGGTGACGAAATCGAGCGCCGTGGGGCGCGGCGGCGGACCCGGCCCCTGCACGAACGCGCACAGTACGGGCACGGCGGTATAAGCCAACACCTCGAGCGTCAGCGGCACGCTGAAAGCTCCGGCCATGAGCGATGCGCCGGAAAACGCCGCGGTGAGCAGCGGCGGTGCGGCCCAGATCCAGGCCGCGCGACGATGCAGAATGGTGCGCAATCGCACCTGCAAAGCCGGCGCGAAAAACGCCAGGACCACCGCCAGCCATAGCGCCAGAACCGCCGATTGCCCCATAATCCACCAGTATCGCAAGCCGTGGCCGGGCCGGCCGCTGCGGCCCGCTCCCGTTCGCCCCAGCCCTGCCCCAGCCTCGCCCCAGCCTCGCCCCCGGCCGTGGAGCGGGCCTCCGGTCCGCAACGGCGGCTTTCCAGCCGGCGCCGGGTCGAGACCGGGATTGTCTCGACGTGTCTTCGTGATGGTCGCGCGCCGCAGCCCAACGCCGGCTGAAAGCCGGCCTCCGCGGGGCCCTCCCGGGTCCCGTCGCCGGAAACGTACAAGAGGCCGGCACCGCGGTAACCACCGCCGGGTCCGTCCCATCGGCGCGGCGGCACGACACTCCCGCCAAGTCCAGGGCCGGCTCCGGGTGGTTTCGACCGCACGGAGCCTCGCGGCCGGGGACTTGAGTTTGCCCCGGCGGCCCGCGAGCGCGATTCCGCCCGTAGCTTCCTGACACGCCTCCGTGGCGCCACGCGCCGCGCCGGCCGCTCGATCGCGCATCTTCCCTTGTCAATAGAGCGTGGCCTGCCGGTCTCACACTTGCATGGATTCTTTCCCCGTTTTCGCAGCTCTGCTCTTCGCCAGTCCGCTGTTCCCGGCTGCCCGCGGCGGCGCCACCGCCATCGACAGCGCCGGCAACGTGTGGCTAACGGGTCAGACTAACTACATCCTTACTACCCCCACGGCATTTCAGAAGACCGCCGTCTCCAATGTCTGCGGCACCCAGGACCTTTCGCCTTTCCAGGCTCCCACGGCCATCATGTGCGCGCACGCTTACCTGATGGAGCAGGATCGCTCCGGCAATGTGCTCTACGCCACTTACCTGGCAGGCGGCAGCCAGGACGGCGGCACTGCCATCACCACCGATGCGCAGGGCAATATCTACGTCACAGGCTACACCTACTCAGCCGATTTTCCGGTGACCTCCGGCGTTGTACAGCCCAAGAACGCGGGCCCGCTCGGCCCCACGCCGGTCGTGCCATTGGGCGCCCCGTACGGTCCCGCGTACTTCCCCGCCGGCGGCGATGTCTTTGTGGCTAAGTTCGCTTCCGACGGCACGCTACTGTTCAGCACATTCCTCGGCGGCTCCGGCTCCGACGTCCCGTCCCTGATTGCCGTGGATTCGTCCGGCTCCATCTACGTCTCGGGCACCACTGGTTCCACCGATTTCCCGCTTACTGCCGGCGCGATGACCCACCAGCCATCCAACTACTTCTTCGCGTGTCTGAATGCCACCGCGACAGCTCTCACTTACTCCACTTACTCAGTTCCTTCCGTGCTGGCCTTCGATGTGGATAACCAGGGCCGCGCCTATCTTACGGGTTACTCTTCGCCCTCCGCCGCCTCCGCCGGACCCTATGTTACCGTCATCGATACGCGGGCGGGGGCCGCACTAAGTTCCACATTTCTTCCGGCTGTCGCCGCCAATATCGCTGGCGCCGGCGTGGCCATCGCCATCGATGCCGCCGAAGACCTGTTCCTGGCCGTGAGCCCGGCGCCGTCCTACCCGTACGCGAACCAACCACCCTTGTTCCCTCCGGGCGCCGCTTACTTCCTTGAGCTACCGGCGGATGCCAGCCGCATCCTCGCCGAGACCGATATGTCCCAGACGCGGTTCGATTCCCTTCTGGTGGACGCCTCCGGCAACGCCTACGCCTTCGGCTACGGAACCGGCGCGATCCCCGTAACTACGCCTCAGTTGCTGGCCTTTCCCTGCTCCCCAAGCGGCGGCACGTTTGTGCTGGAATCGAATCCCGCCGGTAAGATCGTCGCCGCCACTTACCTCCGGCAGGCCGACGACACGGCGGTCTCTCTCCTATCTCCCGGCCACTTTCTGCTCTACCGCACCGCGTCATCCACCACCGTGGCGTTCGACCTCACCCTCCAACCCGCAGCCTGGTTCGGTTGTCCGGCGAACCTGGCGTCGGGCGTCGCCGGTCCGGGACTCGCTGCGGGTGAGATCTTCGCGATCTCCGGCTATGGCCTCGGCCCTGTCCAAGGCATCGGCGCGGCGCCCAACGCCGCCGGCTTCTACCCAACGTCCCTTGGCGGAGTCCAGGTCCTGTTCAACTCCCAGCCCGCGCCGCTGCTGTTCGTGCAGGCGAATGAGATCCACGCGGTGGCGCCGCTTTATGTGCCCCAAGGCGCCGCCGTCCAGGTGCAGTATGGCACTCAAACGGCGCCGCCGCTCGATCCTGCCCTGGCCGGCGTCAACCCCGGCATCTTCACCGTCAACGGGCAAGGCGCCATTATCAATCAGGACGGCACCGTCAATACGCCCGCCAACCCCGCCAGCCTCGGATCCATCGTCTCCATCTACTGCACCGGTACCGGTTACCTGGAGACTGTTCTCACCGATGGCCAGTTGACTCCCATTCCGCCGCCGTATATCACCACGGAGTCCGCCGATGTGGTGACTTTCGCCGGCGTGCCCGGCACCACTACGTGGAGCGGCTCCGCCCCCGGCCTGATTGCCGGCGTGGCGCAGATCAACGTGCAACTGCCCGCCGCGCTGCCATCCGGAACCGCACTGGGCGCCGTGCCCATGATACTGGAAGCGGCGGAAACCCTGTCCCCGCCCGCGCTCATCAGCGTGAAGCAGTAAGCCGCATCCTCCGCCGCCGCACCGTCTCAACAGGCGGCACAAGAAACGACCAAAACTGTTTAGCCACCGATAAACACCGATAAGAAAAGGGCTTGGCTTTATCTGTGTTTCCGGGCACTTTCACACTCCAGCGCCAACGGCGGCAAGCGGCGGGCGGTCGCGCCTGGTTGGTTCGGTCAACACTCTGACGGCCCCGCGACTTGGCCCTTGGCTGCCCCTTGGCCGGTCTTGGAGTCCGCTCCACCAACGAGCGCGTGAAACCGCACATCGCCGTTCTTGCCTTGTCTCTCGCCGCGCTCAGCCCAGCGGCTGAGAACAGTCCGTTCCACCTGCCCATCCGAAACGACGACCTCGCCACTCTCGGCAAACTCATCCGCAGCGCCCGCGGCAACTCGCAGCTCATGTGCGCCGCCGCGCTCGGCAGCCTGGAAAGCGTGCGCCTCCCGCTCGACGCCGGAGCCGACCCCAACATCGCCAACGACTTTGCCGCCACGCCCCTGATGTGGTGCGCCGGCGACGCAGCCAAGGTTCGCCTGCTGCTGTCCAAGGGCGCCAAGGCCGATGCCCGCTCCAAACTCGGCCGCACGCCTTTGCTGATTGACCCGTGGCGCAGGCGTCGGAAGGCAGGTTGTCGGCCTGGCCCCAGCCGCCGTCGGAGCGCTGCTTCATCGCCGCCATGCAGACGACCAGGTCCCACGCCACTTACCGCCGCGGCGTCGACTACCTGCTGCGCACGCAACCGGAGTACGGCACCTGGCACGTGGCCACGCACGCCCTGGGATTCCGGCCCTACTTCCAAAGCGGCTTCCCCTACGATCACGACCAGTTGATCTCGCAAGCGCGGGCACCGCCATGGCGGCCATCGGCCTCACCTTCGCCGCCAGGTAGGGCCGGGGCGCGGCCACGGGCTACTGCGCGGGAACGGCAATCCGCCGGAGCGTGACCTCTTTGTTATCGTTCTCCGCAGCCTCCAGCGCTACCGAGTAGGCTTCGAACGGCGCCGTGACCGTCGGGTCCATATGCGAGCCGGGCTCCAGTTCCTCCCAGGCATAGAGGCGATACTTGCCCGGCCGAATCCCCCGAATCTGGAAGCGTCCGTCGTCTCCCGTTTCGGCCACCTGGTATAGCGAGGGCCTGTCGGGCCGAGGCGGATCGGGAATCAGCGTCACGGTGCCGGCGGCCGGTTTGCCGTCTTCTCCGCGAACCGTTCCCGCGACGCTCGCGGCGGCGTAGCTGACAACGATAGCGAGTTTTGAGTCGGCGACCGCCGGGCCGATGTCCAACCCGCCGAGCACGTCCTTATCGCCATCGCCGAGGGTCGCCGATTTCAGGTACGCCCCAGCCGGGAGCCCCTGGATCTCGACACGGTAGCGGCCAGGCGAGGCGTGAAGCGTGAACGAGCCATCGCCCGCAGGTTTCGCGGTGACCGTCGAACCCGCTCCCGTCGCCGGCACAAGCTGGATGGTGAGCCCAGGAATGCCCGCTGGGCCGCCCTCTACCTTCATCGAGCCGCTCACTGTGACGGGCGGCTCGGCTTTAAGCAGGATGCCCGTGACACCGGACGTAACTTCCACCGCTTGCGCCGCTGTCGCCAGAGGTGACTGACCCACCGCCGTGGCCGCGATCCAGTACGAACCGGGGAGGACCGAGTCGAGTTCAAACACTCCGTTCGATACCACGGCCGAACCGCCGCTGGCGAAGCTCATGGACGTTGCGGTGTTGGGGCGCAAAACCACCACGATACGGCCTGGGTTCGCTTCGAACCCCGCGACCGATCCGCTCACTCGAAACACCGGCGATTTGCGGAGCGGAAGTTCGAGACCGGAAAACGCCGCGCCCTTTTTCACTTCGATCGCTTCGGCCGCACCGGAGTCGATAGTTCCGGGATAGTAAGTGTCAGCATATCTCTCCCCCGAGCCGGGGCTCCCCTGCAAAGCAGAGGCCCTCAGATAATACCGTCCGGGAGCAAGCTTGTTGAAGCTGAACTCGCCCGACGCGTCAGCCTGCACCATCGTCACTGGCGTCAACTGACGCTGGCCGTCCTGATAGCTCTGCTGGAGCAGCGAGACGGCAACCGTGCTGGCGGTCCCGTCCTGCACCACCCTGCCCGCAATGATGGACTGTTCCGCCATCCGGATCTCGATCCCCACAATCGGCTGGCCGGGCCGCACGGTGAGAATTGTGCCGGGAGCCCAGGTGTTTTTTGCGCCGGCCGCAGTCCGCAGATAGCCGGCGCGCTCCGCCACCAGCCGGTAACGGCCCGGAGCGATGGCATAGAACGAGAACTTACCGTCGCGCTCGGACATCGCGCTCGAAGGCGGTAATGGATCTCCGGCCGGACCAGTCTCCAGGGGATACAAAAGGAGGTTGACTTTGCGCAGAGCTTCGCCCTTGGAATCGAGCGTGACGCCCGCCACGTCCGGCTTCGGTTCGCCGGTCTGCGCGCTGGCCAGCGCGCTCAAAGCGCATGCCGCCAGGAACGCGGCCATTATGTGTCTCGCGAACGTCACAGACCGGCCCTCCTCAAAGCCTCCTCCATCGCTGCCTTCGAAATCCGTTTCAGTGTGACCGTGCCAGTCGCGCCTTCAACCAGCTCGACGCGTTCACTGGAGCCTCCGAACGGTCTGACGTAATCCTGGTTCCAATGCGCAGAGGCGCCGATCTGCTCCCAGGCGTAGACTCTGTAGTTGCCTGGAGTGATGCCCGATAGGTTGAATTGCCCCTGCTCGTCCGTCTTAGCCGTGGGGTAGAGGCGCGCAACGGCCGGCCGGGGCGGGTCCGGAACCAGTGTAACGGTGGCGCCCGGCGCCGGCTTCCCGTCGTTGTCCTGCACCGTTCCCGAGAGAGTGGCTGCACGGGAGCTGATCACCACTTCGAGCGTCCCTTTTTGATCGCCGCCCCATTCAAATCCCGGGTCGAGAGCGTTGATCCCGTTAAAATGCGCCGATTTGAGGTAACTCCCCTGCGGCAGCCCGATAACATCGGCTAAGTACATGCCGGGAGCCACCAGCGGAATCGTAAAGGAGCCGTCCGAACTTACCATGCCGGTTACCTGCATGACTTCGGGGATTCCCGCGGCGGTAAGTTGGATGCGTCCCAACGACTTGGAGGGAGCCGCGGCCGGCGCCGTCGTCCCTGTGGCCGGAGCCGTTGCCGGCGGGGCCGTCGCCGCCGGCTCGTCCTCCGCCAATTTCACCGTGCCGTGCAGCGGACCGGCTGCCGCATCGATCTTGACGCCCTCCAGATCCTCGTCGCCGACTACGATTCGAGCCCACCCCAGGGCGGTGTTATACCGCAGGCTCAACACCTCGATAGCGAAGGTGTCGCTCCACATATTAGCCATATCGAACGAGCCGTCTTTGCCGATATCGGCGCCATAACTCCATCCCAGCGCCGAGGTAGGAGAGCCCGGCATCCGCACCACGCGCGCGCCCTGCAACAGAGTGGGGTCGCCCAGCACCTTCCCGCGCACATGCGCCATGAATGCGTTGAGCATCTTGACGTTGCCCAAGGGAAGGTCCGCCCCGCCCACTATGTCGATCGGCGCCGCAGTGCGCTCCTCATGCCCGCCGCCGTAGTAGGTGCAGTGGGGCCGTATATCTTTCTGGCCGGGCTTGACCGATGGCACGGGCGCACGCTCGTTCGACCTCCACGCCGGTTGGGTGTCCACGCGCAGAATATATCTTCCCGGGGCCACCTTGTCCACCTTGAACTGTCCGTTGTCGCCCGAGGTAACCTGGGAAACGGTGGAAGATATGCGGCGGCCGTTATAGTGGATGAATTCCAGCACCTGTACGTTGGCGCCGGCGATCGGGTCGCCATCCTCGTCCACAACTCTGCCGGAAACGGTGCCCGGATCGGCAAAGACCATTTTGATGCCGGTCATCTGTTGGCCCTCGGCAAGGGAGATCGGGCTGGAATCGCTTGCCCCGTGTCCGCCGAAAACCATGAGCCGATACTTGGGGTGCGTGACTATCATGAGATACTGGCCCGGTTGCAGCCGTTCAAAGGAAAACTTCCCCCCGTCGTCGGTCTGCGCCGTTTGCATATTGTCCATGGACCCCGCCGCCTGAGGGTCGGCCATGTGGTACAGCGTGACGGTCGCGCCCCTCACCGGCGTTCCGGAGTTAGTGGCGGCCGTCCCCGCAATCGTGGCGAGTTGCTTCTGCGCGTCCGGCGCCGTTTGGGCGGGAGCCGCCGGCGCTTGCGGCGCGGCGAAGAATGGATCGAACAGCAGGGCGCTCACCATCAACGGCGCGCGCGCACTCTTCACGGGCGGCGGCGGATCGAGCAGCACCGCCGGCGCCGCGGCCATCCCAGGCGCCGCGAATGGCCGCAGCGCCTCGTGCCCAGGCTGGACCTGCGGCGGTGCCGCAGCGTGCATCGCCACCGCGCCAATGCCGGTGAGCCACAACACCGCCAGTGCCCACACCGCGCCGGGAGCGGGAAGCTGCGAGACCGGCTCGGAGATTCCGGCCAGCCTACGAATGCGGTCGAGCAGCGAACCGCCCGTGGCCGCCAGCATTCCTCCCAGCCGCGCCCGCCTGCTGGAATCCAGACCGGCCAACGCAGTGGCGTATTCCACCACGTCGCCGCTCGCCTCCACCGCCAGATCGTCGCAGCACAACTCCCGTTCCACGCGGATCTGGCCGGACACCCACCACACCGCCGGATGGTAGAACAGCACCGCCTCGGCCATGCTTTGCAGGATGTTCACCAGGTAGTCCTGGCGCAGGATATGCGCCAGTTCGTGCGCCACCAGCGCCCGGATCTGCTCCATCGGCAGTCCCGCCACGGCTTCCACCGGCATGAGAATCACCGGCCGCAGCCAGCCCACTACCGATGGCACCGGCGCGAGCGACGAAACCAGCAGCCGCACCGGCGCGGAGACGCGCATCCGGTGGATCAGCTCGTCGAGCGCCTGCTGCCACTCGCCGGGCGCCGGCCCGGTACCCGCGGTCCGCAGGCGCGCCGCCATCCGCCAGCCCGCCGCGATCCGCGCCGAGCACACCACCACCCCGGTCAGCCACACCACTACGAGCCACGGCAACACCCGGTCCCAATCCGCGCCGCCGGCCACCGGCCACACCGGCCGCGCCGCCGCCGCGCCATCCACATCAGCCGATACAAGGAAGGTGGCAAGCGGCGCCGCCGTCATGATCGTGAGGGCCGCGCACGCCAGCGCATAGCGGCTGCGAGCGGTCAGCCGCCGCCCCGCCAACGCGCGCACCGCCGCCAGCAAGATCGCGATCGCCGAGCCTTGCCACAGGAAGTGCACCAGCGTCCATCCGGCGCGCGTCATCCAGGGCTGTTGGAACAGCCATTCCGCTCCGCTCATCGGGATCTCCTTTTGGCCATGTCTTTCAATATGTGCCGGATCTCGGCCAGCTCCGCATCGGAAGCGGGCTTGGTCTGGAGCGCGCCCAGCACCAGGTCTTTCGCCGAGCCCTCGAACGCGCGCCGCATCAGGTCGCCGACCATCTGCTGCCGCGTCTCCTCCTTGGGCACGCCGGCCTCGTAAACGTGGGATTGGAAGCGCTCATTGCGGACCAACAGGCCCTTTTCGGTCATTACCTGCATCTGCTTGAGCGTGGTGGTGTAAACGCTCGCCTTATCGAGCGCCTGGTGGACTTCGCGCACCGTACTGGGGCCCAGCCGCCACAATACGGCGAGGATATCCAGTTCGGCATCGGTCGGAATCGGGGGCATGGCAGTAGTGTAATACGAGCTTACTCGTAAGTCAACGATGATTCTCGTATCGGAAAATTACGGCCGCGGAGGCAGCGGAACCGAGACCGAACCCGTATGCGTACCGCGCTCGTCCACCAC
>Ga0181529_10004622_pt1 | contig 14808 bp, 14 predicted proteins | sample PEATcosm2014_Bin_36_FD_119763 | JGI IMG/M metagenome (GOLD analysis project Ga0181529, IMG submission 119763) | Peatland microbial communities from MTU Mesocosm Facility, Houghton, MI, USA - PEATcosm2014_Bin10_30_metaG | ecosystem: Environmental > Terrestrial > Soil > Wetlands > Peat | place...
CGATTCTTCCTCCTGGAGCACCACGGTCCCGGGGCTGTCTAGTCTCCCCGTCGGCATTCATCGGCCCCGGGCGCGCTGACCGGCGCCTGGGAAACAATCGTCACCTTTCGTGTCTGCGCGACACGAGCGCCCGCCAACTGCGACGGAACGCTCGCCTTCTCATACGCGGGCGTTCGTCGACTGTGACAGAACGCTCGTCAACTTTGCTGAACGGGCAGCCGGGCGAGATCGCCGAGGCCGCCGAGCAGGAAGGTTACCTGCCGCAGCTGCGCGAGTCGATTCGCGCGCACCGCGGGGTCGGTGTCCATGACCAGGACGGCTTCGAAGTAGCGGTCGACCGGCGCGCGCAGGGCGGCGGCGGCGGCGAGGGCCGCCTCGATGTCGCCGCCGGCAAGCGCGGTGTCGAGCGGGCCGCGCACCTCGGTGAGCGCGGCGGCCAGGGCGTGCTCGGCCTCGTCTGAGAACAGTGACGGGTCGGGCGCGGCGGCCACGCCGCCGGGCTCGGCCTTGGCCTTGGCGGCCAGGGCCGCCGGACGCGAGAAGGCCACCACGAGATCGTTGAAGAACGCTTCGTGCTCGACGCGTGCGAAGGTGCGCGCGAGCGCGGCCACGCGCGACAGGTCGGCGCCCTGGGCGGCCGCGCCTAGCGCGGCTTCGACCAACGCGAAGGGCAGCCCCTCGTCGAGCAGCAGGGCTTCGAGGCGCTCCCAGATGAACTCAGCGATGGCGCCCTCGGGGTCGGGGCCCGACGCCGTCGAGGGCAGCACCGCACTGGTCGCATCGGCGGGCTGCGCGTAGACGCGCACCGCCGCGGCGGCCAAGGTGCGCGGCGAGACCCGCAGGTCGTGTTCCAGGGCGATGCGCACGATGCCCATAGCGGCGCGGCGCAGGCCGTAGGGGTCGCGCGAGCCCGACGGCTTGTTGCCGGCCAGCCAGGCGCCCGCGATGTTGTCGATCTTGTCGGCGACGGCCACCAGGCTGCCGGCCAGGTTGCCGGGCAGCGGCGCCACGGCCGAGAGCGGCTGATAGTGGTCGGCGATCGCCTGCGCGACGGCCGGCGCGGCGCCGGCCCTGTCGGCGTAGTGGCCGCCCACGCGGCCCTGCAGGCTGGGAAACTCGATGACGACCTGACTGACCAGGTCGGCCTTGGCGAACTTGGCGGCGATCACGGCAGCGGCGAGCTCGTCGGTGACGCGCACGGTCAGGCCTTCGTCGGCGGCCGCGGCGACCGCGGCGGCGGTGCGGGCGGCGGCTCTCGAAGCGGCGGCGGCCGGGGCGGCGGTTGCGGCCGAGGCGACCACGCCGGCCAGCCACTGCGTGAGGGCGACCATGCGCGCCGATTTGTCGGCGAGCGAGCCCAGCTTGGCGTGAAAGACGACCTCGCCCAGGCGGCCGGCCATGGCCTCGAGCCCCTCGGCCAAGTCGCGGTCGTAGCTGAACTCGGCGTCGGCCAGGCGGCCCTCGAGCACGCGCTCGTTGCCGTGCGTGATGAGCGCGGCGGCGGCCGGGTCGGCGTTGGAGACGTAGAGAAAGGCCGGACGCAGCTCGCCGGCTGAGTCTTCGACCGGGCAGTAGCGCTGGTGGGCCTGCATGGCGGTGATCAGGACCTCGCTGGGCAGGCGCAGGTGGCGCTTGTCGAAGGCGCCGGAGTGCACGCTCGGCCATTCGGCCAGGTAGATGTTCTCTTCGAGCACGCCGGCCGGGTCGGACCAGCGCCCGCCGAGCCTGCCGGCGGCCGCGTCCAGGCCCTCGACGATGAGGCGGCGGCGCTCGTCCTGGTCGGCGATCACGTGCTGTTCGCGCAGGTGGCGCTCGTAGTGGCTGGCGTGGTCGACGATCAGCGGCCGGCCGAGCACGCGGTGACCCTGCGTGACCGCGCCGGCGCGCAAGTCGTAGAAGTCGAAGGGCACGGGCTGACCGGCGAAGATGCACGTAAGCCAGCGCAGCGGCCGCGAGAAGCGCAGGTAGTCGTCGGCGCCGGCCGGGCGGGCGCCCCAGCGCATGCCGCGCGGGATCTGCAGCCCGGTGATGAGACGCCGGCAGATGTCGGGCAGCACGCGCTCGGCGGGGCGGCGCTCGGCTTCGATAACGGCGACCACGAACTCGTTGCCGTCGACCGTCTCACGCACGAGCTGCGCAGGCTTGATGCCCTTGCCGCGAGCGAAACCCTCGCCGGCCTTGGTCGGCGCGCCGTCGGGGCCGAAGGCGACCTTGGCGAGCGGACCGCGGTGGCGCAGCGTCTGGGCGGTCTGCTCGCGCGGCACATGCTTGACCCACACGGCGATGCGCCGCGGCGCGACCATCACCTTCAGGCGCGTCTCGGCAAAGCCGACGGGATCGGTCGCGACATCGCCCGTAGCGCCTGCTCCGCCCACCAGGCGCTCGGCGGCGAGCGCCTCGTAGACCATGCCGGGCGACTCGGCCGTGGCCTTGCCGAGCAGCTGCGCCAGGATGGACTGACAGGTCTTGTAGGGCAGCTCCTCGACGCCGATCTCGAACAGCCAGCCGGCGGTGCTCATGCTTCGTCCTTTGTGGTCGCGCGCGCCTGTGCGCCTGAGGTGTCCGCTGGTTTGTCATCCTCGGCGCCGTCGTCGGCGCCCGCGTTGGCCACGACCTCGAGGTAGAGGCCGGCGACCTTGCGCGCCAGGTCGCGCACGCTGGCGATATGGGCGGTGCGATCGGTCACCGAAATGACGCCGCGCGCGTCGAGCATGTTGAAGGCGTGGCTGCACTTGAGCACGTAGTCGTAGGCGGGAATGGGCAGCCGCGCGTCTAAGCAGCGCTGCGCCTCGGTCTCGAACTCGACGAAGTGGCGGAACAGCATGTCGGCGTCGGAGACTTCGAAGTTGTAGCGGCTGAACTCGCGCTCGTTTTCGAGGTAGACGTCGCCGTAGGTGACCACGCGTTCGCTGCCGTCGGGCTCGGCGAAGCGGCTCCAGACGATGTCGTAGACGCTGTCGACGCCCTGCAGGTACATGGCGATGCGCTCGAGGCCGTAGGTGAGCTCGATCGTCACCGGGTCGCAATCGAAGCCGCCGAGCTGCTGGAAGTAGGTGAACTGGGTGATCTCCATGCCGTCGGCCCAGACTTCCCAGCCCTGGCCCCAGGCGCCCAGCGTAGGGCCTTCCCAGTTGTCTTCGACAAAACGGATGTCGTGCTTGCGCAAGTCGACGCCCAGCGCCTGCAGCGACTGCAGGTACAGATCCTGGATGTCGGGCGGCGAGGGCTTGATGACGACCTGGTACTGGTAGTAGTGGCCCAGGCGGAAGGGGTTCTCGCCGTAGCGGCCGTCGGCCGGCCGCGTGGAGGGCTCGACGTAGGCGGCGCGCCAGGGGCGCGCGTCGAGACAACGCAGGAAGGTGGCCGGGTTGAAGGTGCCCGCGCCGACCTCGGTGTGGTACGGCTGCAAGACGACGCAGCCCTGCCGTTCCCAGAACGATTGTAGTGCTCCGATGATCGCCTGGTAGGTGGGTGGCCGCGTCACGACGGATCTCGTTGTGCCATTCGCCATGACCGCTCCAAATCGGGAGTGTCGGATTCTATCAGAATCTACCGGAAGGGCTCGCCCGCGGGGTCGATCGGGCACGCGCTCGGGCTGCGGCCCCCGCGCCCGCCTCTACGAGTCGTAGTTGGCGTTCGCCGTGAGCGCCCACGGGTCGAGCTCGCCCACGACTTCGAGGAACTCCTCGCCGCGTTCGCGGTAGAGCGCCTCGAGCCCGTCGAGCACGCCGGCGGCCAGAGTCGCCTTGAGCAGCTCGTAGTCGTAGTCGGTGCCGGCCGGGGAGCCCACCGGCACGATCAGGTCGGCGCGTCTGTGGGCCTCGGCCACGAAGGCGGCGAAGTCGCAGTCGAGCACGTCTTCGACGAACCGCGAGTCCTGCCCCAGGTAGAAGGTCTGCTCGTCGATCGAGAACAGCCAGTCGGTCCAGGCGATGCGCAGCTCTTCGATGCCGCCTTCACGCCAGTCCAGCGTGACGCGGTGGCCACGGTACTCGCCGAGGTTTTCGGGTTTCATCGGGCCGCCTTTCACTGGATCGGTGGGGCGCGGAGCGCGCCATTCGTGTCGGGCATCATACCGCCGCCGGCGCGAATGCGCTCGTCGGGGAGCCCAGCTCGTGAGCCGTCCCAGCGGCACACGTGTTGCCACCTTAGTATCTAGTTTCGCGAATCCTCCGTTTTGCAGGAAGTTTACGGCGACGGACCGTCAGCATCAAAAGTTCAGTCCGAGTCACGCGATGCCGATATAGAGAAGCGGTGGGACCAGTCGATGCTCTACGCGCAGACCCGGCGCGTGGTGACAGGGTCAAGCAGGAAGGGTCACCGAAGGGAGGTTGAGATGAAAGTCTTGTACGGCAAGTACCCGAGGCTCGGGATGGTGGCGCTGATCGCGTCGATCGCTCTGGCGAGTGGCGCGGCCAAGAAGTGGTGCTGAACCACGGCTGCAGCCCAAGGCGCACACCTGTCTTGTGAACGAGGGAGAGGGAACATGAAAAGGATGCTCTACAGCAGAGTCGTCATCGGTCTGGCGCTCGTCGTCGCCTTGGCCGTTGCCAGCGGCGCATGGTGGAAGTGGGACTGACCGACCCCGCTTCAGTCGTGCGCGCTCGATCGCGCTAACAAAAGTCGCCCGCCTGACGGGCAAACAAGCAGGCGTCGCCGACGGCGTCCGCGGAGACCACCGCGGGTGTCGTTTCGGCGACGTTCTGCTGTGACGACACGGTCATCGCTGCGCCGCCACGGCGATCACCAGCATGAGCATCACGACGATGCCGAGCAGGCCCGCGGTGAGCTGCGGAGCGATGCGCGCCAGTACGGTCCCAGGGGCATCCAGCGAAGGCAGCTCGAGCTCGGCGGCGCCGCACAGCGGCGGCGCGAACTCATCGGCGCCCGACAGCCACGGCGGGCGCTCACCGACACCCGGCAGCCACGGCGGGAACTCACCGGCACCCGGCAGCGCCGGCGCCTCTACGTGAAGCCCGAAGGGCGGCGACGGCAACCGACTCGAGCCCGAACGCTTGAGCGACGCGGCCGCGCGAGCGCCGGAACGTGTGAGTCGCGGTGCGACTTCGCGAGAGCCGGAACGTGTGAGTCGCTGCGCGGCCTCTACCGGGTGGCCCCACTGTCCTGCCTGCTCTCGCACGATCTGCCTCCTGGCGCTTCGCACCCCCGGCTTCGCTACGGGCGGCTCTGGCCGAACGGCCGATCCGCCCCTTTGCCGGGGTCTACTCAAAGCTATCGACCCCGGCGCGGCCAGAGATAACGGGCTCAGAGCAAGTGTGCCGAGGGTGCCTAACGGGGCTGGGGCGCAGTACCTAGCGAAGACGCTCAAACCGTGCGATCAGTGCCGGAAGTGGTGGAAGCTGACGTCGGCGAGGGCCCCGTCGCTCGTGCCGGCCCGGCCGCTCGGATTCGCAACAGGTGGGGCGCCAGCGTTGCGTCGCTCGATAAGAAGACCGACCACGAACCCATGCGCGCTTCACGACAAGCGCGCTCAGGGCTACTCTCGAAGATACCCCCGCCGCCGATCGAACCCCGCCATCCTCTGCTCCGCCTGCGCGTCGGCATTGACCAACTCGCCGCCGCCGCGCTCGTCCTCCGTCGCGAAGAACGCCCCATGCACCATCACGCCGCGCACCTCCAGCGCCGACCCCGAGATGCCGTCGCCCACGTAGCGCACGTCGCAGCCGCGCCCCGGCGACTTGAAGCTGCGGCCGGGCAGGCCGGCGATCGCCTCGAGGAACGCGGCAGCGCGGGCGAGGGCGGCGTCGGGGCGCAGCCCCACGCCCTCGCCCGCGGCCCCGCCGGACCCACCGCTCGCGTCCGCGTTCCCGCCGCCCTTCCAGCCCGCCGCGCGCCCGCCGCCGCGCGCGGCAGCCCGCCCGCGGCTCATCTCGCGCGTCACCGCATCGAACGCGTAGCTGCGCAGCAGCTTGTCGTGGAGCTGGGCGTAGCAGCCCGCCCGCGAAACGAAGTCGAGGCCCACCACGGCGCCGTCGCGCAGCACCAGCAGGCCGTGCTGGCCGTGCTGCCGCGGGAAGGCGTCGAGGTAACCGGCTATGTCGCCGGCGCGCTGCGCGTAGACGTCGCGGTGGGCGCCCGTCTGCGAGGCGTGCTCAGCGAACTCCTGCAGCTCGGCGACCTCGGCCCACACGCGGCCCTGGTCGGAGCGGTGGGCGCCGTCGGCGCTCAGGCTCAGCGAGACCGACTCGTGCACGGCGCGGCGCACCCTGGCGTGCACCACTACCTCCTCGTCGTGGAACTCGTGGCCGCTGTAGTTCCAGCGGCCGGCCTCGACGCAGCTCACCGGCACCACCAGGCTGCTGTGCTCGCGCACCAGCACGGCGCTGTTGAGCACGCGGTTCTGCTTGGCGCCGACGAGCTCCTCGCCGTCGAGCATGAGCACGCCTTTGTCGCCCTGGTTGATCACCTTCAGCTCGGGCACCGAGCCGCCGGCACTGATCTCGGTCACGTGAAGGGTGCCGGCGCGCAGCGCCGCCGCCAACGTGTCGTAGTGCGGTCCGCGGTCGCGCCAGAAGGCGAGCGGCACCACCGTCAGGCTGCCGCGGCTCTGCGGCGCGCCCAGCCGCAGCGCGGCGGCGAAGGCGGCGGGCGGTCCGGGGTGACCAGGGTGGCGATGGTGGTCGGTCGTTGGTTCGACGATCATGGCGTCCTCCTCGTGGTTTGCCTGCCCATATGCCTGTGAGACATTGTTCGCACAGCCATTGTTTCTCTTTATGATGCCATACTAACATCACGTCGGACGGAAAAGGCGGGTATAGACTTGACTCAGGGGAAAGTCGGGGGCGGCACGGAGGCTGTCCGCGGCCGCGGATAGACGGCCCGCGCGGGTCGACCCGCGAGTGTGGGCCGGCCGGGCAGCGCGAGCGCACCCCACGGCTAACCGCAAGGAGGACCGTGAACGACGAGCAGGGCTACTCACACGAGCGCGAGCTCGGCCGCCGCTTGGCGCGGCTGCGCGACGCGGCCGGCCTGACGCAGCGCGAGCTCGCCCGCCGCATGGAGCTGACCCAGTCGGCGCTGAGCCGCATTGAGTCGGGCCAGCGCCGACTGTCGGCGGCCCAGGTGAGCCAGCTCGCCCGCATCCTGGCGATCGACCCCGGCGTGCTGCTCGAAGCCGACCCGGGCGACGCCGACGGCCTGTATGCGGAAGAGATGTCCGGGTCATCTCAGTCGCCGCGGGAACCCTGGGATGAGACCGGCGTGCGACGAGGCAACGCCCGCTCGGCACGTGCCGATGGTGCGCGCGGTCGCGCCAAAGGTGCGCGCGGCCGCGCCGCGAGCCCCGCCGGGCCTGCCGCGAGCCCCGCCGTGCCCGAACGCCTGGCGGCGATGGCCCCCGCTTTGTCGCGGGCGCGAAGGTCGGCCTATGACCCCCTGGGAAGCGCCATTTCGTTCGACGAGAGCCTCGCGGGCGACCTCGGAGCGCCGGCGGCTCCCACGCCGCCGGACGTGCCGCGCGGCCGCGCGCGGCCGCGCGGCCTCGAGCCGGCGCTGTTCGCCGAGGTCGTGCGCGACGCGCTCGACGTCGAGGCGCTGGCCGGCGCCGACGGCGAACCCCACCTTGCCGACTTCGACCGTCCCTCGCCGTTTGCCGCTCTGCCCCACGCCACGCACGCCGACCCGGTACGCCTGGCGCGCTTCTGGCGCCACGAGCTCGGCGCCGGCGACGAAGGACCGCTGCCCGATCTCGTGCCGCTGCTCGAGGCGGCAGGCGTCGACGTCGTCCACGCCCGCCTCGATGGCGACACGCCACATGGCGCCTGCGCGCTAGTCGCGGCGCCCCAGGCTGGTGCCGCCGCGGACGATGGCGCCGGCCGGTCGAACGCACAGGCGTCGCGCTCGGCCGCAGGGCGCGGCGCGGCGGTCGGCGCTGCCGCCGCACCCGCCGTCCGTCCCTTCATCTTCATCAACGGCTTCGGACGGCCGGTGGCGCTGCAGCGATTCGCTCTGGCGCACGAGTTCGCCCACCTGGCGCTGGGCCACGGCGAGGCCTACGACGAGCGCATCGACTGGTCGGGGCGCAGCCGCCACGAGACCGACGCCAACGCCTTTGCCGAGGAGTTCGTCGCGCCGCTCGCCGCGGTGCGCCGCTGGTTCGAGATGGACGGTGCGGCGGCGGGGTCGCGCGCTGTCGCGCGCGACCCCGCCGCCGAGGCCGTCGACACCGTGGTGCGCCTGGCCAATCACTTCGGCGTGAGCTTCTGGGTGGCGCGCTACCGCGCCAAGGCGGCCGGCATACTGGCCGGTCCCACGCAGCTGCGGCTGCTCGACCAGCAGTTGCGCGCCCGCGAGGCGCGGCTCATTTCGCGGCAGCTCTTTCTGGGCGGCCTGCGCGACACGCTCTCGGTGCTCACCGCCGAGTCGCGGCCGGGCCAGTCGCAGAACCCGTGGCGCATCGCTCCGCAGGGCGTACGGGTGCCGGGGCGCATGCGCGCCCAGGTGCTGGCGCTGTTCGAGGCGCGCGTCGTGCCCCTCGAGCAGGCCGCCGCCTGGCTGCGCATCAGCCCGCGCGAGCTGCGCAAGCAGCTCGAACAGTTCGGGGCGAAGTAAGCGGGCACCGAGGCGCCCGCGACGATCGTCGCGGACAGCACGGCAGCCGACCAGCTGCTTCGACGTAGCGGTCCAAGGTCGAAAGCCGCACGTCGGCCTCGCCGACGCCCCACCCTTTGGGCGAATGGCCCATACATGGAACCCGCGCCAGTGGGGAGACTCAGGGCATGAGCTTTCCGCTGAGAGATACCCCAGAAGTTCCCCACGCCCCCAAGTCGCCGGTCGGCCGCCGCTTTCCGAGCGTCACCGGCGCGGCGCTGTCGGGCGAGTCGTTGTGCTTTCCCGACGATCTGTTCGGCGCTCCATCGGTGCTGCTGGTCGCCTACCAGCGCATGGCGCAGGTCGACGTGTCGAGCTGGCTCGAGTTCCTCGCCATGCGCGAGCCCGAGCTGACCGTCTACGAGGTGCCGACCATCCCGGCTGTGGCCGACCGGCGCCGGGCCGGCTGGATCGACAACGGCATGCGCAAGGGCGTGCCCCGGGTGCTCTGGCCACAGGTGGTCACCCTCTACGGCGAGGGCTCGCCGGTGCATCGCTTCTTGGGCGACGATGGCTTCGTGGGCGCCTCGGTCGTGCTGCTCGACGCCCACGGCGTGGTGCGCTGGTTCGACGGCCGCGGCTTTTCGCCCGACAAGGGCGGCGACCTGCTCGACGAGCTGCGCCAGATCGACCTGGGACAGTAGCGCCTCCGCCACGCCCTCCTCTTCGGGCCTTCGTTCAATGAGTCGTATACTCCTCGGCGGGAGATTCTGGTCTACCACCTGGGGGCAGTCATGCGCGGGCATCGTCGTCGTTCCTTCGTTCCGAGCTGGACGCTCGCGGTCGCGCTGATCGCACTCGTAGCCGCGGCCTGTGCCGTGTGCGCGGGCGCGGCTGCGCCGGCCCGCGCCGCCGCCCTGCCGGCCCGCGCCGCCGCCCTGCCGGCCCGCGGCGTATGGTCGAGCGTCATCGGTCCCACCACGAACACCGAGCGCTGGGTCGACGTCGCCCGGGGCGCCAACGGCTCGCTCTACGCGGGCGGCGAGTCCGACCTCGATGTGGGAGCCGGCAGCTCCGACCTCATGGTCGCGCGCTTTGCGGACAACGACGCCGGCGGCCGCCATCTGCTCTGGAGCCGCACCTGGGACAACCCCGCCGAGCACCTCTCCGACACAGTCTCGGCGATCGCCGTCGACAAGAGCGGCGCCGTGATCGCCGTGGGCGCCAGCGTCACGACGAGCAGCGGCACCGAGTGGGTCGTGGCCAAGTGGAGCGCGGCGGGCGTGGCCCTGTGGCAGCGCACATTCCCTGCCAGGCCGGGCACCGCCTGGAGCGCGCACGCCGTGGACGTGGCCTGCACGCCCGCCGGGGCGATCTACGTGTGCGGTTCGGTGCAGACCGGCACGCACGCCGGCAGCCCGGTGACCGCCCTGGTGGTCCGCAAGCTGGGCAGCGACGGCCACGTCATCTGGAAGCGTGGCTACTCAGGCGCGGCGCACAGCTTCAACGAGGGCGTCAAGCTGGCGCTCGACGGCGCCGGCAACGCCTACGTCACCGGCACCGCCCAGAGCGCGCGCGGCAACGACGATCTGGTCACGGTGCGCTTCGGCGCGGACAACGGGCGCATCGCGTGGGTCCGGCGCGTGGCCGACGCCAAACACCTGAGCGACGGCGGCACCGCCCTGGCGCTGCGCGGCAAGGCGCTCTGGGTGACCGGCTACGAGACCACGAGCTCAGTCGACCAGCGCGTCGTGCTGGCCAGGTACACACTGGCCGGCAAGCAGCTCTGGGTGCGCACCTGGCTCGAGCTCGCCAAGACCCTCGAGTACCCCAGGGCGCTGGCGGTCGATGCGCGCGGCAACGCCGTGGTGGTCGGGGCCGGCACCAACGACCCGGTCACCCGCGAGCACGCCTTCGTGCTGCGCTACACCGCGGCCGGCAGGCTCACCTGGCAGCGCCTCGCCTACGACTCGCTCACCCACAAGGCCGTGTGGAACGACGTCGCCTGCGACGCAGCCGGACACATCTTCACCGGCGGCTACGCCGTCGGCGCCACCACCGACAGCCTGCTCGTGGCGCGCTACTCGGCGGCCGGGGCGCACGACTGGCTCTCCCAGTGGAACGGCCCCGACGCCCTGGGTGCCGAGTGCGACGCTCTCTGCCTGGGCACGAGCGGCGTGTTCGCCGCCGGCAGCGTCGTCACGCCGACCGGCAACGCCGACGCGCTGGCGGTGAAGCTCACCAGGTAGGACCGGGATGGCGGGCGGCGCACAACGGCGCCGGGCCGACAGCGCGACCGCCCCTCGCAGACTCTCGGCAGGCCGGCCGCGGCGCAGCGGAGCGTCGCGAGCCGTACCGGCGGCCTACGCCCCAGGGTCCGCCGCCGCGTCGCTCTTGCCCGAGGCGATCGCCTCCCAGCGACCGTCGGCCGCGCGGGCGACCGGCAGCACCGCCCGCCCGCCCCAGAGCCGGGGGCGCAGCCAGTCGTTGGTGACGACCGCCTGATCGGGCAGCGGCACCGGGGCGTCGCGGTCGAGACAGACCACCGCGATGCCGGCCGCCTCGAGCTCACCGACGGCGACCAGGTCGGGGAACTGGCGCAGCAAGCGCCCCCCGGCGTCGAGCTCGATGAAGCGTCCGCTCCAGCCTTCTGCCGTGAGCCCTACGCCGGCGGCCGCGCCGATGATGCCGTCGTTGGTGCCGCCGTGCCCCGACAGGTGCACACCCTGGGCGGCGGCTCGCGCAAGGTCCTGAGTGACGACCGACACCGCCGCCCGGCGACCGAACGCCGTCAGCGCGCCGAGCGCCGGCGCGCCTTCCCAGGCCACGCACAACCCGGGATCGCTGCCCTCCATCCACTGCTCGTGCAGGTGAGCCGCGGCGCGTTCGATGAGCTCGTCGACGACCGTCTCATCGGGGATCTCGACGAGCACGACGGCGGCGCTGTTGTGCGAGGTGTACGGCACATCGGGGTGGACCAGGAGCTGCTGGCGCAGCACGCCCAGCGACCGGCAGCCGGCCGGCAGCTTGTCGGCGAACCAGCGGCCGACCTTGCCGGTGCCACGATCGGCGTCGATCGTGTCGGTGTCATCGAAGGCGACGTACGCGCGCATCGGAGTCCTCTCGTTCGGTGAAGCTGGTCGGCGGCTCGGGTGGCCGGGGCTCAGTGCGGCTGTTTGCCGACGACCCAGCCGACGGCATCAGGTTCGGGGTGGTCATAACGCTGCAGTGCGCGCAGCCGCCGGCGGGCCGCCGCGCCGGGCACGACCAGCAGGGTCGCGCAGAACAGGACCGCCACGAGCAACCAGGCGCCGTGCCCCCGGGAGCCATCGCCCGCCGCGCCGCCCCCCGCCGCGCCGCCGCCCGCCGCGCCACCTTGCGAGCCTGCCGCCGACGAGGCGCTCAAGGCGCTTCCGGCTGTCGGCAGCATTCCCACGAGCTCTCCGCTGATGGTCGATGCCGACGACGCGGCCGGCTGTGGTGGAGCGGTCGCGGACGGCAGAGCGGTGGTGCCGGCGGCGGCGGCGGCGGTGCTACCGGCCGTTGCCGAGCCGGTCGCAGCGCTCGACGCGCCCGCGCCGCTCCCGGAGCCCACGGCGCTCCCGGAGCCCGTGCCGCTCCCGTTGCCGCCGCCTGTGCCGCCTCCGGAGCCGCTCGACGTGTCGGTTGTCGAGCCGGTCGCTTGGGCTGACCGGCTCGCCGCCTCTTGCGCGGCGTGCGCCGATTGTGCCGCCTTGCGCGTGTCGCCCGGGCCCCAGCGGCGATACCGCACGGTAATGCCGCTGAGGGTGGGCGTCACGGAGCGATCTTCGGTCGACATGGTCACTCTGAACTGGATAGCGGCGCCGAAGGCTGCCGCGCTGTAGGCGATCGTGCCGCCGCCGGCCGGCACGGTGCGCCAGACGCCGTGACCGTCGATGCGGTAGGCGACGCGCACGTCGGTGCCCGTCGGGCGGCTCGCGCCGTAGCCGACGGCTCCGAACACTTTCTTGTACGCGCGGCCGCTGTCCAGCGCGGCGGTCACGAAGGTCGCCGTCTTCGAGTAGCCGATCCGCGTCACGTCGCCGAACTTGGAGTCGGCCACGAGCGTGCTGCCGTCGTCGAGCCTGACCAGGCTGCGTGGCTCGGAGCTCAGCCCCGGGTGTGGGTCGATCGCGGCCAGGTCGTAGTCGTCGAGCACGCTCCCGCTCTGGTCGACTTCGATCACCCTGCCGTTGTCGGTGTCGGCGATCAGCGTGTCGCCATTCTCGTTCCCGCCCTCGAGACGCACGGCGAAGTTGGCGCCGCTCACGTCGCCCGGCAGGGCGTCGGCGTGACCGACCCTGCCGTAGGTCCACACCGTGTCGCCGCTCTTGTCGACCTCGATGATGCGATCGTCGGCCGAGTCGGCGATCAGCGTGTCGCCGTTGGACAGGCGCTGGGCCGAGTGGCACATGGTGAGGTGACCGGGACCGCTGCCCGGCCGGCCGTCGACACCGTAGCGCCAGACGACTGCGCCGGTCGAGTCGACCTCGAGCACACGGTTGCCGCCGTTGTTGTCGCAGATCAGCGTGTCACCGTTGGGCAGGCGCGTCGCGGCAAACGGGTCTTCGAGCAGGCCTGTGTCGAGCCCGGGAGTGTTCGTTTGACCGTACTGCCAGACAGGCTTCTTGGTCGTGCGGTCGACTTCGAAGACGCGGTAGGCGCCACGGTCGGCGATGAGTACGTTGCCGTCGCTCAGAAGCTGTGCCGAGAACGGCTGCGACAGGTCGGGATCGTCGTCGCGTGTGTAGGTCCACGCCGGGCTCGTCGAGGGCTCCGGCTGCCCGAGGGGCCAGGGCAGCAGCGCGACGAAGGGCGGCTGACTGCCGTCGGCTGTGCCGCGATCGGCGATCACCAGGTAACGGCCGCCGGCGTCGCTTGCGACCTCGATCGAACGGGGGTCGGCGATCGTGCGGCCGAGGCCACGATAGAGCGCCGACGAGGCGTCGAGTCGCCACAGTACGCGGGGCACGAGCCGCACTCCGGCCGCATCGACCGCGAGCGTCGAGGGCAGCGTGCCCGCCGCCGCCAGCGGCACGTCGTAGCGCTGCGTGGCGCTACTCGCCGCCGCCGCCTCCGGGCAGGCGGCGAGCCCGGCCGCGAGCGCCGCGACAGCCGCGAGCGCCGCGAAGGCGAGCGTCGTGAGCGCGGTGCGCTTGCGGAGGCCGGGTGCCCGTATCGCACTGCCCGGCTTCACGGGCGGTCCATGAGGCCCGGCACCCGGCGCAACTCGCGCAGGACCAGCGCGCCGAGCAACCCGCCGACGGCGCCGAACACGGCGTGCGTGGTCGCCGCCAGCCCGAGGCCGACGGCCATGACCGTCGCCGGCAGGCCGAGCAACAGGCCCACGACCGTCATGGTGACGAGCTTGGCGAGGTGGGCGGCGGCGCCGGCCAGCGCCGCCGCCCACGGCTTCGTGAGGTCGCCGCCCACGGCCCAGGTGGTGGCGTCGAGCACCAGGCCGGCGCTGGCGAACCTGGTCCAGGTGAAGATGCTTTCGCTCCCCAGTCCGATGAGGGTGACGAGCACGCCGGCGACCAGCCCCATGAGCAGCCCGGCGCCGGGCTTGCGCACCAAACCGCGGCCCACGACGAGCAGCGCTATCCAGACCACGCCCGACTTGCCGGGAATGTGCAGCGGCACGTGCACGAGCACCGTGCCTACCGTGACCAGCGCGGCGACCAGCGAGAGCAGCACGATGTCGCGCAGCGTGAGCGACCACACGACACCTGTCTCATGCACCGGCCGTCCGGGAGAGTCAGTCGACACGGATCTCCTTGACGTCGCGCACCCAGTGGCCCCAGGCGATCTGCGGGCTGCAAACCTTGACCGTGCCGCGGTCGGCGAAGTCGACGACGATGCGGCCGTTCACCCTTGAAGCGGGCAGGACCAGCTTGCCGGAGTCGCGCAGTCCGGCGCCGAGGACGATCACCGCCGGATGCCCGCGCACGCCGGCGGCCGCCAGCACCGACAGCAGCGTCGGACCGTCCTGCACCTTGCCGTCGATCGTCACGCGAGTCGCGGGCAGTGCGTGCAGGTCGGCCAGCGTGAAGCGCCGCAGCAGGGCGCCGTTGCGCGTGACGGCGACCGAGTAGGCGGCCGGGCGTGAGGCGCCGGACGGCGCCTTGCGCCCGGCCGCCGCGTGCTGCACCGCCCAGCCGGTCCCTACGACCGCCGCCAGAACGGCGATCACGGCCACCACCCGCCATCGCTGACGCCTCATCGTGTGCCGTCGCC
>Ga0181529_10004623_pt1 | contig 14808 bp, 12 predicted proteins | sample PEATcosm2014_Bin_36_FD_119763 | JGI IMG/M metagenome (GOLD analysis project Ga0181529, IMG submission 119763) | Peatland microbial communities from MTU Mesocosm Facility, Houghton, MI, USA - PEATcosm2014_Bin10_30_metaG | ecosystem: Environmental > Terrestrial > Soil > Wetlands > Peat | place...
GAAGCCGTGCAGCTTGGCGACGGCGGCGACGATGCTCAAGCCCAGCCCGTATCCCGGGGCCGCGCCGTCGCGCGCGCCACGATAGAAGCGACGGAAGATGTCCTCCCGGTCTTGGGGCGGCACGCCGCAGCCGCTGTCGCTCACCGCGACCGTCGCTCGGCCGTCCGCCGCCTCGGCGGCGATCAGCACGCGCCCGCCTTCTGGCGTGAACTTGATCGCGTTGTCGACCAGGTTCGAAATCGCCTCGCGCAGCAGGTCCTCGTCGCCGCGCACCAGCGTCGGCTGCGGCGCCGCGACGGCGATGGCGACGCCTTTGCTCTGCGCGAGCGGCTCGTAAAACTCGAACAGGCCGGCGCAGATCGTAGAAAGGTCGACCAGGCCGAAGCTGCGCTCGCGTCGGCCGTTCTGCATCGCCGAAACGCGCAGGAAGGCGCTGATGGTCGCCGCCGAGCGGTCGAGATGAACGAGCGCCTCCGCCATCGCCGCGCGCAACTCGCCGATCGTCGAGCCGCGTTCGAGTCCGCGTTCGATCTTGGCGCGTGCGACCGCGAGCGGCGTGCGCAGGTCGTGGGCGATGTCGTCGCCGATATGGCGCAGTTGATCGAGCAGGCGCCAGATCTCGTCGAGCATGAGGTTGACGCCGCGCGCGACGCGGTCGAGGTCGTCGACTTCGCTCATCACCGGCAGGCGCTGCTTGAGGTCGCCTTTCATGATCTCGGCGATGGCGGCGTGAATGGAGCTGAGCCGGCGCTGGGCGCGACGAGCGAAAAAGGCGCCGATGGCGAGGATGAGAATCGTTGTGGGCGCCAGCGCGAGCGCGAGCGATCGCGCCACGGTCTCGCGCAAGTCATTGATCTCGGAAAGGCTCCGCCCGAGGACGAGGATCGAGCCGTCGGCGCGGCGGACGGCGACGAAGATCGCCTGATCGGGGCGCCCGGCGCCGCGCGCGGCGACTGAGGCGACAAAATGGGGGCGGCCGTCGGGTCGAATCGGCGGCAGGCTGGGGGGGTCGCCGAGCAGCAGGGCGCCCTTGGCGTCGAACAGCCCGGCGTAGTCGAGGCGCCGCTGGTCGGACGCAAGGCGTTGCGTGATCTGCGCGCGCAGTTCGTCGTCGCTCGCGTCCAACGCCCGGGTCGCCTCGTCGGTCAGACGCGCGCTGACCATCCGTTCGGAGGCCGCGGAGAATTGCAGGTAGATGAGGGTGAAGACGACCGCCGCCGCCGCCGCGATCGCCAGCGCGAAAGCCAGCGCCAGGCGGAAGGCGCGGCTCTTGAGGACGTCAATCGTCCACATGCAATTTGAAGCCGGCGGCGCGGACGTTGACGATCAGCCTCGGCTCGCCGCCGGCGTCGATCTTGCGCCTGAGGTTGCCGATGTGGACGTCGACGACGTTGGTCTGCGGCAGGAATTTGTAGTTCCAGACGTCCTCGAGCAGCATTGCGCGGGTGACGATCTGGTTGGGCCGGCGCATGAAGTATTCGAGCAGCTTGAACTCGCGCGGCAGCAGGTCGACGCGCCGGTCGCCACGCCGGACCGCGCGCTCGACGAGATCCATCTCCAGCGGGCCGGCGCGCAGGCGGGTCGCGCGCGAATCGGGGATGCGCCGCGACAGAGCCTCGACCCGCGCCGTCAGTTCGCGCAGCTCGAACGGCTTGACGAGATAGTCGTCGCCTCCCGCCTTCAGGCCGCGGATGCGGTCGTCGACGGTGGAGAGGGCGCTGATCACCAGGATCGGAGTCGAGTTGCCTTCCTCGCGCAGCGCCTCGAGGATCGACAGCCCGTCTTCGTGGTCGAGCATGCGGTCGACGACCAGCACCGCGGCGCCGCCGGCCCGCGCGACGCGCAGGCCTTCGGCCCGCGTCTCGGCGACCGCGACCGGATAGCCCTCGGCTTGCAGCTCGTAACGAATTTCCTCGGCGAGAGCGCGCTCGTCCTCGATGACCAGGACGGCAGGCTTGGCGCCGGTGCTGGCGGTCTGCGGCATGGCTGGCGTTCCGGCGTCGGCGCGATGCGCGCGTCAATAATACTTTCGCAGAAACGGCGCCGGCGCAAGCCGCAAACCATGAATGCGGCGCGGCCCAGATCGGCGCCACCACGAACGCCGCCGGTCTGTCACATTATTACGATATATCATGGCCTTACTGGGCCGCCGGCCGAAGTCATAGCCGGCGGGCGAGGATCGTCTCCAGATATTCCTGTTTGCCGGAGCGGGGCTGCGGCGCAAGATTCGCGGCGATCGCGCGATCGGCGACCTGAGCGAGCGTGCGCTTGCCGGCGAGGATCGCCTTGCCTTCCTCGCTGTCCCAGCCGGCGTAGCGGTCTTTGAGGAACCCGGTCAGAACGCCGTCGTTCAACAGCTTCTCTGCGTTCAGCAGCGCGCGGGCGCAGATGTCGATCGAGCCGACGTGGGCCTGGACCAGGTCCACCGGATCGATCGACTGGCGGCGGATCTTGGCGTCGAAGTTGAGGCCGCCGGTGGTGAAGCCGCCGTTCCTCAGGATCTCGTGGAAGACCACCGTCATCTCGCCGGCATCCATGGCGAACTGGTCGGTGTCCCAGCCGAGCAGCGCGTCGCCGCGATCGTCGCCGTCGAGACGGATCGCCTTGGCGCTGCGCGCGCCGATGACGAAATCGAGGTTCATTGGGCGATTCTATCGTTGGCGCTTCAGGGTCGGCGCCGGGTCACGGCAGATTATCGCGAATGACGATGTCGATGCCGATCTGCTCCTGTTCGGGGATGATCAGCTCGTTGCGCGACAACGCCATGAGGATGCGCGCCGCCGAGCGCGCCTCACGGCCGGGATTTTGAGTGATGATCGCGGCCATCACGCCCAGCACCAGAAAGCGGCGCGTCTGCGGCGTCAGGTCGTGACCGATGAACACCATTTCGCGCGCCCGCCCGGCGTCGATCAGCGCGTTGCCGATGCCGGCGGTTCCGGCTCCGATATTGTAGAGTCCGATCAGATCGGGATGATCGGCGAGCAGGCGCCGGATGAGATCGGCGTTGTGGATGTCGTCGTCCCGCCCTTCCACCGTCGGCAGCAGATCGAGGTTGGGATATTCGGAGGTGATGACCTGCTGCACGCCGAAAAGACGTTCGGCATGGTCGCGCAGAGAAAGCGATCCGGCGACGATGGCGACCTTGCCTTTGCGTCCGCCGAGGAATCGTCCGAGCAGGGTTCCGGCGGTGCGGCCGGCGGCGATATTGTCGATGCCCACATAGCGCAAGCGCCGGGACGACGGAACGTCCGACACCAGCGTCACCACGAGGATGCCCGCCGCCACGAGCTCGTCGATCGCGGCCCGCACGCGCGGATGATCGAGCGCCACCACCGCGATCCCCTGGCAGCGTTTGCCGGCTTCCTCCAGGGTTTCGGCCAAGGCGTCGGGATCGAACACGTCGGTTTCGACGACTTCAATGAGCGTGCGTCGCGCCGCCAGCGGCGTTCGCAAGCGGCCGACATGATCGACGATCTCGGCCATGAAGACGTTTTGGTTGTGGGGCATGATGAAACAGAAGCGATGGCTGCGTCCGCGCGCCAAATCCGCCGCCGCTGCGTAAGGCTGAAATCCGAGACGTTCGATCGTTTCCTTGACGCGGCGGATCGTCGCTTCCTTCACGCCGCGGCGGCCATGGAGAACGCGATCGACCGTGGCCGTGGAAACGCCCGCTTCCCTGGCGACGTCCTTCAACATGACCGTGGTGGGATCGGCCGGCGCGCTCATTCATGACGGATTGCGCAAATTTGTGAGGTACGCAACTCGAATATTTGCTGCAATGCGAAAGAACGACCTGCGGAATCGGCATTGAATCGCCACTCGAAGGGCAGAACTTCGACTAATACCTTGAACGGCAGGGATAAAATTATCCGCCAGAGGAAGTGATGGCGCAAAAAGAAGTTTTGATGTGCGAACATCAATTTGCTGCACGCGTCAGTCGCGGACCGAATTCGGCCGGCGTCGCGGAGACAATCGCCGCGCGGCCAAATCGTCGGACCACGACGCGGACGGTGATTCTCGGCAAGCCGGTTCGCACAAAATGGCGCCGCCGCGCGGCAATGAAGGTCTGGCGCTCGGGCGCCCGCGCGGCAAATGACGGGAATCGACCGGCCGGGTCGAAAAACGCATCCTTTCGGACGCATCGGCGGACGCGCTTCGTCCGGGCGATGCGCGCAAATTTAACAAAAGTAATTGCATTGCATTTTGTGCAATTCCAATCGTCAGTGGACGCGCGGCCGATAGCCTGCATAAATCCGGGATATCGTCGAAGACGACAAGCCCGTCGGTGATTCCATGCGACACTTCAATCTGACAAATCGTCACGAAATCAAAGATGCGAAACGCGGCGCCGTGGCGACGGTCCTGTCCAGCGATTGGGAGACGTTCAGCGAACTGTCGCGGCATGGTTTCCAACTGATCGATATGAGCGGCCAGATTTGGACGATGCGTCGCGACGCATAGCGTCGGCGCGCATTTTGCTTCGGGAGCGGCGTGCGGCGGTCGCCGGCGATTCGCCGGGAGGATCGGGTTGCGACGTCCAACGCAACCGCGGAACCACCGATGACCGACGAGATGATGAGCCTTCGCGCGCTCGTGGAGAAGGCCGCCAAGGCCGACGTGGGCGCCGGCGGCGACGTTGGCGGCGATTTCTTCGAGGTGGAGTTGCATCGCCTCGGTGTCGGCGAAGGGCAACGCCAGCGCCGCGCCGCGGTCCATCCCGTCCCCACCGCCGCCAGCGACAGAAGCCGCCGGCTTTGGTTGGCGTCATTCGGCTCCCCGCCAACGGCGCCCTGCAGGAGCGGATCGGCTACCTGTTGAACCGCCCAGTCGGGCGTCCGCCGAATGAAGCGCGGCGTTCCTATGCGAGTTTCACGTATCAGGCGGCAAGCTGGAGGAAGCCGCGTCGGGCGATCGCCAAGATCGAGTGGCGTCGGGGCGAACTTCATCCGCGCGTCGGCTTCATCGTCGCCAACATGGCGAGGCTATCCGTGAACGTCGCCGCCTTCTACGACAACCGCGGCGCGCGCGAAAATGGATTCAGGAAGGCGAGGGCGCGATCCGATCGACGCGGCTGTCGCGCCGTTCGTTCGCCGCTAGCGCCGCTCGTCTTCAACGTCATGCGCTCGCCTACAGCCTTGGCGACTTCCCGCGCCCGTTGGCGACGCTCGAGCCGATAAAGGATTGGTCACTGACGAGCCTCGAAGAGAAGCTGATCAAGATTGGCCAAGGTCGTCAATCACGGACGTTGCGTCCCTTTCCAGTTGGCCGAGGTCGCCATTCCGAGAACTTTCTTCGCCGACATCCTGCGGTTGATCGCCGAACTGCGGTCGCCGCCGGTCACTTCAACACCATGAGGCGTTCAGCGTCACGCACGTCATCAAAGGCAATGGCGGCGATACGTTTCGCTGACAGAAGATTCGGAAGTTTCAACGTTCGGCATGAGTTCGGTACGTCCCGACGCCCTTCGCAAACGTGCCGGCGGCGGTCCGGACTTGTGAAGAACCCCAAGACGTCGCAAGTCGGGCTTGACCCGGCGGCCGCCTGGAGTATGTCCGAACCTGGGGGGCCTTTCGTGACGACCTACGCCAACATTCTCGTCGAGACCCACGGCCGCGTCGGGCTCGTCCGCCTCAATCGGCCGCAGGCGCTGAACGCGCTCAACAGCGCGCTGATCGTTGAGCTCAACCAGGCGCTCGGAGCATACGATGCGGATCCGGCGATCGGCGCGATGGTGCTGACCGGCTCGGACAAGGCCTTCGCCGCCGGCGCCGACGTCAAGGAAATGCAGGAGCGCAGCTTCGCCGAGGTGTTCCTCGGCGACTTCTTCGGCCACTGGGAGAATGTGACGCGTGCGCGCAAGCCGCTCATCGCCGCGGTGGCGGGCTTCGCGCTCGGCGCAGGCTGCGAGCTGGCGATGATGTGCGACTTCATCCTCGCCGCCGACACCGCAAAGTTCGGCCAGCCGGAGATCCGGCTCGGGATCATCCCCGGCGGCGGCGGCACGCAGCGGCTGACCCGCGCCGTCGGCAAGGCCAAAGCGATGGAGTTGACGCTGACCGGCCGGATGATGGACGCGGCCGAAGCCGAACGCTCCGGCCTCGTCGCGCGCGTCGTGCCGGCGGCCGAACTCCTCGACGAGGCGCTGAAGGCCGCGGCGACGATCGCGTCCTATTCCGCTCCGGCGGTCTATGCGGCCAAGGAGAGCGTCAACCGCGCGTTCGAAACCACGCTCGCCGAAGGCGTGCGGTTCGAGCGCCGGCTGTTCCACGCCCTGTTCGCCACCGAGGACCAGAAGGAAGGTATGCGCGCTTTCGCCGAGAAGCGGCCGGCGGCGTTCAAGAACCGCTGAATCGCGCCCCACTCAATGCGCCATTCCCGGCGGGCTGTAGGACCGATCGGGAATCTAAGTGTTTAATCCCGGCATTTGACGGATGGAATCGAGCGTGAGCTTTTGGGCCGCGATTGTCCATCGGTTGCAGATGAACTCGCCTGGGGTGAAGCCATTGAGGGTCTCGAACCGACGGGCGTCGTTGTAGGCGTCGACGAAGTCGGCGAGATTGCGTTCGACCTTGTTATGCGCGTCGTAGCAATGGCGTTGGACGGCAACTTGCTAGATCGTGCGGTTCATTCGCTCGACGTGGCCGCGTTGGTCAAGGGATGCTTGGGCATGGTCAGCCGATGCGCGACCCCGTGTTGAGCTTAGGCGTATTCGAAGCTGTCAGCCCAGGCGGGCTCGCCTTTGGCCAAGGCTTCGACGATCAAAGGCGCGGCCGATCCCCCGGCGAATGGCGTTATGTACTCGTTCGCAATAGTTGCAAGGGATTCCAATTCATGCAAAACGCGGATCGTGTCACAGATGCATCAAACAGGTGAGGACATGGCTAAAGCGGTTGCAAGGACGAAGAAGGCGCCTGCCAGGCGACCTTGGTTGAAAGAGGACGTCCGCCTTCTCAAGAGTATGGCTCGGAAGGAACCCGCCTCGAAGATTGCGAAAGCTCTCAAGCGAACAGAGGGCGCGACGCGTCAAAAGGCGATGAGCATCGGCATCTCGGTCAGCATGAAGCGCAAGAAGCGCGCACCTGCCAAAAGGCGCTGAGATCAAGCGCGACGTCGTTCGGCGCGGCGTCTCACTGCCGATCGGCGCGACAGGTCGTTGAATAGTCGACTCGGACGGCGCCAACGCTCTGAGCCGACTCACACTTGGCTCACTTCGCGCCGGGCGCCGCGCTTCTGGCGGCCGATAGCGCTGGAGGACGCGCCGAGGAGGCTGGCGGCTTCGCCCTTGCCGAGCCGCCATTCGCCTTTGAGGTTCAGGAATGCCTCGGTGGCGACCAGCGACGACCTGCCGCTGCGATTTTCCTTCACGCGGAGTTACAGTCCGGTTGGCCTGCGCCCAAAGAAGTTCTCTAATCGCGCGGGCCAAGCGGTCAGCTCCACGGTTCGACGTACACGCCGGGTTCAGAGTTCTCTCCGCGGTCAACCCGTCGGAGTTTCCGCGTGTTGGCGTCGGCGACGCGCGCCTTCTTGAAGCCTGAGCTCTTGGCCAATCGAAGCCGCCAAGCTTTGACAGCGGCGAAGGCGACCGTGCGGGTCAATAAGGCCGTGGCCGCCTCGTGGAGATGCTTTCACGTCATCCCATTTCCGTGCTTGGAGATACGCCCGTTCTTGCTGATCTCACCGGACTCGTAGCGTCTGGGAGTCAGCCCAAGATACGCGCCCGCATTCGCCGCGAGCGGACGATTCCTCCGGCGCGGCGAACCCGGATTCGGCCTGCCTTCAGGCGCCCTCCGGGTTGCGCCGACGGCGACCGGCGCCCTTGGCCCCGGGCGGGGCGACCAGTTTGCCGAGCGCCGCTTCGATCGCGGCAAGGCCAGGCCGCGGTCCGCGCTGGCATCGATCGAGCGCGCGACGCATCGCTGCGACATGAGCCGGCGTGTTGCCGCAGCAGCCGCCAACGATGCGCGCGCCGGCGTCGATCGCCAACGCGACGTAGCGCTCCATCAGCTCGGGCGATCCAGAATAATGGATATGCCCTTCATGCCATTGCGGCAGGCCGGCGTTGGCTTTGGCGATCACGATCGCCTCGGGGTTCGCCTCGGTCATCGCCAACACCGAGACGACGAGATCGGCGGCGCCGACGCCGCAATTGGCTCCGACAGCGAGCGGCGGCGGCGTAAGATCGTCGAACGCGCGCGCGAAGTCCGCAGGCGCAAGCCCCATCATCGTGCGGCCCGCGGTGTCGAAGCTCGCGGTCGCGGTATAAGGCGCGCCGACGGCGATCGCCGCGCGCGCAGCGGCGCGGGCCTCCTCGAGCGCCGACATCGTCTCGATCCAGACGACGTCGGCGCCGCCGCTTCTGAGGCCTTCGATCTGCTCGACGAAGATCTCCGTCGCCTCGTCTTCGGTCAAAGACCCAAGCGGAGCGAGCATCTCGCCGGTTGGACCGACCGAACCCGCCACGACGATGAGACGGCCCGCCCGGTCGGCGACGGCGCGCGCATTTTGCGCCGCCAGCCGGCTGAGCTCCTTCGCCCGCACGCCGAGGCCGCGCGGGCCGAGGCGACGGCGGTTGGCGCCGAAGCTGTTGCTCAGGATGATGTCGGCGCCGGCGTCGATGAAGCTCTGGTGCAGCGCGCGAATGCGCTCCGGATGCGTCTCGTTCCAAAGTTCGGCGCAATCGCCCGAGGCGAGGCCGGCTGCGATCAGGTTGGTTCCGGTGGCGCCGTCGGCGAGCAGCGGCCGCCCTGCGGCGATCAGTTTCGACAGCATGGACTTTCCCACTTCAAACCGACATCCGCCGCGTCGCGGCGCAATCTGGCGCTGGCGCGCCCCTTCACTTCGTCGCCTCGCTCGATGCCGGGGCGCCGTTCGACTATTCCGAGCATCGCGATCGACGGTAACGGATTTTGCCTGACCTGTCCGTGCGTCGCGCCGTCGCGACCGACTCTGCGGCGACGCCGAGCCCGGTGTAACGGCGTTCGAAAGCGAGCCCGAGCCGCGCGGCCGCCGCTTCCGCTCGCGCGGTCAGGTCGGGGTCTTCGGTTTGGGCGAGATAGACGAGCCGCTTGTAGCGGCGGAAGTAGTCGTTGCGCAGTTCAGGGAAGCGGTCGAGGCCGAGACCGCGGACGACTAGGCGATCGAAATGCCGGGCGAGGAAGTCGGTGACAAAGAACGAGCCCGGTTCTTCCGCCATCATCGCCGCGATCGCATCCTCGCCCGCGTAGAAGGCGTAGCAGTGCGGTCCGGCGATGCGGGTCACGCCCTCTTCGGCGAGCACGATGTCGAGCGCGCCGCCAGTGCCGCAATCGCCGTAGACGACCAGGATCTCGTCGTAGCGCGCGCGGTTCTCGCGGATCTTACGCCGGATCGCCTCGGGAATGCGTTCGGGTCGGTTGTGCAGGTGCGCCGGCAGGCACGTGACGTCGAGGCCGTCGAGCGGACCACGCGACAGTGCGACCATCTCGCGCGCCAAGGCGCCGCAGGCGATCGCCAGCGTCTTGCGCGGCGCCGCGCGCGCGATTTCCGTTTGGTCGGCCTGGGCGGCGGACGCCGTCATATCCGAGCCTCGTTCGCCTGAGACGCGCAGACCCCGCTCGGCGGTCAGCATCGCCCGTTGAATTCCTTCACCGCCTCGAACATCGCGACCATGTTCTCGATCGGCGTGTTGGCCTGAACGTTGTGGATCGCGTTGAACACGAACCCGCCGCCTCGCGAAAAGATCTCGCAGCGCTCGAGAACCTCGGCCCGCACTTCGGCCGGCGTCCCGAACGGCAACGTCCGCTGCGTGTCGACTCCGCCGCCCCAGAAGACGAGGCGACCCTTGTATTTCTCTTTCAGCATGCGCGGGTCCATGCCTTTGGCCGAGCATTGGACGGGATTGATGATGTCGATGCCGGCGTCGATCATCGACTCGAAGAACCGCTCCGACGAACCGCACGAATGCTTGAAGGTCTTCCAGGGCGTGTTCCTGTGAATCCAGTCGCAGACCTCGGCGTAGTGCGGCTTCCACAGAGCGTCGAACGTCCTGACCGAGCAGAAGGACGACGTCTGCGTCCCGAAGTCCGCGCCGCAGAGAAAGACCACGTCGATCGCGTCGTCGCCGAGGCGGCGGTGAATCCTCGCCAAGTTCTCGATTCCGACCTCGACCTGCCGCTCGAAGATCTTGTGCACGACGTCAGGGTGACTCGCCGTCAGCATGTACCATTCGGCGACGTCGCGCACGCCCTTGGGGTCGATCAGATCGGGCCCCGGCGCCCACGCGATGTCGCCGAGATTGGTGTTCACCAGCGACGCGAACACCGCGTACTCGCCGTTTTCGAGCGCGCGCGCGTCTTCCTCGATTTCATCGAGCTGAGCCTCGGTCAGCGGCTGATACTGCTCGGTGTTGTCCTCAGGGTTCAGGTTGTCGAGGTCGACCGGCTTCTGGCGGATGATCGCGTCGAAGAAGAAGCCGTCTTTGGGCATATGGCCGCTCGGGCGAGCGCTCAGATCGCCCTTGGGATAGATCAGCGCGCCGCCCTTTTCCGGCTCGACCGTGGTGCGGAAGCCTTCCGGGACCAGCACCTCGAGCCCGTTGAAGGTCCACGGCTTCCAGTCGCGGTTGTCGAAGCCGAAGAACGTGCCGCGGCCCATCAGCGGCGCGACGTCGACCCCGATCGCTTCCTTGAGGTCGTCCTCGATCAGCCCCAGCATCTGGAACGGCTCGCACACTTTCACCAGCCGCTTCTCGAGGCCGTAGTGGTCTCTGAGCTTGGCGACGCAGCTCACGTGCATGCCGGTGGTCGCCGAGCCGCCAAAGTCCATTGGCGCGCCGTCGGGCTGGCGATGATGGATCGCGTCGAGCACCCGCCTGCGCTTGGGTCCGATCGTCTTCTCGGCGTTCATCGGCGCGACCCCTGTTTCCCGGCTTGCCGGCGTCGACCCTCGCGTCAGTTGCAAAGCCCCACGCACCGCCGCGCGAGCGCAACCGCGTCGCTCGCCGTCGCGCCGTAACCGTCGGCGCCGATCTCTGTCGCGTATCGCTCGTTGAGCGGCGCGCCGCCGACCAGGATCTTGACCTCGCGCCTGAGGTCGGCGGCCTTGATCGCGGCGATCGTCGTCCGCATCGACTCCATCGTCACCGTCAGCAGCGCCGAAAGGCAGACGATCTCCGGACGGTGCTCGCGGATCGCCGCGACGAACGCTTCCGGCGTCACGTCCGCGCCGAGGTCGATCACCTGGAAGCCCGCGCCCTCGAGCATCGAAGTGACGAGGTTCTTGCCGATGTCGTGCAGATCGCCCTTGACTGCGCCGGCGACGACGACGCCCGCAGGCTTCGCGCCCTTCGCGGTGAGCAGCGGCCGCAACGGCGTCATCGCCGCTTTCATCGCCCGGGCGGACAGCAGCAATTCCGGCACGAAGTACTCCTCCTCCTGGAAGAGTTTGCCGACTTCGTCCATCGCCGGGATCATCGTCTCGGACACGAGGGCCAGCGGTTCGGCGCCGGCTTTGAGCTCCCCTTCGACAAGCGACTGCGCAAGCTGCGCCTTGCCGTCGACGATCGCATCGAACAATGCCTGCGACAGAGCCACTGTCCTCTCCCCCCGAAGAACGCCATATTTCGTTGTTCGAAGAATGGCTTCTACAATATGGCGAATTGAAAGACGTTGATTGTCGTCAACTAGGCTGGATCGCCGGCCGACGCAGGTCGCGAACGCCGGATCGGCGGCCGCCCGCGCGCCGGCGGGTTCGACCGAGGAACGAACCCGCTTCGGGCAATCGAATTGTCGAAACGGACGATCGCTCCCGCCAAGCGTCGTGGCGGGTAGCGCCCAAGGCGAACATCGCACGCCGCCTCCGTCCGCGCGCATCGCGGAGGCATTCAGAGGCGCACGCGGCGACGTATCTGGTCTGCGTCGGGCTATCGAATTCCGTCGCCGCCTCGAAGGGTTGACCGTCGCCCGACGGTTGCGCGACGCCTCCGTCTGTCGCAACTGCGGCTGATCGCCGAGGCCGCCGCCGCTCAGGCGCGCGCGGCGCGGCTCGGTTCATTTGCGCCGTAGGCCGCCAGAAAGGTCGTCACGGCGTTCCTCACCTGCGTCTCGACTTCGTCGCGGTCGTCGGCGCCGACGACGCCGAACAACCGCTTCCGGTGCAGCTCTCCGGAGCACAGGTCCAGGAATTGCGCCACCGCGACCGATGGATTCGTCCGCCGCAGTTCGCCCCGCTCCATCGCGGCGACGACGTATTCAGCCAAGCGGTCGAGTCCGTGCTGGACGCCGATGTGATAGGCGGCCTGCCCGATTTCCGGAAAACGCGCCGATTCCGCGACGACCAGCCGGTAGAAGGCGACCGTGTCCTCGCTCAGCAACATGTCGAGGAAACGCCGAGCGAAACGCTCGAGAACCGTGCGCACGTCCCCCTGCGTCTCGCTCATTTCGAACAGAGGGGCGAGCATCAGTCGGACCTCTTCTTCAATCACTGCGGCGAATAGGTCCTTCTTCGAGGGAAAGTAGCTGTAGAGCGTCGCCTTCGACCCGCCGACCTTGGCCGCGATCTCTGACACCGACGCTGCGGCGTAGCCTTCGCGCAGAAAGGCAGCGCGCGCGATTTCCAGCATGGCGGCGCGGCGATCGTCGCTTCGCGCCGCAGCGGTCGCCCGGGCCGCTCTCATTCGCCTCTCCGAGGTCTTTCCGTACCGTACCGTACGGTTCCTATTGACTCTGCCAGAATCTATCGCCAAATTGCCGCCAATGCAACAGTACCGTACGGTACGGTACATAACTTGCAGAAGAGGATGGCGGCGGCATGTCCAAGGGAAAGGCCCGCGTCAGCGCGCCAGTCCCCGCTCGCGCGGCGGGCCGCCCGCACCCTGGCGTCGTCGCCATCCTCGCCCTTTTCGCCCTCTCCGGTTGCGCGCCGGACCTCGGCGAAGCGCCGCGCGTTCAGCCGCCGACGGCCTACGCCGACGCCAAGAGCTTCGCCGCGCCCAAAGCCGACTGGCCCTCGGACGCCTGGTGGAAAGTCTATGGCGATCCGCAGCTCGACCAGTTGATCGACGAAGCTTTGGCCGACTCGCCCGATCTCGAGGCCGCGGCGGCGCGCGCCCGCGGCGCGGCGGCGATGGCCGAGGCCGTCGGCGCCAATCTGTGGCCTACGGTCGCCGGAACCGCCAGCGTGACGAAGACGGAGGAAAGCCTCAACCAGGGCTTTCCGGCCGCCTTCCAGTCCTATCTTCCGCACGGCTGGCATACGGCGGGCGAGATCGCCGTCGGCCTCGACTACCAGATCGACTTCTTCGGCAAGAACCGCGCGACGCTGGCGGCGGCGACCTCGGAGGCGCAGGCCGCCGCAGCGGATGAGGCCGAAGCGCGTCTGCAGATTTCCGCCGCGGTGGCGGAGACCTACGCCAACCTGGGCCAGCTCTTCGCCGACCAAAGGGCGGCGCGCGACGCGGTGCGCGTCCGCCGCGAGAGCGCCGCGCTGGTCGAGAGCCGCTCGAAGTCCAACCTCGAAAACGAAGGCGCGGTGAGTCTGGCGCGCGGCCAGCTTCACGCCGCCGAGCTCGAAGCCGATGCGCTCGATCGCCTCATTGCGCTGACCCGCGATCAAGTCGCCGCTCTGCTCGGCAAGGGGCCGGACCGCGGGCTCGCCATCGTCCCGCCGACGACCGAAAAGACCCGCAGCCTCGGACTGCCGGCTTCGCTCTCGGTCGATCTGATCGGGCGGCGGCCGGACATCGTCGCGGCGCGCCTGGGCGCCGAGGCGGCGGCCGCCCGCATCGACGTCGCCAACGCCAATTTCTATCCCAACGTCGATCTGACCGGGACGTTCGGGCTGCAGTCGTTGGACCTGAAGTCCCTGCTGCAACACCAGTCGCAGATGGGCCAGTTCGGACCGGCGGTCCATCTGCCGATCTTCGATTACGGCCGCAACGAGGGCGTCTATCGCGGCGCGCGCGCCGAATACGACGCCGCCGTCGCCGTCTACGACCGGACGCTGGCCAACGCCCTGCGCGACGTCGCCGACGCCTACGCCACAAGGCGCAGCGTCGCCGTCGAGATCAAGGACGCGCGCGCCGCGCTGGCGGAGAGCGAAAACGGCTATCGCGTGATCAAGCAGCGCTACGACGCCGGGCTGTCGCGTTACACCGACGTGCTGACAGCCGAGAACGCGCTGCTCGCCCAGCGCCGCGCCGTCGCCGATCTGCAAGCGCAGGCCTTCGCCGCCGACGTCGCCTTGGCGCGCGCGCTCGGCGGCGGCTACGCCGCCCATTCCTGAAGTTCCCTTCGCATCGGAGCCTTGCATGACCTCCGCCGAAACGACCATCGAATCCAAGAGCGACGCGTCGCCGGATCGCGCGAAGCCGGCCGAGCCGAAAGAAGCGCGCAAGAGCCGGCTGCGCGGATGGCTGTTCACTGCGTTGTTTGTCGTCGTCGCCGCGGCCGCCGGCGCGGCGGCGGCGCGCTGGTATCTGGTCTCCTCCAAATACGTCACCACCGACAACGCCTATGTCGGCGTCTCGTCGGCGCTGGTGACGCCGCTGACCAGCGGCGCCGCCTTGAGCGTTCCGGTCCACGATACGCAGATGGTCAAGTCCGGCGACACGCTGGTGACGATCGATCCGCAGGACGCCGAGCTGGCGGTCGCCCAGGCCGAGGCCACCTATGGTCTCGCGGTGCGCCGCGTGCAGGGCTATTTCGCCGCCCTGGCGGCGCGCCAGGCCGACTACGATCGCGCCAAGCTCGACTACGAACGGCGCGCCAAGCTCGGCAATTCCGGCGCGGTTTCCGGCGACGAACTGTCGGCGGCGAAAAACAACTTCGAAGC
>Ga0181529_10004624_pt1 | contig 14808 bp, 12 predicted proteins | sample PEATcosm2014_Bin_36_FD_119763 | JGI IMG/M metagenome (GOLD analysis project Ga0181529, IMG submission 119763) | Peatland microbial communities from MTU Mesocosm Facility, Houghton, MI, USA - PEATcosm2014_Bin10_30_metaG | ecosystem: Environmental > Terrestrial > Soil > Wetlands > Peat | place...
AAAAAGGCTTGATTGCTGCTTCTGGCAAAAGGCCCGGGGCTAAAGCCCGCTGAATTAGTTGGACTTATTCGTGGGGCTGAAGCCCCACGCTCCCTCCGGAAGGCAAAAACGTGAGTTTTTCCGTAGCCTGTAAAGCCCTATGAAAATAGAACACGTAAGGAGTGAATAAGTTGCACTATTTTCAAGATGTGGGTGAGGTGGGCGATACGGTGCGACTAAAGACGCGGCGGTTTATTGCGGAGGGTTGAGGAGCGTGCGGAGGGCTGGCTCGTCGAGGACGGGGACGTTGAGGGCGCGGGCGCGGTCGAGCTTGGAGCCGGAGTCTTCGCCGGCGACGAGGTAGGAGGTCTTCTTGCTGACGGTGGCGGCGACGCGTCCACCGGCGGATTCGATGAGTTCCTTGGCGGCCTCACGGGTGAGGGTGGGGAGGGTGCCGGTGAGGACGAAGGTGAGGCCAGCGAGGGTGGAGGTGGTGATTTTTTTCTCGGCTGTCATGGAAAGCTGCGCGTCTTTGAGACGCTGGATGAGAGCGATGTTGTGCGGCTCGGCGAAGAACTCGACGATGGCCTGGGCTACGCGTGGGCCTACATCGTTGATCTCTTGTAGTCTCTCAGCGCTTGCGGATTCCGTTTCATTCTCTCTCTTGGCGCAGGCTGATTCCAGTTCTTCCATCGAACCGAAGTGGGACGCAAGCAACTCTGCCGTTTGCTCACCGACAAAACGGATGCCAAGAGCAAAGATCACCCTGCTTAGAGAAGACGTTTTTGAGCGCTCAATCTCCTCCAAGAGGACTTGCGCTCCCTTTGATTGGAAAAGACGTTGCATCTTTGGCTTTTTTAGTCCGGTTTTCTTATCGAGGCGAATGACTTCATGTTCGAGCTCGAAAAGATCCGTGTCCTTCAACGAGTAAAGGTCTGCCAGACTGTTCACCTTGCCATTTTCCAGCAGCAGTTGCGCCACAGCTTCGCCGAGACCTTCGATGTTCATTGCATTGCGCGAGGCGAAGTGGAGGAGTTCTTCGAGCAGGCGGGCGGGGCAGTTGGCGTTGACGCATCGCCAGTCCACTTCGCCTTCGGCGCGGACGAGGGCGCTCGAGCACTCTGGGCAGTGCGTGGGGAAGGCGATAGGTTTGGTTTCCACGCTGACGGGAGGCTTTGCGGCGCTTTGAGCGGAATGCGGGGATTCTTCGCTGCGCTCAGAATGACAACTGTCGGACGGGAGATTTTCTTGAGGACGGGGGACTACGCGGACAATTTTGGGGATGACATCGCCGCCGCGCTCTACCTGGACGAAGTCGTTGAGGCGAACGCCGAGGCGCATGATCTCGTCAGCGTTGTGGAGGGTGGCGCGGGAGACGGTGGTGCCGCCGATGAGGACGGGGGTGAGCACGGCAACGGGAGTTATTTTTCCGGTGCGGCCGACCTGGAAGTCCACCCGTTCGAGCTGCGTGATGGCGGCGCGGGCGGCGAATTTGTAGGCGATGGCCCAGCGCGGGGCGCGGCCAGTGAAGCCAAGACGGCGCTGCTGGGCGGTGGAGTCGACTTTGATGACGACGCCGTCGATCTCGTAGCCGAGGGAGTCGCGCAGGCTGTCGGCGTTGGCGATGAAGGTGAGGACTCCGTCGATGGAATCGACTGTGGCGGCGTTTTCATTGACGTGGAAGCCGGCGGCGCGGAGTGATTGGAGGGTGGCGGACTGCGTGGCGAGGAGGGTCTCGCCGGACTGATTGGGGTCGTTATCGCCGTGGAGGAGGAAGTAGGCGTAGAAGTCGAGGCGGCGCTGGGCTACGACGTTGGGCTCGAGGGTGCGGATGGTTCCAGCAGCGGCGTTGCGCGGGTTGGCCGCGGGAGCCTTGCCATCGGCCTCGCGCTCTTCGTTGAGCTTGCGGAATGCGGAATGGGGGAGGATGACCTCGCCACGGACCTCGAAGCTGGCGGGCAGACCGGCGGCGGTGAGCTTCGCTGGGGAGACGCTGAGCGGGACGGAGCGGATGGTGCGGACGTTGGAGGTGACATCCTCGCCGATGGCACCGTCGCCGCGGGTGAGGCCGCGCTGGAGATGGGCGGAGCCGTCGCGGGCGGGCGCGTAGAGCAGAGCGAGCGAGAGGCCGTCGAGTTTCAGCTCGCAGACGTAGCGGACGATTTCGCTGCTTGGGAGAGACTCGCGCAGGCGGGCGTCCCAGGCGCGGAGGTCGGCCTCGCTGTAGGCGTTGTCGAGCGAGAGCATGGGGCGGGAGTGGGGCGTCTTGACGAAGCCTTCGCGGGGCTTGCCGCCGACGCGCTGAGTGGGCGAGTCGGGTGTGATGAGGCCGGGATGGGCGGCTTCGAGGGTGCGCAGGCGGTTCATGAGAACGTCGTAGTCGGCGTCGGAGAGCTCGGGCGCATCGAGGACGTAGTAGAGATGCTCATGGTGGCGCAGGTCCTCGCGCAAGGCTTCGATCTGCTGGGCGGGCGTGAGTTCTGAGGGCATCCTGGGATGATTATAGAGAGAGCTGGCTGGCTTGAGTGTGCGCCTTTGCGGAGACATAGAGGAACCACGCGAGCCAGAACGGAGTAGTCCAAAGATAGAGGGCGGAGTGCAGGTTCGACCCGAGGAGCTGGGCAATCTCGATGGCGGCACTGGCCAGGGCGAGCAGGCCGAGCTGGGCTCGCGTAGTGGCGCGATAGACGCCCACCAGAAGAGCTGGAACCAGGAGCGCCTGGTCGGTGATCCATGCATACGGACTGGCGAGGATTGAGACCAGCATCAGTAGTGCGCCATCCTGCATCCAGTCCCATCGGGTGCGGCGTTGCCAGTAGAAGGGGATTGCCCAGAGGCAGGCGGCGAGCGCGGGGAGGTATTGCAACGCCATGGTCTGTTGATGGAGGGCAAATCGCATGGCAACCGAGAGGCAGGGGATGAACTCGCGCTCGATGCCGGAGGTGCGCATCATCTGGGCGTACTGCGTCCAGACCGCGGGATCGAGGAGCCAGGCGGCAAGCGAGCTTGCGGCGATCGCCAGGAGCGCGCCCGCGAGGATGCGGTAGGAGCGGGAGAGGACGATCCACAGAATCAGCACCGCGGCAAAGGGAAGAAAGAGGTGAGGCTTGAGTGTGCAGAGCCAGAGCGAGAGACCGGCCACGAACGGGCGGTTCCGGTGGAAGCGCAGAAAGAGGGTGAGGCCGAGCAGAGCGAAGAGCGCGGTCTGGCCGCCAAGAATACAGAGGAGCGCGGGAGCGAAGGAGTAGCCCAGGTAATGCATCTTGTTGCGTGGGCGGCCCAGCATCGCCCAGAGCATGTGGACCGAGAGCACAAAGGCCGCTAGAAGGAGCAGCGACCAGATCAAGGCTCCGGCGCGCAGTCCGAAGAGTCCCAGCGGAACCACCAGGCAGAGCGCGGAGGGCGGATTGCGCATGAGGAGGACCTGAGATTGATCGGAGAATCCGACGGAACGCTCGATCTTCAGGATGGAGGCGCTGTCGTAGGGGTTTGTGTGTTGAACGATCTGACGACCGGCTGCCCAGAAGCTGACGACGTCGCGGCCGCGCGGATTGTTTCCCGTGATCAACAGGACCGAGAGACCGAGGGCAAAGACGGCGAAGACAAGAGTGCAGACACAGACGACCGTAGGTTCGAGGAGAGTTCGAGCCTTGTCGCGCCATGATCTCGGAGGATCGGGAGAGATTTGTGGCATGGTAGTTTCAGAGTCTGGCCCATGGTACAGGACGGGCGGGAGTTCTCCGCGCTGAAATCAGGCGCAAGCGGTATGCTGGAACCTGTCTGCACACTCCCCATGGAACCCATTACTCATCTGATGACCGGAGCCTGCCTGGCGCGGGCGGGATGCAACCGCAAGGCGGCGTACGCGACGCTGGCGATGACGCTGGCGGCGGAGGCCCCGGACCTGGATGTGCTGTGGGCTGCGGGAGGACCGGTCGCTGCGTTTCAACATCATCGCGGGATCACGCATACGCTGGTTGGGTTGCCGTTCGACGGGCTGATTGTGCTGGGCGCGGTGTGGCTGTTTCATCGCTGGAGGGTCCGGCGGGCTCGGGTTGTGAGCGATGCGCGACCGCTGACGGCGGCTCCGGTACGTTGGGGGCTGCTATATGGGTTTGTGCTGATCGCGCTGCTCAGTCACCTTCTGTTGGACTGGACGAACAACTATGGGTTGCGGCCATTTTTCCCGTTCAATGCGCACTGGTACGCGGGGTCGATTGTGTTTATCTTCGAGCCGGTGCTGTTTGTGGTGCTGCTGATTGCGCTGGTTGCTCCAGCTTTGTTTGGGCTGGTGGGCAGCGAGGTGGGCGCGCGGCGGGAGACTTTTCGCGGGAGAGGCTGGGCGATCTTTGCGCTGGCGGCGATGGTGGGGCTGTGGGGATGGCGCGAGGTGGAGCATGATGCGGCGGTAAGGCTGGCGTCGACGGCGAGCTATGGGGCTAGAGATTTAGGGATGGCGGAGTCGGCGGACTCTTCGGGAGGAACGGATTCGACGGGGCAGGTTGTTCCTGCGCAGGTGCTGCGCGTGATGGCTAGTCCTTATCCGGGGAATCCTTATCGGTGGCATACGGTGGTGGAGACGCCAGAGTTCTACCAGATAGCCACGGTGGACACGCTGCGGGCAACGGTGGCGACCGATCCCGAGCAGGATTTGTTTTATAAGCCGCCAACTACGTTGGCTACGCTGGCGGCCAAGCGGAGCTGGCTGGGCGAGGTGTACCTGGACTGGTCGAGTTGGCCGGTGGTTACGGAGATTGGGCCGGTGGCGGCGATTGGCGCTCCGGCGGGAACGGCAGACTGGACCGCGGTGCGGTTTATGGACATGCGGTTTATGTACGACACGCCGATGATGCGAGACCACAGCGATCCGCCGCTCTCGGGGACAGTGTATGTGGATGTGGACCGGAGGGTCGCGCGGATGGAGCTGAGCGGGCACGTGCAGCGGTAGAGCAGCACTGCGCTACGGTTGTGAGGGCGGCGGCGGCGGCTGATAGGGCGGTGGGGGTTGCGGCGTGGGGAAGGCGTAGGCGTAGGCGGGTGGAGGAGTGGAGCGGTCGAGCAGGTCGCCGAGGATGGGGTAACGTCCACCCAGGAAGTAGAGGGCGTAGGCCTGGAAGAAGGTGAGGAGCGTTCCCATGAATGCTATGACGACGCAGACCGCCCAGCAGAGGAAGACCAGTCCGCCAAGGATGGCGAAGCCGATCAGCGCCACGGTTCCGGCGGTCCCGGCATGGCGCAGGGAGAGCCAGAGGATGACTCCGATGATTCCTGGAGGGATGAGCGAGATGAGCAGAACCAGGAAGACAGCGATCTCGGCGGCGATAGTGAAGACGAGGCCGAGGATAAAGCGAAGGAAGATGTAGAGGATGACCTGGCCGGGTTCCGCGGCGATGAGCGCGCGCAGGCGAGCAAGCGATTGCGAGATGCTGAGGTCTTCCAGCGCGAGGAAGGGCAGTGCGAGGTCGCGCACCAGCATGTAGATAACGCTGACGATCAGCAGAACGAGCAGAACGAGCAGGACGGCTGCGATGAAGAGAAGAATATGGCCGAGGTGCAGGCCAGCGAAGGGATTGAGGCCGGAGAATGGAACGCCGCCGGAGAACGCGCCCATTCCGATCGCGTGGTGGATGCAGTAGAGTACGACCGCGACGATAAACGGCAGGGAAACGATCAGAATGCAGAGTAAGAAGAGGAGCTTGAGGCCGATCCAACGCCAGGTGCGGCTGCCGTACTTGCTCCAGAGTGGACCGACGAAGGTGAAGCGGGTGGCGACCATTTCCAGCAGGACGAGCTGCAGGCGGGAACCGACATAGAAGAGGATGAGACCGATGACGAGCGAGATAATGCCAATCAGGACAGCGAACGCCACGACGAACGCAAGAACGCCGGGAGGTAGCTCGTGCATGTTTGCCGAGCGGCCGAAGTTGAAGTTCAAGCCTCCGCCCATCTCTGCGAAGAAGGCGACGGCGGCGATCTTGAGGAACGTGCGCAGGCGGAATGGACGGCCCATGAGATCGCGGGTTCGTCCCATGGCGGGAGAGATGCATTCGGTTGCGCTGAGGGGTCTCATAATTCTCCGGTGGTGAGTGTAGTTAGCGTTGTCAGGTCTCGGAGCAGTGGAACAGATGCAGAGTCAGGAGCAGATGGTTCTAGCAAGTTGCCCAACAGCGGATATCGTCCGCCGAGGAAGTATAGCCCGTAGGCCTGGAAGAAGGTGAGGACGCAGCCTTGAATCCCAATTATGAAATAGAAGATGAAGGCAGTGCCGATGAGGTACAAAATAACGCAGCCCGCGGTCATTAGGACTTGTCCGATATCACCAAGCGAGTGGAGAAGTAGCCATCCTACAAAGCCTATTAGAGCTAATGGAATTAATGCGACTAACTCGACAATAAGGATGCCAATTTCCATAGCGATGAAGCTGGCGATTGCGAGTACGGCTTTGAGAAATGCAAAGGCGATTAGTTTCCCCGGTTCGGCTTTGATGAGTTTAGTAAATGAGCGAATTGCATTGCGGAGAGTTGCGTCCTCAAGTGCGATGCACGGAAGGACAAAATCGCCGAGGAGTGATGAGCAAAGCAGAAAAAAGCTGATCCAAACCATGCCGAAGATCCACATTAGGAAGAAGCTACCCACGAGTTCCGACGAGGCAGGTTGACCCGATTGCGTTGGAAACTGCGACATTGAATGAGCAAACCAACAGTAGAGTGGAAATCCTATAACGGTGCTGGTGATCGTGGCGAAAGCGATTTTGAGTCCAGCCCAACGCCAGGTGTGTTGTCGATACTTTCTCCAAAGGGGAGCTACGAAGCTGGCTTTGAACAAGACAATATCTAAAAGTGCAAACTCCAATCGCGCGCCAATGTAGAACAGTACTGAAAAAATGACAGTCATCACCGCTAGTACGCCCACAGTCACGAGATCAAATTCTGCTTTGCTTGTCCCGATTGGCGTTTGTATCAAGGGCAATATAAAAACTGCGAGTGGAAGAGGAATAAACAGGCATCCCATAAACGAAAGATGAGCAGTTGCAGCAAGTTTCCACGATCTTCGTTTGCGAAAGGGCGTGAAGAGGATCAGCTTGGTGCGGGCGATGGCGGGGGAGATGCATTCGGTTGCGCTGAGGGGTCGCATAAATGGGTAGGAGGAGATTAGCACGGGAATACTGCGGTCGCACGAATTAATCTGCTGATTCTGTGAGCCACTGGCCCCAGGCGGCGAGTGCGCGGTCGCACTGGATGCGGTGACGTTCTTTTTTATCGCGGATGCGGCGGCGGAGATCGTCTTCCAGCGGCGGGAGGAGGTCGAAGGTGATGTTGGCGGGCTGGAAGCGCTTACTTTCCGCGTGGGTGATGTAGTAGGAGAGGCTGCCGTTGGCCGAGGCGCGCGGGGCGGGCGTGGGTTGTAGGCCGCTGGCGAGGGCGGCGGCGTAGCGTCCGGCGAGAAGGCCGCTGGCGATGGACTCGGTGTAGCCTTCGATGCCGGAGAGCTGGCCGGCGATGAGGATCGAGGGGTGGGCGCGGAGTTGGAGGGTTTCGGTGAGGAGATTGGGCGCGTCGATGTAGGTGTTGCGGTGGATCTGGCCGTAGCGCAGGAAAGTCGCGTTTTCGAGGCCGGGAATAAGGCGGAGAACGCGGGCCTGCTCGCCGAACTTGAGGTGGTTCTGGAAGCCGACGAGGTTGTAGGAATCCGCGCGGAGATTCTCCTGGCGGAGCTGGACGACGGCGTAGGGCCAGCGGCCGGTCTTGGGATCGGTGAGGCCGACGGGCTTCATGGGGCCGAAGCGGAGCGTGTCGCGGCCTCGGCGGGCGGTCTCTTCGATGGGGAGGCAGCCCTCGAAGTAATGGACTAGGTTCGAGGGGCTAGGTTCGAGGTTCGAGGGGAGCTGCTCCCAGGGTTTTACGGGGACGGATTCGGCGGTGGTGAGGGCGTCGAGGAAGCGGTCGTACTCCTCACGGGTGAAGGGGCAGTTGATGTAGTCGGCGGTGCCTTTGTCGTAGCGGGCGGCGAAGAAGACGCGGTCAATGTCGATGGTGGTGGCGTCGACGATGGGGGAGATGGAGTCGTAGAAGGCGAGGTGGTTGGAGCCGGTGAGGCGTTGGAGTTCGGCTGCGAGCGCGGGCGAGGTGAGTGGGCCGGTGGCGAGGATGGTGAGCGTGTTGGGCTCGTCTGGATTGAGCGCGGTGACCTCTTCGCGGTGGATGGTAATGCGGGGCTCGGCACTGATGCGGGCGGCGACGCGGCGGGAGAACTCGACGCGGTCGACGGCGAGGGCGTGCCCGGCGGGTACGGCAGAGGCGTCTGCTTCGGCGAGAAGGACGGAGCCAGCGCGGCGCATCTCCTGCTTGAGCAGCCAGGGGGCGGTGTTCTCGGATTCAGACTTGAGAGAGTTGGAGCAGACGAGTTCGGCGAAGTCGGCGGTCTGGTGGGCCTCGGTGGAGCGCTTGGGGCGCATCTCGTAGAGGTCTACTTCGCAGCCGAGGGATGCGGCTTGCAGTGCGGCTTCGGGACCAGCGAGGCCTCCGCCGATGATCTTGATCTTCTTCATACTTACAGGATAGGGGAATGGCTACTATTTGGCGTGCGCGGCCAACTCGGCGAGGGGCGAGCCGGTGAGGCGCATGGTGGTCCACTCGGACATTGGGGCGGCACCGAGGGAGCGGTAGAAGTCGATGGCGGGAGTGTTCCAGTCGAGGACAGCCCACTCGAAGCGAGAGCAGCCCTCGGCGACGGCGATGGCGGCGACGGCGGCGATGAGGGCCTTGCCGATGCCGCGGCCACGGAAGGCGGGGCGAACGAAGAGGTCTTCCAGGAAGATGCCCGCGTTGCCGCGCCAGGTGGAGTAGTTGTGGAAGTAGAGGGCAAAGCCGACGGGAAAGACGGTTGTTGGTTGCTGGTTGTTGGTTGTTGGTTGAAAGACGCTGGCTGAAGGAGCGGATTCACTCCAATCGGCGATGAGGCAGTGGAAGCGCGGAGTGGGGCCGAAGCCGTCGCGGAGGAGGTCGGCATGGGTGGCGATGGCGGAGGCAGGCTCGTGTTCGTAGTCGGCGAGTTCGCGGATGAAGGCGAGGATTTCGGGGATGTCGGCGGGGATGGCTGGGCGAATCGTAAGGTTGGGCATGGGTGTGAGGTGAGACAAATACAGTGTATTGGGAGAAAGGTTCAGGCGGTTGTGCGGTTGCGAGTTTCGTCGGGGTCCTTCGACTCCGCGCTGCGCGCTCCGCTCAGGATGACATCTTCAATTAACTCACAACTAACAACCTGCAAACGGCAATTAACAACCAACAACTAACAACCAACAACCTGCAACCGCATTACCGGCGGGGGTGGTTGGAGGGGGCGTTGGGGTTGGCGGCGAGCCACTTGTCGAAGGGGATGGTGAAGGCGAAGAGATCGTGCGCGCCGTCGAGGGAGTGGATCATCTTGACGTAGAGCTGGGCGTGCAGGAGTGCGGGGTCGTCGAGGCCCTTGATGTCGTAGAAGAGGTAGCCGGCGAGGGTGGAGTGGGCATTGACGATGGTTCCCTGGAAGCCGAAGTTGTCATCGTCTTGCGCGATGCGCTTGTCGATGGGGGTGCGCTTGATGGGAATGGGGATGAGCGGGATGCGGATGGGCTGGGTGCTGTGCAGGGTGAAGAGGCGGCGGTTGATCTCGTCCTCGGTGGCGGCGGGGAGCGTGTCGCCGGCGGCGGAGATGAACTGAAAGCGGGCGTCGTCGAGCTGGAGTGCGCGGTCGCCGTCGTTGGTGAGGATGACGCGGATGGGCAGGAGACCGTGCTGGATGTAGGGCAGGCGGAAGAAGCTGCAGAGCTTTGGATCGTCGCAGGGATCAGCGGCGATGGTAAGGTGCTCGCCGGGGTGTGTGTCGTTGGCGGGGTAGGTGGCGGCGGAGTTGGCGGGCGGGGCTGATTTGTGGTCGGCGGCGCGGGCGGGAATGCAGATCAGTGCGGCGGCTATGATGAGGAACAACGCTCGGGCGCGGAGTGCACGGAAGGCTCGCGAGGCGTGCGGATTGCGTGGGTTGCGATGCGGACTCATGCTGGGTTGATTATCATCATCCCTGATGCGGCGGTAAAGATGTGCTGCTGTGGGAGAGAGAGTCGAGACGATGGGGATGGCGCTGTATAGCTTGCTGCTGGTGGTGGGGCTGGTGGTGTGCTCGCCGTGGTGGCTGGCGCGGATGGTGCGCTATCGCGATGGGATGGGGCAGCGGCTGGGGAGGGTTCCAGCGGGGCTGCGGGCGGCGGTGGCCGGGCGGCAGGTGGTGTGGGTTCATGCGGTCAGCGTGGGTGAGGTATTGGCGGCGACGCGGCTGGTGCGGGAGTTGGAGGAGGCGCTGGGCGCGGGGTGGGTGGTGGTCGTCTCGACGACGACGGCGACGGGGCAGGCTTTGGCACGGGAGAGATTCGGGGCGGGGGCGTCGGGTGGGGATTCTGCGCGGGTGTTTTATTATCCGCTGGACTTTGCGTGGTGCGTGCGGGCTTATCTGCGGGCGCTGCGGCCGAGACTGCTGGTGCTGATGGAGAGCGAGATCTGGCCGCGAATGTTGGTGGAGTGCGGGCGGGCGTGCGTGCCGGTGGTGGTGGTCAATGCTCGGGTGAGCGACCGGAGCTACGCGCGGGGGATGCGGGTGAAGGCGATCTGGGGACGAGTGCTGCGGCGAGTGGATTTATTTTTGGCGCAGAGCGAGGAGGACGCGCGGCGGCTGGTGGCGATGGGGGCTCGCGTGGAGGCGGTGCTGGCGATTGGGAATCTGAAGTACGACGTTAGGGCGGCGAAGGAAACTGAGATGACGAAGCGGATTCGGTCGGCGCTCGGCGATGCCAGGCTGGTGGTCGCGGGGAGCTTGCTTGAAGGGGAAGAGACTGCGCTGCTCGCAGCATGGCCAGCTATGCAGGAGGAAAGTTCCGATGTCGTACTGCTGATCGCGCCGCGGCATCCGCAACGGTTTAGTGGCGTTGTCGAGATGATACGAAGCGCGGACTGCGCGGTTCTGCGATGCAGCACTTTAGACGGGGCAATCGGACGTATTTCAGACGGCACGGTACTGGTTCTGGATACGTTGGGGGACCTTGCGGCAATGTACGGCTTGGCGGACGTGGCTTTTGTTGGCGGAAGTTTGGTGAAGCGAGGGGGGCATAATCCGTTGGAGCCGGCGCAGTTTGGCGTGCCGGTGGTGATGGGGCCATCGTATGAGAACTTCCGCGAAGTGGTGGGAAAGATGCTGGCGGTGGACGGGATTCGCATTGTGCAGGATAAAGATGAGCTGGAGTCGGCGCTGGTCGAGCTGCTGACGGACCGCGAGGCGGCGCGGGCGATGGGGGAGCGGGGGCGGCGGGTGTTTGAGGAGCAGCAGGGAGCGACGGGACGGGCGGTTGCGGCGCTGGTGGGGCTTGTTCGCGATGAGGTTCGGCGATGAGGGCGCGGCGGGGGTGGGCGTGGCCTCTGGTGCCGGTCTATGCGGTGGGGCTGATGGTGCGGGATTGGATGCGGCGGGCCGGATGGCTGCGGGTGCGACGGCTGGAATGGCCGGTGGCGAGCGTGGGGAGCTTGTCGGCGGGCGGGGCAGGCAAGACTCCGGTGGTGATTGCTCTGGCGGAGTTGATGCGCGGGCGGGGATGGCATGTGGATGTGTTGTCGCGGGGGTATGGACGCGACGGACGCGGGGTGGAGCGGGTCGATCTGGATGCGACGGATGCGGCGCGGCGGTTTGGCGATGAGCCGGTGGTGATCGCGCGTAGGACAGGGGCAGCGGTGTGGGTTGGGGCGGAGCGGTTTGCGGCGGGGATGGCGGCAGAGGGCGAGGTAGAAGCTGATTCCTCCTTTGAGAAACTTGGAGTACGGCGAGAAGCAGATTCACTGAGGGGAATTGCAGGTTCGAAAGACAAATACGGAGATTCTGGCTTCGCCAGAATGACGACGCGCTTTGGGGAGTCCTATTCTCCACAGCGGTTGCATCTGCTGGATGATGGGTTCCAGCATTGGGGGCTGGCGCGGAAGGTGGATGTGGTGTTGGTGACGGAGGAGGATTTGCAGGAGGCGCTGCTGCCGGCGGGGAACCGGCGGGAGAGGTTGGCGGCGCTGGGACGGGCGAATGCGGTGGTGCTGCGCGAGGAGGAAAGGGAGCGCGTGGAGGCGAGGGTTCGCAGGCTGATGCGAGCGGGCGCGGCGGTGTGGTGTGTGCGGCGGGAGTTGCGGTTTGCGGAGGGCGCGGCCGGCCTGGCGAGGCCGCTGGCGTTCTGCGCGATTGCGCGGCCGGATGGATTTTGGGCGATGCTGAAGGATGCGGGCTGCCAGTTGGCGGACAGGGTGGCGTTCGGCGATCATCACGCGTATGCGATGGTGGATATAGTGCGGATGGTTGCGCTGGCAAAGGAGTGCGGGGCTACGGGATTTATTACCACGGAGAAGGATGCGGTGAAGTTGACTGACGAAATGATGGAGCGGCTGCGCGAGGTGGGGCCGGTGTGCGTGGCGGGTCTGACGGCGCGGTTTGTGGACGAGGCGGATGTGCTGCGCGAGCTGGAGGAGCGTCTCCGGTGAGAGTGCTGATAGTGCGGATCGGGGCGATGGGCGATGTGCTGCACGCGATGCCGGCGGTGGCGGCACTGCGCCAGCGCCACCCAGAGTGGTTTATCGGATGGGCAATTGAGCCGCGATGGAGCGATCTGCTACAGATTACTGGGGACCCGAGCGACTTGCAGCAGATCGAGGGGCGACTTGATGCACACGCCCTGGTGGATCGGTGGTACAGCGTAGCGGCCAGCGCATGGAAGCGAAGGCCGATCTCGCTGAAGACGCGTTCTGAGGTGCATGTGCTGCGCGATGTGCTGCGGGACGAGCGGTTCGACGTGTGCGTGGACATGCAGGGGGCGTTGAAGTCGGCGGTGGTGGGACGGATGGCGGGGGCTGCTGTATTTGCGGGAGCGGAGAGGCCGCGGGAAAGAGTGGCGCACTGGCTCTATAAGCAACAGGTGGAGGTGCGCTCGGTGCATGTGGTGCAGCAGGGGTGCGAGCTGCTGGGCGAGGCGGTGGGTGAGGTGTTGCGGCCGGCGCGGGTGACGCTGCCGATGGATGAGATGGATGAGCGGTGGGCCTATGAGGCGGTGGGACACGAGAGGTTCTGCCTGATTTCGGCGGGCGGGGGATGGGGCGCGAAGATCTGGCCAGCGGAGAGATTTGGACAGGTGGCGGCGGAGTTGGGGAGGGCCGGCGTGCGGTCGGTGGTGAATACTTCGCCGCAGGGCTCGCGGGAGGCGGAGCGCGTGGTTGAGGCCAGCGCGGGGTTTGCGCGGGCGGTGCCATGCTCGGTGGGGCAGTTGATTGCGCTGACGCGGCGGGCGGCGGTGGTGGTTGCGGGCGACACCGGGCCGCTGCACCTGGCGGCGGCGCTGGAGCGACCCGTGGTGGCGATCTTTGGGCCGACCGATCCGGCACGCAATGGGCCGTATGGAACGCGCTCGCGGGTGTTGCGCAGTGCAGGGAGCGTGACCAGCCACAAGCGGGTGAATGAGGTGGAGGAGGGGATGTTGCGGATTGAGGCGGGTGAGGTGGTGGCCGCAGCGATGGAGATGATGGGGTAGTTGTTGGGTGTTGGTTGTCAGCCAATGCGGATGAGAAGATTGTGTAGTAGGCGAAAGGCGAGCGGGCGAGCGTGAGCGGACGGACGGGTTGGCAGAGGATTGCGCGGCGGATACGGGTGCCGATGGGGTTTGCGTTTGCGGCGGTGTTTCTGTGGCTGGCGCGGCCGAGCTGGCGGACGATGGCGGTGAGCCTGGCGCTGGTGCTGCCGGGGCTGTGGCTGCGCGGTTATGCGTCCGGTTATGTGAAGAAGGACGCGGAGCTGACGACGACCGGGCCGTATGCTCATACGCGGAACCCGCTGTATCTGGGGTCGATGCTGATTGCGGCCGGATTTGCGGCGGCCTCGGCGCGGTGGGAGATTCTAGTGGCGTTGGTGGGATTGTTTGCGGCAATTTATATTCCTACGATCCAGAGTGAGGAGGCGTATCTGCGCGGACATTTTGCGGGATTCGAGGCGTATGCGCGCGCGGTTCCGAGGCTGCTTCCGAGGCTGAGTTGCGCGGCGGCTGGCGATAAGGCGGCGGAGGAAGCTGGGGTTGCTGCTCGGGGGCGATTTTCTAAGGAGCTTTACATGCGTCACCGCGAGTACAATTCGGCTATGGGCGCGGGAGCTATCTATCTGGCGCTGGTGGTTCGGTTATTGTTTTATGCGCGTTGAATGCTGTTGTATGCGCGCTGACGAGGAGTTTTTCTCGTCGGATATAAGAGCTTCAACTATCTTACTTTTGCGAGCTGCGATCTATTGATTAGTGTGAATGGTGTGAATCGTACCGCAGCTCTCTTCTGCTTGCGCCTGGCGCGGTGTGAGGTTGCTGGCGTGTGTCTGCTGGCGGTGCTGACCGGACTGCCGGGGATTTCCGGGAGAGCCCAAACGGCGTGGGCGCAGACGGTGCAGCACCCCATTCCAACATTGCAGCCTCCGGTTGCAGGCTATGTGTTTCCCGAGCGGCAGACGTTGACCTTTACCGTGGACTGGCGGGTGTTTACCGGGGGGACGGCGGTCTTTCATCTGGAGCAGCAGGGAGACCAGCTCCACGTGACGGCGACGGCGGACACGGTGGGCGCAGTGAATCTGCTGTTTCCGGTGGTGGACCGCTTCCAGTCGGTGATGAACACAAAGACTGGCTGCTCGGAGGGTTTCTGGAAGCAGGTGCAGGAGGGACGGCGGAAGGTTTCGAGCGACCTGACATTCGACTACCACGCGGGCAAGCAGACGCAGGTGGAGCGAAACCTGGTGAAGGGCACG
>Ga0181529_10004628_pt1 | contig 14802 bp, 12 predicted proteins | sample PEATcosm2014_Bin_36_FD_119763 | JGI IMG/M metagenome (GOLD analysis project Ga0181529, IMG submission 119763) | Peatland microbial communities from MTU Mesocosm Facility, Houghton, MI, USA - PEATcosm2014_Bin10_30_metaG | ecosystem: Environmental > Terrestrial > Soil > Wetlands > Peat | place...
CACGAGGGCGCGGTGGGAGATTTTCTTGCCGATTTTTTGAGTGCGCGCGGCTGGGTTGTGGAAAAGACGCCGGTTGAGCAGCCCAAGGAGAATGCCGGAGGCGGCCCGCGCTGGAATATCTATGCGGGCAAAGCGAACGAGACCCCGGATCTGGTTTTTTCCACGCATATCGATACGGTCCCGCCATATATCCCCTTCAGCGAGGACGCGGAGTTTTTGTACGGGCGCGGAGTCTGCGACGCCAAAGGAATTCTGGCCGCGCAGACGGCTGCGGCTGAGGCGCTGCGGGCGGCAGGCTACAAGATTGGACTGCTGTTTGTCAGCGGCGAAGAGCGCGACTCTGCCGGCGCGAAGGCGGCCAATGCGGCATCGAAGGGCAGCCGCTTTCTGATTAACGGCGAACCGACCGACAATCGCCTTGCGCTGGCCTCGAAGGGCGCACTGCGCGCGGTCTTCCGCTCGTCGGGAAAGATGGCGCACTCGGCGTATCCGGAGTTGGGCGATAGCGCGGTGCATAAGCTCGTTGCCGTACTGGCCCGCGTGCTCCAGATGCCGCTTGCCGAGCAGGAGGGGATCGGCGTCAGCACGCTGAATATCGGGCAGATTCACGGCGGACACGCGCCCAATGTGATCGCCGACAAGGCCGAGGCGCAGGTGCTGGTGCGGACGGTGACGGACTCGATGCCGGTGCGCGCGCAACTGGTGGAAGTGGCCGGCGACGAGGCCGAGGTGGAGTTCACGCTCGATATGCCGTTTATCCGGCTGCGCGCTGTCGAGGGGCTGCCGACAATGGTCGCGAAGTTCTCGACCGACATTCCGCAACTGAGCAACTGGGGCGAGCCGCTGCTGCTGGGGCCAGGGTCGATTCATGTGGCCCACACGCCGCAGGAGAAGTTGTCGAAAAAAGAGCTCCAGGATGCGGTAGAGCTTTACGTCAAAGTCGCGAAGCAGTTGCTGAGCTGAGGCGCGAATCAGATGCGCGGCGCCGCTGCTTGGAGCGCGAGGCCGGCAACGGTAGTCGAGTTCAGCACCTCCATCATCGCCTCCTGAGCCTTCTCCCAGACCGGATGCGCGGGGCAGTGGCTCTTGCGCTTGCAAGAGGCCCCGGAGACCAGACAGAGATTCAGGCGAATGGGACCGTCGATAGCCTCAATCACCTCGCGGATCGTCGCCTTGTGACCGGTGTCGAGCAACTCGAATCCGCCGGTTTGGCCTCGTTGAGAGGCGATGAATCCGGCGCGGCAAAGTGCTTGCAAAACCTTGGAGAGAAAGCTGGCGGGCGCGCCGGTGGCGCGAGCAAGCGCGGGCAGCCGCGTGCGCTGATGAGCGGGCAGCGTGGCCAGATGGATCATGACGCGAATACCGTAGTCGGCCGCGCGGGTTAACTGCATTGTAGAAGAGCCGGTCTGTGGCATCGGTTCGCTTCCTCTGTCCGCTATTTTTAACAATCCTACCGTATCAGCTTGCAAATTGGATGCAGATGAGAGAATTTACATCTCGTCAGTAACAAACAAGTTGCGAAAAGGTAAGCAGAGCGGTCCCCTCAGGACGAGCTACCTTCAGAGCCTCTTCAGATCAGCAGCCAGAGGGCAGCCGACGCAGTTGGCGGTGCGGCGGCAGTGCGCCTTGCCAACAGCAACCGTGAGTGCGTGAAACTCATTGAAGAGTATGGGATGTTCTTCCGACGCGTCGCGGGCGAAGGCCTTGCGTGTGAGATCGGCCAGGGCGTCATAGCTTTTGCGGTTGCGGGTGGGCGGAGGCGTCAAGAGCCGATGGCGCTCGACGATGCGGCGCAGATATTCATCGGCGACTGGAACGGGATGGCCGAGAGCGTAGAGAAGAATCGCATCGGCTGTCTCGGAACCAACGCCGGGAAGAGCCAGAAGACGGCGTCGCAAAGCATCAGTGGGTGTGGCGGCAAGAGCATCGAGCGAACCGGAGAACTCGGCGTCGAGCAAAGCGACAAAAGCTTTGAGCGCGGGAGCTTTGCGCGTGGGAAAGCCGGAGGGCTTGATGAGGCGCTGGAGTTTTTCGAGGGTGAGCGCGCGCAGGCCGTCAACAGTAAGCGCTCCCGCCTTGCGCAAATTGTCGAGCGAGCGCTCGACGGCCTGCCAGGCGGTATTCTGCGTGAGATATGCGCCGAGGATGACCTCAAAGGGCGTCTGTGCGGGCCACCAGTGCTGAGGGCCATAGGCATGGGCGAGCCGCTCGTGCATTTCGCGCAGGCGCTGGGCGGGAGTGGCTTTGGTCGCGGTCACGGCTGTCTACAGAATAAGGGGCGGACGCGTATTTTACTTCAGACAATCGCCGGGTTGGAATTCATTAAGCGGACGAGTAATGACGATGAAAACCCTATGAGCGGTTCCAACCTTGAAGCCACGCTCCGCCTGGAGCTCACGGACCGTCTGCCTGCACTGATCGTCAGCGATGCGATTGCTGAATTGCCAGACGACAAAGCCGGGAAGCCTATTCGTGTCGAGGAACAGATTCGACTGGCTGCCAGCATCTTCTCGCACTCCCGCGAAGGCATCATGATTACCGCGGGCGACGGCGCGATTCTCGATGTGAATGCCGCCTTCACGCGAATTACCGGCTATGAACGCGAAGAGGTATTGGGCCGCAACCCGCGCCTGCTCAAGTCGGGCCGCCAGAGCGCGGAGTTCTACAGCGAGATGTGGCGCGCGCTGACCGAGACCGGGAGTTGGTCGGGTGAACTGTGGAACCGTAACAAGGCGGGACGAAATTTCGCGCAGTTGCTGACCATCAGCGCGGTGCGGAACGCGGAGGGCGGCGTTCATCACTATGTGGCGCAATTCTCTGACATCACCGCGATCAAGGAGCAAGAGAACCGGCTGGAAGAGATCACGCACTTCGATATGCTGACCGGACTGCCGAACCGCGTGCTGCTCTCCGACCGGATGCATCAGGCGATGGCGCAGGCTCACCGGCGGAAGCAGTTGATGGGCGTGGCCTATCTGGATATCGACGGCTTCAAGGCCGTCAACGACCTGCATGGGCATCACGTGGGCGACGAGTTGCTGAAGCTGCTGGCCAACCGCATGAAGCAGTCGCTGCGCGAGGGCGATACGCTGGCGCGGCTGGGCGGCGACGAGTTTGTCGCGCTGCTGCACGACCTGGCCAATATCGAAGATGCATTTCCGGCGCTCGATAGGCTGCTGGCCGCGGCAACGGAACCGGCGCGGATCGGCGAAGTGAGTTTGCAAGCTACGGTCAGCATCGGCATAGCCTATTATCCGAATGCGGATGGCATGGAGTCCGATCAACTGCTGCGTCAGGCCGATCAGGCGATGTATCAGGCCAAGCTGGCGGGAGGAAACCGCTATCACATCTTCGACTCCTTTGAAGATCGCACTGTTCGCGGCCATCATGAAGACCTGGATCGTATTCGACAGGCACTCGTGGCGCGGGAGTTCGTGCTCTACTACCAGCCTAGAGTGAAGATGAATACCGGCGAAGTAGTGGGCGCGGAGGCGCTGATCCGATGGCAGCATCCGGAGCGCGGCTTGCTGCCGCCCGACGCATTTCTGCCGGTGATCGAGGACCATGCGCTGGCGATTGATGTCGGCGAATGGGTGATCGACAGCGTTCTAAGCCAGATGGAAAAGTGGCGCGCGGCGGGATTGGATCTTCCCGTCAGCATCAACGTCGGCTCCCGTCAGTTGCAGCAGACAATCTTTGTGGAGCGGCTGGCCGCTCTGCTTTCGGCGCACCCGCACGTCAAGCCATCGAGCGTGGAGCTGGAGATTCTGGAAACCAGCGCTCTGCGCGACATTGCGCAGATCTCGCAGATGATGAGCGGCTGCCGCGAGATCGGCGTCTCCTTTTCGCTGGACGACTTTGGCACCGGCTACTCCTCGCTCGCCTATCTGAAAAAACTTCCCGCCAACATTCTCAAGATCGATCAAAGCTTTGTGCGCGACATCCTCGACGATCCCGAGGATCTGACGATTCTTGAAGGTGTGCTGGGGCTGGCCGCGGCCTTCCGCCGCGAAGTGATTGCCGAAGGCGTGGAGACAGCCGAGCATGGAACGATGCTGCTGTGGATGGGCTGCGAGATGGCTCAAGGCTACTTCATCGCGCGCCCCATGCCGCCGGAAAAGATGCAGGATTGGATTGCAACCTGGCGGCCCGATCCGCGCTGGGTCGAGGCCTTCCCGGTCAACAAGGAAAACCGGCCGCTGCTCTACGCCTACGTGGAGCATCGAACCTGGATTGCGGCGATTGAAGCCTTCCTCAAAGAAGAACGCTATCTTCCGCCGAGGATGGAAGAAGATAAGTGCCGCTTCAGCGAATGGTTGGCCGCGCGGCGCAATAGCCTGCAAAGCGAGCGGCCCGCCTTCCGCGCCCTCGATCAACTGCACTCGCAGCTCCACAAGATGGCGGCGGGAATTCTCAAGCTGAAGGCTCAGGGGAGAAACTCGGAGGGTCTGGCCCGCATCTGCGAGCTGCACGGCTTGCGCGATCTGCTCCTGGAAGGATTAAGGGAATTTTGAGCGGATAATTTATTCTCTGGATGGAACCGGAAGCGCGCACAAAGCGTATCATTCATCGAGCGCCCTCCCTCGGGTTTTATCGCAATGCAGAGATTCTCCGACACTCTCGGCCAGGTCTTCCGCGCCATCATGGCCAACAAGCTGCGCTCCTTTCTGACCATGTTCGGAATTGCATGGGGCGTAGGCTCGCTGCTGGTGCTGGTCGGCCTCGGCGAGGGCTTCCGCTCCGGCAACCACAGGCAAATGGCCAATCTCGGCAACGACGTGGTCTTCATGAGCAACGGCACTATTCCCGCGCTGGCCAACCAGCATACCGGGATGCGCCCCTATCAGCTCACTCTGGGCGACATTGCCGCATTGCGCGCGGCTCCGGAGATTCGCGCCGTCACCGCCAACCTGAGCCGCAGCGATCTCTACGAGGTCAGCGCCTGGGCCAACAGCTCCGGCACGGTGCTGGGCGCGGAGCCGAACTTTTCCGCGATCCGCTTTGTGCCGATTGCCGAGGGCCGCTTCCTGAATGTTGGGGATCTTGCCGAGCGCCGCCGCGTCGCTGTACTCGGCTCCAAGGGCGCCAGCATCCTCTTTCCCGGACGTCCCATGCTGGGCGAAACCATCACCATCAACGACATCAGCTTCACTGTCGTCGGTCGCGTGCAGATGATCGGCCAGGGCAACAACGATTACGACAATCAGAAGGTATATATTCCGCTGACAACGATGCAAGAGCTTTTTGCCATGAAGGGCGACAACATTGCACGCGACGCGCTTAGTTACATTCAATATCAACCGGCAACCAAGGGCGACGCCACGGCGGCCAAGATCGCTGCGCATCGCATCATTGCCCAGCGCCACGGCTTCGATCCGGCTCTCAAGGACGCCTTCAACGAGTGGGACAGCATTCAGAATGCGCGCATGGTGGGGGCCATCTTCAACGCCATGGACATCTTTCTCGGCGGCGTGGGCCTGGTGACGCTGGGCCTGGGCGCGGTTGGCATTATCAACATCATGCTGGTTTCAGTAACGGAACGAACCCGCGAGATCGGCGTGATGAAGGCCGTTGGAGCCACCAATCGCGCCATTCTCGCGCAATTCTTCTGGGAGGGGCTGCTGCTGACCGCAATCAGCGGCCTCATCGGCATTGTGGTTTCGGCGGGCTTCATGGGGATATTGCAGCATTTTCTCACGGACAAGGTGCCGGGCTTCGATCCGCCGCGGCTTGTGCCCTGGTCGGCAGCGCTGGCGCTGATTTCCTTGACGCTGTGCGGCATCGCGGCCGGCTTGTATCCTGCCGGCAAAGCCGCGGCGCTCGACCCGATCGAAGCGATGCGGAGAGAGTGAGAAGCAGTTGTCAGTTATCAGTTGTCAGTACATGGGGGTATCTGTGGGGCAAGCATTTCGTGATTTGCAGGTTTGGCAGAGAGCAATCCAGTTGTCAGTGGGAGAATTCAGACAGTTTTTAGGAATTGCTCGCGGTTCTAATCATGAATTGCAAACCCAACTGGAAATAGCACGATCACTCAAGTTTGGCGATTCAACTTTGATCGATGAAGCAGAGAATCTGTCGCACGAAGTTGGAAAAATGATCTACGCGCTACTGGAATCTCTCCATGAGTCAACTTCACTGAAAACTGGCAACTGAGAACTGAAAACTGACGACTGAGAACTGAAAACTGACGACTGAGAACTGCGAACGGGAGCGAAGCAACCATGCTGAAAGACATTCTCGGCCAGGCCTGGGAGGCGATGGTTTACAACCGCCGACGCACGGCCATCACCATGATCGGCATGGCCTGGGGCATCGCCACAGTGGTGCTGCTGCTGGCCTATGGCGCGGGCTTCAATCGGGCTATCGAGAATATCTTCGCGAACTGGGGAACGAATGTGATCGGTTTCTTCCCCGGCCGCACCAGCGAGCAGGCCGGAGGAGACAAGGCGGGCGCGCGTGTTCGCTTTACCATCGACGATGTGGATCGCGTTTACAATGCCGTTCCCGGCATCAACCACATTACGCCCGAGGTTGACATCAGCGCGACCGTGCAGAACGACCTGCACACCTACACCTGGAGCGTGAACGGAGTCCGCCCCATATTTCAAGACATCTGGAAGTTGAGCCTGGATCAGGGGCGTTTCTACAACGGCGAGGAAGACCTGCAAAGGGCGCAAGTCTGCGTCCTCGGCTCCGAGGCAAAGACCAAGCTCTTCAGCGGCGAGTGGGCGCTGGGCCAAACCGTCCGGATAAACGGCGTCATGTTCACTATCGTCGGCGTGCTCAGCCCGAGAATGCAGGTGGGGGACAACGACAGCAGCAACCGCCTGATTTATATTCCCTTCAGCACCATGAGTGACCTGAAAGACATCAAGTATCTGGACGGCGTCTGGTTCAACTATCGCGGCAGCGGCGAAGCTGCCGAGAAAAGCCTGCGCGCCACCATGGCTGCCGCACACCACTTCCGTTCCTCCGACAAGCGCGCAATCTTTGTGGCCAACCTCATCAGCCAGCTCGACCAGTTCAAGATCATTACCATCGCTCTTCAAGTGCTGCTTTCGATGGTGGGCGCGCTTACGCTGGGCATCGCCGGAATCGGGCTTATGAACATCATGCTGGTCAGCGTGCAGCAGCGCACCCGCGAAATCGGCATCGAGAAGGCGCTTGGCGCGCAGAGGCACCACATTCTCACACAGTTTCTGACCGAGGCCTTCGCCATCACAGCCGTAGGCGGAGCGGCGGGCATCGCGCTGGCCTACCTGGTCTCCGCGCTAGTGGGGCGGATTACGTTTTATAGCGCTCTGGCCAAGAACGCCGAGAATGCCGACATTCGCCTCATCATCTCGCCAACGTCGGTGATTGCGGCTACTGTGATTCTTGCCGTCACCGGCCTGATCAGCGGCATGATTCCCGCCATCCGCGCCGCCAACCTCGACCCGATTGAGGCGCTGAGGTACGAGTAGCAAAAGACAGTTTTCAGTTGTCAGTTTTCAGTTGTCAGTTTTTCAAGCTAATTCCTTGATCGAATCCAGCAAAGCGTAGATCATCTTCCCAACTTCGTGTGATAGACCTTCCGCTTCATCGATCAACTTTGAGTCTCCGAACCGCAAAGAACGTGCTATTTCCAGTTGTGTTTGCAATTCAAAATTCGATCCGCGAGCAATACTTAGAAATTGCCTGAAGTCGCCTTTGGCTAATCTTCCTTGTCCTTCGGCGATATTGCTTGGCACTGAAACGGCTGAACGCCTGATCTGACTGGTTAGTCCATACACTTCTTCACGCGGAAAGTTCTGGGTCATGCGATAAATCGCAACTGTCAATTGCATTGCCCTTTGCCAGACTTGCAAGTCACGAAATGACTGAGCCATAAAAGCATCTCCTAACATTGATACTGACAACTGATAACTGACAACTGACAACTGTTTCTCACACCGGCGGCAGCGCGTCCACCACAGGCACACCAGCGGGCGGCGTGAAGTGGAAGGTCTCGGCTGGAATCGTCGCGTTCGGTTGCTCGCCGCTGAAGGTGAAGCGAGTTAGCGCGCCGTCGGTCTCTTCAATCTCAATGCCGGTAATCGTTCCCTCAGTGGTCACGGTCAACGTGAGCCGCGCCACCCGTTGTTCTTGCCCCTTTGGCTGGCCAGTGAGCGCGAACTGGCCGTTCGGAGCTGGCGCAAGAGTCAGTCCGGTCAGCTCCTTTTCGAGTTCTGTCCGGCCCAGCAGAAAGCGCAGCGGCGAACGCAGGTCGTCGAGCTGTTTGGCCGCGATGCGCTGGACCTGCGAGTCGCCGCGCGCGTAGAACCAGGCGTAAGCGCCGTCGAGCAGAAAGAGCTTGCCGGCGGGCTGCGCGTACTCCCACTTCATGCGCCCAGGCTTCGCGAGCAGCAGTATTCCGCTCTCAGTCCGGCGCATTCCCAGGCCCTCATAGCTCTCCGTGAAGCCAGCCCGGAGCGAGTGCAACTGATTGTAATGGCGATCCACGCGCTGGGCAATCTCGTGCGCGCTAGGATTCTGCGCGGCAGGCGAACGCTGCTGAGCGCCGAGCACGGTTGAAAGCAGAATCGCTCCCACAAAAACAATCCGCGAGAAAACTCTATAGAAACTTTGCTTTGTAACAGTCCCCCTCCGGCTGTGCCTACCCACGTGAAATGAAACAGTCTGCATTCGCGCTCCCGGAGGGAGCAATAGATAATAGCCCAGGATAAGCGAAGCGCACTCCTGGGAAAGCATCAATAGATGATTCACAGTCCCGTAGGGACGGCGCGAAATCTGCCTACAATGCGAGCTTCTTTCAAGTTTCTTTCCAGGGCATGAATGGTAGGTCAGGGCTTCAGCCCTGACTGCCGCTAACGCTGCCATAGAAACACCGGGCTTTAGCCCCTGAGGGACTGTATCAGGCGTCAATTCTCATTCCTCAGTGGCTAGAGCCGTGTATCTCAAAGCAGCACTGCCTTCGCTCATTGGACGAGCTGAGTGCAGTTGGTGCCGCCTGCAGGGTCGGACTTGATCCCGTTATCATCGGCGCAGAAGCCGCTGTCGCCGGTCTTGCCGATGGTCTGCGGCACGGCGGTGATGGTGTAGCTGGTGATGCGGTCCACTCCGCCGACTGACACCTTGGTGCAATTGGTGATGGCGAAGATGTAGCCGTCCTTGAAGCCGGAGGTGATGTCAGCCCGCAAAACCTGCGCGGCGGTGGGCGAGGGCGCTCCAGCGCTCGGATCTCCGCCCAGCGCAGCCAGCGTACAGGCATATCCATTGGCCGGATAGCTGGACGAATACATCGTCTCTGCCGTCTGGATGGCCTGAATCGACTTCTTCGCCGAGAGTTGGTTGGCGTTCTTCCTCAAGCTGCCTATAGTGGGAATTGCCAGCAGCATGAGGATCAGGATGATCGCCATGACGATCAGAAGTTCCATCAATGTGAAGCCGTTTGGCTCCAGGTTGCGGTTGGCGCGGCGGGTGCGACGATCCAAATAATTGCGATTCATACGATTTCCATTCCTCTGCGAGCGGCCAAAACCTACAGGCCCATCCGAGAAAATCCTACAACGTATGGACGAGAAAGGGAAATCGGACGCTCACGGCAGCGGCAAACGCGCGCGCATCGCGGTCACTTCCGCGTGAGTAGCGTCGGCGGCGGTGCGGCGGTCGGGATAAACGTGCGGTTCGCCGAAGCTCACACGCGCAGAGAAACCCGGCGTGCTCAGTGTTGTCATCAAGTGAGTTACAAAAAGCGTGTCGTCTTCCCAACAGAGCTTCCGCTCCGGCGTTCCGTCCTCGATCACGTAGCGCACTGAGGCGGCCGTAATCGGCGCTCCAACCGTAGTGGCCGGATCGATCAGCCGCGAGTGGAAGCGCAGCACCTTGCTGCCGTCGGTACTGGTGCCCTCAGGAAAGAGCAGCACCGGCATCGGCATCTTGAGCCGCTCTTTCATCTGTCCGGCCACCGAGTTCGCGCTGTCCAGGCTGGAGCGGTCCAGGAAGATCGTCCCGCCCACCCGCGCCGCTTTGCCGAAGAAGAGCCAGCCGCCGATCTCCATCTTGGCGACAAAGAAGCAAGGCATCACTGACGAGATGATCAGAATGTCCAGGTAGCTGAGGTGATTGGCCACCACCAGCCCGTGCGTGGGCGGAGTGCCTTCCGAGCGCAGAGTAATTCCCACGATAGAGAGGATTCCGCGGCAGGTCTGAGTCACCCATAGCGCGCGCTTCTCCAGCGTCAACGGACCGCGCAGCCGTAGCAGCCAGAAGCGGACAATGCTCAGTGCAAGAGCAATCGCCAGCGCCACAGCGCGCCGGAAGGCAAGAAAACTCAAGTCGTCAGTGGAGCCAGAAAGCGATTGCGCGCCGAGGCCGAGATCAATCTGAGATCGAGCAGAGTCAGGAAGTCGATGGTGCCAAAATCCCGGTCCCAGGCCGGCGGTCCGCAAATGCGCGCGCCGATGGCCAAGTAGGTCTTCAGCAGCTTAGGCACTCTACCCTGAATCGGGGTTGCAGTCCGCAACGATGGGTCTTCTGTTTGGGGCGATGTCTGTGCGTCCGCGCCCTCTTGCTCGCTGGGACAGGCGTAAGCGGCGGTCGGCTCCGTTGCGAACTCCGGCGTGACCCGGTATTGCTCAAGCTGGCGATAAACCTGCCAGCCCTCCGCCGGATCCTTCGAGTTCAACGATGAGCAACCGATCAGGTAACGCAGCCCCATGTTGTTAGCATACTGTGCGATACCCCGCCACAACAAGGTAAGCACCTCGGGAGTGCGATGCTCGGTGTCAATCGAGGCGCGGCCCAACTCCAAAATGCCCTCGCGCAGCGGCTCATACGATGCAAAATTGAACTCCTGCTCCGAGTAGTAGCCCAGGTTGCGCGCCGCCGTCGCGCCCGATTGCATCCGGTAAGTGCCCACCACGCGACGCATCGGATTGCTCTCCAGCTTGTCTTCCACCAATAGATGCTCGCAGAAGAGATCGAATTGATCGCTGTCCAAGCCGGTCTCATACGAGCTTTCCAGCCCCTCGCGCAACTCAATATTGAAGACCCGGAAGCGCAGCCGGCAAACGGCTTCGCGATCTTCGCTGCTCTCGGCCATCCGCACCCGGTAGCGCCCAACTTCGGCATGAATGCGCGGCTTGCCGGGAGCCGACGGCGATGACGGCTTCTGTTTACGCAGGGCAACTTCCGCTAGAGTGGCGGAAGCAACGGAAAGTTCCAACGGAACCAGTGGACTTGTTTGCGTACTCACAGATCGAGTATCTGCGGATTCGCGTAACAGGACTGTTAATGGAATGCGAACAACGTGCAAATATATTCTTCAATCTGTAACCGGACATTCATAAATAGGCTCTTGGCTGGTTAACTTCGATAGACTCAACGCGAAAAATAGAGCGAAAACTGGATGGTAGTATGCGCGTCAATTCAAATTCGACGATAAACCTGGCCACGCGATTCAATGATCTCAACGGCTAATCGATTCGGTTCCTGAATCAAGAGCAGTATTCGGTAGCCGCCAACGCGTGCTGAACGCATATCGGTTCCTTGCAGTGGATAGGAGTTGCAAGGATTCAGAGGATCGGCGGCAACCGCCTCAAGCTTATCCTTAATTCGCTGCCGAGTCGGGGCATCAAGCGCTCTCAGCGTCTTGGCGGCCGTCTTGCTCAGGATAACTTCCAATGGCAGGTTCATCTTACTTCAGCCAAAGGCACGAAGTTACCCTCTGCCACATCCTCGGCCAAGGCTTTAAATTTGGCAGCCATCTCTTCTGGCGTACTCTTGGCGTCTAGCCAGTCGGCCAAATCCAGCAATCGGTCGGAATTGATTTGCAGGCGAGCCAGTTTCTTCGTCATAAGACCCAACCTGGGAAGCCCTTCGGCGGGTGACAAAATGCGTTCGCAAAATGCATTCAATCCCATGAGTAAATCCCGGTCAAAACGATACTTCTCCACGGAAGCAGCCGGAGCTGTATGATCTGCCTGATCGTATGCAAGGATTATTTCTTCAAGATCGCGATTCAGCCTGCCCAGCCTTCGAAATATCTTCCATAAAAAAAATAGGTTGATAGCTTCGCGTCTTGGCTTATCCATGGTAACCGATAACTCAGAAGCAAGCGCAAGCCCAGCGTACACACGAGAACTACGAAGTTCTCCGCCCATCTCCATTGCGGCAGTTGCGCTCATAGACTTCTCCTCCTCGCTCTTCGCCTTGGTGCGGCGCGCAAAGAATCCTCGTCGCATTAAGTATATCGCCAAACGTATAATTTGTTTGAGTCGGCTTCGATCTTTGCACGGATGTCATATCTCTCCCAAACGAGAAAAGCCCCGCCGCAGCCGGGCTTCTTCCTCCGCCAATCTTCCGTCAGAGCTTCTCGTAAAATTCGCATACCGAGCACGAAATGTAGACGCCGCCGGGAATCCCGCGCTCGCGGTCCTTCACGCGCTTGACGATGCGCGTCGGCTTGCTGCACTTGGGACAGTCGGTCGACTTCGTCGTGTCCATCACCTTTTTGCGATCACCTGTTTTTGCAATCTTGGCCATTCGTCGGGTGGTTCTCCTTCTTGAGGTGTCTCTGCACACACACGCCAAACCTCTGCGCGCGGCTTCAACGGCGCGGCCGCTTGCTCGCCTTTTGAGGGGAGAACAGGACTCGCTTCCTATAGTTTACATCAATGCCGCTTCTATCTCTCACTGCGCCGGCGTCTCGCGCTCGATGCGTATCATCGGCGAGTGTCCGGCTGCCTGCACACCGCGAATAATATGCGGAACAAACATAATCACCAGCGAGGCGTAGTTCTTCTGCAAATTATTGCTGGTCACATCGTTCAGCCCCGGAATCTCGCTGATGCCCGGTGTGCCGCTGATGGCGCGGCTCTCGGATCGATCCAATTCGCTCACCACCTCCACTGCCGCGCCCTCCTTGACCGTCACCACTCCTTGATAAGACTGATTGCTCAGCACCGGATTGCCGTTGACGACGCTTCCCGCCAGTGCGTCAATCTTCATGTCGATCTTCAGCGACACATCACCGCCGCGCAGTATCTTCGGAGTCACCTTCAGAACCAAGCCCAGGTCTTCATACTGCACCTGTGGAACATTCGGCACACTGCCGCCGTATTGAGCCAAAAGCGAACTGAGGCCGCCGGATGCTCCAGCGCCGGTCAGTCCTGGAATATTGGGCACACTGGCAGCAATATTTGAAAACGAGGAGGTCTGGATCGGGTAGCGCTCTCCGCTTCGCAGCGTCGCATCTTCGCCGTCCCCCAACCGCAACTCCATCTCGTCCAACTCGCGCGAGTCCGAGGAGTTCAGGCTGAAGTTCGACGTGAGCGCGCCCGGCGCAAGCGCGGACGAGGTGAGTCCGCCGCCAAAAAGAGCAACGCCGTTCGTGAGCAGCGAATTCGATACCTGTCCCGAGGCCAGCAGAATGCCCAATATCGCCAGCGTGTCGCCGGGTGACGCCAAACCGGAGCTGATAATCTGCTGCACCAGCGCTTGATTCGAGTTCAGGATCGATTGCTCTTCGCTATACACATTGAAGGCCGAGATCGACTGCGGCGGCTGCACTCCGGTGTTGCGCGTGCTGGTGTGCGCAAGCTGAATCATGCGTATCTCCAGCAGCACCTGGCTGTGTCCTTCCAGCAACTCGCTCAGTGTGGCGTTGAAGGCATCCAGCGTACTCCTTGACGCTCGAAGCGTCATTGTTTCACTGCCAGGCTGGGCCACCGCCAGCGGCATATTGTAGACGGTCTTGGCAAGACTGCTCATTTCGCCCATATCCGTGGAATTCAGCCCCGAAAGATAGACCGTCTCGTAATCTAGGCTCATAAACTGCTTGCGAAGCGCCGTCGTATCTTGAGCCACCAGCGCTTCATGCGCGTCCAGCGGCACATAGAACGATCCCGTCGCCATTCCCGCAATCCGCGCCGCCGCATCGAAGCTCACGTCATCCACATCCAGCCGCGCCTGAGTGGCTTGTACGCTCGAGTCCACGCTGGCTTCGATTCCATATGCCTTGAAGACCTGCTGGATAATCTGGCGCTGGTCGGTGCGTAGATGAAAGCTGTGGACCCCCGCCGCAGGTTCAAGCACTGGCTCCCTGCCAACCGTACTCGTGCTCTGTACGCGATTCAACCATGGCGCCTTTGTCAGCGCATCGTCTCCAAGCTCATATATGTGCTGCTTCAACCGGGGGTCTTCCGGCTCCAGTTCCAACCCGTGAGCCAAAGCGGCCCGAGCCGCCGCCCCATCTCCGCGCACCCGGTCTTTGGCCGCCGCCTGTATCAGCGCGGTCACCGCATGACTCCGCGCCAGACCCGCGGCTAATGGATAATCGCTATCGCTGGGGTCAAGCCGCGCCGCTTCTTCATAGCCGCTCAAAGCCTCTTCAAAGCGCTCTGCTGCAAACAGCTTGCTGGAGGCAAGATACAGCTTCGCCGCTCGCCGCCGCTCCGAACTGGTCGGCAGCTTGACCGGCTCTTTGCTCGGCGCAGTGGTCGCATCACTCCGCGCCGCTGTTGCCGGCTCCGCTGGATTCGGCGCGGAAGACCCAGCAGCCTGTGCCAAAAGGCTGCCAGTGGCCACGATCAAAAACAGCGCGACTACCGCGTACAAAGACAATTTGTTCGTTTTGAAAGGGCACGACTTCAGTCGTGCCGCTAGACGATGAAAAACAAGCTGGGGCTTTAGCCCCTGAGGGAAACTATCTACGGTCCATTGCCTTCTAGCGACGGCCAAGCCTGCGGAATAACTCAAAGTTTCGGGCAATATAGGCGAAACACGTCCCTCAGGGGCTAAAGCCCACGTCGATATAATTAC
>Ga0181529_10004629_pt1 | contig 14800 bp, 10 predicted proteins | sample PEATcosm2014_Bin_36_FD_119763 | JGI IMG/M metagenome (GOLD analysis project Ga0181529, IMG submission 119763) | Peatland microbial communities from MTU Mesocosm Facility, Houghton, MI, USA - PEATcosm2014_Bin10_30_metaG | ecosystem: Environmental > Terrestrial > Soil > Wetlands > Peat | place...
AGTGGTAAATCAGGAAGACGAAAACGAACTCGCCGACCTGATTTACGAATTCGGAGAGGAAAGGAGGTCGCGGAGAATCGCCAGAGCCATTGTTAGGGCCCGGCCGATACGGACGACAGCGGAGTTGGCTGAAATCGTATCGGCCGCGGCCCCATCAATGAAAGGCGACAAGATTCATCCGGCGACCAGGACCTTTCAGGCGCTTCGAATTCGAGTGAACGATGAGCTGGGAGAGATCCGGTCGCTGCTGGAAAGCGCGCCATCTCTGTTGAAACCGGAGGGAAGGCTGGTGCTGATCAGCTTCCACTCGCTGGAAGACCGGCTGGTGAAGGACGCGTTTCGCGAGGCCGGACGCGCACGGATTCTTGAAGTGTTGACGAAGAAGCCGGTGATCGCGACCGAGCAGGAGCAGATGCGGAACCCGCGGTCGAGAAGCGCGAAGCTGAGGGCGGCAGAGAAGCAGGGGTCAGGGAACAGGGAACAGGGAACAGGGAACAGGCAAGTTTAGAGGCGGAAAGCGATAAGGAGGGGCGATGGCGACAATACCGATGTCGGGTCAAGGAGCGATGTTCGGGGTGGGGATGGGAACGGCGGCGGGCAGCGTGAGCCCGGCGCAGACCCGTGCGCTGCGCAACCGCGAGCTATTTGAGCTGCAAAAGCGCGCTCGCCGGGGACCGACCCCGGAGGTCTTCTTCGCCAAGCACATCGACAACAGCCGTATTGTGAAAGCCGACGATCCCGAACGCAGGCGCGAAATGCGCACCTTCGCCGCCACCGTGAGCATTCTGTTTCTGCTGGTGATGGTGTATGTGTGGCAGCATCTTTCGGCCATCGAGGTCGGCTACCAGATCGAGACCCAGAAGCAGCAGGTGGAGCAGATGCGCGAGCAGAACCGGCAATTGCGCCTGACGGAGGCGCAGTTGAGCGACCCGGGCCGCATCGACCAGATCGCGCGGCAGCTTGGACTGGATTCACCGCAGCCCGGCCAGGTGGTGCGCCCGGATGGTTTGACTGCCAACGCCCCGGTGGTCGCGCAAGCATCGACGCCGGCGCTGCCGGGGAATTAGCCGGCAGTTCTCAGTTGTGATTTGTCAGGGTGGGCCGATCTTCAACTGAGAACTGAGAACTCACGACTTGGGAACTTTTTCATGAACAGAGCTCCGCGCCAGCCCAAACGCAATCCATTGACGGCACCGATACGCAGGCTGCGTTTTGCGTGGGTCGCGATCTTTTTCTGCACGTGGGTGGCGGTGATCGGCGGGCGGCTGGTGTGGCTGCAGGTGATCCGCCATTCGGAGTGGGTGGAGAAAGCGGAACGCCAGCAGCACAGCACCGTGACGGTGGCGCCGCAGCGGGGAATTCTGTACGACCGCAACCTGCGCGAGCTGGCGATGACGGTCAAGATGGACTCGGTATACGTGGACCCATCGGAGCTGGGCGAGAACCGGGCGACTACGGCCGAAATGCTGACCAAGATCGTGCATACCGATCCCACCGATGCCTTTACGTCGGAGCCGCAGATGCTGGCGCGCTTCAACGACTCGAAACACTTTGCGTGGGTGGCGCGCCGGGTGGACCCGGCGACGGCCGACCGCGTGCGTCAGCTGAATCTGAAGGGCGTTTACTTCTACAAGGAGTTCAAGCGCTTCTATCCGAACAACGATCTGGCGGCGCAGGTGCTGGGGTATGTGGGCTCGGACGATACGGGTTTGGGCGGCCTGGAGCGCGAGTTCGACGACGACATGCATGGAACTCCAGGGAACGTTCTGGTGTCCGTGGATGCCAAGCGCCATGCGATGGATAGCGTGGAGAGTGAGCCGATGCCAGGAGAAAACCTGGTGCTCACCGTCGACGCAAACATCCAGTACATTGCCGAGCGCGCGCTGGACGCGCAGATGGCAAAGATGAAGGCGCTGCACGGCACGGTGGTGGTGCAGGACCCGCACACCGGTCAGATTCTGGCGCTGGCGATTTCGCCGCGCTTCAATCCGAACGACTCACGGCACATGGAGCCTGGCTCGCTGACCAATCTTGCGGTAAGCGACATCTATGAGCCGGGCTCGACCTTCAAGCTGGTTACCTATTCGGCGGCGATCGATGCGGCTGGAGTGGAACCGACGGACACGGTGGACTGCCAGGGCGGCCAGATGACCATGTTCGGGCGCACGCTGCACGACGACAAGGCCGACCACTTCGGCGTGGTCACGGTGAAGTACGCGCTGGAGCACTCGAGCGACGTAGGCGCGGCGAAGATGGCGCTGAAGACCGGCCCGGAGACGTTCTACAAATACATCCGGGGGTTCGGCTTTGGCGATCGCTCGGGCATTGAGCTGCCGAGCGAGACGCGCGGGCTGCTGACGCCGCCGAGGAAGTGGGGCTCGACCAGCATTTTGTCGCTGGCGATTGGGCAGGAGATTGGCGTGACGCCGGTCCAGCTTGTAACCATGGTGAGCACAATAGCGAATGGTGGCGTGTACATGCCGCCGCACATCCTGCTGCAGTCGACCGACGAGACCAAAGGGGACCCGCGGTTGCAGCCGGCCGCGTTCCGGCCCGAGAACCAGCTTCCGGCAACGCTTCCGGATGGAGCGCATCGGGTCGTCAAAGAACTTACCGCAGCCAAGATGCGATCGATCATGGAAGGTGTGGTGACCGAAGGCACGGGAAGGGCGGCACAGCTGAACGGCTACAGCGCCGGCGGCAAGACGGGCACGGCCGAAAAGGTCGATCCGCTGACGCACACTTACTCGCACACCAAGCTGGTGGCGAGCTTCGCGGGGTTTGCGCCGGTCAGCTCGCCGGCGATCTCAGTCGCGGTGGTGATCGATACGCCGACGGTGGGCAGCGGATACGGCGCGGAGACGTCGGCGCCGGTCTTCCAGGTCGTCGCGCAGCAGGTGCTGGAGTACCTTGGCGTGCCGCACGACCAGCCGGTGAAGACGCCGAAGCAGCTGCTCGCGTCGATCCCGGAGAAGGCGGCAGACGGTCCCAGTGAGAATGTGGCCGACCTCAGCGCGATGTTCGACGAGATCAACAACCTGCCGGCGGACGACCCGCTGAGGACGGCACCCAACCCGGACGCGAGCAACGCCGGCACACCGGCCGAATCGGCGAACGCGACGACGACGTCGCCGCAGGCGCCCGCGGCCAGTAAGACTTCGCGAATTCTGAATCTGCTGCCGGCGAAGGTGGTGGCTGCGTTCAAGCAGAGCGATGGCGCGACGGATACTGCGGCTGCTTCGATCCGCGCGCCTGACGTTGCGCCACAGGTGCAGGCGCGTGCGAACGGTTCGGTGGTGGTGGATGCGGGGCAGCGCGTGGCGGTGCCGTCGTTTGCGGGCGACGCGCTGCGAGCCGTGGTGGAGACGGCTGCGGGACTGGGACTCCGGGTTGAGCCTGTGGGCAGCGGCATTGCGCGCGAGCAGGCGCCGACGGCGGGCACGATGGTCCCGGTGGGCACCGAGGTAGTGGTGCGCTTTGCGCGCTAGGCGGCCACGACGGACCTGCGTGCGGACATAGAATCGAATTGATGAATTGGATTGACGCGCTGAAAGAAGTGTCGGTAATCGAGGCCGCGGAGGCGAACGTCGAGGTAGCTGGCGTCGAGTACGATTCGCGGCGTGTGGGGCCGGGGTCGGCGTTTGTGGCGATGCGCGGCGGCACGACCGATGGCAATCGATATATCGATGCGGCGATTGCGCAGGGTGCGGTGGCGATTGCGACGGACTCTGCCGAGGCGTATGCGAAGCTGCGACGGGAATATCCCGGGATGGCTGCGGCGCAGGTGGAGCATGGACGGCGTGCGCTGGCGGAGTTGAGCGCTGCGGTGCTGGGGCATCCGGAACGGAAGCTCGCGGTAAGCGCGGTTACGGGGACGAACGGCAAGACGACGACCGCGTATCTGCTGGAGCAGATGCTGCGCAGCGTGGGACGGAAGTGCGTGCTGATTGGGACGATTGAGACGCATGTGGGCGATGAGGTGCGCGAGTCGCCGCACACGACACCCGAGGCTTCGGATGTGCTGAAGATCTTCGCGGACGGTGTGGCGGCAGGTGCGACGGAAGCCGTGATGGAGATGAGCTCGCACGCGCTGGACCAGGAGCGGGTGTGGGGGATCCCGGTGGATGTGGCGATCTTTACGAATCTGACGCAGGACCATTTGGATTATCACGGGACGATGGAGAAGTACGCGGCGGCAAAGGCGAAATTGTTTACGGGCGTAGGTGCGGCTGCGCCAAGAGTGGCGGCGATCAACCTGGATGACCATGCTTCTTTCGAGTTCGAGCGAGCCGCCGCTGCGGGAGGCAGCAAGGTTTGGACATACGGAATTAGCGGGCCTTATATTCCTGACGGCGACATATGGGATGTGCCGATCCATGGGCGTACCGGGGACTTCTTGGCTCGCCACCTTGCATTGGGAGCGTCACGCATTTCGTTTGATCTCGTAACTCCATTCGGAGAAGCGGAACTCGACGCTAGTCTCGCTGGAACGGTAAATGTGTACAACCTGCTAGCGGTTGCATGTGCGGCGCTGGCGCGCGGATTGGCGCTCAATGAGATCGCAGCAACGTCAAGAGATCTAAAACCGGTGCCAGGGCGGTTCCAAGTGGTGCAGGGGTCGGCGGAGGCGGGGTTCACGGTGGTGGTGGACTATGCGCATACGGATGATGCGCTGCGGAATCTGATTGCGTTGGGGCGCGAGTTGGTTCGAGAGCGCGGCGGGCGTGTGATTACGCTGTTTGGGTGCGGCGGGGACCGGGATCGTACGAAGCGGCCGAAGATGGGACGGGCGGCGGGTGAGGGCAGCGACCTGGTGGTGTTGACCAGCGACAATCCGCGCAGCGAGGAGCCGATGGCGATTCTTGACGAGGCGCTGGCGGGGGTGCGGGAGACGACGACGGAGTGCATCGTTGAGCCGGACCGGGCGGCGGCGATTGCCATTGCGATTCGCGCGGCGCGGGCGGGCGATATCGTTCTGATCGCAGGCAAGGGACATGAGAAGGTGCAGATTCTGCGCGATCGGACGATTCCGTTCGACGACGAGGCGGTTGCAGAGGGCATTTTGAAGGAGTTGCGGTGAAGCTTACGCTGGGCCAGGTGGCGGATTGGATTCATGCCGAGGGAGATTTTCGCGGCGATGTGGAGGCGTTGGGCTACTCGATCGACTCGCGCTCGGTGGTGGCGGGAGAGCTGTTCTTCGCGGTGCGCGGCGAGCGGCTGGATGGGCACGATTATGTGGAGGCGGCGCTGGCGAACGGTGCGGTGGCCGCGGTGGTGAGCATGCGTTGGCTGAAGCCGGCCGGGGTGCCTGCGAAACGGCTGCTGCGGGTGCCGGACCACGACGGTTGCGGTGTGCTCGACAGCCTGCAGCGACTGGCGCGAGAGGTACGGCGGAGCTGGGGGAAGCGCGTGGTCGCGATTACCGGCTCGGCGGGGAAGACGACGACGAAGGAAGCCGTGGCGCAGGTGCTGGGCGCGCGCTTTCGTGTGCTGAAGTCGCAGGGCAATCTGAACAACGCGTTCGGGCTGCCGCTGCAACTGCTGCGGCTGGAGGCCGAAGACGAAGTCGCGGTGATTGAGATGGGGATGAACCATGCCGGCGAGATCGCCGCTCTGGCGCGAATCGCCGAGCCGAACTGGGCGGTGGTTTCGAACGTGGCGCCGGTGCATCTGGAGTATTTTGCGGATGGCATCGAAGGCATTGCGCGCGCGAAGTATGAGCTAATTGAAGCGTTGCCGCCGAATGGGATTGCCGTGCTGAACTGCGACGACGAGCGAGTCGCGAAGTTCGGCGATGGCCTGGGCGCACGCGCGGTCTTCTATGGAACGGGCGAGTGTGCGGCGGTGCGCGCGGTACAGATTGCCGAGCTTGGTGCGGAGGGGGTGGTCTTTACCGTGACGGCGCAGGGTGAGCGGGCGAGCGTGCAACTGCATCTGCTGGGACGGCACAATGTGCACAATGCCCTGGCGGCAATTGCGGTGGGCGTGCGGAGCGGCATGTCGCTGGCGGAGTGTGCGGCAGCGCTGGGCGAACTGCGCGCGGGCGACAAGCGCGGCGAGATTGTGGAATGGCGCGGCGCGAAGTTGATCAACGACAGTTACAATTCAAACCCGCGCGCGCTGGACGCGATGGTCGACGCGCTGCTGGCGATGCCGGCGGATCCGGGCCGGCATATTGTGGTGGCTGGCGAGATGTTGGAACTGGGGCCGGAGGGCGAGGCGCTGCACCGGGCGTGCGGGCGGCGCATGGCGGAGCGCGGCGTGGATGTTGTGGTCGGCGTGCGTGGGCTGGCTGCGGCGCTGGTGGAAGGCGCGGCGAGTGGGGCGAATGCGCTGTTTGTAGCAACGCCGGAAGAGGCGGGCACTTGGCTGAAGGAAAACCTGCGGGCGGGAGATGCAGTGCTGCTGAAGGCTTCGCGCGGAGTGCGGCTGGAGCGGGCGCTGGCTTCGCTGGTAGATTGAGCGTCAGTGGCTGCGCGGTTGCGGATGATGCGACGAGTAGGTGAGGTAGCCCAGACCGACGCGCATGTTGTGGATGACCGGGCCGGGCACGCAAACGGCGACGGCCGTCCCAAGGATGGCGTGGGCTACGACCAGCGCGTACAGATTGCGATAGCGCAGGAAGTACAGGCAGGACGCCAGACCCCAGAAGATGGTGATCACAGTCAAAGTTGGGTTCGGCAGATGGGCAAGCGAGAACAGGGCTGTAGCAAGCAGCGCCGCGTGCGACGGGCCGCGAGTGAGGCGAAGCAGGCGCGGGAGGAAGAGACCCTGCAGCAGCACTTGCTGGATGCAGGCCCCTACCGCGTACCCGGTGTAGCGCTGAACAAACTGGAGGAGGCTGCCGGGTGCGTGCAACGTGCCGATGCGGGCAGCCACGAGCACGGCGATGGCTGCTGCAATGAGGGCCGCTCCGATCAGCCAGAGAGAGCGGAGAAAGTTGGCCGGGCGGAGGCCCATTGCCTTCAGGCTGGGGTGGGAGAACCAAAGTACGGCTGCGAGGAAGATGGTGGCGGCGAGATAGCTCAGTCGCTGCCAGGGCCGCGGCGTCCAGATGACTACGAGAATGAGCGCGTAGCCGAGGGACAATTCGAGCAGATCGCGCCGTTCCCGCGTTATGCCGGCGGACGCCCGAGCCTGAGAGATCGCGATGTCTCCAACGGCCATGGCAGATAATACATCGTCCCGTAACATTTGCGGAACTGGCAGGGCGATTTTTTAGTGGGTGCGGTCGACGAGGTATTGGGCGAGGGATTTGAGCGGGTCGGCGGCGGGGCCGAAGGGCTCGAGCGCGGCGAAGGCGTCGGCGATGAGCTGACCGGCGTCGGCGCGGGAGCGCTCGATGCCGTAGACGGCGGGCCAGGTGGCCTTGACGCTGGCGGTGTCTTTGCCGGCGGTCTTGCCCAGCTCCTCGGAGGATTGGGTCATGTCGAGGATGTCGTCGACGATCTGGAAGGCGAGGCCGGCTTTCTGGCCGAAGGTGCGCAGGCGGGCGATGGTGTCCTTGTTGGCAGCGCGCCGCACTTCGGCATCCGCCATCATCTCCCGCACGAGTTCCTTGGCGGGTCTGTCAGAAGAAGACATGGAAGGCACGCTACCCGATTCGTGCTCGATACGCCGCCGTGCGGAGAGTCCGTATATGCCACCGCAGACGATGGCGGTGGTGATGAGCGCTCCTGTCTTTGCGCGGTGGATGGTCTCGACGAGGTCGGCGGTGGGCGGGACGCCTTCGGACTCGATGTCGACTACCTGGCCGCCTATCATGCCTGGGGCGAGGCCGGTGTCGAGGTCGCCGAAGCGGCCGATGCCGGTGCCGACGGCGATGGAGACCTCACGCAGGATGGCGACGACGGTTGGAGCGGGTGCAGGGAGCTGCGCGACCGTCTGGAAGGCCAGCGTTTGCAGCGCATCGCCGGCCAGGATGGCGATGGCTTCGCCGAACGCAACGTGGCAGGTGGGATGGCCGCGGCGCAGGTCGTCGTTGTCGAGCGCGGGCAGGTCGTCGTGGATGAGCGAGTAGGTGTGGAGCATCTCCAGCGCGGCACCGAGATAGGCGACATTTGAGGGCAACTCGCCGTATCCGACCACCATGCGCGCGGCCTCCATACAGAGGATGGGACGCAGACGTTTGCCGCCGGCGAAGACGCTGTGGCGCATGGCGCGGTGGATGGAATGGGGCAACGTCTCGGGCGAGGGGAGGAGCCGTTCGAGGGCTGCGTCGGTGAGCGCGGCGCCGGAAGTGAGCAGGGATCGTACCGGGGAATCCATCAGCATTGATGATAAATTACGCGGAGCGTGGGAGCTTTGGGTGTGGCGGGCATTGCCGCGGCCGATTCGTGCGATGCTATTGGAGGCGGTCGTGCGGCCGCTCGGGAGAGGGAGAATTTGGCGGATATTGCGACGTTTCGGGCGGGATTCGAGCGGTTCCAGGAGAAGTATTTTGCCGGTGACGGGAGCCTGTTTGCGCGGCTTCGCCAGGGGCAGAGTCCGCGCGCGCTGGTGATCTCGTGCTGCGACTCGCGCGCCGATCCGGGCATGCTGATGGGCGCGGGCCCGGGCGACATCTTTGTGGTGCGCAACGTGGCCAATCTGGTGCCGCCGTACCGCAACGGCGCCGAGATGCCGGGCATCCGCGCGGACATCGAGTTCGCGGTAAAGAGCTTGAATGTGGAATACATCATCATCCTCGGCCATTCGGGGTGCGGGGGCATTCGCGCGCTGATGGATGGCGAGGGCACGACGCGGCACGAGTATGAATTCATTGGCACCTGGGTCGGCATCGCCCTGCCCGCGCGTGAACAGGTGTTGCGCGAGCTTGCGGGCGAGCCGCCGGCGGTGCAGACGCGCGCGTGCGAGTATGGCGCGATTGCGTTGTCGCTCAAAAACCTGATGTCGTTTCCATGGATACGGGAGCGGGTGGAGGCGGGTGCGCTGGCGCTGCACGGATGGTACTTCGACATCGATGCTGGCGAACTGCTGGCGTACTCGGCGGAGACAGGGAAGTTTGCGGCGTTGGTCCCGAAGCCGGCGGCTGCCACTGCGGATGGCGAGCGGAGTTAGCTGACGTCTGAGGCTTGGCGCCTTAGGCGGCAGGTGAAGAGGAAGAGTGGGAATGCAAACAGAGTGATAGCGTCGCCGAGGGTGTGGTCGAAGCTTTGGGCGTAGCCGATGTCGAGGGTGGAGGAACCGGCGGGGATGGCGATGGCGATGAGGCCGTCCGGTCGCTGAACCGAATGCGAAGCGAGCGCTCCGTTGAGCGTGATCTGCCAGGCCGGGTAGTCGCGAAGGTTGAGGATGAGGGCCTGAGCGCGTGGGGACGTGACGCTCAGGTGCATGGGAGCGGGGCCGCGCAGCGCAGTGGCGGGTGCGGAGGCTGCGGGTGAGTCGGCGAGCCAGTAGGGCGGGTCGTTCGGCTTCAGAGCGTCGTTATCTGCGGTAACCGGGGTATATTCGTCGGTGGGGTCGGTACCGGCGTTGGACTCGAAGAGCGCCAGGCGGGCGGGTACCGTGTCGGCCGGATCGCACGGTTGGCGGAAGAGGCGGTAGGCAGGGAGGGTGAGCACGGTCGCGAGCAGGATTGCGATGAGTGGTTGCACGGCGAAGGTCTTACGTCCCACCCATCGTGATGACGCTGCGGGGAGGGTGAGCGCAAAGATGGGAGCGACGACCAGGAGCAGACGCCAGGGGAACTGCACGAACTCTGCTTCGGGTGCATGGTTCCAGATGGCGGCGCTGATTGGGGTGAGAAGAAAGGCGACGGTGGCGGTGAGGATGGCCAGCGGGAGGGTCGGAGACGTTGGTGCCAAGGCCCGCCTTTTTCGTTGCAGGAAGACCAAAACCAGCGCTGCGGTGCTGAGGGCGAGCTGAAGCACGGCGATGAGCGACGCGGCGTGGAGAACCTGGTCGTGGAGCACGTCGTCGGGCGAGGTGCCGGTGTGGAGGAACAGGAAGTTGCGGTCGATGCGCATGTCTGCGATGGTCGCCATCGCGATCTGCACGTAGCGCCGCTCGTACGCGGCGGGGACGATATAAAAAGCAGCGAGGGCGAGGCCGAGGGCGAAGCCGGCGATGGTCTTCAGAGCGAGTTGCAGCGAAGGTCCGCGGCGAATCTCCCGCATCTCGGAAGCGGGATGCTCACGCCAACCACCACCCAATGACGTTGCGATTCGGATTGCCGCGAGCAGCGCAAGCGCGTAGGTGCCGATGATGGCTGCGGGTATGTTGCTGAGCCAGAGCAGGGCGACGGGCAGGGCAATACCGGAGACGGTAATCTTCTCGCGCAGAATGGCGAGCAGGAGCAGTGGAATCCATGCGGCGGCGAGCAGTTCGCCGTAGGCGGTGCGCTCGTACGCAGTGAAGAGCATGTAAGGATTCGCGAGGTAAAGGACCGCAGCCAGCAGAGCGGCGTTCGCGCCGGCAAAGGCGTGGGCGAGGCGGACCATGGCAAAGCCTGAAGCTGTGAGGGCGATCCAGGTGAAGGCGATAGGCGCAGCGGTCCAGCCTTGGGCCTCGGTCACTGCAGGCAGGTGGGTGAGCAGCAGGCCGAGGGCCGCACCAAGGTACCAGGAGAGCGGCGGATAGAAGACGAACCGCGGTTCGCCGGCATTGAAGGCCGGGCTGAAGGCCCACTGGGGATGCAGCGTGCCGTGACTGAACTGGCGCGCGGCCTCCATCCAGTTCAGCAGATGGAAGTCGAAGTCGTGGCCGCAGGAGCAGCCGCGCAGAACCAGCGGCATGACAGCGACGAGAGCCGCCAGCGGAACGACGTAGAGACAGCGGCGGTCGCGCGAGGCGGTCGCGGGCATCATCGCGGGTTGAGAGTCAGGGTGTGGGCGACCGTGGGCTGAGTGGCGGCCGGGGTGAACGGAAGTGGGTACGTGCGGCCATGGAGCCAGTCCTGAAATTGGTCCATGTACCACGGGCTGGCAGGATTGCCGGACTGGCCGAGGACGAGGTTGAGGGTGGTGTGGTCGGGATCGCCGAGGTCTGCGGTGAACCGCTCGGACGGACCGAAGGCGCGCTGCGTCTGCCTGACGGTGGTGCCGTCGCCGCTATGGGGCTGCAGACCCGTCCCCGTGGGCAGGGCGATCAGGCGTTCGAGCAGCACGGAGCGGGAGAAGACGGGGTGCTCAAGGTTCAGAGGGAAGGCCCTGCCCCACGACCAGTTGCTGAGGTCTTGTGGGGCGTGGGCGTCGCGCAGTCCACGCTGGACGACGGCGGCGAGGAAGTCGTTCCAATTGGTATAGGTGGATGGCAGCCAGCGGGCGGGACTGCCGGTGATGAGTTGCTCCTCAACACTGCCGCGCTCACCCCACGTGTAGACCGCCCAGAGGTTGCCGGTCTGGGCGGCGTCGGGCGACAGGTGAAGCTTGGCGAGGTCGGCGCCCTGCGCGATCTGTGGGGCAATCGCGGGAACCAGCTTGGGGATCAGGAGCATCGGCCAGAAAACGTCGCGGGCGGAGTTGACGATCGCAGGCGCGACCGCATTGGCGTCGACGCGCCCGTTCCAGCCGCGCAACAGGTCCGCGGCCTGGTGCAGCCTCTTGTCATCCTTGAGCGAACCGGCCGCATGATCGATGGCGTAGGCGAGGCGTTGTGCAAAGACCAGGTCGAGCTCGGAGAAAACGTCGTTCTGGAGCGCGAGCGAGTCGGCAGGGGTAACCGCCGGTTTCTTTTCCAGGACCTTGTAGATGCGCTCGGTGCGATAGGGCGCCATCCAGTCCAGCGTGATGGGGTAGCGGTAGCCGTCGGCAGTGACGCGGCCGTTGGCGGTGACCAGAATGCCGTCGGGCGGGTCCAGCGCCTGGGGAAGCTGGTCGAAGGGGATGTAGCCTGCCCACTCGTGCGCGGCGGCGTCGGGCGCGGTGGCGTCGGTGGGGACGGGCGAGAGCGGGCTGGGGTTGTTGATGTCTCCGCGCACCGGGATGCGGCCCACGGCGTGGTAGCCGATGTGGCCCTGGTCGTCGGCATACATCAGGTTTTGCGCGGGGCCACCCCAGTTGGCGAAGGCGGTGAGCATCGTGGTCCAGTCGCTGGCCGAGTCGACGCTGAAAAAGGGATCTACCACATTGGCAGGGTCGTAGATGGTCCAGCGCAGGCTCAGCGAGCGCTTCTCATTGGGAAAGATGCTGGAGACGATGGGCGTATCGGTGTTGCCGTGCCGGGTGAGCGGTACGTCGAGGATGACGTTGGCGCTGCCGCGGACCTGGATGATCTCCGTGTGGTATTGCACCGGGAGCCAGGCGCCGCCGGCGGTCTGGTATTCCGCGCCGGAGGGTGTGCCGCGAGTGTGTTCGATGTAAAGGTCCTGCACGTCCGCGCCGAGGTTGGTGAATCCCCAGGCCACATGTGCGTTATGCCCGGCGATGACGAAGGGCGCGCCCGGCAGGGTGACGCCGGCGACGTGGAAATCGGCGAACGGGGCAGTATTGGAGGCTTCAAGGTCGGCCTCGTACCACAGCTCCGGGACCGAGAGCGAAAGATGCATGTCGTTCGAGAGCAGCGGCTTGCCCGATGCCGTGCGCGTGCCGGAGACAGCCCATCCGTTCGAGCCTGCGACGCAGGCGCCACAGGGCGGATGGAAGAGCGCGAGAGTTCGTTCGAGTGCCAGCAGGTCGGCCGCGGACGTGGTTCCGGCGGGCGGCCTGCGCAGCTTTGCCTGCGGTTCGGCCAGCGGCACGTCCTTGATCTCCGGCTGCGGCGCTGTGACATCGGGGACAGGCTGGCCGGGCGGATGATCGCGCCAGGAGCCGGTGGGGTAGAGATCGGCGATCAACTGGGGCGGCAGATGGGCGGCGAGCGCCTCGCGTCCCAGCTTGGCCGGATAGCCGTTCGTGAGGTCCTGGAACATGGCAAGCTCGACCAGAAGCGTGTCGCGCGGCGTCCACGGAGCAGGCTGGTAGCCGAGCAGTCGAAATTCGACAGGCAGGCGATCGTGCTGGGCGGCAATGGAGGCGTTCACGCCGCGCGCATAGACCACGAGCCAGTGCTTCTGGTCGGCGGGCAGAGCGTCGGACGCATTGTTGGCGGCGGTGCGGAGCTGAAGCGTGCGCTCCAGGCGATCGTGGGCCAGCATGGATTGGCCGAAGATGGCTGCCAGCTCCCCGGCAGTGAGGCGGCGCAGAAGATCCATCTGCCAGAGGCGGTCCTGCGCGGTGACGAAGCCCTGGGCGAAGATGAGGTCGTCGAGCGAGTTGGCGTGGATATGGGGGACGCCGTGGGCGTCCCGTTCGACCGTCACCGGGGCGGTAAGGCCGTAGACGGTCAGCGAGCCATCGAGCTGCGGCAGGTTTTCGCGCATCTCCTTGCTGGCGGTGTAGCGCTCGTAGAAGAAAGCGGCCGCGGCGAGGACGAGCAGCAGCGCAACCAGGATGCCGACGATTCGCAACCAGCGGCGACGCTTCGGCGCGGCCGATCCGGCACTGGACGCGGTGTCCGCTCCCTTGACGCTTTCGTCGAGGTGCGGCTCGCCCGCGCTGCGCAGACTGAGGATGGTGCGATCGGCGAAGAACTCGGCGTTGCGGTGGATCCAGTTGCTGCGGGTCATGGCTTACGGCAAGTCTAATGCAGCGGGGGGTGGGGCTGTTTTTGCAGGCATGTAACCGGAATGCGTGTGAGGCAAGGTAAGCAGGATCACAGCAGCGCCAGCCAACATGACCGGCAGCAAGAGGATGCTGCCTTCGGGGCCGGTGAGGCCGCCGGACAGATAGGGCCTTCCGGCCGGATGGGTGGCGTAGAGATGACCCTGAGCCATCAACCCGCTGTCGGGTACGCCGTAAAGAAAGGACTGCGCCCAGTCCCAGGAAGCATGGAAGCCAATGGCCCACCAGAGCGAACCTGTGCGCCACAGGCTGAAGCAGAAAAGGAAGCCCGCGGCGCCGACGGAGAGCAGTCCCAGCGGAGACTCGCCCGGATTGGTCCGATGGCCGAAGCCGAAGGCGAAGGAAAGGATGAAGGCCGCGATCCAGAAACCGGCTGCGTTGGCGTGTTCGGCCCCGAACCAGAGGCGATAGATTCCGCCGATGCCGCGCGAGAGCGTGTACTGCAGATAACCGCGGCTGAAGGATTCTTCGAGCAGGCCGACGAACAGGAAGCCGGCGAGCCAAACCGCGCCGAAGCGAAGGATGCCGGCGCCGGAGAGCAGGCGCGCGTCGAAGGCCAGCAGGCCTGCGGCATGCAGCATAAGGATGAGCAGCGAAAGCAGAGCTACTCCGCAGGCGAGGCCGGAGGCGAGGTTGCGCAACGACTGCCGCGGGCTGTAACCGTAGTCCGCGACCCGGCGGCGTTCGACGACGGCCATTAGCCAGGTGGCCGCGATGACGCAAAGGAAACCGGCGGCTTCGTGGACCAGCATCAAGCGCGGCTGGATCGGTACATCCATGCTCGCCGGCGAAGGAGCGAGCACCTGAACCAGCGGGTAGATGGCATAGATGAGGACCCGGCGCACCGCCAGGAAAAGCAGGATTCCCCAGAGCGCCCGCAGACCGTCGGGGCCGAAGAAGATGTCGAAGACGATAGAGCGAGGGCCGGGCGGAGCCGCGTCGGCCGTGTTTGCGCTACCGCCGGTACTTTCGCGCTGGCTGGAAAGGGGTTGCTGGAAATTCATCTCACCTGTGAGTGTAGCTGGAGGTCACTGGGGCGGAAATGCCGTGCAATATGAGAGCCACCTAGGCTGGCCGCAGTCTTTTCCAATTGAAGGATGAGCCTGAAGGTTGGGTGTTGTCGTCGTTGCTGAGGAAGGCTCCTGTGTTTTGGTTTTGCTTCTGTTCCGAATCATAGATTGTAGCGGTCGAGGCGGAGG
>Ga0181529_10004634_pt1 | contig 14789 bp, 11 predicted proteins | sample PEATcosm2014_Bin_36_FD_119763 | JGI IMG/M metagenome (GOLD analysis project Ga0181529, IMG submission 119763) | Peatland microbial communities from MTU Mesocosm Facility, Houghton, MI, USA - PEATcosm2014_Bin10_30_metaG | ecosystem: Environmental > Terrestrial > Soil > Wetlands > Peat | place...
GCCTTGATCGTAGGCGAAAAGAAATTTACGGCGCAGATCATCGCCAAGGGGTTTTCCCATGTCTTTGTCCGCCGCAGAGTCTCGCCAAAGCAAGTCTACACTATTTTGGAAAATGCTCTAGCTGACGCGCTCAATGACGACCGACTCGAGGACGACCGGCTTGTTGGGCTTGTCCTGGGAGTTGCGCGGAACCTTGGAGATCTTCACCACGATCTCCTGGCCCTCGACCACTTCGCCGAAGATGGTGTGGTTGCCGGTGAGCCAGGCGGTGGGAGCCACGGTGATGAAGAACTGGCAGCCGTTGGTGCCGGGGCCGCTGTTGGCCATGGCCAGCTTGCCGGGCTTGTCGAACTTGTGGGGCGAGCCCTTGGTCTCGTCCTGGAAGCGGTAGCCGGGACCGCCCATGCCGTTGCCCGCCGGATCGCCGCCCTGGATCATGAAATCCGGAATCACGCGATGGAAGATGGTGCCGTCGTAGAGCTTGTCCTTGGACTTGGCGCGGGTGGTGGGGTGTGTCCACTCCTTTTGGCCCTCGGCCAGCTCGATGAAGTTCTTGACGGTGATGGGCGCGTCGGTCTCGAAGAGCTTTACGGTGATCTTGCCTTCGGTGGTGGAGAAGACGGCGTAGGTTCCTGCTGCGAGTGACATGAAAGCTCCTATATTTCTGATACGCCCAGGACGTTTTAGCCTTTAGCTGCTAGCTTCTAGCCTCTAGCTTTTCGTCTCTGGGGCGCCAGGTTTTTGGTTGAAGGTGAAGTCGGGCTCCGGGGAAACAGGGCTAGAAGCTGGAAGCAAGCAGCTAGAAGCTGGACCGAGAGGCCTGGATTGCCAGGACAACTAGGGCTTGGACGGCCGAGCCGGTGGCGCGGCGTTGGGCGCGGGCGGCAAAGGCTGGCCCTCGCGCACGATGGTGACTTTCTTGAGGATCACCGGGGTAAGCGGCTTGTCCTGGCTGTCGCGCTCCACGCGGGCGATGGTCTTGACCACCTGCACGCTGGATTCGTCGCATTGCCCGAAGAGCGTGTAGTGCTGGTTGAGAGAGTCCACGGCCTCCTCGGTGACGAAGAACTGGCTGCCGTTGGTGTTGGGGCCGGAGTTGGCCATGGCCAGCTTGCCGGGGGCGTCGAAGTTGAGATTCGGATCGAGTTCATCCTCGAAGCTGAAGCCGGGGTCGCCGGTGCCGGTGCCGGTGGGGTCGCCGCCCTGGATCATGAATTCGGGAATCACGCGATGGAAGGTGGTGCCGTCGTAGTACGGCTTGTGGTGCTGGACCTTCTGGGTGGCCGGGTCGGTCCAGTCCTTGGTGCCTTCGGCCAGGGCGATGAAGTTGGCTACCGCCTTGGGGGCCTGCTTCTGATAGAACTGGCAGGTGATACGGCCCATGGAAGTGTCCATCACGACGGTGGGTCCATTGGGCCGGGTCATGGCGGCGACGGTGGCCGTGGGCGCGTCGGGCAGGTCATCCGCCGGTTTGGTGGACTGTTGGGCGCGGGCGGGGGCCGAGGCAGCCAAAGCCACGGCCAGGGCAGGGACGAGAAGCGCGTAGTTGAGTTTCATGCCGTGTTTGAGGGTAAATCATGCGGCGGGGGGACTGCCACTCTGGCGGGTCTGCCCCCCGCTACCCGGGATGCGTCTACGCAAGCGGTGTTCCTGCCGATAGTAGGGGGATGAACAGGACTGTATCTGCCCATGTCTTGCTGTGGCTTCTTCCGATCCTCGTCACGGGAAGCAGCCTTGCCGCGTCTGGCCAGGCGGCGCCAGATGGCCGGCAAACGCTCTCGCTCAGCGAGTGTCTGCGCATCGCGATGGAGAAGAATCACAGCCGGCCGGCCAGCCAGTTTGCCGTGGCCATGGCGGAGGCGCAGCATCGCCAGGCGATGGCTGCCTATTGGCCGCAGGTGACAGCCAAAGGCGGACTCGACGAGATGAGTTCCTCGCCGAATTTTGTGTATCCGGCCAGCACCATGTACATTCCGGCGCAGTCGGTGACCATACCCGGCGGTACGGCCGTGGTGACGATTCCGGCGGGCGCGTTCGGCAATCCGGTCGCGATTCAGTTGCCCGTGTCGTTTCCGGGGCAGACAGTGACCACCAACACGCAGATGTTTCCGGTTCCGGCGCAGAACGTGAAGCTGATGAGCCCGCTGACGGAGTCGGTCTCAGGAGATTTCAAGTGGCTGCTCTTCGACGGCGGCATGCGCAAGGGCTATAGCGAACAGGCTTTGGGCGCTGTGGCCATGGCCAAGGCCGAGGCTCACCGTACAGATCTGGAACTGACAGAGAACGTCATCCGGCTCTATTACGGCGCGGTGCTGGCCCGGCAGCTTCACAAACTGGGCCAGGACACGCTGGAGCGGATGGAAGCCACCCTGACGATGACCGAGGCGCTGTACAAGGACGGTTCCGGCACGGTCAACAAGACGGACTACCTGGACAACAAGGTCATGGTGGAGACGGTTCGCTCGATGGTTGCGCCGCTGGAGGCCAACGAGGCCCAGGCCGAGGCGGCACTGGCGTACACCATGGGCTTGAACTGGAAATCGAGCGTGGTTCCCAAGGACGCGGCGGTGCCCTTCCAGGCGTATGGCGGGAATCTGGACGAGCTGGTTACCACCGCCTATGAGTTCAATCCCGACTGGGCGGAGATCGAGGCTGGCCTGAAGGCGGTGGAGGGTGAACGCGCCACGGCGGCCAGCGGCTTCTTCCCCAAGATCGGTCTCAAGGGCGAGTTGCACAAGCGCTGGAATAGCTACGACGGCGGGCTTTCGACCGCGCAGAACCGCGATGGATGGTCGGTCGACATGGGGGTGGAGATTCCCATCTTCGACGGCTTCCTGACCCGCGAGAAGGTGGCCGAAGCCCGCGCAAAGATCAACCAGCTCAAAGAGAAGAAGCTCCTGCTTTCCGAGGGGTTGGGACTTCAGATACGGAGCATGTTCCTGCAACTGGGAGCGAGCGAGAAGGTGGTCAAGGCCACCGAGGATGCCGCCACGGCAGCCAGGGACGACACGGACTTGACCTTGCGGGGCTATCAGACCGGGTTGGTGGCTACGGAGAAGGTGATTCGAGCGCAGTTGCAGGAAGCGCTGGTGACGGCGGCGCGCGACAAGGCCATCTACGACCATCTGGAGCTTCAATCGAGGATCGATCTGGTGGTAGGCAAGAGTGTCCAGGAGGAGCTGAGCCCGAGCCGGTAAGAAGATCGCCGGAAGGTTGGGGCTTTTGGATGAGCTCTCGATGAACGTGGCAGGTTGAGGCTGGCGGTTTCCCGGGTCTCGGATGCGAGACCTGGTGAACCAAGCACTTGTGGCGAGGCCGGTTCGGGATCGCCGTTGACGACGGAGTGCCGCCAGGGAGACGACGGAGAAAGGGCGAAATGAACGGTTCAGCGGATCGAATAACGCGGCGGCAATGCCTGGGGCTGATAGCCGGAGCGGCGGCCGCGTCGCTGGCGCCCGCACTCTGCCGTGCCGAGAACGACAGCAAGCTCTTGCGCGTGGCGATCAGTGCCGAGACCCTGGCCGGGGCCAATATCAACGACGCGCGGGCCGCCTATCTTCTCTGGATCGATGCCGTCTCCCGCGAATTTGGGCACAGCACCGCAGTAACCGTCCCGGGGCTCTTCATCCCTACCGAGGAGATGATTCGCGGAATCCGCCAGGGGACGATCGACTGTTATGGCGTCACGGCCCTGGAACTTGCCAAGATCGCGGACTTGACCGACCCTGGCGAGGTGGTTCTGCAAGACTATCTGGCCGAGGGAATCGAATACGTTCTGCTGGTGCACAACGGCAGCAAATACAAGACGGTTGCCGACCTGCGGGGCGCGCAGATGCTGACGCATCTTCATCGCGACATGGTCCTTCTGCAAGTCTGGCTGGGTACCCTGCTGGCGGCGAATAGTCTGCCGCCGGCAGAGCGTTTCTTCGGCAGCCTTTCGCCCCGCGACAAGGTGAACCAGGTTCTTCTGCCGGTGTTCTTTCGCAATGCGGATGGGGCCTGTCTGGCTCGCAGGAGCTGGGAGACTGCTGTGGAATTGAACCCTCAGCTTGGCCGCGATCTTCGCGCCTTGGCGGTATCGCCCAAGATCATTCCGATCGCTATCGGTTTTCGCCGCAACTGCGACGCAATTGGCCGCAAGGCGCTCATCGACTCCATGCTGCGCATCTCCAACTCGAATGCGGGACAGCAGATTACGGCCTTCTATGGCGCTCGCCGATTCGTGGTGCGGCCGGCCTCTTGCATGAAAGAGACTCTGGAGATGGTCCGCCAGTTCGAGCGGGTGTCGGCGCAACGGGCAGGTCCGCGAAAAGGAAAGTCTTGAGGGCGCGATTGGGCGTTTGGAAACGGTACGAGATGAAGAACCCTGAGAAGCAAATGACACGGCGAGAATACCTGGCGACGATGACGGCGGTTGCGGCAGCCCTGCTGGAGCCTGGATTCTGCCGGAGCGAGGCGGCAAGAGCCGTTCTGCGGCTGGCTATCAGCGTCGAGACGCTGGCTGGGGCCAACGTCAACGACGCGCGGGCTGCCTACCGGGTTTGGCTGCGCGAAGTTGCGCACCAATATGGGACACAGACCGCGGAGCCGGTTCCGGATATCTTCATTCCGTCCGAAGATCTGATCCGGCAAATCCGCCAGGGAACGCTGGACTGCTATGGCCTGACTGCCTTGGAACTGGAGGGCGTTGCCGAACTGACCGACCCGGATTCTTTGGTGTTGCAGGACTATCTTGCCGAGGGAATGGAATATGTACTGCTGGTGCATAACAGCAGCCCGTTCAAGAAGGTCGCCGATCTTCGCGATGCACGCATTGTTTCGCATCTGCATCGCGACATGGTTCTGCTTCCCGCATGGCTGAGCACTCTGCTGGCGGCAAACAACTTGCCCGCGCCGGAGCATTTCTTTGCCAGTCACAAGCTCAGCGACAGCTTGAACCAGGTGGTGCTTCCGGTTTTCTTCCGGCGCGTGGACGGAGCCTGCGTGGCGCGCCGCAGTTGGGAAACAGCGATGGAACTCAACCCCCAGCTTGGACGGGATCTTCGCTCGCTGGCGGTGTCGCCCAAGGTGATTCCGATTGCCTTCGGGTTTCGCCGCAGCACGAGCGCGTCTGCGCGCAAGGCGCTCATCGACGCAATTCAGCGCATCAACAGCGTGCCCGCGGGGCAGCAAATCGTGGCCTTGTACCAGTCCCACGCATTTGTCCAGAAACCGATCTCGGCGATGAAAACCACATTTGAAATGGTGCGGCAGTTCGAGCGGCTCTCGGCCCGGCAGGCAGGCCCGCGGAAAGGACCGGCCTGAGCGTATGTTCAAGCTAACCGGAATTGCGCGCCGCACCATGCTGCTGGCCTGGACCATTACGCTGGTCACGTTGGGCATCTTCGTGGCCATTCTGCTGCCGGAACAAAGGCGCGACTTGCGCGCGGGGTTGGAATCCAAGGCCTCCGGCGTAGCGGTGGCGTTGCAGGGCGAGGTTGCCGAAGCCGCCCTCTCGGAGGATTACACCTCGGTGGTCGAACATGCCATGCAGGTGCTGCAAGGCGACAAGGCCGTGGACTTCCTGGTCATTACCAAAAACGATGGCCTCTCTGTGGTGGTGGATCGTAATGGCTGGCACATGGAGCCGAAGACAGATCCCTACTGGTATCCCAGCCTGCGGCATCCATCGAGCGAACTTGGCGTAGTGCCGATGTTCAACCGCCGGGTGTTTCATTATGCCGTACCCTTCGACTACAGCAGCATCCAGTGGGGATGGATTCACGTTGGACTGTCGCTGGACGCCTACGACGAGAGCGCGCGGCAAGTGAATCTTCGCACCGGGATCCTGGCCGTATTGTGCATCGCGCTGAGTCTGGTTGCTTCCGTTTTGTATGCGGGGCGCTTCGTGCGGCCAATCCTCAAGCTGCAATCGGCGGTAGAGCGCGTGGCGAGCGGCGATCTGATGGCCCGCGCGGAAATCGATAGCCGGGATGAGATCGAACAACTGGCCAAAGCCTTCAACGGCATGGCGGAAACGATCCAGCACCGCGATAGGGAGTTGTCGCAGACCAAGCGAGAACTGGAAATGCGCGTCCAGGAGCGCACGGCGGAACTGGAGAAAGAAGTTGAGGAACGCACCCAGGCGGAAGCGCAAATGCGCTCAGCCAAGGAAGCGGCGGAGGTCGCCAACCGCGCCAAGGGCGACTTCCTGGCCAACATGAGCCACGAGATTCGCACGCCATTGAACGGCGTAATCGGCATGACCGCGCTGGCGCTGGAAGCCAATCCCGGAGAGCAGCAGCGGGAGTATCTGGAGACCATTCAGTTGTCTGCCGAGTCTCTGCTCGCCGTGATCAACGACATTCTCGACTTTTCGAAGATCGAGGCCGGGAAGATGGACATGGAGTCGGTCGAATTTGACTTGCGCACTTGCATGGAAGACGCCCTGAAGCCGCTCTCGATCTATGCGGACCAAAAAGGCCTCGAACTCCTGTGCGATATTGACTCCGATGTTCCGGAGCGTGTGCAGGCGGACCCGATGAGGCTTCGCCAGGTGATTGTCAACCTGGTTGGAAACGCCATCAAGTTTACGCGCAGCGGCGAAGTTGTCCTGCGAGCGCAACTCTCCGATTCGGAAGATGGGTCTCTGGACGTTCACTTCAGCGTGACAGACACCGGCATCGGCATTCCAGCCGACAAGCAGAAGACGATCTTCGCGCCCTTTGCTCAAGCGGACAGCTCGACCACCCGCCGGTACGGCGGAACAGGCTTGGGCCTGACCATTTGCACGCGCCTGGTAGCGATGATGGGCGGGAGACTCTGGCTTGACAGCCAGTTGGGCCGCGGGAGCAGTTTTCACTTTACAGCCCACCTGAAGTTCCCCGCGGCTGGCGCGGCGATCGCGGCGTCCCACGACGGGCAGGAGTTGCACGGCCGGCGCATTCTGATTGTCGACGACAACGCTACAAACCGGAGGATACTGCGGGAGATGCTGAACCGGCGCAATGCAGCGACGCGCGATGTCGAGTCTGGCGACAAGGCAATGGCGGAACTGGTTGCGGCAATGGACGATGGGAATCCCTACGACTTGATCCTGACCGACATGCACATGCCCAGCATGGATGGGATCGGGCTGGTGGAGAACATCCGCAAGACGCCCGGTTTGCGCACGACGGCCATCATGATGCTGACTTCGGCAACGCACCAGGAAACCGTGCAGCGCTGCCGCGAACTCGGTGTTGCCTGCTATCTGCTCAAGCCTGTCCGGCAGGAGGAGTTGCTGGCAGCCATCGGAATGGCTCTCGGGAAAGGCGCGTCCGCGGCTTCGGCAGCTACTTCGAAAGAGCGAGCAGCCCCGCTTGCTGGCGGGCTGCGGATTCTTCTTGCCGAAGACAACGCGATCAACCAGAGAGTGGCCGTCAGAACGCTGGAGAAGATGGGGCATACGGTGCTGGTGGCGAACAACGGCATGGAGGCTCTCTCGCTGTTGCAGCACAATCCTGTCGACCTTGTGCTGATGGATATACAGATGCCTGAAATGGATGGCTTCACGGCTACCAGGCAGATTCGCAAGGGCGAAATGGAAGGGCAGCCTCACATGCCGATTGTCGCCATGACCGCGCACAACATGAAGGGCGACCGCGAGCGCTGCCTGGCTGCCGGCATGGACGGCTATCTCTCCAAGCCCATCGATGGCAAAGAGCTTCGCGACGCGATCTTGAGCGCTACAAAAGGGCAGATTCACGAGGGCCGGCCGGCAATCGGGGGGAAGCATAGCGCGGAATTTCCTGGTGACCACGCGCTTGGTTGGGACGCCGCGCAGACCCTGGAAAGAGTGGGCGGAGATGAGGAACTTCTCTTTGAAGTTGTGGAGATATTCCTCAGCGAGGCGCCCAATGCACTGGTCAAACTGCGCCGGGCGTTGTCGGATGGGGATGCGCAAGCAGTAGAAAGGATTGCTCACGGCCTGAAGGGAGAAACCGGGTACCTGGGGATCAGGGTTCTCTCTCAGGAAACTCGCGATTTGGAGGAGGCTGCCCGGAGCGGGGATTTGAGCCGCGCCGAACCGCTGTTGGCCTCTTTGGAGTCGGAGATTCCTTATGTGGTGAGTGCGGTGCGGAAAGCGTGTGGCGAAATGCAGGAGAGGCAGCAGTCCGAGGAAAGGAGAGCAGGCAAATGAACACGATCCCTGAAGCCCTGCTACGCCTGGATGGCGAGATTTCACAACGCCGGAACAACTCTGTCCTGGTTGCCGAAGACGATCCGATGTTCCGCAAGATTCTGACCGTCTGGCTGGGAAGATGGGGATACCGGGTGCTGCTTGCCGAGGACGGCACAACGGCCTGGAAAATGTTGCAAGAGAAGGACGCGCCGGAGCTGCTGATCCTTGACTGGGTCATGCCAGGAATCGACGGGCCTGAACTGTGCAGGAGAATTCGAAAAGCCTCTTCCGCTTCGTACCAGTACATTCTTCTGGTGACGGCCAGAAATGAAAGCCAGGATGTGGTGACCGGGCTGGAAGCGGGGGCGGACGATTATCTGACCAAACCGTTCGATCAGAGCGAACTGCGGGCTCGCTTGAGAGTCGGCAATCGCATTCTGGCACTGCAAGCCGACTTGATCGAATCCAGAGAGAAGCTGCGTTTTCAGGCAACCCACGATGGGCTAACCGGTCTGTGGAACAGGTCTTCGGTATTGGATATGTTGCGGCGCGAAATGGGGCGGGCGAACCGGAGCGAAGGCTTTACGGGTCTTCTCATGCTTGACCTGGATCACTTCAAGAAGGTGAACGACACCTATGGGCATCTGGCCGGCGATGTGGTTCTGAAAGAGACCGCGGAGCGGATCGCCAGTGTGGTTCGCCCCTACGATTTTGTAGGGCGCTACGGGGGCGAGGAGTTCCTGGTGGTGCTTCCCGGCTGCGACATCGGCCAGTCCAGTCAAACCGCAGAGAGGATTTGCGCCGCGGTTGCGGAGGCTTCGGTTCTCGTGGACGGCTGCGAGGTTCGGATCACAGTTTCTATCGGAGTGACAGCCTGTGCGGCCAATACGCTGCTGGAAGACAAGCTGCTGGCAAAAGCCGACGCCGCCCTGTACGAGGCCAAGGGCGCCGGCCGGAATTGCATTTCCGTGTCAGGCCTTTGAAGGGGCCCGAATAGGCGCAACAGCAGTTCGCGGCAGAAGAATGTCCCGACACGTTGCGTGGCAATGCTAGACTCTGCATTCGGGCCGCTCAAGCGGCCGCGCTGTCCGCGTTTGCCGGTGCGAAGCGCGGAGCTACGGGCAGCGCGGAAATCAGTTGCTGGGTGAACGGGTGCGATGGATTGGTGAAGAGGTCCGCGGTGTTGCGGCACTCGACGATTTCTCCCTTGTTCATCACCGCCACGCGATGGCTGATGGTCGCCACCGAAAGCAGATCGTGGGAGATGTAGAGAATGCTCATGCCCAGCTTGCGGCTCAGCGAGGAAAACAACTGCATGACCTCGCACTGGGTGACGATGTCCAGGGCGCTGGTGGGTTCGTCGGCAATCAGCAGCGGCGGGCGATGGAGCACGGCCATGCCGATGAGCACGCGCTGCGCCTGACCGACGCTGAGCTGCGCGGGATAGCGGCGCAAGAAGTCTTTGTCTGCCGGAAGGCTGACCTCTTCCATGGTTCCCAGCAGCGCGCGCAGAGTTTCCTCGCGCGTGGTGCGTTGGTGAATCTTCCAGGCTTCTTCCAACTGAACGCCGATGCGCAGCGCGGGGTTCAGCGACGACATCGGGCTCTGCAGAACCAGCGCAATCTCCTTGCCGCGCAGGGAGCGCATTTCGCGCTCTTTCAACGGGAGGAGATCGCGGCCATTGAAAAGGATCGAGCCTTCGGCTCTCGCCCGTTTCAAATAGAGCAGTTTGAGAATGGCCAATGCCAGCGTGCTTTTGCCGCAGCCGCTCTGCCCGACCAGGCCCAGCACTTCTCCGCGGCGCAGATCGAGCGAGAGATCGCGCAGCACGCCGGGCTTCTCCGGGTAGTTGACCGAAAGGCGAAGGGATAAGAGAGGCTGCGTTTCCGTCATCGGTTTGTTGCCACCTCGGTTCCGATTGTGAGTTGATCGATATTCCAGTAGACCTGCGGCCGCAGGACGACCGGATGGGCGTTGTGCAGGTTGGCCGCTACTGCCGACATGGCGTTCTTGTTCACCAGATAGATGAACGGCTCCTGCTGCCAAACAATTTCCTGCACCCTGTCGATGGCTTGCTTGCGTTTGTTCACGTCCAGGGTCGAGGCCTGCTTGCGCATCAAGCTATCGATCTCCGCTTCCCAGGCGGTCGCCGGAGTTTTCTGCGCCGGGTTCCACTGGTGATTCTCGGCAGAGCTTAGCCACACGTTCATCTGCGCGTTGGGGTCGAGGTCGTCGTTCACCAGGCCGAGCAGGCAGGCTTCGTAGTCGAAGGTGCGGGCGATTCGTTCAATAAGGGAAGGGAAGTCGAGCGTTACCACATTCAAGCGGATACCGATGGCCGCCATATCCTGCTGGATCATCGCGGCCATGCGTTCGCGCGGTTTGTTGCCGGCGTTGGTGATGAGAGAGAATTCAACCGCGTGCCCGTCGCGATCTCGTAGCGTGTTGCCCTGCATGCGGAAGCCGTCTTGCGCCAACAGCCGCAGTGCAGCTTGCCGGTCAAAGGAGTGCGGCTGCAATTTCGAGTTGAACCAGAACTTGTTGGCGGGAGAGATCCAACTGACCGCGGGCCGGGCGTGGCCGCGATAGACCACGCGCGCCAGATCCTCGCGATGGATGGATGAGGAGATGGCGCGGCGGAAGTTGGTGGATGTGAACCATGCTTTCTTGTACGCGGGCAGCGGCGCGCGCGGCACCTGGTTGAACCACATTTGCTCGGAATCCAGGGAGACGCCCGCGTCCACGGCCATCCGGGGAGCTTGCGCCGCCAGCTTGTCGTAGTACTCGGCATTGAGCGAGTTGATGAAGCCGATCTCTCCCCGCACCAGGCGCAGCATCTCGATGTCGCGATTCTGCTGGATGTCGAGCCGGACGGAGTCAATGTAAGGCAACTGGCGGCCGCGCGCATCGTGCTTCCAGTAATTCGGATTGCGCCTCAAGAGCAGGTAGGAGCCGGCTTTGTTTTCCGCAACGTAATAGGAGCCCAGCACGGCCATTTCTTTTTGCGGCGACTTGGATGACAGTATGGCGACCTGGTCGAAGAGCTTGTCCAAGCCGACGATAGGCGCGGGAAACGTGACGGTCACCTGGTTCTTACCCACGACCTGAGTGACGACCTTGCCATCGCTGGAGCGGAACGCATCGCCGGTGGGCGAGTGCAAGGCAGGGTCCATCAGCCGTTGCATGGTGTAGGCAACGTCGTCGGCGGTAAACGGAGTGCCGTCGGAGAAACGCACGTTGGGACGCAGCGTGAAGGAGATGGCATTGCCGTTGCGGCCCACCTTCCACGACGTGGCCAGTTCCGGTTCCAACTGCTGCGTGAGGCGGTTGAGGCGCATCAGCACGCCTCCGGTCAGATAGCGCACCGTATCGGAGGCGTCGTCGTCTACCAGCAAGGGGTTCATGGTCTTGGGCTCGGACGCCAGGCAGAAGCGCAGTTGGCCGCCGGATTGCGCCCAGGCGAGACCAGCGCTCAGCGTGACCGATACCAGGAAGATTGCAAAGATCCGAAGTTGTCTCATGCCCATAGCTCCTGTTTTTGCAAAGCGAGGTGAAAGCAGCTCACGGTGAGGACAAGGAGAACGAGAGGCACAAACTGGCAAGGCTGCGCGGAGAAGGCCGAAAAACTCTCCAGCTCGCGCAGCATGCTGCCCCAGGAAGGAAGCGGTTCCGCAACCCCCAGCCCTAACATGCCCAGGTTGGCCTCGGTGAGGATGAAGACGGGAATCGAAATCCAGAACTGTGCGGAGAGAACTGGTTTCAGATTGGGGACGATGTGACGCCACAGCAGGCGGAAGCCGCTCGATCCGGTAGCACGCGCCAACAGCACAATGTCGGAGCTGCAGAGCGCGCGGGCGTCCGCGCAAACCACACGCGCGGCTGCGGCCCATCCCAGGAATCCCAGCAATGCAAAGGTGATGGTGACCGAGGCGAAAGGTGAAACATTCAGCGGCAGAAAGGCGCGCACGGTGATGAGCAGGAAAAGCCAGGGCAGGGAAAGGAAGAGATCGGTTGCGGCCATTACGCAGGACTCCAGCCATCCGCCAAGAAAGCCGGCTGCTCCGCCGATCAGGGCAGCCAGCAGGCTGGATAGCAAAGCGGCCGCGGGCGCCAGCAGCAGCGAGACGCGCGTACCGTAAAGCAGACGGGAAAAGCGGTCGCGGCCCAGGTCGTCGGTGCCCAGCAGATGCTGCGCGGAAGCGGCTGCATCGGGCACGTCGCGGAACTGCTGCTCATAGGAGGCCGGCGCCACAAAATCCGCCAGCAGGCATGCGCTCGATACGGCGACGAGGAAGACAATGGCGGCCACGCGAATCCACTTCATGCTTCACCTGCGTGCAGCGGTTGCGCCGCCAGGTCGGCGGCGGAGTTGGCCAGCAGCGTAGTCAGAGTGACGATCATGGTGAGGTTGACCAGCAACTCGAGATCGCGTCCCAGTGCGGCCTTCCAGGCAAGCTGGCCGATGCCGGGCAGATCGCACAGCACTTCCACCGGAATGGCGGCGGCGAAGGCCAGGCTTACCGAGACTCCGGCTAAGGCCAGCAACTGCGGAGCGGCCACCGGCAGAACGTGCCACAGCAAAACGCGCAACGTGCCTAACCCCTTTGCCCTGGCCGTGAGCACGTGGGGCAGGGAAGCGCTTTGCCCCAACAGATTGCGCGCGTAATGAAATATCTTGGGAAAGACAATCAAGCCGATGACCAGCCGTCCCGGCGCCTCGGCGATGACAAACAGAATTGCCAATACCGCGGCAGGGATGCAGAGCAGCACGCTGGCCAGCAAGAAGGCGCCAAGACCGATCCACCAAACACGCGACATGGTAGCCAGCATGGCCAGGGTCAACCCGAAGGTCCAGCCGAGGACCAATCCCAGAGCAACGGATTTCAGCGTTTCCGGGAAACGCTCCGCCAGCAGTTGGCGCACGGGCTCGTGCAGGGTCTGCGAAGATCCAAGATCGCCATGCAGAAGCCGGCTCAGATAGCGGAGATAGAAGCCAGGCAGACTGGCGTCGGCGGCTGGAGTTTGGCGCAGCGCCTGAATGCTTTCCTGGTTGAGGCGGCTATCCAGTTCTTCTTCGTCGACGCCGAATCCGGGGGCCAGGCGCACCAGCGTGGCGCCGAGAAAGCCTCCGAGGAGCAGGACGATGAGAATCCTGGCCGCGTGTTTGCCGATTCTCCTCATAGAGAAGCTATCGCCCGGATCGCAAGGTTGCATGAGATCGGAGAATCCGATCGATAGGGAGGATTCAACGATGGGGTTCCAAAAGGGGAGACTCGATTCCTGTCTCTAAAGGATTGGAAGAGGCTCATCTTCCCGAAAAGCAGGTTCTTCGACTCGCTGCGCTCGGTCAGGATGACAGCTCGCTTTATGGGTTGATTTTGGAGGCACCCCAATAAAAGGGCCCCAGGGCGGCGGGGTTGCGCGGCCCTGGGGATTGGTGGAGTCAAGCGCCGGTTTTCAGCGGCTTGGGCCCGGGGCGGAGCCCAGCGAGCGCTGGGTCCCATGCTCCGCCCTGGGTGCCTTTGTCCGCTACTTGTCTCCGTGGATGGCCGATGCGGCGGCCTGGATGGCGGGAACGCTGGTGCCCCAGAGGACGCCGTCATCCTGGCTGATGTTGGTGCCCCAGAGAACGCCAACCTCATCCATCAGGGCCGAACTGGTGCCCCAGAGGACGCCGTCGTCCTGGAAGGTCCCGGTACCCCAGAGAACGCCGTCCTGGGTCAGGTTGCTGGTGCCCCACAGGACGCCATCCTGTGCCGAGGCGGTGGTGCCCCACAGGACGCCGGTGCCCCAGAGGACGCCGTCTTGCGATCCAGAACCGGTGCCCCACAGAACGCCATCGTCTGTTCCGGAGGCGGTGCCCCAAAGGACGCCGTCATCGGTAAAGATGCTGGTGCCCCACAGGACGCCGGTGCCCCAGAGGACGCCGGTGCCAAGCACAGAGGAGCCGTCCTGCATCAGAACGACGCTTCCGTCAGGGGCTACGGCCACGGTGGGCGACAGGGCGCTGCCGGCCACTGCGGGAGCCAGATCGGTATTGGCCAGCGCAGCCTGGACGTCCAGTTCGCCAGCGCCCACGGTGAAGATGTCAGCCTGCTCGATGAAGGTCTGCCCGGTGACCGAATCCGTGGCATAGCTGGACTGCACCAGGTTCTTGAAGGCGGTCTTCATCAGCCGCGCCTTCACTTGATCCGGGGTCATGGCCGGGTTCTGCTGCAACACCAGAGCCGCGGTTCCGCTGACCATCGGAGCAGCCATGCTGGTGCCGCTCAGGAAGAAGTAGGTGCCGGATGTGGTGTGTGTGTCGTTCGACTTGTACAGCGAGGTGGGAACCTCGTTGCCGGGATTTTCCTGGTTGAGTGTCTCCGCCGGAGTGTAAAGGGAGACGATCAGGTTGCCGGGGGCCACCAGATCGGGCTTCACCACCTGGTCAAAGAGCGACGGACCCTTGGAACTGTAGCTGGCCGGCACATCGTCGGTGCGGTCCGCGGTTCCCTCGGTGTTCATCGCGCCCACAGTGATCACGTAAGGATCGTTGCCAGGAGCGGTGATGGTGCCGTAGCCGTTGGTGCCGGCATCGTTGTCGCGGCCGTAGTTGCCCGCCGCCACCACCACCACGATGCCCGACTGCCAAGCCTGTTCCACA
>Ga0181529_10004635_pt1 | contig 14788 bp, 16 predicted proteins | sample PEATcosm2014_Bin_36_FD_119763 | JGI IMG/M metagenome (GOLD analysis project Ga0181529, IMG submission 119763) | Peatland microbial communities from MTU Mesocosm Facility, Houghton, MI, USA - PEATcosm2014_Bin10_30_metaG | ecosystem: Environmental > Terrestrial > Soil > Wetlands > Peat | place...
AAGGCGAAGACCGTTGTGAAGTTCCGCGTGGCCAAGGCCGCCAAGGACGTCATCGCCCCCACCAAGAAGTAGTTTTGCGCGGACCGGCGGGCCCGCACTGGCACGGCAAAAAGGGGAGAGCCCATCGGCTCGCCCCTTTTTTTCTCCCGCAATCCCATCCCGCTGGATCTGCACAGCGCGGGAAAGATTCCCTCATGCCTCTGTGGAAATCGAAGGCTTGCTGCTCAAGAAGATACCGCGCAGAATCATGGCCAGCCCGAAGCTGATCACAATGCCTTTCATCATGAGTCGGACGTCGTAGTTCCAGCTGAGAAAGGCAAAGGCGAAGAAGACACCTATGGGGTTCACCTCGGTGATGAGCGCGATCGGCCAGTTCGGCTTGTGGTGGGCGGCTGGCAGTGCCCTTCCCGGGCGCGGCAGCAGGCGCGGAACGGCCTGGGTGTAGTCCAGGTAGGGCTGGCCCATCCGGTCGGCCAGAAACGCCTCCTCGGCCAGGATCAGGCGCAGGAAGAAGATGCTCATCAGCACCAGACTGACCGGCGCGCCGGCCGCTGGCATCAGCAGACAGATTGCGACCACCATGAACCATCCGCCCAGGTAAAGCGGGTTGCGCAGAAAGCGGTAAGGCCCGTCGGCCATCATGGCGCTGCCCTGCATGTCCTTGTCGTGGACCGTGGCGTAGCCCAGATAGGCTGTCCCCCACACCCGCAGCCCCGCGCCCAGCCCTGCGGCCAGCGCTCCCGCAACCACCACGGCCGGCGCTGCGGAGGAAAACGGCAGCAGCCCCGTGCGCGCCAGCTCCAACGCCAGCCAGCCCAGCGCGGTGGTCTTGTGTTCCAGCCCCAGCGCTGAACTCCACGGAGCCCAGAAGCCGGCAAAGATGAGCACGATCATGATCCACATGCGAAGGCGAAATTCGATGTTTGTGGCACGCATTGGCTGTTTCCTCAGGGCGGGCAAGCTTCTCCCGTTGCTACAAGAGTACGCAATGAACCAACCAATCTTCGTCCGATCCAACCACTTTCACCGGCCCATCCCAATTTTTTCTCCGAAAGCGCAGCGTCTGCCGATCCAGGAGTAAGATTCTGCACAATCCTGCTTTTGCTTTGCGCTAATTGTTGTGTGGGCCAGGCAAAGAATGGCAGCGCATTTGAGAGTCTGCCGACGGTGCTTCGGTCCGCAACGCCGGAGTGGGAGAAGGAGTTTGCATGAAGAGGTTTCTGGTTGTGTTTGCGGGTTTCATCTGCTTCGGGCTCTCGATTGCGCGCGCGCAGGATGCGCCGCCGCCCCCTGTCACGGCCGACCAGCTTCTTTTGCAGGCCAGCACCGGCGCCGAGGTGGAAGCGGCACTGGCCAAAGGAGCCAATCTTGAAGCGACCGACAAGCAGGGGATGACGGCTCTGAGCATGGCGGCACGCGACGGCAGCGTGGAACTGTCCCAGGTGTTGCTTGCGCACAAGGCCGATGTCGAGACGCGCAACGTAGAGAAGATTTCGCCGCTGATCTGGGCCGCCGCCAATGGGCATCTGGAGTTGGTGAAGCTTTTGGCCGATCATGGCGCAAACCTAGATTACAAGGGCAAGTTCGGCTCCACTGCTCTGCATTGGGCCGGCACCAATCATCAAAGCGAGATTGTGGCGGAGTTGTTGCGGCGGGGAGCTTCCCTTTCCTTGATGGAACGCCACCATAACCCCGTGCAGCGAGGAGGCTTTGACTGGCCCGCGCTGGCCATTGCCGCAGGCGAAGGGAACGTGGAAACGGTTCGGCTCTTGCTGGACCACGGCATGAGCACCGAGGTCACCTACGATGGGACCACGCCCCTGGATTTCGCCGTTTCCAATAACAAGATGGAGGCCGCGAAGATACTAATCGAGCGCGGCGCGGATTTGGAGGTTGTTGCCGGGGATCGGCTCACACCGTTGATGGAGGCCGCTGCCGCGGGCCATGTGGAGATGGTGCTGCTGCTGCTGGACAAGGGCGCGAAGATCGATACCCACGCCGGCCGTTGCGGAAGCGGCGAAAACTGCCCCGATGAAGGCGCAACCGCGTTGATGCTGGCCGCCGCAGGGGGACACGTGGAAGCAATGCGGCTGCTCCTCACCAGGGGCGCGGCGATGGAAGCACGCGACCGTCGTGGATGGACGGCGCTGATGTATGCAGCCGACAAAGGGCAGATAGAGCCCGTCAAGCTGCTGCTCGCGAAGAGTGCGGACGTAAACGCGCAGACCAAGGACGGCCACACCGCACTCGATTGGGCTGTGCTTGAGAAACACCCCGAGGCCGCGGCGCTGCTGAAGGAGCACGGCGCCGGGTAGGAGGAAGAGGAGGGCAGGATGAAATTGCTTTGTTCCGTTCTCATTGCAACTGCGATCGGTTTGGGATGGACATCTCCGGCCGCGGCACAGGAAGAGCAGAAGAGCCTGAACCAAAGACTCTTCAAGGCCGTTCTGGCGAATGATTCCTCCACCGTTGTGCAATTGCTGGACCAGGGCGCAAAGATAGATGCCAAAGACGATGAGGGGCACACACCATTGATGCTGGCTGCAACCGTGGACCGCGAGCACCAACAGCCGGACCAGCCGCAACTGGTTTTGTTGTTGTTGCTGCAACGCCACGCCGATCCGGCCCTTGCCGATCAGTCCGGACAAACCGCTCTGCATTTTGCGGCCATGACGGGCAACCGCAGGGCCAGCAAACTGTTGCTCGATTTTCATGCCGCCGTCGATCCAAAAGATTCGATCGGCCTGACGCCCTTGATGTATTGCGTGGTTTCTAAGTCGCTGGATCTGGCGCGCGATCTGCTCGACCACGGAGCCGACGCGAACGCGGCCGACGTGCATGGATTTACAGCCTTGATGGCAGCCTCTGGCGGAGGCATTCTAGAAATGGTAAAGCTGCTGCTGGAAAAGGGCGCGCGCGTGAATGCCCACAGCGATTCCAATGTAACCGCATTGCAGCTTGCCACCGACAGCCATCACGACGACGTAGCGCAGTTGCTGCGGGAGCATGGCGCACAGTAGTTATTGGCTGATGATTGTTCCTGCAAGCAAATGCTCTCCGTGTGGCCCAGCCTTTCGCGCGTCTTTGGCGGGCAAGGCTGGGAGTGAGATGCCCTTACTTTATTTCCGGATCTAGTAAGTATCCACCGGCAGAGCCGGTGGCTTTACGGTTGCTGGCCCCTCGAAGGGGCCTTTTCGCAACCGTCCGAAGCAAAAAGCAAAAGCCTTGTACTGCTGTCTGCACTGCCGCAGCCCAGGCAATTCGAGGGAGAACATACTCCCGAAATTCTTAAAGTTCTACTGCCACCCCGGTATAGCCGGGGATCTCCCTTTTGGATTAGGCGCATTGTCCGCTGGCCCGGAAGGGCCTAACGAGGATAGCCCAGGATGAACGCCGGCTTGTCCCTGAGCTATGCGAAGGAACGGGCTGGCGTCCATCCTGGGTTGGCGGGCAAAGCAGGGATCTGCGCCCCGCCGGGGCGCACGAAGCGAGGCTTCGATCCCTTTTCTCTAACTTGTCTTGGCTTGCCGCGCGCCTTGCCAAGCGGTTGTCAATTAGCGCTTCCCGCTGCGCTCGCGAATGCCTGCGATCTCCTCGGCCGGAATGTGCAGAAACTCCAGAAACTCCTGATGTTCGGTCGGCGCCGCACGCTCAAACTCCGCGTGCCAGGCCATCATCTGTTCCTCGGTAAATCCGGTGCTGCGCATGATGGAAACCCATTTTTCCTTGGTGATCATTTCGTCCTTCCTGAATCTTTGCCGGAGGGCTTTGTGCTCCAGCAGTTTAAAGATGGATTGCTGATGCGCGCGCAAGGCCGCAATCTCCTGGTCGATCTCGAGCAAACGATTCTCGAGAACCCTCGAGGCGTCCGAGCCTTTGCGGTCCATGAGCGCGCGAATATCGGTGAGCTTGAGACCGGCGTCGCGATAGGTGCAGATCTGCCGCAGGCGAGCCAGATCGGGCTCCCCATAGCGGCGGTAATTGCCGACTGTGCGCTCAGCCGGCTGGAGTAAACCGATCGATTCGTAGTAAAGCAGCGTGGTGCGGCTCAAGCCGCAACGCCGGGCGAGTTGGGTGACTGTATACATCGTCCTGAACCTACTCTGAACCCTACAGCTTTAGACAGGTCAAGGCCCAAGCTGAATTTTTTTGCGGACGCTCATTTTCCAGTCATCTCCAACATGGCCTTCACATCAGCTACGTGGGGGCCATCGGGCGCCAGTTCGAGGTATTTTTGGAGTGCATGGCGGGTTTCGTCTTTGGCTGCTGGCTTTGCGCTGCCATCCATAGGTAACTCAACAAAGGGCAATAATTACCTTGACTCCACCAACCTCTGGGGTGAGAATGGAGGTGCGGTTTGATCTCCATATCCGACATTGGGTTTATGGTCCATTGTTTCTCTGGAGGGAAGAGGAGCCTTGGCGTGATTTTTGGTTTCTTTGATGGCAGTTACGATGGAAAGGAACCCGCTACCGTGATAGCCGTTTGCGGTTTGGTTGCGCCTGAATACGTCTGGCGAGACATGGACCAAAAATGGAACACGATCCTTCATGATCCAAAACTTCCCACTCGGCTGAAACGATTTCACGCCTACGATTGCGTTTGTGGGATAAAGGAGTTCGAGACTTGGGGATTTGCGGAACGCTTGGGGCTATGGGGGGATTTAGTCGGGGTTCTGACCCAATCTGATCTTGTGGCCGTGAATGCCGTGATGATCTGCGAACACTTCTACGCGCTTGACGAAGCAATCAAAAAAAGGATGAGTGGCCCTTATCATTTGCTAGTCGAAGCTGTCATGCAATTCGGCATTGGGATTGCCCAAAATGAGGGACCAGATGAGAAGATTGGGTTTGTTTTTGATGTCGAAAACAAACCCGTTGCAGATGAGTCCTACCATCGGTACAGTCTCTACATGAATGATCCGAAATGGAGGTCCAATCTGGCTGGGGCTGCCCAGTTCAGTAGTTACGATGCCACGCCACTTCAGGCCGCTGACTTGCTCGCCTATGGGACGTTCCGGCTCTACAAAGAGCAGTTCTATCCAGATACACCTAAGACTGATTTTCCGCTCGGTCCGGCCTTCACCCGATTGGTGAGGAACATCGAAAACACTGGAGGGCTTTACGAAGCATCAGCCCTGAAAAAGATCGTGGACCAGATCAGAGAACGTGAGGGGATTTGATGGAAAGCAATCCTGAACTCGAAAAATTCAACACTATATTGCGCAAGGTTCTTTCCGTTCCGCGCGAGGAATTGGTGAAACGGGAACAGGCGTGGCAGCAAGAGCAGGCGCGGAAGAAGCAGACTAGAGTTTCGCCCGCTTCCCCCGCTTCAACCGCAAAGGATTAGTTGATCGTTTGTCCGACCTTGCCGGTGAGTTCGGCGAAGGTCAACCGCTTCCCGACGAATTGGGAAGTAACCAGAGCAAAGCGGTCCGCATCGTTCAAGAGGTTTTGGGCAGTAGCGCGGTTGTTGTAGCGAAACGACTGCTCATCCAGGTAGCGGAAAAGATGGAATGGTTCGATGCTCACATAGGTTCCGTTGATTCCGCGCTTCAACAGACTCCAAAAGTTTTCAAGGCCATTGGTATGAACCCGACCGTTCACATATTCGACAGCGTGGTCAACGATCTGATGAGCGTAGTCAGTGGCCAGCCCGTTGTACGAAGGCAGCGAGTCAGTGTAGAGCGCCGCGCCTGCTTCTACATGCTTGCGAACTTCCGCCTGCAATTCCTTCGCCTTGCGGCTGCTAACCACCTTGGCGCGAACCTTGCCGCCGCGCTCCAACAAGCCCATGACGGCGGTTTTGTCCTTGCCGCCAGTGCCGGTGATCCGGCGTTCCCGCTTGCTCTTGTGCATGTTGCGGGCCTTACCGCCGATGAAAGTCTCGTCGGCTTCGACTTCGCCGCCCATCTTGCTTCCGAAGGTTTCGTCCTGCATGGCCAACCGGATGCGGTGCAGCATGAACCATGCGCATTTCTGAGAGACTTTCACGTCGCGCGCAATCTCGTAACTGCTGATGCCGTTCTTGCAGTTGGTGAGCAGCCAAGTAGCAGTGAGCCACTTGTCGAGGCCGATGGGCGAGTCTTCCATCATGGTTCCGACCTTGATAGAAAACTCCCGTTTCGCGTGGTGGCTAGAGCAAGTCCAAGTGCGGCGATGGGCGCGATAGTTGACCTTTTCATGGCCGCAAGTCGGGCACTTCACAACACCATCTGGCCAGCGCTGCGAGACAAGATGAGCAACGCAGTTATCAGGGTTAGAGAAGTAAACAATTACTTCCTGCAAGCTCTTTGGTTCGTTGCTCATATCGCTCTCCACTGTCTAAACTTTAGCAAAAATCAGTGGTGGAGTCAAGGTAATTATTGCCCAACAAAGAGCGTTGTACCAAGCAGAAACCAGGCGTCGGCATGCAATGGATCGGCACTGGTCGCGCTGCGGCAAGCGTCCTGCGCGGGTTTGGCTTCTCCTTTGTTGTAGAGAGTCGCACAAAGATTGAACCAAGCAACGTATGGGTTCGCGGCCAGCTCCGCCGCACGAAGATAGGCGGTAACTGCTTCCGTATCGCGGTGCAGTAAGAGCAAGGCGTTTCCCTTGCCTAGATAGAGGCTGCTGACGGTGTCGTTCCACGCATCCGTTGGAGCTGGAGGAGTTGGCTTTTGTGCTTCGGCCGTAAGAAGAGCGCGGTTGTAAGTAGCCAATGCTGCGTCAAGTTGCCTGGCGCGCAGTTGCGTCCAGGCCAGACGGCGAAGACGTTCAGGCGTGGCTTCCTGATCGACCTGTTTCTGCGCCGCCAGAAGGGCGGCCGGCCAGTCCTGCGTCTGCACTGCACGGTCGTACTCCGACGGCGGTGGAGCTGCAGGTTGGATCGGGAGCTTCTGGGAATTGGCGATGGAAGCAAGAACAAGCGCGAGCACTAAAGCAAAACCAGAGGAGCTGTACCCAGAGCCAATCCAGCAAAGTGGCCTTTTCCTCCAGAAAAAGCCGCCTCGCATCCATTCACCATTGGCACGTTGACTCTGGTTTTGCTCTAAGGATGCAAACCTATGGAAGCGATAGCTCATGGGGCCACCTCTGCATGCCACCAAGGCAGCGTACGCCGTCCATTCTAGGCTTGAAAGATGGCCTCAGGCGAGACAGCATTCTCTTTCGGATGTGCTCCGGGTGCACATCCGTCTGGCTCGCCGGAGAGTCCTCGGTTACTTGTTCTTCTTCTGAGCTGCCCAGCGCTTGTGTTGCGCGTCGGCGATACGCTGGCGCGCTTCTGGGCTCAGAACCCGCTTCCGCTTGGGTGTGGCAATGGTCTTGGGTTTGGCCGCGCCCTTGACTGGGGCCTTGGCTTTGGCCTGCACCGTCATAATCTTCTTCAGATCAACGCGCCCCGCAGCTGCTAGCAACACGCGCACTTTCTTTAGCCGGTCGAGCTCGGCATCTATGAGCGACAAGGTACTTTCTCTGGACATGGAATGAGAATAGCCAATTTTGGCTGGTTTGCACAGATGTTTTTGTTGATTCTATGGCTGTTTTGTGCCTGACCAACCGATAAGTGCGAGTTAGTGATGGACAACAAGAAACCGCGCCAGAGCGAATCTGGCGCGGCGCTTGCGAAGAGTTGGTCAAGTTATCAGGCTACGGTAACCGGTTGCCGCTTCCAGGCATAAAGCGGAAACCGCTCCGCCAGCTCGGCAACTTCGCCGCGGATCTTGTTGAGAGCCGCATCGTCATTGCGCTGTTCCAGCGCGCTGGCGATCCAGCTGCCAATCTGCTTCATCTCCGCTTCCTTCATGCCGCGCGTGGTGAGCGCTGGCGTGCCAATGCGGATGCCCGAGGGCTTGAGCGGGGGGTTGGTATCCCACGGAATCGAATTCTTGTTCACTGTGATACCAGCCTTGCCTAGAGCATCCTCCGCCTCGGAGCCAAAGATCCCCTTCTGGAAGACATCGATTAGCAACAGGTGGTTGTCCGTTCCTCCGGAGACGAGCCTGTAGCCCGCCGCACGCAGTGCCTCGCCAAGAACCTGGGCGTTGGCCACAACCTGCGCGGCGTAGGCCTTGAAGTCAGGCAGAAGCGCCTCACGGAAGGCCACGGCCTTGCCCGCGATAATGTGCACCAGCGGACCACCCTGTTGGCCGGGGAAGACAGACTTGTCGATGGCGGCGCCGATGGTCTGCTCCGGCTTGGCGCCCAGCTGGAAGTTCTTGCCGCAAAGGATCAGGCCGGAACGGGGTCCGCGCAGCGTCTTGTGGGTGGTGGTGGTGGTGATGTGCGCATAGGGCACCGGAGAGGGATGTACGCCGCCCGCCACCAGGCCGGCAATATGCGCCATGTCGAAGACAAAGTAAGCGCCCACCTTGTCGGCAATGGCGCGCATGCGCTCAAAGTCCCACAGGCGCGGATAGGCGCTGGCGCCGCCGATCAGCATCTTGGGCTTTTCGGCAATCGCGACGGCTTCCATCTCGTCGTAGTCGATGGTCTCGGTGTCTTTGCGAACGTGGTAGAAGGTGGGCTTGTAGAGCTTGCCGCTGAAGCTGAGCTTGTGACCGTGGGTCAGGTGGCCGCCGTGGGCCAGATCGAGACCGAGAATGGTGTCGCCGGCCTTGATGATGGCGCCGTAAGCCGAGGCGTTGGCCTGGGAGCCGGAGTGCGGCTGCACGTTGGCGTACTCGGCGTCGAAGAGCTGCTTGGCACGGTCGCGGGCCAGGTTCTCCACCACGTCGGAGAACTCGCAGCCGCCGTAGTAACGGCGTCCGGGATAACCCTCGGCGTACTTGTTCGTGAAGATGGAGCCGGCCGCTTCCAGAACGGCTTCAGACACGAAATTTTCGCTGGCGATCATCTCCAGCCCCTCGTGCTGGCGGATGGTTTCGTGGTCAAGAGCAGCGGCGACCTCGGGGTCGGCCTGGGCAAGAGTAAGTTGCATGCGGTCGGTCATACATTAATTTTACGGCAAGGCGAGTTGCCTGAATGCCGGATTTTGAGGGTTGGCGCGGAACGGCGGCTTGCGGGGCATTGATTTCCACCGTCAGTTAGAGCATTGTGGTAGTGCCCGTGCTGATCACTTCCATCTCAAAGTCTGTGCGTGAGCTGCTGGTTGCGGCAGCCATGACGCTGTGCTGTTTGGGGATACACTCCGACGGGCTGCCCCGCTACGGCTCCCGGCTGGACGCGCTGCCGCGGGTTGCCCTGTGGGCCTGGGAGCGGCGCGAGAACCTTTCCGGCCTCGACACCCAACGCTACATGGTGGCCTACCTGGACCGCACCGTGACCATTGGTCCTACCGTTTTGAGCCAGCCGCGACGCGACCCGGTGGTGTTTCCGGCCGCCGCCAAGCGAATGCCGGTGGTCCGCATTGAAGTGGTGCCCGGAGCCGTCTTCAGCGATCAGGCGCGTGCCGTGGTGGTGCGGGAGCTGGTGGACGCGGCCAGCGAGCCCGGTGCAGCAGCCTTCCAGATCGACTTTGATGCCACCCGCTCCCAGCGCAACTTCTATCGCTTGCTTCTGGCGGATGTGCGGCGGCAGATGCGGCCGGAGATGCCGCTCTCCATGACGGCGCTGGCCAGTTGGTGCAGTCGGGATAGCTGGCTGAGCGGCTTGCCGGTGGACGAGGCCGTGCCCATGATGTTCCGCATGGAGCCAGACCGGCGGCGCGCGGCGGCCGATATCGACGATTTCAAGATCCGCGAACCGCTCTGTCGGGGCTCGGTTGGGGTTTCAACCACCGAGCCGTGGCCGGACGGAATCGCAGGGAAACGTATCTACATCTTTGCCGACGAAGGCTGGCGGCGCACGCCGCTTTCAGAATTGGAACGGAGATTGCCATGAAGTTTTCCCGGTTGTTTCTTGGTTCTGTCACGGTATTCGCCTTGCTCACACCCTACTGTGGCGTGGAGGCCTGTGGGCCGTTCTTCGATCCCGACAGGTTCGTTTTCGACGCGCATCCGGACGATTTGCAGAGCTATGCGCGCGGGCATCTGGGGATTTTGCAGCATGGTTTTGACTCGAATGAGCTGGCAGTGGCCTACCGCTACCTGAATGGCGGCCAGCTCTCGGCGGCGGAGCTGGCGGTATACGCGGCGGAGCCAAAGAAGGCGGAGGAGAGCGGGGATGAGCCCTACTCGGTGACTATGCAGCGGGTGTGGCAGGACCGTATGAGCCAGGACTCCGGTGCGGACCCGCAGGTTGTTTGGTCAAAGCTGCGGCTGCTGTACAATCCGGCGGCAGGAAATGTGGCCGGATCATCCGCTCCCCGGATCGACACGAGCGCCTATGCAGTACTGGTGGCGCTGATTGAGCGGAACTGCTCCGGTTCTGCCTATGCAACGGCATCCGAAATGCTGAAGGCACGAGCGGCAACCTGGGGCCAGAACAGTCCGTGGCTTGCGGATTGGTTGCGCGGGCAAGATGTGGTCTTCAGCTCGTGCGCCAATGGCCGCGGGGATCTTCCAGCGGATGCCCCTGGCAATGCACCGCAGTTGTTGAAAGCGGACCGGGCTTACCAGCGGGCAGCTGCGGAGTTCTACGGTGGACGCTACGGAGAGGCACTGGCCGGGTTTGAAGCGATTGCCGCCGACAACAGCTCTCCTTGGCAGCCGTGGGGGAAATTTCTGGCCGCCCGAACCTGCGTACGAATTGCCTTCTCTATGGGCAAGCCAACAGATGCCTACAGTGGCGATCTGGCGAGCTTTGACCTGAAGACCATGCAGCAGGCCGAGCAGATGCTGGAGGCGATCCATCCCGTGGCCGGCACGGGCCCATCGGCCGCAGCGGTGCAATCCGAGCTGAATCTGGTGCGCATGCGCGCCAGTCCTGAGCGGCGGTTGGCGGATCTAAGCGCTGCGATGGCCGGCCCGAAGGGAGACACAAACTTCCGGCAGGATCTGGCAGATCTGAACTTTGCGCTGATCAAGGGTTTGGGCGCAAAGAGCGAGTCCCCTTTGCTCAAGTGGATCTTTGCCTGGCGCGGAGGCGGCTCAAAAGACAGCTACGCCGCGTGGCAAAAGACGCACACCTTGCCGTGGTTGGTGGTGGCGCTGGCCAAAGCGAGCGAGAAGGACAGCTACGCCCCGGAATTGGTGGCAGAGGCGGCAAAGATCGAGCCCGGCACTCCGGCCTACGAGACGGCGCTCTATTACCGGACTCGGTTGCTCGTAGGGCTGAAGAGGGACGCAGAGGCCCGGGAACTGCTGGATACGGTCTTGGCCCGGCCCGGGTTCCAGAAGACGAGCTCCACCCGAAACTCGCTGCGCGAGATGAGGATGCTGGCGGCAAAGGATCTGGACGATGTGCTCTCCTTTGCCCAGCGGACCATGCTCACCAAGGATTCGCCAACGTACTGGACACTGCGGGAGAAGTGTCCTGCGGTTCCAGCCGGACAGCCCGCACCACATTGCAAGGTGGACGACCTGACGGCTGGATTCGACAGGGACTTTGTGACCGCTCTCCATCAGGAATTACCGCTGAGCGTGTGGTTGGTGGCAGCTCAAAGAGCGGCGCTGGCACCAGAACTCAGGCAGAATCTGGCGATGGCGGGCTGGGTTCGGGCGGTTGTCTTGGAAGATGACGAGCGTGCGCGGAGTTTTCAGCCGCTTTTGCCAGTTGGCTTGGGCGTGAAGGCGGAGGGGGCGACGGGATTCCCGGCGGTGCTGACCATCCTGCGGAACTGGGGGCTGCGCCCGTATCTTGAGCCGGGAATAGCCCGGGTGGAGAGTTACGGCTCTTTTGGCGAATATCGGGACAACTGGTGGGACGATCATTCAGACCGGGTGGTGAGCTCGGAGGGCGAGTTGATGGCGGTAACAGCTCCGGATTTGAGCCGTGTGTTGACGCCGGAGCAAAAGGCAGCCAAGGCAGCAGAAATGGAGAAGATGAAGGGAGTTGGTAACTCCACCGTGACACTCGGGCGGCGTGTGCTTGAGTACGCCAAGGCGCATCCCGAGGACCCGAATGTGGCTGAGGCTTTGGCCTTGGTGGTGCGGTGCGGGCACTATTCCACTGGCAGCTGGCGGAATCAGGAGGCCGATGGGAAGACTGCTACTGCTACGAGCAAGCTGGCCTTTCAGCTGCTGCACAGCAAGTATCCCAAATCCGGCTGGGCCAGGAAGACCAAGGTTTACTACTGAGTTGGAACGGGTTCAAAGCCGTTTGCAGCGTGTCCCAAAAACCGTGTTTTGTCTCCGGACCAGCCTGCCGATATGCTGAAGCAGAGACCGGTTGGGCGCGGATGCAATTTCCCGCAGCTAAAACTGGATTCTCCGCATCCAATTTAAAGAGGCTTTCTTCCATGGTTTTGACTCCCGCTGTCTCCGCTGTTGCTGCTCTTGCTGGCGCTGTTGCTGTGTTTGTATGGCGCATACAGGAGGGCCGTTCCGCGGTCACGTTGCGCAAGATCGTGATTCCGCCGCTGGGCATGGCGACCGGCTTTTGCATGTTTTTGGTGCCGCTCTTCCGCGTGCCGCTGATCTGGGCCCTGGGAGCCTTCCTGGTGGGCGCTATCGTCCTGGCCTACCCGCTCTTGGCCACCAGCAAGCTGGAACGCGATGGCGACCAGATCATGATGAAGCGCTCGGGAGCCTTTTTTGCCGTGGTGATTGCGCTTGCCGCTATCCGGCTGGCCGCCCACACCTATCTGGACCAGGTAATTTCTGTGGAGCAGACGGCCGCGCTCTTCTTTGTGCTCGCCTTCGGCATGATTCTCCGCTGGCGGATGAGCATGCTCATTGAATTCCGTGCCCTGACGGCTGCCACCGAGTAACAAGCACCGCTTCGAGCCTCGTCCCAACCTGTAGACCTTTTGACTTTCCAATTCCGGCGCGGAACCGCTTCCGAAGGCGGTTCCGCGCTGCGTTTCAGCTGGATTGTCTTTCCCTTACCGGGTGCGGTCTGGGTAGACTAGGGAGAGCAGGAAAGAGGGTGAGATGAGCTTGAACCGGCAGTTGGGAGAAATTTTCTCCGGGATGTTGGGCGTGGCTCTACTTGGAACCGCAGGCACGCTGCTTGCCTGGGGCCAGGTTCCTACCCCCACCGCGCAGATTGATCCCGCGCTGCTGACCAAGGCCAACGCTGGCGACGCTGGCGCCCAGATCGCGGTGGGCGAGGCCTATGCCTCCGCCCCCGGCAGGGCGCAGGACTGCAAGCTGGCGGCTACCTGGTTTGAGAAGGCGGGCGGAATTCCCGGAGCTATGCACCTGGCCGCAATCTATCGCGATGGCTGCAAGACCTTTCCGCGCGACATGGCCGTAGCTGCGCAGTGGTACGGGAGAGCCGCGGAGCTGGGCGATGTAACCGCGCAGGGAACCCTCGGAACCCTCTACTTCTTTGGCCAGGGTGTGACCCAGAACTATGTGGAAGCCTACTTCTGGCTGGATCTGGCGGCCCGGAAACCCAGCCCCCGCCAGGAGCAGTACGCCCAGAACCGGCAGATGGCCGGTGCCCACATTACTGCGGACGAGGTGGATGCGGACAAGGACCGCGTGGAGAACTGGCTGTACGACCACTCAAAGAAGTAACCTTGGTCATGAGGCTGGCTTCCCCGGAACTGGCCTGAATCTGCTTGTCGGATGATGCTCATGTACGTTCGCGCACTTCCTCAGCTCCTGAAGCTCTGCTTTGCACTGCCGGTGGTGGTTTTGGTGGTCGGCAGTGGGTTTGCCCAACCTGCGCCCCTTACCCTGACGCCTGCGCTGGTTGTAGCCGGATCGCCGGAGCTGATCCACATTGCCGCCGGACCGGGGGCGCAAATTGATGCCGACTGGTTAGGGCAGAAGGTGGAGTTCTTTCCGGCCGGCGACGGACCCGGCTGGTATGCCCTGGCTGGCGTAGATGTCGAGGCTCATCCTGGCCCCTCCACGCTGCGGGTGATTGTGCATGAGGCTGTGGGCGGAACCTACGACTTCAGCCAGACAGTTGTGATTCACGCCGCCACCTACCGGACCAGCTCGCTCTCCGTTGCGCCCCAGTATGTGGAACCGAATCCCGATCAGCTGAAGCAGGTCACGGCCGACATGGAGCTGAAGAACCGCGTCTTCTCGCAGCATGCCGTGCAGCCGCTGTGGGAGGGCAGTTTCCTGGCCCCGGTTCAGGCTCCGCCGACGGACAGTTTTGGTACCCGGCGCATGTTCAACGGCAAGCTGGCCAGCGTACACAAAGGCATGGACTTCCGCGTGGGAACGGGATCAGTGGTGCATGCCGGGAATCGGGGCGTGGTGGTGCTGGCTCGGCCGCTCTACTACGAGGGGAATTGCGTGGTGATTGACCATGGCCTGGGCATATGGACCATCTCCATGCACCTGAGCGAGATCGATGTGAAGGAAGGGCAGTTTGTGGCGCAGGGGGACCGCGTGGGTTTGAGCGGAGCCACTGGCCGCGTCACCGGCCCGCACCTGCACTGGGCAGTGCGCTGGCAAGGCACCTACCTGGACCCCGCCAAGCTGCTGCGCTTCAATTTGACGGGCGTACACAACTGACGGGAGTTGCCGCTGCCAGGCTGATAGAGCCGGCAAAGTGAGAGGGGCAACTGACTCCCCCCCTCCAGGCGCTTCTTGCGGTCAGCGAAGGGAAATAGAAGGGGAACGGCTGAACGCGGTCAAGTTTGGACCAGGTGGGTGTGTTCAGGCGGCTCTCGGAAATTTGGTGATAGGTGGAATTCTTTTTTTCTTCGCCTTCCACAAGTCGAATTGCGCTTGAAGATCAAGCCAGATTCCTGGTCGATCCCCGAGAGCTGCGGAAAGGCGTAGAGCCATCTCCGCCGTGACGTTGCTCCGCCCGTTGACGATTCTCGACAGAGTGACGCG
>Ga0181529_10004637_pt1 | contig 14779 bp, 10 predicted proteins | sample PEATcosm2014_Bin_36_FD_119763 | JGI IMG/M metagenome (GOLD analysis project Ga0181529, IMG submission 119763) | Peatland microbial communities from MTU Mesocosm Facility, Houghton, MI, USA - PEATcosm2014_Bin10_30_metaG | ecosystem: Environmental > Terrestrial > Soil > Wetlands > Peat | place...
ATACGCCGTACTGTATTAAACAGGAACGGCGACTGTGTTACCTGCGGCCACGCATATTGCCCGGTTGGCGCCGTGGAGGGCCCGATCGGGAGCGACTGCCCGCTGGGGATGTTCGCGTTGCCCAGCAGGTCGTAGTCGAAATACCGGCGGTCGCGGCGGAACGTGCTGGAGAACTCGTAGGCCTTCCCTTTGGAGAAATCCAGTTTCGCAAAGTTCTCGGGATCGCCCCCGAACCCATTGCTGATTGCTTTCAGGTTGTCGAGCAGCGGACTCTTGTTGCCGGGCAGCGCATGCATTTCGAACGTCTCGCCCATTACGCGCGGTCCGCTGCGCTGGTTGATCATCGTGTCATACATGGCCTCGCTGCCCACGATGCCGTTCATATGCCCTCCAGCGTCGATGGACTGATGGATGGCATAGCCGGCAGGAGCAGAAACCTGGGCTTGCGGCGGAGGAGCCGGCACTGGCGAATTTTGCGCGGCGGCGACTCCCATCGTAAGTAAAATTGCAACCCCGAGGGTCCCAGCGGCGCGCCGGACCATTGCTGGAGATTGCTGCAGATTGGAAAATCTTCCGACAGTGTTCATATAAAGCCTCACTTGGAAAAAACTCGCTTACCTCAAAACCTCGAAGCTGCATGCAAAACTGCTTCACTCTCCGGGCCGCGCCGTAGGCTCAGACGCGGGGGCGCGACCCGGTTCCATGGCTCCTAACGGAGAAACGCCACATTGAAGTTCGACCCATGGATGAAGGTGTGGCAGGTTGTGCAAGGCTCCAAATCGTCCGACCCCGCACCCTGCCCATGCACCGTGCCGCCCGCAACCCGGCTATGGCACTGGTTGCACAGCGTGTTGATCGTGGGCATGTTGAGCAGGCGCGCATTCTGCGAGCCGTGGGGCGAGTGGCAAGAACTGCAACCCTCGGCCTTCACCGGAGCATGCTCGTAGACAAATGGCCCGCGAACATCGGTGTGGCACTTGGTGCAGACTGCGTTCTGGTCGGCCGTCGCTTTCAGGTTGCTGTTCCCGAAGGTGCCGTGAACGTTGTGGCAGTCGTTGCACGTAATCAGGCCTTCATTCACCTTGTGGTGGAACGGCATGTTGAACGCCGCCTTGGTTTCGCTATGACACTGGAAACAAAGCCCCGGCTGCGACGCCTTGAGCAGCTTCTCTTCCTTGCTGGCGTGAACACTGTGGCAACTGGTGCAGCCGATGTTGGCCTTGGCGTGAGGCGAGCGCACGAAGTCGGGATGGGTGCCGGCGTGACAACTCAGACACTTGGCATCCACTTCCCCGACGCTGGCCTTGGCGGGATTGAAGATCTTGCTGGTGTCGCCCCCACCCTCGACGTGGGCTTTGCCCGCGCCATGGCAGTTTTCGCAGGTGACATTGGCGGCGCCGTGCGTCTGCACCATCTTCGTGTGCGGATTGGTGGCGAAGCCCTTGGCCACCTCTTCGTGGCAGGTGGCGCAGGTATCGGAGCCCACGAAGTCCGAAGCAACGGCATCCTTGGCAGGCGCTGTGGCAGTCTTGTTTTCGGGCGCCGGAGCGCCCATGGCCGTGGCGCCGATCAATCCTGCACCCAGCATCAATGTCAAAAAAGCACGCAGTCCCGGAATCTTGCCCGGAGCCGCACCCATCGGAATTCGCGTTACAGGCCTATCTTTATTCATGGAAAATGCCACCTCGATTGCTCTCGTTGCATCCTTCGGCAAATGTTGCGCCAATGTCTGACTGTCGGATTCGGCCATTCCCATTCTCGCGGGGGAAGAGGGAAAACGGCAGCAGGTCCTCTGGAACACAATAAACCGGCAGATGCCCTTTGTGCGGAGCATCACTTCATCCGCGAATCGTAACCCGCCGTTTCGTCCCCGGACGGTGATACACGTCACATACCATACCACGCGTCTGCCCAGAATCGGTTTTCCTTTTTGAACGTGACGCTGATACCCTGCTTGAAGACTAAACACCGGCAAAGGAATCCTCTTTCCCCGCCATGCGCCTTCCTCAGGAGCCAGGGACGTGGCGGCCCGCAGGACGCGTTCCACACCAGCCAACGGCATTCTCTGCGCAGAACAACAGTTCTTGCACCCTCCCGGCAATGCAAAAGTGAACACTCTGCCACGAAATAGACAAACCAAGCGCCGCCATTGGGGTGGTTTCTTTCCAATCCGCCGCCTCGCGAAGAATCCGCATTGGGGCTGCTGTGCGGCGGCGCTCCAGTGCCCAGTTCAGCGCGCCTGGGAGTCCTCTGCCGGGGCAAAGCACGGCCGCCAAGGATGGTGAATAGACGTGAGGCCCATCACATTCACAAGGAGGAGTGGTCCCGCAAAATCTCACCATGCAGGTCTTTCCTTTTGGGAAAGGCTAAACCGTTTTTCCTCTTGCAGGGCTTCCCGGGGTGCGGCAGCGTCCATAGGAAAGCTGATGAGGCAAAAGAGCTGGAGCGGTCGCGGACAGGGCAAGGCCATGGCGGAATCGGAGATTTTGGCAGGGGCACAGGCGCGGCAGAAGCATATCACCCGGCAGGTTCCGGCGGGTTGCGCAGCTTGCGCCAATCGCCGCCCCGGCTGGTTTTGCTCGCTGGGCAGCGCCGTGCTGGCCGATCTTGAGCTGGTCACCAGCACCATTTCTCTTCCCGCCCAGGCCCCGCTCTTCACCCAGGGCGAAGACGCGCGCTGCCTGTATCTGATTTGCAGCGGCTATCTGAAGCTCACCGCCGGACGCCTTCAGGAAAAGCAGATGATCGTCCGCGTGGCTGGCCCCGGCTCCATGCTCGGTCTCTACGCCGTGCTCTCCCACGGCGTCTACGAGGTTTCCGCCGAGTCCTTGACCACGGCGCAGTTGCGTCCCGTCGAGAGGGAACGGTTCTTGGGCTTTCTCCGCACCCACAAGGAAGCCCAGATGCGCGCTGTTCAGTGCATCTGCCAGGAGTACCGCTTCGCCTTGCAGGACGCCTGCCGCATCGCCCTGGCCGAAACCGTGGCCGCCCGCCTGGGGCGCCTGCTGCTCGAACTGGCCCATCAAATAGGAGAGCACCTGGACGGGGGCGGCTTCCGCTTCCCGCTGCTGCTCACCCACGAAGAGATGGCCTCGATGGCCTGCACCACCCGGGAAACCGTCACCCGCACCCTCGGGCAGTTCCGCAAGGACGGCTGGATCTCGATCGAGGACTCCCTGGTGACCCTCCACCATCCCGAGCGGTTGCAAACGCTGGCTTAGATCCGCAAGCCCTTTCGAGGATCCGATTGTTCCAGTTTTGACGCTCCCGACTGGCGCGCTCCCCTCGTCCAAGAGCTATCATCGTTATTGTCAGGTGGGAGTGAATGGTACGTATGATCCGTTTTTTCGCTGGTTTCTTTACCGTTCTGCTGGCTTGCTGCTTTGCTGTTGCCCAGAATCCGGCCCCCGCTCCGGCACAGCCTGCCGTCACCTCTGCCGAGAGCCCCGAGATTCGCGAGTTCCAGAAAATCGAAAATACCTGGTCCGACGCCGTCAACCAGCGCGACCAATACGCCCTTGAGCTGGTATTATCTCCTTTATTTGTAGACGTTTCCGCCAGCGGCGACATCACCACGCGCAACCAGCAACTGGCCCAGCTGATCACGGGTGAGGACAAGACCCTCCACTACGAACAGCGGGTGATTACCGTGCGTCTGCTGGGCGACATCGCCGTGGCCAACGGCACCTACGTTCTGCATCACAAGGTCAGCTCCGCCCAGGTGGACGAAAAAGGCGTCTTCACCCACGTCTTCGAGCGGCTCCGCGGCGGCTGGGTGTGCATCAATTCTCAGCGCACTGTGCTGCGCGAGGACTCCAACGCCAAGCAGAAGAAGCCGTCCACCGCCGAGTTCCCCTTTCATATCCCCCTGTTCACCAAGGACAAGGACAAGCAATAGGGCCGAAGTCCAATCTGTACCCCGCCCGGTATGCAACTTTGTTGCATAACGGGCGCGTTATTAAATTGAAGCCACCTTTCCTTTAATAAGAAAACTCCTTATTATTCAGAATTGAATAACGGACATGAGCATTCAACGAGAGACAGGCGAATATCGTACTTCCTCAACTGCCGGCGAGCAGGTCCGTGCTTTTGTCCCCAAACCGTTGCCGCCCGACCCTGCCGTCGATCTTCAGGAACTCTACCCTCTCCTGGATTCGGCAAACCAGGCGCTCGGACGGCTGGACGGTTCCATTGCCGTTCTGCCTGACTCCGGCTTGTTCTTGTACTTCTACGTCCGCAAAGAGGCGGTTGTCTCCAGCCAGATCGAAGGAACCCAATCCACGCTCTCCGATCTGCTGCTCTTCGAGCGCGGGCTCGAAGCGGGTGTATCGATCGATGACCTGAAGGAGACCTCCAACTACGTTGCGGCAATGGAATACGGGCTGCGGCGGCTCAAGGAGGGATTTCCCATCTCTCTGCGCTTACTACGGGAAATCCACGACGTCTTGCTCCGTGCAGGCAGGGGAGCAGACAAGACACCGGGCGAATTCCGGCGCAGTCAGAACTGGATTGGTGGTTCCCGGCCTGGGAACGCGCTTTTTGTGCCGCCTCCGCCCGAGGCGCTCATGGAATGTCTCGATCCCTTCGAGCGATACCTTTATGACGAGCGATTGCCCCTGCTGGTCAAACTCGGCCTTGTGCATGTGCAGTTCGAGACGATTCACCCATTTCTCGACGGAAATGGGAGACTTGGCCGCCTTTTGCTCACGCTCCTGCTCTGCAAAAGCGGTGTCCTGCGGGAGCCCATGCTCTACCTGAGTCTGTATCTGAAGTCCAACCGCGACAGGTATTACGCGCTCTTGCAGAAAGTTCGAATCGATGGTGCCTGGGAGGAGTGGCTGATCTTCTTCCTTGAGGGGATCACTCAGACCGCGAATCAGGCTCGCGAAACAGCCGCAAACCTCTTGCGCCTCTTCCGCAGAGACAGCGAGAAGATTCATGCCCTGGGCAAGGCGGCTGGAACCGCCACCCAAGTTCATATCTATATGCAGGCCAATCCGATCTGCTCGATTCGCGCCATTGCATCCGGCATTGCAAAAACCGTGCCCGCTGTAACCTCCGCACTTGGAAAGCTGCAAGAACTGTCCATTGTCACGGAAATCACAGGCCGCAGGCGCAGCCGGGTATTTGCCTACCGCGGCTGCATCGACCTGATCGGCGCCGGGACCGAACCGATCCGCTAGCCGGCCATCCGCTTAGCGCCCTGCAGGCGGATTGAGACATGCACCAGGCTGACCGCGGCCGGGGTGACGCCGGGAATCCGGCTGGCCTGGCCGATGGTGACCGGGCGTACCCGCTCCAGCTTCTCCCGCATCTCCCGCGAGAGCCCGCTCATCTGGCCATAGTCGATCCACTCGGGAATCGCCAGGGCTTCGGCGGCCTTCATCTTCTCAATCGACTTCTTCTGCTGCTCCAGATACCCGGCAAACTTGATCTCCGTCTCCACGGCGCGAACTTCGTTGCGCAAAATGCTGGGCAGCCCGGCCTTCTGCCCCAGTGCAAGGGAGATCTCCGCCAGCAGCGGCTCCTGGGCCAGTCCGTCGCCCAACGCGCCCAGCACCGCCTCGATACTCACCTCGGGCCGCTTGAGCAGTTGCGCCCAAGTCAGGCCGGCGGTCGCGGTCAATTCGCCAAATCCCGCCCCGGCCAGCTTCTCCGCGTTCACCTTGCCGGCAGTGAGCATGTCGCTGAGCGCGGCCATGCGCGCCTGCTTGCGCTCGTACTCCGCCCAGGCCGGGTCGCCGATCAGCCCCAGCCGTCGTCCATACGGAGTAAGGCGCAGGTCGGCGTTGTCGATGCGCAGGTGCAAGCGGAACTCGGCCCGCGAGGTGAACATCCGGTAGGGCTCGTTGGTCCCCTTCGAGATCAGGTCGTCGATCAGGATGCCGGTGTAGCCTTCCGTCCGGTCCAGGGTGAAGGGCGGCTGGCCCTTGAGCCAGAGGGCCGCGTTGATCCCGGCCATGATGCCCTGACAGGCCGCCTCTTCGTAACCGCTTGTCCCGTTGATCTGCCCGGCAAGGTAGAGGCCTTCCATGCTCTTGACCCGCAGCGAGCGATCCAGTTCGGTGGCGTCCACGCTGTCGTACTCGATGGCGTAACCGGGACGCAGCATCTCCGCCTGATCCAAGCCGGGAATCGAATGCACGATCTGCCACTGCACCTCCATGGGCAGCGAGGTGGACATGCCGTTGATGTAAACCTCGTGGGTGTGCAACCCCTCCGGCTCGAGAAAGAACTGGTGCTGCGTCTTGTCGGGGAACTTGACGATCTTGTCCTCGATCGACGGGCAATAGCGCGGCCCAATGCCCGCGATTTGCCCGGAATACATGGCCGAGCGGTGCACGTTTTCGCGGATGATCCGGAGCGTCTCCGGCGTGGTGAAGGCGATATGGCAGCTGATTTGTGGTTGTGCAATCTTCTTGGTACGGAAGCTGAAAGGCGTGGGGTCCACATCGCCAGCCTGCTCCTCGAATGCCTCCCAGCGGATGGTGCGCCCGTCGAGCCGGGGTGGCGTGCCGGTCTTGAGCCTGCACGTCCTCAGGCCGAGAGCCCGAAGGGCCTCTCCCAGCAGCACGCTGGCCGGCTCGCCGCTGCGCCCGGCCGGATAGCTCTCCTCCCCGATGTGGACGAGTCCGTTCAGAAATGTGCCGGTAGTAATAATGGTGGCCCCGGCCAGCATCTGCCGGCCGTCGCGCAGCTTGAGCCCCAGGACGCGGCGCCTCTGTCCACTGTTCACTGTCCACTGTTCACTGTCGTCAACCACCAGATCGACGACTTCCGCCTGGCGGATATGCAGTCCCGGCTGCGACTCCAGCACCTCTCGCATCTTCACGCGGTAGAGCTGCTTGTCGCACTGTGCCCGCGGACTCCACACTGCCGGGCCGCGCGAGGTATTCAGCAGCCGGAACTGGATGCCCACGGCGTCGGCCACCTCGCCCATAATGCCGCCCAACGTGTCCACTTCGCGCACCAGGTGCCCTTTGGCCACGCCGCCAATGGCCGGATTGCAGCTCATCTGCGCAATCAGGTCCAGGTTCATGGTGATCAGCGCCGTCTTCAACCCCATGCGCGCCGCCGCCATCGCCGCTTCGCACCCGGCGTGCCCCGCGCCCACCACCACCACATCGTATTGTTCTGAAAAAGCCATCCTAGGTCATTCTACGGATTCCCGAATCGCGGCGTATATCCCCTCAGGGACTCAGCTATCGTGGGACCGATCTCGGACACTCGCGCCCGCCATGCAGCCAAACGTTTGATTGCTCACGGTTTGCGTCCCGCCGTTTCGGCCCTGGTTCCATCGGTTCGGACGGCGCCTGATCCCCATCCATGCCCACCCAGTGCCACATGCTCCCCGCATCGAGAGACAGAGTCCTCAGCTTTCGTACTAAAGTACCCTTTATGGTGGTTACTCCCGAGCATTTTTAGTGTACCTTTAGTTTCAATTCGGAATACGATGGGGCATCGGGCGGAAATTCATCCCCATTGGAGACGCAAATGAACAACATAATGCTTAACCTGTCAGCGAAAATTCAGAGCCTGCTCAACCACGAAGACGGTCAAGATCTGGTCGAATATGCGTTGCTCCTTGCTCTGATCTCCACCGCGGCCATCGCCAGCGCGCAATCGGTCGCCGCTGCCGTAAACACCATCTTCACCAATGTCAGCACCTCTCTGGCCTGAGCAGACCGACGACGAACCTCAATCCCTAATCGGATTGCGGGGAGTGGTCTGCGCGAGGGGAGTTTGTGTCGGGACAGCGGAAAGGCGGTCGGGAATGCCCTTCTACTTTGACTGCCGAGTGCCTGGCCAGGTACGACGAATCGATCTCCGTGCCCATGCCAGGCCCGGTTGCCACTTTTACACGGCCATCTTCGTTGCTGGGCAGCGTAAAGCGGTTCGCCCGTTGCTCTAGAGCCAAAGAACGATCCCGAGGGGCTTTTTCATCAAGAGGAGCCACCTGGAAAGAAGCCAGGGACAGCGCACAATCTGGAGAACCACTCTAAGAGGCGCGCGGCGACCGAATTGCACAAGTTGACGGCTTCTCCTGCAGAGTCGGATGCATTTCCCTTTTTGCTGCTGGCAAGTTGCTATGCCACCGGCACGCCGATTTGGGCGGGCTTCCTTTCGCGGGCGCGGGTGGAATGGGACTTTGCTGCGTCCGGCGGTTCCATGATCTCGGCGTTTTGGGCCACGCGCAAGTGGTGCTCCATCTGTTTTTGCGCGGCGATCGGGTCGCGGGCGCGAATGGCGCGGAAGATCTCGCGGTGCATCTCCGCCATTTCCCGCAGGTAGTTGGCCCGCTGCACCGTCTTGCGCCGCTTTTCGTACATCGCCGAGGTGATGGTCTCGATCAGCGCGGCCAGGATGGGATTGCCGGAAGCCTTGGCAATGATGCGGTGAAACAGCACATCGTGCCTGAGGAAGTCGGCGGGCGAGTCGGCGATGGCGTACATCTCGGCCACCTCCTCGGCCAGCGCGGCGTAGTGCTCTTCCTTGCCGCGCCGGGCAGCCAAGGCGGCCAGGCTGCTTTCGATAATGACCCGCGCCTCGAACATCTGCCAGGATTGAAAGCCGTGCAGCGCCCCCATCAGGCTGAGCGAGGCCTTGTTGAACTCGGCGGGGCCGTCGGAGACAAAGGTCCCGATGCCGTGGCGCACTTTCATTACCCCCATCGCCGCCAGGTATCCGATCCCCGTACGCAGGCTGGCGCGGCTGATCTTGAGGGTGCGGGCGAACTCCCGCTCGGGAGGGATTCTATCGCCCGGCTGGAGCGCGCCTTCTTCGATGAGCCTGCGGATGTGGTCAACCACTTGCATCGTCCGGTCGCTATCCTGCGCATCCTGCCTCGATCCGGGCATAATCTGCATTTCTCCTGTAAATTAGCGGAATATTTCGATACCTCAAGATTAGCACCAAAGCCCCGCATGGGGATTTTTTTCTTGCCCGGCTGGCGGCTTGCGGCCGCTTTGTGTATGCTAGTGGTCAGACCGCACTGCCGAAGCCGTAGCGCCCTCTACCCGCCTTGATCCGCCGTCTTTTCCGGCCGAGGGAGCATGCGAAGACCAACAACACGCACTATGATTGGACGGGTCTGTTTTTCCCCGGTTCGAGAAAGTGCCGAATTCCGTTTTGAATAAGGAGCGAACGAGCGATGAGTCACGGGTTGAATATCCGCATGGATGCGGAGCTGGATTTTCTGTCGCTGGGAGCGCTGGTGCACCGGCTGGATCCGGGCATCATCCCCTTCCGCAAGGCCACCGAATGCAAGATCCACGTCAGTGGCGGCGAGTTCAATGTGGCCGCCAACCTCTCCGACTGCTTCGGCATGAGGACGGCGGTGGCCTCCGCCATGTCCGACTACCCCATCGGCGACCTCATCGCCGAGCGGGTCCGCGCCATGGGCGTCAAGCCCTTCTATAAGCATTTCAAGCACGATGGCGTCACCGGACCCAACATGGCTACCGTCTATAGCGACCGCGGCCACGGCTTGCGCGCCCCGGTGGTCTTCTACAACCGTTGCAATGAAGCCGCCGCGCAACTGAAGCCGGGCGACTTCGACTGGGCCAGGATCTTTGCCGGGGGCGTCAAGTGGGTGCACTCCGGCGGTATCTTTGCGGCGCTTTCGCCCACCACCGCTCCCTTGGCCGCGGAGATGATGAAGGCCGCCAAAGCCGCCGGGGCCATCACCTCCTTCGATCTGAACTTCCGCGAGAAACTGTGGAAGATCTCCGGCGGCAACGAGAAGGCCGTCGAGACCATCGGCACCATCGTCGAGAACGTGGACGTGCTGGTCGGCAACGAAGAGGATCTGCAGAAGGGACTGGGCATCCCGGGGCCGGAGGTAGCGGCCAAGTCCAAGCTCGATCCCAGCGTCTTCTTCGGCATGATCGACCAGGTAACCAAGAAGCATCCCAAAGTGAAGGTGGTGGCCACCACGCTGCGCGAAGTGCACTCCACCAACCGCCATAGCTGGAGCGCAGTGGCCTGGGTGGACGGCAAAACCTACACCGCGCCCACGGCGGAGTTGGAAGTAATCGACCGCGTAGGCGGCGGCGACGGCTTTGCGGCCGGCTTCATCTACGGCCTGCTGACCGGCGAGGAGCCGGAAGAGGCCATCAAGCTGGGCTGGGCGCACGGCGCGCTGCTCACCACGTTCCCCGGCGACACTACCATGGCCACCGTAGACCAGGTCCGCGCTTTTGCCAAAGGCGGCTCGGCGCGCATCCAACGGTAGAAACCAGCCGGTCTCCGTCAGACGCAACTCCGCGTCTGCCGGAGACCGGGCACAATGCAGGTAAAAGCAACCGCTTACAGAACCACGAAAGGGAACTCCTGTATGAACGCGAAGGTGAAGACCGGGCTGTTGGCAAGTGGAGTCCTGACGATCATTGGAGCAGCAGTCTGTTTTGCGGGGCCTGCCGACGCGCAGTCCGCAAAGATCGCTCCCGCAACCATGCCCAAGATTGGCACCATCGACGAGCGCTTTCAGTCGTATAACGTGGAGATGGTCGAGGTCACCGGGGGAAGATTCTGGAAGCCCTATGCCTCCAAGACTGAGGCACAGCCTGCAACCAATGGGATAGCCGGCCTCGACCCCAACCTCTTTCAATACCGCAAGCCCATCGATTTGACGAACGCCCGCCTGCGCAAGCTGGCCGCGGCCCTGGGTCCGGCCTATGTGCGTGTCAGCGGCACCTGGGCCAACGCCACCTACTTCCAGAACTCGGACGATCCTGCGCCGGCGACGCCGCCCAAGGGCTTCAACGGCGTACTCACCCGCCAGCAATGGAAGGGCGTGGTCGACTTCTCCAAAGCCGTCGATGCCAAGATCGTCACCTCCTTCGCCACCAGCGGGGGAACCCGCGACGCGAACGGCCTGTGGACTCCGGAGCAGGCGCAGCAGTTCGTCGACTACACCAATTCCATCGGCGGCAGCATCGCCGCGGCAGAGTTCATGAACGAGCCGAATATGCCGGAGGGCGCAGCCACGCCGAAGGGCTATGACGCCGCTGCTTACGGCCGCGATGTCACCGTCTTTCATGCCTGGGCAAAGCGGGCTCTTCCCGGCATGGTCTTCCTGGGACCGGGCGCGGCCGGAGAAGGAACGCTGATTGTGCCCGGCGCCATGCGCCTGCTCACCAGCGAAAGCCTGCTGACCGCCACCGGCCCGGCCTTCGATGCGTTCTCCTACCACTCCTATGGCGGGGTTTCCAGCCGTTGCGGGATGTTTGGCAAGGCAGCGACCACGAGTGCGGATGCGGCGCTGTCGGAAGAGTGGCTCGCGCGCCCCGGTCTGGTCATCGATTTCTATGGCGGCATCCGCGACCGCTTCGAGCCCGGAAAGCCCCTTTGGAACACCGAAACAGCGCAAACCGCATGCGGCGGCGACCGTTGGGCATCCACCTTCCTCGACAGCTTCCGCTATCTCAATCAGCTTGGCCTTTCGGCCAAGCGCGGCGTGCAGGTGCACATGCATAACACGCTGGCCTCCAGCGACTACGGCCTGCTGGACGAAACCACCTATGAGCCGCGCCCCAACTACTGGGCGGCGCTGCTGTGGCGCAAGTTCATGGGCGCCACGGTTCTCGATCCGGGGCCTTCGCCCGCGCCCAGCCTGCACCTCTACGCGCAGTGCCTGCGCGATCAGCCCGGCGGCGTTGCCCTGCTGGCCATCAATGCCAGCAAAACCGAAGCCCAGACCCTCGATATCCCCACCGCCGGCGAGCGCTACACGCTCACCGCGCAGGATCTGGCCGGCGGCGATGTCGAATTGAACGACCGCGTGCTCAAGCTGGGAGTAAAGGACGCCATGCCCCGGATGAGACCCATGCCCGCCCACCCTGGAAAGGTCATCTTTGTTCCAGAGAGCATTACCTTCCTTGCCATGCCGCAAGCGCACAACGCAAGCTGCGGACAGTAAGGCCGAAGAGTAGGGTAATCGCTGACAGAGGCGAGGTTTTGAAAGAACATGGCACTTAGCTGTATAGCCATTGACGCGTCGAAGTTTTGAAAGGGCACGGCTTTAGCCGTGCCACTGGAGCAGCAAGAATCAGCGCGGGCTTTAGCCCTGAGGGAATGTCGGGCCGCCAGATAGACCTGATCCGGCATTCCCAAATATGCAGCAACCATTGAAAGGAAATTCAGGAGATCGTATGACCGAAGCATCGTGTGATATTGGCCTGATCGGCCTCGCCGTCATGGGACAAAACCTTGTCCTCAACATGAACGACCACGGCTACAAGGTGGCCGTCTTCAACCGCACTGTCTCCAAGGTAGACGACTTTGTGGCCAACGAAGCCAAGGGCACGCAGGTCGTCGGCGCGCACTCCATGGAGGAGTTCACCGGCCTGCTGAAGCGGCCGCGCCGCGTCATGCTGATGGTCAAGGCCGGCGATACCGTCGACCAGATGATCGACCACATCCTGCCCCATCTCGAAGCGGGCGACATTATCATCGACGGCGGCAACTCGCTGTTCACCGACTCCAACCGCCGCACCAAGGACCTGGCCGCCAAGGGCATCCTGTTCATCGGCACCGGCGTCTCCGGCGGTGAAGAGGGCGCGCGCCGCGGCCCTTCCATCATGCCCGGCGGCAACCCCGCGGCCTGGCCGCATGTGAAACCGATCTTCCAGGCTATAGCCGCCAAGGTCGAGGACGGAACCCCCTGCTGCGACTGGGTAGGCGAGAACGGAGCGGGCCACTACGTCAAGATGGTCCACAACGGCATCGAGTACGGCGACATGCAGTTGATCTGCGAGGCCTACGACCTGCTGCAACGCGGCCTGGGCCTCAGCGCCGACGAGTTGCACGAAGTCTTCGCCGAGTGGAACAAGGGCGAGTTGGACAGTTACCTGATCGAAATCTCAACTGAGATCTTTGCCCACAAGGACGAGGATGGGCAGCCGCTGGTAGACAAGATTCTCGACACCTCCGGCCAGAAGGGCACCGGCAAATGGACGGCCATCAGCGCACTCGATCTCGGCCAGCCGGTCACGCTGATCGGCGAGTCGGTATTCGCGCGCTGCCTCTCGGCGCTCAAGGATGAGCGCGTCAGCGCCGCGAAGATTCTGACCGGACCGGCCAGCAAGCCCGCGGTCGGCGACCGCGCGGCGTTTATCGAGGACGTGCGCCGCGCGCTCTACTGCTCCAAGATGACCAGCTACGCGCAGGGCTACATGCTGCTCAAGGCCGCGGCCAAGGAGAACGGCTGGAACCTGAACATGGGCGGCATCGCCCTGATGTGGCGCGGCGGATGCATCATCCGCAGCCGCTTCCTGGGCAAGATCAAAGACGCTTACGACAAGAATCCGGCCCTCGAAAACCTCTTGCTCGACAGCTTCTTCTCCGGCGCCATCAACCAGTACCAGGCATCGTGGCGCAAGGCGCTGGTCCACGCCATCGAACTGGGCGTACCCACTCCGGCGTTCTCCACGGCGCTGGCCTTCTTCGACGGCCTGCGCAGCGAACGCCTGCCCGCCAACCTGCTCCAGGCGCAGCGCGACTTCTTTGGCGCCCACACCTACGAGCGCATCGACCAGCCCCGCGGCAAGTTCTTCCACACCAACTGGACCGGCCGCGGCGGACGCGTCGCCTCGACGACTTATAACGCGTAGGACGAACTCCCGTAGTTCGAGTTATGCAAACAAATGCCCGTCCTGTCACCTTAAACAAGGCGACGGGACGGGCATTTCTATTGGCAGGACACTCTTATCGCGCCAGCAAAAAGATCGCACTCACAAAAAGCGCTGTCATCCTGAGCGAAGCGCAGCGGAGTCGAAGGACCTGCGGTTCGGGGTCGAGGGTGCCCGCCCTCAGACCTGCCAGGCAAGCTGGGTGCCCCATCCTTCGCTTCTTTCTAGCGAAGGGTGGGAGAGCGCGTACCTCAATCTGCCGGTCCCATCGCGCCAGATAGGCATCCACTGCCACCAATCAAGCTCGCCTCGGTCCAAATACGGCCGGTTTCCACGTCTTGGTTGGCCAGTCCCATATCGGAAGACGACTCGGCATTTGCAGATCATTACCGTCCCTTGCCGCACAATGGTTCATGGCGTAATTCAGGCCGAGGCAACTCGCACCAGCGTCAACGAATTTGTAGCGCCGGCCTCCTGGCCGGCTGTAGCGTGGGTCTCCCGGCCCACGCCGGACACCGTTAGCTCCGTCACGGTGTGTGCAAACGGTATTGATGAACGAGGCTTCGCTCTGGCGGTGCGGACGCCGCCAGTAGAGCCGACCAGGAGGTCGGCACTACGGAGCGTCGATCTGGCCGTGAAAGATGCAGCCTAACTCCTTTGCTGACAGGAATTTGCGGATAAGCCTAATGATATGAGGATTTTAGCGGCGCACACCTGTCGCATCCTGTTGAAACCAAGGAATTTATTCCCCGAATATGGGGGGAGGGGGTATCGCTGCGTCAAGGTGGGAGGCCACGCGCCTCTTGGCCCTGGCGCACCGGGAAATCGAGGCGCTGCGATGGCTCAGACGCCTCTTTCGGCCCTGGAGGACACCAGGCCGGCGATCGGCAGCTCTTGGAAGGGCCCCGGCTTGCGGGCGTTTTGGCCCGCAATTGAGCCTTGAGAAACTGCCCTCTGGAAACTGAATTGAATCGACAGAGGCTTCCACGCGCTCGCATCCTATTAACCCTCCGAAATGCGAAAGTGCAGAGCGCTGTGCAGCGGCGCCCGGGTTGTGATACAACAGAGTCTCCAGGAGACGGAGCAGAAAAACGCCCTATAAAAATCGATTTACTGTGACGCAACCATCGGGACGCATTCTCCTTTTG
>Ga0181529_10004640_pt1 | contig 14770 bp, 11 predicted proteins | sample PEATcosm2014_Bin_36_FD_119763 | JGI IMG/M metagenome (GOLD analysis project Ga0181529, IMG submission 119763) | Peatland microbial communities from MTU Mesocosm Facility, Houghton, MI, USA - PEATcosm2014_Bin10_30_metaG | ecosystem: Environmental > Terrestrial > Soil > Wetlands > Peat | place...
ATCGCGAGACCACGCTGGTGGAGTATCGTCGCGACGGGCTGGTGGGCTACGGCGAAGGCGCGCCCATCGTCCGCTACAAGGAGTTTCCTGCCGAGGCCTTGAAGGCGATCGAGGCCATTGCTCCGCTCATCGTTGCGGGCGATCCGCTGGCCTATCGCAAGCATCTGGCCGCCATTCGCGCCGCACTCGGCGAGCATCAGCACGCAGCCATGGCTGCGGTGGACATTGCCATCTTCGACTGGGTGGGCAAGAAGCTGAATCTGCCGCTGTGGAAGCTCTTCGGCATCGATCCCACGGCAACGCCAGTTACCGATTTTTCCATCGGCATCGATACGCCAGAGATCACGCGGCAGAAGACGCGCGAGGCAGAGGACTTTCCGGCGCTCAAGGTGAAGGTGGGTCTCAAGACGGATGAAGCCACCATTGAGGCCGTGCGTAGCGTGACCAAAAAGCCTATCCGCGTAGATGCCAATGAAGGCTGGACGGACCCTGAAGAGGCCATCCGCAAGATCAACTGGCTGGAGACGCAGGGCGTGGAATACGTGGAGCAGCCCATGCCCGCGCACATGGTCGAAGAGACCCGCTACGTGCGCAGCAAGGTGCATCTGCCCATCTTCGCCGACGAGGCCTGCACCGACGCCGCCATGATTCCCCGGCTCGCCGATGCGTATGATGGCATCAATGTGAAGCTGGATAAATCGGGCGGCATTCTGGAAGCGCTGCGCTGGATTGAGATGGCCCGCGCCATGAGGATGAAGGTGATGCTGGGCTGTATGGTGTCGAGTTCGTGCACTATTACAGCGGCTGCGCACCTGTCGCCGCTGGTGGACCATGCCGACCTGGACGGAGGCCTGCTGGTGGCCAACGATCCCTGGCGCGGCGTACGAATTGAAAAGGGTAAGTTGCTGTTGCCCTCCGGCCCAGGGCTGGGATTGACTCCGGCGGGAAGCTAGAGCCAGGCCAAAGCACCCAAGCGCACCGAACCACGACCCTATTTCCCCGAGGCCCAACACCGATGCCCAAGACACCGTCGCGGATCAAGAAGACTCACAAGACGCGCCCTTCCCCGCTGGACCGGCGCAGTGGAATTCCGCTGTACCAGCAGATTCAGCAGCGGCTGCTGGACCAGATTCGCTCCGGCGAGCTGGTGCCGGGCGAGCCGCTGCCGTCCATTGACCGCATCGCCACCCGCATGGGCGTAAGCCTGATGACGGTGCGCCAGGCGGTGCGCGAACTCTGCGAGCTGGGCGTGATTTATAGCCGCCAGGGCAAGGGCACGTTCATCTCCGCCACCAAGCTGGAACGCGACTTTCGCCAGGTGCTCTCGTTCACGGAAGAGACCCTGGCGCGCGGTGGCCGGCCCAGTTCCGCGGTGCTCCAGTTTGCCGAGCAGGAGCCGAATCCGCAAACCCGCGAGGCGCTGAACCTGAGCGAGAGCGAGAAGGTCATTTGCTTGCGCCGCATCCGCCTGAGCGACAGCATTCCCATGGGCATTGAGTGCAGTTGCCTGCCCGTGCATCTTTGCCCCGATCTGCTGAAGACCTTTGACCCCACCGGCTCACTCTACACCGAGCTGGCCGAGCGACACGGCATCCAGTTGGTGGTGACCGACGAGATGATTGAGGTGGCCAAAGCCACGGCCGAAGAGGCACGCCTGTTGCAGATCCCCGCGGCCAGCGCGGTGTTTCTCTTCACCCGTGTCTCGTATCTGGAAAATGGCGCGCCCGCCGAGTATGTAAAGTCGGTGTATCCTGGCGATCGCTACAAGGTTGTGAATCGGCTGACGCGCATGAAGCGCGACCTGGGCGGCGGACAAAGCACACCCCAGCTCAAGACCACCCCTGTGGGCCGTTGACGCTGCACCACACGTGAGCTTCCCAGGTCTCAAAATCGAGACCTGGGGCACCCAACAATGGCTCTGAATCAACCGGTCGATGCTCTAGCGCAGTCCTTCCGTCTTGAAGGGCAATCCGGTCTGCGGCTGTTTTGTCGGATCGGCAGCGTTGTTCGCTGCAACCCGAACGCCGGTGGCAAATTGCTCCGTGGCAACACTCGTGTTCCATCCATCCAACAACACCAGCGCATCTTCACCGTTGAAGTCCGCAACCGCGGCATCGATCATGACGGTGCGGGTTTCGCCGGGAACCAGCGTGATGTAGTTATCGGCGTAAAAGGCCGGCAGCACGCGCTCGCCGGACTTGGCGCGGCGCAGTTGCAGGTGCGCCATCAGCGCCACGGCGGAGGCCGTGTTGGCCAAGTTGACCGTCACCGTACGGCGGCCTTCAGCATCCTTTTGTTCCGCTTGGACGCCCAGCGTTACACGCGGCAGGGAGTCAAGTGCGGTAAGGTCGTCCACCTTCTCGGTGCCGCTCTTCCAGTAGACATTCTCGGAGACCAGCTTGCCGCTGGCATCGGAGAGCGTGAGGCGGACAATGTACACCGGCGAAAGCTGCGCAAGCAGGGCGATAGGCTCGAGCGTTGTGGCCACGTCGGCAACAGCGGTCAGCTTTTGCGTGTGGTCCAGGGCAACCGTGCCATCCAGGTTATAGAGCACGATGCGCGCCACCGCATCCTTCACGTCCTCCGGCTTGTTGTTCACCACCAGCACGTCGCCCGTCTCTTCGTTGAGCTGGATATGGACCAGCTCGTTGGCGCTCTTGGCGCCGAACAACGCGGCACTGGGCTCAAGATCGTAGTGATAAAGCTGCCACACAAAGCTGGGCTGCGCGGGATGGCTCATCCAAGTAATGAGGGCTGTGGTCGGGTTAAAGAGCTTGGCGTTGCGGCCCTCGTACATGGCGCGGTAGGCCTCGTAGTTCATCATCTGCGCCTTGCGCACAAAGTCGGCCAGGTTGGCCACCTTGCCGTAGCGCGCGGCCAGCACCAGCGGATAAGTGTCGCCGTGCTGCGCGCCCCGGGCCATGTCGTGCGCGGCCCAGTCGTCGTTGATGGTGTTCCAGTCCTTCTCCGGCATCATGCCGTGAATGGATTCCAGCGTGGGCACTGACATGCTGCCGGTTTCGGTCTTGAAGTAGTCGTCCGTGATCTTGTAAAAGGCCCGCGGCTCACGCCAGTAGTAAGGCCCATGGGACCGCACACCGGGTCCATCGGTCGAGCTGGGTTGGTAGCGGCGCGTGGGTTCAAGCTCGGTCATCAGCTGGCGCAGCCCGGCATCGATGGTCGGCGGCGGAAAGCCCTCGTTGCGCGCGCACCACAGCATGATGGAAGGGTGATTGCGGAAGCGCAGAATTTTGTCCCGCACGTTGGCCATATACGTTTCAAGATCGGTGGGATTGGGGCCATCGCCGGGGTTGGGCTGGAAGAACTCATCCCATACCAGAATGCCGTACTTGTCGCAGAGCGCGTAAAAATCCTCACTGGTGCTCTGCCCCACCCAGTTGCGGATCAAGTTGAGATTGGCCAGCTGATGCATGTGGATCTCGGCATCCAGCCGCTCACGCGGAATGCGCTTCATGGCCTCATCCAGACCCCAATCGCCGCCGCGGATGAACACCTTCACGCCATTCACGGAGATGGTTAACGTGTCCACGCCGGGCACGCTGTACTCAATCTTGCGAATACCAAAGCTCACGTCGGTTGCATCCGACTCATCGAGGCCAGTCTGAAAGGCCAGATGCAGGTTGTAGAGGTTCGGCGCGCCGTAGCCGTTCGGCCACCAGAGGCGCGGCTGATCAATATGCAGTGCGGGCGTATTCTTCGCATCAAAGCGGATACGCTGCGTGGAGTGCGGCACCAGCTCCACGTCCTTTTGAAATCTGACTTGCTCGATCACTCCGGAAAATACGCCTTTCGCCGGCTGATCGCTGACGTTCTCCACCGTAGCCTCAACAGCCACATCACTGGAGTCGGTGCGGGGCAGGGGCAGATCGGTGGTCACCAGCGGATCTTTGACGACAACAGACCCCGTGGAGGAGAGAAAGACCTTCTGCCAGATGCCGGTATCGCGGTCGCGCACCGCGTTGAGCCAATCCCAGCCAATGGTGGAAAGGAACGTAGGGCCGTCGAGAGCCGAGTCGCCACCGTTTTTGCCAATGCCCAGTCGCAGGGTGTGCTCATGCGGAATGCCCGGCGTGGGCTCGGGCGCAACCAGCACTGCAATCACCATCTTCTTGCCCGGCGTCGCCAGCCTGGTCACGTTGAACGTGCCGCGCAGAAATGCGCCCCGCGTGGTGCCGACCTTCTGCCCATTCACCCACACCTCCGACGAATAATTGATACCGTCAAAGTTGAGCCAAACCTGGCGGTTCTTGTAACTCTTGGGCACATCCACCACCGTGCGATACCACCACGAGGTGCGCGCCAGGCTCTCCGGAATACGCTCTGGACGGCTGTTTTCGCCATAGAGCGGCTCGGGATAAACGTGGTTGTTCACGAGCGTTGTGAGTACGGTGCCAGGAACCGTGGCCACATACCAGCCCTTGCTGCTAAAGGACGCCGAGGAAACCTCCGCACCTGCGCCGGTCACCTTGGCGGCATCCTGCAACTGCCAGCCGCCCAACACCAGGAAGGCTTCCGCGGCGGACGAGGCATGGAGCAGGCCCGCGGCGCTCAAAACTGTTAACGATACCAAACCAGCCAAGACAAATCTGCTAAAGAAGAACCTCAAAGGAATAGCCCCCTGTCTTTCTCATTTCTACGGCGTCCAGCGCCGTTCACCGAGGATTATACCCGCCGGCTGGTGCCGGTGTAGACCGGAATCTTCAACGCCGCTCTTGATCCGGCAAGTAAATACTGTCTGGGTGCCCCATCCTTTTCCGTGCCTTTTGCGGGAAAGGGTGGGAATGAGGGGCCACTCTTTAGAGCGAAACCAGAGTCAGTGTGTCCTGGCATTTTTCTCAAAGGTCGCCGCTCCCTGATGGTCGCGTCGACTTGAATGCACGGGTTTCGCGACACAGCAACTCTGGTTTCGCTGGAACCGCCGGATCGATAAGCCCTGCGCCGGGACCCGTAGCGGAAGGATAAAAAGAACGCAAAAAGCCCGGCCGAAGCCGGGCTTTGCTGTTGCCGCGGAAGACTTCAGGAAGCGTTACAGCTTCTCAAAGAACTCGCAAGCGGAGCAGGAGATGTAAATGCCGCCGGGGATGCCGCGTTCGCGGTCCTTGACGCGCTTCACAATGCGCGTGGGCTTGGAGCACTTGGGACAATCGGTGGACTTGTTAGTGTCCATTTCCTTCTTGCGGTCGCCGGTTTTTGCAATCTTGGCCATCTGAGAGGTGTTTCTCCTTTTCGGGGTGTCTACGGCTCACGCGCGCAAAATCTTGCGCGCGGCTTCAACGGTGCGTTCCTGAGGCTGCCTCCAACTGCACTGGGTGCGGGAAGCGAGCGGGACTCGCTGCTGATAGTTTACATGAAATCCACAGCCCACCGGGTGGCGAACTCTCAACCAACGCAAGATCAGCCTCAAGGGGGACTATTCACCGCCTGCGCCCGCTGGGATATTCTCCCTACGGAGGTATTCGCTCATGATTCAGCTCCTGCTGCTTTTCATTGCCGCTGCGGGCCTGCTGACGATAACACCCGGCATGGATACCGCAATGGTATTGAGAACCTCAACCTCATGCGGCCCCAGGGATGGCGCCTCGGCATCGATCGGCATCTGCCTGGGCTTGCTGATCTGGGGAGTAGGCGCAGCCTTCGGCTTGACGGCGCTGTTGGCAGCCTCCGCGCTTGCTTTCGACATCCTGAAGTGGATGGGAGCGGCTTACCTTGTCTATCTCGGCATCAAGCTCCTTGTGAAGCCGCGATCTTCATCGATCGTGAAAAGGAACCCGCTCGAAGATCCAGCAAGGAAAGGGAGAAACGCCAGCGCGTTCTATCAGGGCTTCCTGAGCAACATACTCAATCCCAAGGTAGGAGTGTTCTATATAACGTTTCTTCCCCAATTCATTCCCCGTGGGGTGAACACGGCTGGATTTTCCCTGCTGCTTGCAAGTATCCATGTGTTGATTACCATCGCATGGTTCTCACTCCTGATCGCCTTAACCGTTCCGCTTGGCCGTTTCCTGTCAAAACCGCAGGTCGTTCGGAATCTGGACCGGCTCACCGGTTGCGTATTCGTTGGCTTTGGCGTTAAATTGGCCGTGGCAAAGCGTATGTGAGGCGTCTTCGGATTCCCTTTCAGGATTCCATGCGCCTTAGTTGGGACCGCTCATGGGGCCCGGAGGTGGCGGCGCAGCCAGCGGCTGAATCTGGACCAGCTTGGGAGCAGCTGGCTCCTCCGCCCCCATGGCCGCTTCGTGCTGGGCACGGGCGGCGGCGTCAATGTCCACCGGAAATCCACCCGGTTCAAGAACCGGAGCATTGTGCAGGAAGTTCAGGTCCCCGGTCACCCGGAAGACCACCGGCAAGGCAGCCAGCATCACCAGGAAGGCCAGCCAGCTGGCATCCAGACCAAAGGCGCCGCCGGTAAGCCAGTAGGGGCCCATCGGGTCGCCCTGCACAATTGGAGAGCGGGTGTTGACCCCGGCCACGGCCAGTCCGAAGACCAGCGCGCGGCTCGCCTTCCAGGCAAAGTTGATGCCCCAGCTCACCCACAGCGCGCGGGTGCGCAGATATGCCGCGGAAAGTACAAAGGAGAAGACCACGCCTACGCAGATGCTGACGCGGTTGGCTCCCGGAACCGTGGCCAGGAGAATGGCGTAAAAGGCGGCAAAGCCGATGGAGGCGGCCAGTCCGCCTACGGCGTTCTCAAAACGCTGGAAGGCGTAGCCGCGGAAGGCAACCTCCTCCGCCAGGGCCAGCAGCGCAAAGAAGAGCAGATCGACTGCGAACCAGCCGAGGTTGGCAAAATGCCAGGACAAGCTGGTGGCAATGCCCCCAAAGAGGGCGATCACAACCACCGGCGCCAGCGCCATGCCCCAGCCCACGGCGATGCCCTGCCCGGCCTCGCGCATCCAGCCCCGGCGGCGCGGCAACCCCTGCTCGGTGATCGGGTGCATCTGCTTGTCCAGCCAGAAGCCCATGGACGAGTAGCCCACCACCAGCAGAAAGACCAACACCAGTTGCTCCACCAGCGGCGTCCACTCGTCGCCGGCCAGCCCTTGCGCTGCGCGAACAGCCAGGACCCGGGCTGCAAAAAAATATAGCACCCCGGCCAGAAAGCGGAGGTAGGAGCTCATGCGATTGCCATGAAACGTGGGCGCACTCATGGACGCCTCCTGGAAGAGGCGGCAAATCGGTCAGATTTGAGCAGTACGTAGGTTGGCTTCAAAATAGGTTTCCACCAAGTTGGATGAAGCTGAGGACGCTGCCGATGCCGAAACTCTCGCTCTCCATCGGCAACCCGCTAACCTTCCGTGTAAAACTGCGCGATGTTGCGGAATTTCTTCTGCCGCGCGGCCACCAGCTCGGCAATGGGCATCTGCTTGATCTCGGCCAGATGCTTCAGGAGCGCCGCACCCAGCATCCCCAGCCCGTCTTCGCGGTTGAGATGGATGCCCTCGGCGGGCTCGGCAATAATCTCGTCCACGCAGCCCAGCGCGGCAACTTCCGGCGCGGAGATGCGCATGGCCTCGGCCGCCAGCTGTTTATGGGCCGCATCGCGCCACATGATGGCAGCACAGGACTCCGGCGTAATGACAAAATAGAGCGCGTTCTCCATGATCAGCACGCGGTCGGCCACGGCCAGCGCCAGCGCGCCCCCGGAGCCGCCTTCGCCACTGATCACCGAAATGGTGGGCACACGCAGCCGGGCCATCTCGCGGATGTTGCGGGCAATGGCCTCCGCCTGTCCGCGCTCTTCAGCACCCAGGCCGGGGAATGCGCCGGGCAGATCGATAAAGCTGATCACCGGGCGGCCAAACTTTTCGGCAATCTTCATGGCGCGCAGGGCCTTGCGATAGCCCTCGGGGTTGGGCATGCCAAAGTTGCGCCGGATGCGCTCCTTGGTGCTGCCGCCCTTGCGGTTGCCGATCACCATCACCTCTTCGCCCGCCAAACGAGCCATGCCGCAGGCGATCGCCTCATCGTCGGCATAGGCACGATCGCCGTGAATCTCGCTGAAATCGGTAAAGATTCGCTCGATGAAGTCCATGGGGTAAGGCCGTTGGGGATGGCGTGCCTTTTCAATCCGAACCCATGCCGGCGAAACCGGCGCTTCTTGCTCGTTCCCTGCTAACTGTTCGCTCATCGTTATCCTGGGGCCTAAGCTTCCGAACCTCCGGCCCTTGCAACGATTCTACGAGCCAAGGGCGGCCGCGACAAAGCAGAAGTTGCTCCAGCCTTCCGACCAGATCCCGCACCGGGGCCAAAAACCGCACCAGCCTGCATTGATCCGGCAAGTAAATCCCCTCAGAGTGCCCCATCCTACCGTAAGGGCGCCTCATCCTCGCCAGCGTTTTTTGCGGGCAGGGATGGGAAAACAAGGTGCCACGGCCATTCAGACAAGGGTGAAACGATGCACTATGGACATTGTTGTTCGGGCAAGGATGGAAACGAAGTGGCACGGCGATTTTGCCAGATCTATAACTCCGCGCCGTAGGCGCAGCACACACTTTCCCCGCCTTTCAAGATGGGGGAGGCAGCCCTCAAAATCGAGACGAGTCCTGTAGGGACGCCCCAAAAGCCGCTGCCCTGACTGGGAACCTGCGCGAAGCGGCGTCTGCTGCATGCAATGCCTACTTCCCGGCGGTCCAAGTGCGCAGACGGAGGCTGTTGGCCAGCACACAGATGGAACTCAGCGCCATGGCCGCCGCCGCCAGCCAGGGCGTCAGCAGGATATGAAAGAAGGGATAGAGCGCGCCAGCCGCGAGCGGAATGCCCAGCAGGTTGTATCCGGCTGCCCAGCCCAGATTCTGCCGCATCACCTTAACCGTGGCACGGGCCAGCGCAATGGCTACAAGAATGGAGCCGGGACGCGCATGGAGTAGCAGCACGTCGCCCGCCTCTTGCGCCAGATCAGCTCCAGTGCCCATGGCCAGACCAGCATCTGCCTGCGCCAGAGCGGCCGCGTCGTTGATGCCATCGCCCACCATGGCCACCCGCAGCCCTTCCCGCTGCAGTTGGCGAATCCGCTCCAGCTTGCCGGCCGGATCCAGCCCGGCCTCCATCTGGCGAATCCCGGCCAGGGCAGCAATGGGGCGCGCTGCCCCATCGCTGTCGCCGGTCAACATCACGGCCACCAACCCGGCGCGATGCAGCGCTGCTACTGCCTCGGCGGCATCCGGACGCAACGAATCGCGCGCGTCAAAATAGCCCACCACCACGCCATCCAGCGCCATCCACAACCGGGTAACGCCAAGCTTGGGCGCGGGCACATCCGTGGGAAGGCCAAGAAAAAACTCCTTGAACAGCGCCGGATTGCCCAGCAAACACTCCCGGCCCTCCACCCGCGCGCTCAATCCGCGCCCCGGCAGAACCTGCACATCCTCCGCCGTTGCCGCGGCAAGATTCAGTTCCCTGGCCCGCTCCACCACCGCATGCGCCAAAGGATGATTGGAGCGCTCCTCCGCGGCGGCGGCCAGGCGAATCATCTGTCTTTCCGCGGCGCTCACCGGCTCCGGCAGCACCATCTTCACGCCTCCGCCGAAGGGAGCCAGCGTTTCCCCGCCCGGAGCAGGATCGGTACCTGCAGCACCATCCAATAAAGGTACAAAAGAATCTGGCCGCAGCACCTTCACCCGCTCCAGTACCGGACGGCCAACGGTGAGGGTTCCAGTCTTGTCGAGCACCACCACGTCCAGGTGCGCCAAGCGCTCCAGCGCCTCGCCCCCCTTGAAGAGCACGCCCAGCTGTGCTCCACGGCCCACAGCCACGGTCAAGGCAGCAGGCACGGCCAGCCCCATGGCACAGGGGCAGGCCACCACCAGCACCGCAACCATGTTGGCCAACGCCATCTCCAAGGATCGCGTGGAGAGCATCCAGGCGCAGAAGGTCATAAGGGCCAGCAGCATCACCACGGGCACAAAGACCGCGCTCACCCTATCCGCCATCCGCTCCATGGGCGCACGCGAGCTCTGCGCCTCATTCACCATGCGCGCAATCTGCGCCAACACCGTGGCCTCACCCAGCGACTCTGCCCGGCACACCACCGCGCCGTCGTAGTTGAGCGAGCCCGCCAGCACCCGGCCGCCCACTTCGCGCGCCAACGGCGTTGATTCGCCGGTCAACATGGACTCGTCCACCGTGGTGCGGCCCTCCAGCACGATGGCATCCACCGGGAAGCGCTCCCCAGGCAGCACCAGGATGCTCTCACCGGGGCCAATCTCCTCGAGCGGAACCACCGTCTCCACGCCGTCTCGCAGCCGCCGCGCGGTGGCCGGCTTGAGCCGTACCAAAGCATCGAGAGCCGCCAGGGCACGCTGTTTGGCGCGGCCTTCCAAACTCTTGCCCAGCAGCAGAAACCCCAGAATCAGCAGCACCGCGTCAAAGTAGACCGCGCGTCCGGCCGCTGGACGCAGGGTTGAGTACGCGGAGTAGAGGAAGGCCACTGAAGTGCCCATGCTCACCAGCGTATTCATGTTGGTTTTGCCGTAAGCCAGCGCACGCAACGCACTGGCATAGATGCCCCGCCCAGCCCAGCCCAGCACCGAAGCCGTGGCCACCAGCAGCAGCCAACGCAGCGGATCGGCAGGCAGCATGTAGAGCCATGGCAGAAGACTCATAAGCGCGTGATCGAGCCCGCCCATTTGGCTGCCCAGCGGCATGCCCAGCACCATGGCCACGGCACCGGCTGCCAGCGTGACCCAGGCTTTGCGCGCCGCAGTGACATCCTGCTCGCGGGTTTCCTGCGTGCCGCCGTCGGCACGGGGCAGCACCGCGTCGTAGCCCGCTGAGCGAATCACCTCAATCAGCGTTTCCGGCGCGGTTGCGGCCGGATCAAAGGCCACCGTAGCCCGATGCGCCATCAGATCCACGCGCACCTCCGCCACGCCGGGGGCGGCACGCAACGCCTGCTCCACGTGATGCTGGCAGGAGGCGCAGCTCATCCCCAGTACCGGCAAAGTGATGGTTTGGTTGGCTAGTCGTTCCATTGCGGGGCCCCGGGGAGTGCGTTTACGGTGCAACCTGGGCCTTGAAACCCACCTTGGCCAGCGCGGCAATCGCGGCGTCAACTCCCGCAGACGGGTCTGCGGCAGTTACCCGCGCCGCGCCCACGCGCACCTCACCCACGGTCAGCCCTTCAGCGGAAGCCAAAGCATGGCTCACCCGCCGGACGCAGGCTCCACAGTGCATGCCTTCAATTGCCAGATCAATCTCGGCCATTCTATCCTCCTGCTTAGTTAATGATAGCTGTCTGAAATGGGTGCAATCCGGTCCACACTTTACCATTTCCAGCACACGTTGAAAAAGGCACAGTCCAGCGCGTTAGTGTGGATGCAGCAAAAAAAGGAGCATGATGCAACGAGAGTTCCCTGAAACACCCCTGGTTGGAGTCGGCGCGGTCATCCTCCAACAAGGCCGCGTCCTGCTCATCCGCCGTGGTGCTGAGCCGATGAAGGGCCGCTGGTCGATCCCCGGCGGCCTGGTCGAGCTGGGTGAGAGCCTGAACGACGCCGTCTGCCGTGAATGCCTGGAGGAGACTGGCCTCGAAGTGGAAACTGTCGTCCTGGTGGAGTTGCTGGATCGCATTCACATGGAGGAAACACGCGTTCGCTACCATTACGTGATTGCCGATTACTTGTGCCGCGTCACCGGTGGCGAGCCCCACGCCGGCTCCGACGCTACCGAGGTCTACTGGGCCAAGCCCGCCGAGTGGCTTTTGCCAGGACCGCTCAACCTTGATCCGATCACCGCGCGCGTCATCGAAGCTGGCTGGCAACTAGCCCGCCGCAATCGCGTGGAATAGAGCATCTCAGAAAACGCTAGAACCGCAGGCAGCCGCGCCGCTACCTGCTCAGGAGCCGCAAGATGAGCCTGAAGAAGAAACTGCTAACCGCCGCCGCTGTTGTTGCCGCCCTTGCTGTGCTGGCAGGGGTCACCTTCTTCCTGCGCCCGGCAAGGGTGGCTCTTTGCCTTACCCATATCCGGGAGCCCCTCAGCGGCTTCCACAGCCAGACCGTCACGGTAGAGGGCAAGCCGCTGCACTACCTTGCCACGGGACCCGCCGATGGACCCGTCGTGGTGCTGGTGCATGGGTTGGGCGGCAGCGCCGAGGATTGGCTGAATCTAGCGCCCTATCTGACCCGCGCCGGGTACCGCGTTTATATACCAGACCTCTTCGGTTACGGCCGTAGCCCCAAGCCCGCGGACTTCTCCTATTCGGTGCGCGACCAGGCCGCCGTGGTGGCCGGGTTCCTGGACGCGATGCAGCTCAAGCAGGTGGATCTGGCCGGTTGGTCCATGGGCGGATGGATCACGCAACTGGTGGCCATTGCCTACCCGGAGCGCGTCCACAAGCTCATCCTCTTTGACTCCGTGGGCCTGTACGCGCCGCCCAGTTGGAACACCAGCCTGTTCACCCCGGCCAACCCCCAGGAGCTGGATCAGCTGGAAGCGCTGCTGATGCCCCATCCGCCAGCAATTCCCGCCTTTGTTGCCCGCGACGTGGTGCGCGTCTCCGATGAGCGTGCCTGGATCATCCATCGTGCCGTCGATTCCATGCTCACCGGCCGCGACACCACCGATAATCTGCTGCCCACGCTGAAAATGCCCGTGCTGCTGGAATGGGGGTCGGTGGACCGCATTACGCCCCTTGCGCTGGGCCAGAAGATGCATCTCCTGGTGCCGCAGTCGGAGTTGGTGGTGGCGGATGGTTGCGGACACTTGGCCCCACGCCAGTGCACCAACGTGCTCGGCCCGCGCATGGTGGATTTTCTCAAGCGTTAGCGCGTTTTCGATTCAAGTCTTAACAAGACCTTGTGGGTGCCCCATCCATTCGCGCACTTCGCGAATGGGTGGGAGAGCAGTACCGTTCGCTTTCGTTGTAAACAGTCGAACCGAAAATGCGTTAGCGCGGCAGCAGAGCCAGAACCACCAACGCGCAACCTGCCGCTGAGCAGGTCGACAGAAAGTTGACCGCGTCGTTGTTCAGCCAGCCGCGATCTTCAATGGTCGCGCCCAGCAAGCTGTCGAACAGCAGCCCGAAGACTCCGCCGGCGGCGGCCACTCCGAACAGGAGCAGGTCGCCCTGCACGCACCACGCGCCCACGGCGGCCACAGCGGTTCCAGCCACCATACCAGCCAGCGTTCCCACCAGGCTGATGGCACCATTGCGTCCCGGCTCCACAGCCCGCAGGGTGGTGATCAGCCGGGGCCGCCCTCCAAAGACCTGACCGATCTCAGAGGAGACATCTGCCGCGGCCTCCGCCAGCGCCGCCAGTGAGACGGCAAACAGCGGCATCGGCGCCGTAGTCAGGCGAAAGAACCATCCACTATCCAGCAGCAACGACTGCATCTGCGACGTGGAGGCCAGCATGGCTACGCCTAGGTTGGCCGCAATCTGCGCCGCCGTCCGGCCTTTGCGGTTTTCTGCAATCCCCAACCGTTCCTTGCGGCGACGGCCCAAGTGTGTAGCCAACTGGGCCAACCCAGCCACGGCCAGCACCGGCAAAATGGCCGAGCGCCACGGCTGGTAGGGGGGCATGGCGGTAGAAAAAATCAGGCTGGCGGTAATGGCGGCTCCGGCCAGCGAGCCCCAGGGCGTGGCCGCCTGCAAACGCCACGTCACCAGGCCCAGCAGAGCGGCCAATCCCAAAGCAACGATAGCCACCGCGGGAAGGGTCGCGGCAAACCACTGCCCGTGCAGAACCACATCGGCTCCAGCAACGGGAAGCACGGCGAGGAGAACAAGTTTCGACTGCCAGTACAACTTCGGACGCATCACGCTCTATCGTAGCCTGTCCGGACCGGCACGCCGAAACCCCATAAATAGCTCACGCCCGGCTTTTGAGGGCCGGGCGCGAGGTTGAGGGTGGACGTTGGAGACAAGCTGGTTAGAACTTAATCTTGATGCTGCCCTGGAACTCCCGGGCGGTAGCGCCAGAGGTAGTTCCGGTGACATAGCCAAATGTCGTCAGGGTGTTGAACGAGAGGGTTGAAGGCACCGCAAAGTTGGGGTGGTTCAGAACGTTGAAGGCTTCCAGACGGAGTGTGGCTGACAGCCGCTGGTGAATCGGGAAGATGCGCGAGATCTGCGCGTCGAACTGGAAGTCCTTCGGGCCGCGGAAGCTGTTGCGTCCGATGTTGCCATAGCCGCCAAAAGCGGAGCATCCGCCAGTGGTAAGGCTCGCACAGGAAGCGGTAATCTGCTGGAACGCCGCGGGGTTGAGGTATTCGCTCGTGGTCAGGCCGGCAGTCTTGCGCAGCGGGATGTGGCTGTAGGGATCTACGCCGGCAACCAGGTTTGGACGGTCGTTACCGATGTCGGTCAGAGAGTTGTCCTGTCCAGCAGTCACGGTGAAGGGAGCGCCAGTCATGATGTGGAACAGCGGTGCAATCTCCCAGTTGTTGACGGCCAGTTTGGCCATGCGGTTCAAACTGTTGAAGTTGCTCTTGGCCACGATGGTCGCATTTTCAACATGCCGGTAGTCGGAGCCGCAGGGGCCGTAGTCCATGCGCGGGTTGTTGGGGTTCTCCACTGTAACGCTGGCGTAGTCGCCCTGGGCATCTTCAATGTCCAGGCACTTGGACCAGGTCCAGTTGGCCAGCAAGCTGAAGGTGTCGGAGATACGATGATTCAAAGAAGCGACTAGGAGTGTGTCGGGCATAGCGATTTTACTCTGACCTATCCGGCAGTTTGCGAGGTGGTCTTCGAACGCTGTGGCGCGCAGGCAGTAATCCTGGTGGTAGCTTTTCACAAGCTTTCCGAGCC
>Ga0181529_10004642_pt1 | contig 14769 bp, 13 predicted proteins | sample PEATcosm2014_Bin_36_FD_119763 | JGI IMG/M metagenome (GOLD analysis project Ga0181529, IMG submission 119763) | Peatland microbial communities from MTU Mesocosm Facility, Houghton, MI, USA - PEATcosm2014_Bin10_30_metaG | ecosystem: Environmental > Terrestrial > Soil > Wetlands > Peat | place...
ACTTCACTCACCGTGACCAGCTTGTGACGGGACTTGCACCCGTAAGAGTGCGCCCATGCTGGGCGCACACCGCAGATCCTTCGCTGCGGCTCAGGATGACAGCTATATTTGCGCTAGTTAGCGTGTGACCCGCAAGTCGGAGATCGGCCCCTTGTTCCCTGCCGCTCAACGCGGCGGAGCGATGCGGCTTTGCAGTTGCACAGGGATCGCCGCGCCGGCAGAATTCGCCAATTGAGTCACGTCCGCGGGCGCCAGAACCTGCGCCTGTTTGAGAGGAAGCGGATAGCGGCCCCAGACAAGATAGTCTGCAACCAACCCCCCGGCGGCAGGAGGACAGAGGAAGGCAAGCGGAACGACATAGCCGCTGGTGAGCAGCGACTTGGCGATGCTTTTGTTCGTCCTGCTTGGGCCACGATAGCCGGGAATCTGTGGAATCTGAAAAACCTGCAGTTGCATCTCGGGGTGCTTGCGGGCATAGCGCACCAGCTCGTGGGTTACCTGCATCGGGGTGGTGATGCCCGCATCGGGAAGGATGCGGCGCCGGAAGGTGCGGGGAAAGTAGTGGTTCAGGATATCGCTGGAGAAATCGGCGCAATTCCAGAAGATCAGGCTGTATCGGGAGTGGTTGGCCCCGGCGTTCATGCGGACGATGAGTGCGTCGTCCTGTTCTTCGGTAGTGGCAAAGCGAAAAGCGTAGATGCGCCGCTCGTAGGCTACGCCCACCAACTGGTTCCAGCCTCTTCGAAATGTGCTTCCCTCCGGTACGTCTTTGCCCAGGCTGCGCAGATGGGCCTCGTGGTAGCGCTCGCGCAAAGCGATCACGGCCTGCCTATCCACGCGGGCGGGAACATCGGAGGGATTCTCGACAGAATAGAAATAGGGAATCAGTGGCATGGCCACCCAGTCGTAGCCGGCGATTCCCTGGTAGCGGGTGATCGCGATGCCCGGCTCGCCGGGCGCGCAGCGGCGCAGCTTGATGGGAGTCTCGGCGCAGATGCGGGCGAAGTACATGGCATCGTGGCCCGTGGGGTTCAGCGCGCCGAAGAAGCCGTAGGGCTCCTCCATGAGCAAGGCCGCCTGTGCGGGGCTGTGCAGGCAAACCGCAGGAAGAACCGCGAGAACCGCGATGCAGAGCACATTCGTTCGCAGGGCGCGCATTGGAACCCCCTCAGCCGGGCATCTGTTTCCGATTCCCAAAACGGCGGGGAGCAGGAAGGACGCGAAAAGCAGCCTCGCGGACGAGACGCCTCCGCTTGACCAATGGCAGCAATTGTAGAGACGCCTCGCATCAGATTCTGATCAATTTGCTACACAAGAGAGCTGTTGTTGCAGGTTTCTGCTCGACGGGCTCTGGTGGAGCATCCTTCAAGGCCGGGCGCCTCACCTTCGCCGCCAGGCGCCCCATGCGTATACCTGCATTTCAACAGCAAAACTGGCGCAAGGGCGGGAGGGCCCCATCCTCATCCCGCGCGTTCATCGGCCAACCCCAGCCCGCGCTCCGACGCAATTCTGGCTAAATCGTGGATTCCAGGGAACCAGCGGCAACTGGGCCGCGTAGAGTGGATTGACGCGGCTCGGCGTAGAGCGCCGCCCGTCCGCCCAATCCCAAGGAGAATCCCATGCGCAAATTCGTTTGCCTTACCGGCCTGGCCGCATTGCTTTGCCTCGCGGCCCCCTTTGGCTTCGCCAAGACTCCCACGGCCGCAAAGGGCGGCACCATCGTGATCGTCTTCAAGGATGGTCACCGGCAGAGCTTCAACCTGGCCGACATCGCCCGTGTCGAGTTTCCCGTATCCGCGGATACGGCCGCCGAGGCGGCGCCCGCCAACCCTGGGGCTCCCTCGCGCTGGCACTTTCTCGGCAAATGGGAGGTCGGCGACGGCAGCGGAAACAACTTCTTCATCACCCTCTATGAGGACGGCCACGCTCGCAAGTCGATGGGCAATGCACACGGCACCTGGGTCTATGTGGACGGCGAGGCGCAAGTTACCTGGGACGATGGCTGGCACGATGCCATCCGCAAGGTCGGGCCCAGGTACCAGAAATTCGCCTACGGCGAAGGCAAATCGTTCACCGACACGCCCGACAACGTTACCGGCGCCCGGAACACCGAGTCGCATCCCATCTGATTAGGATCGCCGGCAGTTTTAGGGCATTTTTACGGTTCTTGCAGGATCGATTCTGAGGTGCCCCGCCCATTTCACATCTTTTCCTCGAAAAGCCGTGAAATGGATGGGGCACGGAGCTTCCTTATCCCGTCAGCGAAGATGCTCTAGCCGGATTGGCGCGAAAATGCTCCGTACCGCATCCTTGCCGCTTTGTTGTTTTTTGCGGCAAGGGTGGGAGACCGATCCCCTCATCCAGCCCCGTTCATCGGAAGTTTGGTCCAGAGACTGACTTCCCAAGGTTCCAAGACCCTCCCTCAGGTCCAATTCTCGATTCTGGGTTCTCTGCCTCCGGTTGCCGGAGGTGGTCGCCACGGTGAGCCCAAGCCCCTCCTCCATCCTGCGAATTCGACTCTCTACAATATCTGCGACCCCCATTCGTCTTCAAAAGTGAATGGAGGAGCCAGTGAGCGTCGCCACGATGGTCGAGCAAAACAGACAGATCGCCCAAGTCATCGCGGAAGAACGGCCCCGGCTGCGCAACTTCATTCGCAAGCGGGTGCCTAACGAAGCCGACGTGGAGGATCTTCTCCAGGAAGTCTTCTTTGAGCTGGTTACCGCCAATCGACTGATGATGCCGATCGAATACGTGACCGGCTGGCTGTTTCGTGTTGCCCGCAATCGGATCACCGATCTTTTCCGCAAGAAGAAGCCGGAGAACTTTTCCGATGCGGCACTGGAGGACGAGGACGGCGAGTTGCTGCGGGTCGAAGACCTGCTGCCCTCACCCGATGCCGGACCGGAGGCAATCTACCTCCGCAGTCTGCTTCTCGACGAGCTGGAGTCCGCGCTCGCCGAGCTGCCCGCCGACCAGCGGGAAGTGTTTGTCGCCCACGAATTGGAGGGCCGCAGCTTCAGGGAGCTTGCGGAGGAAAGCGGCATCAACGTCAACACCCTGCTCTCGCGCAAGCGCTATGCGGTGCTTCGGCTCCGCGAGCGATTGCAGAGCATCCACGACGAGCTAACGAAGAATTGAGGAACACAAAATGGAAAACGGTTGGGTCAAAAGAAACAAGTGGATCTTCTTTGTGGGTCCGTTGGCGCTGGTTGGTTTTATCGCGCTGGGCGGCGAAATCGTCCTGCATCTGTGGAACTGGCTCTTGCCGGCGCTGTTCGGCTGGCATGCAATCACCTTCTGGCAGGCGCTCGGATTGCTGATCCTGTGCAGGATTCTCTTCGGCAACCTCGGCGGCCACGGGGGCGATCACCATCATCGGGGGTGGCGCCATCGGGACGAGCACTGGAAACAGATGACGCCCGAGGAGCGCGAGAAGTTCCGCCAGGAGATGTTTGCGCGCTGGTGCGGTTCCTCTACGGCAGCGAGCGAGAGCAACGAGCCAGGGCAGGACTGAGCCGGATTTCGCAGCGCCCCTATGGGGCGCGGGAGATTTGTTTGACCTTACCCCAGGGCGGCGCTTCGCTTGCCCTGGGCTTTTCTCGTTGCCTCCCTACCGGGAGGCAGCGCCCTCGATTCCCTGGTCCCTTAGACCCTGTTCCCTGTTCCCAGTCTTTCTAGCTCTTCCGCTGATACGTCTTCGACAACCGGTCGTGCCAGCTCAGGTGTTCCTCGTCGAAGATCGCCCAGGCAACTCCGAGGCCCAGGGGGAGCAGCGAAAGAACCATCGATCCCAGCCGGCTGCACCGCTGCCAGAGCGTAGGAATCTGGTCGTCGAAGGTGCACAGCGAGATTCCGGCATAGCGCATGCCCGGCGTCGCCTCGGTCAGCGTGGAAAAGAGCGTCTCGTAGAGCAATCCCGTGCCCAGCAACGCGGCAACCGCCCCAGCTTCAAGCAGCTTCGCCTCGGGCAAATGCTCCATGCTGGTTGCGGCGGTGAAGGCTGCTGCCAGAAATGCTCCGGAGATGAGCGCGCCATCCACCACCGCCGCCAGCAGCCGCCGGGAGAAAGGCGCCAAATGCACGTCGGCGGGGGCTGGGGCTGGCTGGAGATCGGGTTCTAGCTCCTCGACGGGCTGCGCCTCGAGCTCGATGCCCGACCACTCGAAGGTTTCCGGTTGGGCCAAGCGGGCTTGTGGAGCTGCTTCAGGGGAAATGGCGCCAGGGTCCACTTCGAAGATGCTCAACTGCGCGGCGGGCTCCTCGGCCAGTGCATACGGCCCCTCGACCGACCGTGGGCGTGCCTTGCGCGGGGCCACCAGCTCGCGCGGGAACTCGATGAGGTTGGCGTGAATCGGCTGGCCTGGCTCGACCAGCTCAGGCTCTTCCGCGGGCGAAAGCCCGTGCCCCAACGACTCCAACTGCTGCCAATCCACTGTGGGGGTCTTCGCGCTCGCAGCCGAGCGTGGCGCGCCTGCTGCGGCCGGAATCTCCCGTCGCTGGGGCATATCCGGCTCCCTGCGCATGGCTGGCGGTGGCGCCAGAAAAGGTTCGCGCGCCCGCACGGGAATTTCGTTGGATGCTGCCTCCAGATTGGCCAAGGCGGCATGGGCAACGGCCTGCGCTTCCAGCGCCACCTGAGTGGCAATTTCAGCGTTGCGCACCGCAGTCTGCGCCTCGACAGCCTGCATCTGGCTGAAGCTCGGAGCCTTGGCATAGCGTGCTGCCACGCGCGCGGCCGCCTGGGCCGCCCGGCTGCTGACTTCGTGGAAGGCTTCCGCGGGCGCAGCCGGCCCTGCCGAGGATGCGCCATTGCGGCTTCTGTGCGCCGCAAGCCGCCGGTTCACTTCCTGTTTCCACACCGGTTCGAGGTTGGGCTGGCTATACGATGTGCTCAAGGCTCCTGTTTCCCTTCTGTCACGGCTCCAAGGCTTATTCACTGGCCCCCAGTTTCAAAGCCTCTCACCGCTATTCAAATCCGCTACCCTCCGCTGCTTGCGCGGTGTTGCGGGGATTGCCTTCAAGAGAGAAAAGAGGTCGCGTCGAGAAAAACCTAGATTGGGCCCGGATTTCGAGGTCCGGGCGGGGGCAAAACAATCCGATTTTTATCTACTGCCAGAGCTACGGGGGTGCATCTTCGGTCCCAAGTGGCTGGCTTTTGCTATCCTGAGCCTTGCACTGGTCTTGGTCCTGGGATGCGTCCTCGTAATTTAGTGTTTATCACGCTGCTGGCTCTCTGTCACCTGCAACTTGGGGGGCAGACGTTGACCAATGGGTTACCCCAGGCGCCACCGCAGCCCGCCAGCAATGGGGCCGTCTCCGGCGAGCAGGCTGCTTTCCCCGAAGACCCGGCACTTGAGACTATCCCCATCGCGCAGCCGGAGCCAATTCCCGCCAGCGGCGTGCCGGTCCAGGTGGAAGCGTTGCGCCAAACCCGCGTCGGCGATACTTTGACGCTCACCGGCGAGGTTGTCGTCCACTACCGCGACTACGTTGTGCGGGCCGACAAGGTCGTTTACCACCAGTCCACCTCGGAGCTGGAGGCGGAAGGCCATGTTCAGGTTGCTGGCGGGCCCGACGACCTCTTCGTCGAAGCCTCCCACGGCGACATGCGGCTGAACATGCACACCGCGCGTTTTTTCAACGTGAGCGGCACCGTCGGAGTCCGCGGCGCCGGGCGCGCGCAGGTCTACAGCACAGCCAATCCGTTTATTTTTTCCGGCAGGGTATTGCTGCAAAACGGCGAAGGACGGTACCGCCTGGTCGATGGCTCCATGACCAACTGCCGCTTGCCCAACCCGGATTGGGCCGTGATCTCCCGTTCCATCGATCTGGCGAATGGCAAGGCCTCTACCACCAACTCGTTCTTCAAGTTTCTCGGTGTACCCCTCTTCTATCTGCCCTATCTGCGCCACCCGCTTGACGAGACGGGGCGCGAAAGCGGACTGCTGATTCCCGTCCTCCCCAGCAATAAATCCTCGATCAGGGGCTACACCGTCGGTGAACAGGTCTACTGGGTCATCAGCCGCAGCATGGACATGGTGGTCGGGAGCGACTATTACAGCAAGCGCGGCTGGGCGCCCAATGGAGACTTCCGCTACAAGGGCCCCGGACTGGATCACCTCACTGCGCGCTGGAATGCCCTGCTCGACCGCGGCATTGAACAAGCCGTCGCCGCCACGGCCACGCAACCCGCCACGACCACCCTGGTCAATCAAGGCGGCGTCGATATCCGCGCACTGGGACGAAAGGACCTCGGCCCGGAGACACGCGTCGCCGTGGACGTCGAATACCTCTCCAGTTACGTTTACCGGCTGGTCTTCGAAGACCTGTACTCCCAGGCCATCAGTTCCCAGGTTGCCAGCAACATTTCGCTCACCAACGAGCACAATGGGCGCATTCCTTCCATATCCCTCGACCGGTTTCAGACCTTCGCCAGTTCCGCAAACGGCGACGAAGTTAGAATCCTTCATCTGCCCAGCCTGCGCTACGACGTTCTCGACCGGCCCCTGGGCGCCTCCCCGCTCACCTGGGGGCTGGGTTCGTCGCTCAGCTACCTGGGCCGTTCGGAACCGCACTTCCACGCCCGCAACGTCGGCCGCGTCGACTTCTATCCGCATCTCTCGCTGCCCCTCTCCGGCGGGGGCTGGAGCCTGCTTCCAGAGGTGGCCATGCGAGAGACCTTCTACTCCATCAGTCAGAAGCCCGATTTCGCCCATCCTTCGGCCACCCCTTACCTCAGCCACGATGCGCTCAACCGTGCCGATCTCGAAGCCTCGCTGGACCTTCGCCCGCCGGCCATGGAGCGCGACTTCTCGCTTGCCGGGTCTAACCGGGTGCTCCGCCACGTGATCGAGCCGGAGCTCACCTACCGGTATGTGGGCGGCATCGGCGCCCATGCCCAGAATGTGCTGCTGATCGACACCACCGACATCGCCACCAACACCAACGAAGTCGGCTTCTCGCTCACCCAGCGCTTTTATTTGCGGCCGGATGGGCAGCAGGCCTGTGCAGCCGGCCCCGGCCAGGCCCCCGGCGTTTGCCAGGCCAAAGCGCGTGAATGGGCCAGTTGGCAGATTGCGCAAAAGTATTTTGTCGATCCCAACTTTGGGGGCGCGGTCATCCCCAACCGGCGCAACGTCTTCGACTCCACGCTGGACCTGAGCGGCGTCGCCTTCCTCACCGGGCCGCGCAACCTCGCTCCCATCACCTCGCGACTGCGCTTTGAGGCCATCGACAACCTGCGCATCGAGTGGGACCTGGACTACGACACCAAGGCCGGTAATCTGGGCGCCGACAACCTCTATGCCGGGTACAGCTTTGGGCGCACGACGGTCGGCGTGGGCCATGCCATGCTCAATGCCGTGGACGAGGCGGGCAGCGCTGCCTCTACCATCAAGAGCCAGCAGCTCCAGCCGTTTCTGTCCATCGGAAAGCCGTCGGGACGCGGCTTCAACCTGGCCGCCAACGGGGGCTACGATTTTGTTCAGGGCTCCCTGCAATACGCGGGCGCACAGGCCACCTACAATTGGAACTGCTGCGGTCTTACCTTCGGTTACCGGCGCTACGATCTGGGCTCGATCCGCGGCAACGATACCCAATACCTCTACAGCTTCACGCTGGCCAATTTCGGATCTGTCGGCGATGTGCGCCGTTCCAACTCCGCCTTCCGCGACCCCACCCTGCCCCCCGCGTACTAGGGGCCTGAGGGGCGCGCCGGAGCGTGGTTGTTGGCGTTTTGCTTGCTGCCGCGTCCACTGAAGAGTATGCGGAGACTTGCTCCACCGGGCCTCCAATGGCCCCGCTGGGGTATCCTTTTCAGAGAGGAAATCAACTTGTCGCGTATCTATTTGCTGGCCTGCCTGCTCGCGCTGGGCTTGGCCGCCGGTTGCAAAGCTCAGCCCACTCCACAGGGATATACCGATCCGGCTACGGGCCGGCATATCGAGCTTGTGGTGCGCACCCAGTTCGGCGTGCCCCAGGACGTCAATGTTTCCCTGGGCGCCAAGAAACCCAGCCCCATCGCCGGCTACGATGCGCTGCCCATTACGCTCTCGAAGGGCGCCAACAGCAAGGTCATCGACTTTCTGATCTCCACCGACGGCAAGACCCTGGCCCGGCTGGAGACCTTCGATGTGACCAAGAACCCCATGTCGAGCATCGATGTGACCGGCCGTCCCGTCCGCGGGAATCCCGCCGCCAAGGTTACAATCGTCAATTTCGACGACCTGGAGTGCCCCTATTGCGCAAGGATGCATCAGACGCTTTTCCCCGGCGTCCTGGAGCGCTACAAGGACAAGGTGCGGGTCATCTACAAAGACGACCCGTTGACGGAAATTCATCCCTGGGCCCTGCATGCCTCGGTGGACGCCAACTGCCTGGCCGCACAGAGCGGCGAAGTCTACTGGACCTATGTCGATTACATCCACGCCCACGGCGACGAAGTGAGCGGGCAGGACCGCAACCCGGCAAAGAGCTTCGACGCGTTGAACCGTATTGCCCGGCAGGAAGCGACTCTGGCCAAGCTCGATCTGCCCAAGCTGGAAAGCTGCCTCTCCAGGCAAGACGATACCCAGGTGCGCGCTTCGGCCCAGGAGGCCGAGGGGCTGGGAATCGAGGGAACGCCTGCGTTGATGATCGATGGCGAGCGCGTGAATGGCGCTCTTCCAGAGTCGGCGCTCTGGATGGTGATCGACCGCGCCTTGCGCGCCGAGGGAGTGGAGCCCCCACCGGCCGCGCAATCGCCGCCCGCGGGTGGAGGCAAGTAGCGGCTTACACAGGTTTCAATCCTGTTTAACTGCGCCCGGCCGGATACTCAAATGACGATGACAATATTGGAATTACGTATCGCCATGCCGGTTCGGGGATTTATCCTGTAATGCCGGGAGCGCTCGCGCCCCCCAGGAGAGACAAGGTTGCGAATCGAAGCTTTTATCCGTTCCCGTTCCGCCGTCCTCATTTTTTGCAGCGGAGCCATCTTGGCCGTCTCGGCCGGCTGTCACAGACCGCCCGCCCAGGACGTAATGGCGACCGTAAACGGCAAGGAAATCATGCGGGCAGAGGTGGAGAAGTACTACACTGCCTCTCTTGGCGATAATCCGCAGCAGCCCAGCCCCGAACAGGCAAACATTGTTCGGCTCAACGTCCTGCACCAGATGATCGAGGACGAGATCCTGCAACAGCGCGCGGCCAAGCTCAACCTCTCCGCCAGCGACGAGGACGTCAATGCCAAGTTGACCGAGATGAAGGGGCTCCTCACGCAAGAGGAGTTTGACAAGCAGTTGAAGCAGCGCAATATTTCCGTGGACGATCTCAAACGTCAGCTGCGCCGCAGCTTGACCGCGACCAAGCTGCTGAACAAGGAGATCGAATCGAAGATCAACATCACCGACGGCGATATCACCAGCTATTTCACCGCCCACAAGTCGGAGTTCAACCTGATCGAGCCGCAATATCACCTGGCGCAGATCGTGGTCACCGGCAGTCCCGCGCAGCAGGCCGGAAACTTGCAGAACAACAAGGCCTCCGGCGACGCCGACGCCAAGAAGAAGATTCAAACCCTGCATAACCGGCTGCAAAGCGGCGAAGACTTCAGCGCTGTGGCCATGAACTTCTCGGAGAATGCCAATACCGCCTCCAATGGAGGCGATATGGGCTTTGTTGCCGAGTCCAGCTTGCACAGCGAGCCGGAAGCCTACAACGCCATCAGCAAGCTCAAGCCCGGCCAGATCACCGACGTTCTTCCCGTCTTCGACCCGGCAAGCCATCGCGCCGTCGGCTATGCGATCTACAAGCTCATTGCCCGCGAGCCGGCCGGTCAGCGCGAGTTGAACGACCCGCGCGTGCAGCAGACCATACGCCAGGGCCTGCGCGAGGGCCATGCCCAGATGCTCCGCAACGCCTACTTCGAAGTCCTGCACAACGATGCCAAGGTGCACAACTACTTCGCAGAGCAAGTCCTCAAGCAGGGCGCGCAATAGCGGCGTGCCTGGCTGACCGTTTCCCAACATAGGTCCAACAGCAGCGGCTCTTTCCCTCGGAGAGAGCCGCTCTTGTTTGCCCGCACATCCGGTGCCCCACCTGGAGCCCTCTGGGCGCAGCGCTCCCGCTTTTGCGGATACAGCGGTTCCACAACTGCTCTGCACGGAAACCACTGCCCTCAAGGGTCATTTTTCTAGAGGAAACGCCCCCTTGCGCGATGCCTGAGATGCCACGTGCATTGTGGAGCAACTCTAGGGAACCTCTGAATAAGTCGCCGTTTTGAAAGGGCACGACTTTAGTCGTGCCGTAAGTAACACAAAATGAAGGCGGGCTTTAGCCCCTGAGGGAGCATGATTCGGAAATCGGACACTTGATCAGAGGTTCCCGAGGGTCTTGTCTCCGGTATCCATAGCAAAACAGCGGCTGTCGTTCTGAATGAACGGGGCCCCATACGGATCTCAGTTTGGGGCCCCGTTCGCTCAGAGCTTGTGACTCTTTTGAATTCGGACGGCTTTTCTGCGTGTAAGCTGTCTATTTTCAGCGTCTGTTTTTTGCAGTAGATCAAAAAGTCACAAGCTCTCTGGATGACAGCCTAATGGAGGGGGAGGGTCCTCGAATTAGGATGCGAACTCTTGGGACACCACACCAGGGCGGATGGGCACGATTGCCCCGTGCGCCATCCTTTCCGCGCACTTTGCGAAGAGGGTGGGAAACCCACGCACCTCACGTGTCCTTCCCGCCCCTGGGTGCCCCAATTGCCGATTCCGGGACTCGGGAAAGCACCGTCCCCACCCCGTCGGCTTCCTGCTCGGCTCAAGCACGCCTCAGAACTTGCCCTCGCCCTTCTCCCCTGTGCACTGGATCGGTCTTGTCGGGCTCTAAGGCCGATTCTCCGCCTACTCCGTGCCCAGAAGCGAAGAGTAATCCTGGCTTCGTTCTAGATGCGCAGCGCGATAGAGCCGACAGGAGGGCGACTCGCGGCTCGGGCCCAATTGCGCCCACGCAAAACGGCCTCCGCCCAGGGCGGAGGCCGCATGTGCTTGGTGCGAGCGCCGACTACTTCAACTGGCCGCTCGAATCCATGGTGATGCCGCCCGGTCCCTTGTTCTTCTTGGCTTCGTTCTCCTTGCGGGTGCCCATCGCCTTCGAACTCCAATCCTTCGCCGCGGCCACATCGGCCTTGACCGCCTCCGCGTTGCCGAAATCCACATCGGCCTTGCGGCGGTAGATCAGGTTCAGGTAGGACATCGCATCGTCGTAATTCGCCCGGTTGGCCACAGCCATATTCAGATACTGCAAGCCTTCCTCGACCAGAGGAGCATTCTCCGCCTTCAGGGCTTCCATGACCTTCTTGGGAGCCTTCACGTTGCCTTCGCCGTCATCGTTGACGTTGGCGGCCACCAGTTCCTTCAGCGCGTTCTGGTGGGCCAGGGTCCAGTCGATCACGCCAACGGTGTAGGCAGCCTCGGGGTCCTTGGGATCCTCGGCCAGAACCTTCTTCTGCCAGGTCTTGGCGTCCTCAAGCTTCTTGATGCTGAATTCAATGCCCGCAATCTGCTTCATGCTGTTCACGTCGTGCGGGTCCTTGGCCAGAACCTCCTGGAACATGCCGATTGCGTCTTGGGCGGTCTTCAGGTTGTCCGGCGTGTCCAGTCCGGGAACCACGTTCTGGGCCTCCGCTGTGGCCAGATAGCTCTTGGCCATGGGCAGGCTGGGATCAAGTTGCGTGGCCTTCTGGAAGTGCCCGATCGCCTCTTCGTACCTGGCGCTCTTGTAGGCATCCACTCCCTTGTTCAACTGATCACGCGCTGCGAGTTTGTCGCACCCGCTCATGGAAATCACCATGCCGGCCAAGGCAACCGCGAGCGCCGTAATACGTGCGGGTCCATTCATGTTCGTATCCTTCTCCTTCAGGTCGTGCCTATCTTTTTGCGCGCCTGGAATTTAGTGCAGCTGGCCACGGGCGGGAGTAACCGAAACCAGGTTGGTAAAATTGTACTCCTGTTTACCGCCCGGATAAATCGCCGAAGCGCTTCCGAACGGAGCTGGCACCCGGGAGTTAAACTGGGGCATCTTCTACCGCCCCAGCCTCCTGTTCGCCAGCCTGAAAGCCTTGCGTCATCAGGCCGATGCACCCCGCAGCGCCGTTCGGCCGATGCCGGTTGCATCCGCAGCTGCCCTTGCGGGAAGCCGCTCCTGTTCAACTGCCCTACTGACCCGCCATGATCTTTGGCGTCATCAGACCGATGTGATCCACGTTGGCCGCCTTGCCGATGTCGATGACCTCTGCAATGTAGGCAAAGTTCAAATCGTCGTCGCCCTTGACGAACATGATGCGTTCGGCGCGGTTGGCATAGATTTCGGTCAGACGGGGCAGCAACTCGCCCTTGAGCACGTCGGTTTCGTTGATCTTGTACGCCGGCGGCGCACCGGGGCGATGCAAAACCTGCACCACGATGGTACGGTCGGTCTGCTTCTGTTCCTGCTGCGGATTCTTGGGCGGCTGGGGAACCAGCGCATCCAGACCCTTGGGGGTGACCGGCACAATGACCATGAAGATGATCAACAGCACCAGAAGAATGTCGATCATCGGCGTCATATTGATGTCCGCCGAGTAGCCACCTGCGTTTCCACCCGTTGTCATTGACATGGCTTCAAACTCCTCGATTCCTCGAAATCATTAAACAGACGGCACAGGCACAAAACTACCGGCTGTCCGTGTTACTGGCCGCCCGCGAGGTTGCCTTCTTTTTTCTGTGTCAGCAAGCCCACGTCGTCCACACCGGCTGTACGCACTGCGTCGATAGCGTCTTCAACCGCCCGGAACTGCGCGCGCGCGTCGGCGCGAACGTAGATCGTCTTGCCGGGCTTGTCAGACAGCTTCTCGCGAACCTGTGCGCCGAGCTCGCTGGTGGCGATTTTGTTCTGCCCCAGGAATACGCCTCCGTCCCGCGTAATCGCGACGACAATGGCGTCTTCTTTGTCGGCATCCGGCATGTTCGTCGGATTGTCGACCTTGGCCATATCGACCTGGACCTTGTTCTGAAGCATGGGGGTGATGACCATGAAGATGATCAGCAGCACAAGCATCACGTCCACCATGGGGGTAACGTTGATGTTGGCGCTGATATTGCTGCCTTCTTTGCGAACCGCGATTCCCATTGTCAGGGCTCCGTTGCCTAAAAAATTTTTATTCCGGATGGCTTCCGGCGTTGCGCGAGAACCACCTGGCGGGCGCGAGCCTGGAACCGGCGGGCCGGAGAGAGTTCAGGCTCTCCAGCCCCCCAATGTTTCCCGCTCTCGCCGACAACCGCCTCGCTTAGCGCTTGTGGCTCTGCTTGATGAAGTAGTCAACCAATTCGCTGGAGGAGTTGTCCATCTCGACATCGAAGGACTCAACGCGACCGGTGAAGTAGTTGAAGGCCATAACCGCCGGAATGGCCACGAGCAGGCCGAACGCGGTGGTAACCAGGGCTTCTGAGATGCCGCCGGCGACCGCGCCGATGCCCGAGGTCTTCTGGGTGGCGATCTGCTGGAAGGCGTTCAGAATGCCGACGACGGTGCCGAACAGACCGACGAAGGGAGCGGTGGCGCCGATGGTGGCCAGAACCGACAGGCCCCTCTTCAGCTTGGCGTGCACGATGGCCTCGGCCCGTTCCAGAGCGCGCTCGGAGCTGGCAATGGTCTCTTCGTTGGCCACGCCGGAAGAGGCGCGGAACTCTTGCAGGCCGGCGGTGACAACCTCGGCCAGATGCGACTTCTTGTTGCGGTCGGCGATCTTGATAGCTTCTTCCAGCTTGCTATCCTTGAGGGCGCCGGCAACCTTGGGGGCAAACTCGCGCGACTGCTTGCGGGCTGCCGAGAAATACAGGTAGCGATCGATCATCACGGCCAAAGACCAGATGGACTCGATGAAAAGGAGAATGGCCACGCAGCGTGCCAACCATCCCATGTGTTCCCACAGCCCCATGGGGCTGAAACTGACTGTCTGCTCTTCCTGAAAGAGTGCCAGGCTGCTGACCGTGTGCGAAGCGAAATGTGCGAGCTGAGCGAGAATCACTGAATCGTTCCTCCTAAGGAGTTTCTTTTGGATTGCGACTGTATTGCGGTTGCTGGGAATGCGGTTCTTTCCGGATTCGCATTCAGGTCAAATGCAGGGCTCCTTCTCAAAAAAGCTGGAAAGGAGCCAAAGAGTTCATCAGCCGCCCAGGGTGAAGATCACGTTGACTGTGGTCTCCACTTCCACCGGCTCGTTGTTCAGCAGGTAGGGCCTGTAACGCCACGACTTCACGGCGTCCAGTGCGGCCTGTTGCAACATCGCCGGTCCGCTGACGACGCGGAGATTGGTGATCGATCCCGCCTTGGAGATTGTAGCTTGCAGCACTACGGTTCCAGAGACGCGAGCGGCCTTGGCGATCGGCGGGTAAATGGGGGCGGTCTTCTGAAGGAGCATACCCACGGCCACACCGGCCGAGATATTGACCTTCTTGGGAACCGCGGCCTGCACCTTGGGCTTGCTGGAATCGCCAAAGATGTTGCCCATGATGCCGCTGGAGCTGCCGCCCATGTCCGCGCCGGCTACGCCAAACGATGTCGGCGGCGCTTCCTTTTCGGCGACAATCTTGATGTCGTGGGGGATGCGGGTAGGCGCCGTCAGCTGGTTGTTCATCATCTCTGACTGCACGTGAACCACATGCACGGCCTCCGGCGGCGGCGGCGGCGGTGGAGGCGGCGGCGGCGGCGGCGGGGCAACCAATTGCGTCAGCATGGCGGCCTTGGGCAGCGCCT
>Ga0181529_10004643_pt1 | contig 14767 bp, 13 predicted proteins | sample PEATcosm2014_Bin_36_FD_119763 | JGI IMG/M metagenome (GOLD analysis project Ga0181529, IMG submission 119763) | Peatland microbial communities from MTU Mesocosm Facility, Houghton, MI, USA - PEATcosm2014_Bin10_30_metaG | ecosystem: Environmental > Terrestrial > Soil > Wetlands > Peat | place...
CCAGCCAGCCGGCCTCGCACACCGCCGTGCAGATCGTGGTGTGCTGGCGGGAGTAGCGCATGACATGGCGCAGCCGGTTGATGCCGTCGCGCTGCACCAGGCCCATGGTGCCGGCATAATAGTACGGCCAGACCGCCTCGCCGCCGTGCCGCGCGGCGGCGATGGTGAATGCTTCCGCCACCCGGTCCAGTGCCTCATCCCAGGCGATCGGGCGGAACTGGCCGCTGCCCTTCTCGCCGGTGCGCAACAGCGGGCGGGTGAGCCGGTCCGGGTGGTGCACCCGTTCGGCGTAGCGCGCGACCTTGGCGCAGATCACCCCGGCGGTGTAGCCGTTCGCCTCGGCCCCGCGCACGGCCCCGATGCGATCGCCCGCCACCTCGATTTCCAGCGCGCAGGTCGAGGGGCAGTCGTGCGGGCAGACGGAGGCGCGGATGTCCATGGATTTTTCCCTTGGGCTCTCGGCGGGATGCTGGACCAGCCCGCGCCAGGCTGGCAACTGATTGATCGCCATGGCCGGCTGTGTTTGGCTGCGCCGCGGAGGACCCCGATGCACAGCGCCAGCGACGACCTGCTCAGCGACATCTCCGGCCTGTTCGCTGGCGAGACCGATGCGATCGCCAACGCCGCCAATGCCGCCGCCGCCATCTGGCAACACGTGCCGCGCATCAACTGGGCCGGGTTCTATTTCCTGCGGCAGGGTGAACTGGTGCTCGGGCCGTTCCAGGGCAAGCCGGCCTGCGTGCGCATCCCGCTTGGCCGCGGGGTCTGCGGCACCGCCGCGGCGCGGCGCGAGACCGTGGTGGTGGCGGACGTGCACGCCTTTCCCGGCCACATCGCCTGCGACGGCGCCAGCAATTCCGAGATCGTGGTGCCGCTGGTGCGCGCCGGCGCCCTGCTGGGCGTGCTCGACATCGACAGTCCCGAATTCGCCCGATTCGGCGAGGCCGAGCGCGTCCTGTTCGAAGCCGTCGCGCGGGCCTGGGTCGCCTCGCTCGGGGGGTAAGCCCTATCGCCCCGGCGCGGGCCAGCGGTGGCGGAAGGCGGCGAGCGCCCGTATGGCGGCCTGCGGCGGCGCGCCGCGCGTGGGCTCTTCGCCGGGCGATCCGGCCGGTTCGCGCCAGGCCAGCGCATCCGCCCCCAGCAGCCGGCAGCGCAGCCACAGGTCCGCGCTCTCAAGGGCCGCGCCATCCATCATGGCCGGTTCCAGCCCGCCCGCCCGGACCAGCAGGTCGCCGGGGAGCGCGATCCGCAGGCCGAGCCGGCCGGGCGCCGGGCAGTCCGGCGGGGCGGCGTCGAGCGCCTCGACGCGCCGGCAGGCCGCCAGCGCCGTGGCGCCGAGCAGCACCGTCCGTGGCGCTCCGCCGGTGGCGTGGGCCAGGGCCAGCAAGGCGGTGGCGGACGGCTGCCGTGGCTCCGCTTCCAGGACCGCCACGACAGTTCCACGCGCGCTGCGGGCGGCCTCGGCGAGGGTGTCGGCGATCTGGTCCGGGCCGTGGGCCCGCAGATAGACGAGGTTGGGCGCCAGGGCGGGGAGGAGGGCGGTGGCCGGATCGGCGCCGTCGTCGATCAGCACGATCTCGGCTTCGGCTGCCGTCAGCGCCGGGGCGAGGGCCGCGATGCGGCGCAGCGTCGCGACGGCGTTCCGCCCGGCCGGCATGACGAGGCTGAGCGCCGGGGCGCCGATCAGCGGCAAGTCAAGCAGGCCGGCGACGCGGCTGAGGCCGTCCAGCGCTATGGCGGGCGCCAGCGGGGCGGTTTTATCCCGGGCCAGGGCGCGCGCCGCGAGCAGCGCCGCGAGTTGCCCGAAGGCGGTGCGCATCTGGTCGGCCTTGCTGGTGCCGGCCCGGCCGGCGAGCAGGGCTTCCAGCCCGGCCCACAGTTCCTGCATCTGCTCGGCGGCCGCCTCGAGCGCCGCGCGGTGCCTCGCCGCGAGCGCCGGGCCCTGCCGCACGATGCGCGCAAATTCCTGTTGCGAGGCCTGGTCGCGGGCGCTGACCACGACCGGGCCGTCGGCGGGGATCGTGCCGGGGGGCAGGCTCAGGCGGTAGCCGTACTGGCCATCGCCGATACCCTGCGCGACGAGGTCGCGACGAAAAGCCGCCGCGGCGACCGCGCCGACGCGGACGCCATCGACCAGGACTTCGGCGACCAGCCGCTCGTCGGGCCGGTCGCACGACCAGACCCAGCCCTCGATGGTGCCGTCGGGCTTCAGTTCGAGGTCGCCGGCGACGCGGTACAGGGTCATACCGGCGCCATGGCGCGCCAGCGGTCAGGCCAGCGGGGCGAAGGCGACATGTCGGGCAGAAGCGACACCATTCCAGACCAATTAAGCAATCAACCCGTGGGCATGCGAGGCGAAATATTCGGTCCATGACGGGCGGCCCGGCAGGTCGATTTCGTCTCCGGTGCGTCGATCGCGGTGCCGGCGGCGCTGTGGCACCAGCTTGGCCTCGACGCGATGGCCTGAGACCGTATCGGGGTGTTGCCCCGATCAGTCCGTCGCCGGGGCGCCGATGCCGATGCGGCGGATCGTCTCGCTGGTGCTGTAGCCCTGTTCCAGCCCGATCAGCATGACCTGCCCGCCATAGGCCTGCACGATATCGGCGCCGACCACCTGGTCCGGGCGGTAGTCCGCCCCCTTGAACAGCAGGTCCGGCTGGATGGCGCGGATCAACCGCTCGGGCGTGTCCTCCTCGAACAGCATCACCAGGTCGGCCGAGGTTATCGAGGCCATCACGGTGGCGCGCGCCGTCTCGCTTTGCACCGGCCGGGTCGGGCCCTTGAGGCGGCGCACCGAGGCGTCGCTGTTGAGCGCCACCACCAGCCGGTCGCAGGCCGCCCGGGCCTGGGCGAGCAGGCGGACATGGCCGGGATGGATCAGGTCGAAGCAGCCGTTGGTGAAGCCGATGCGCAAGCCCTGGCGCCGCCAGGCGGCGATGCGGGCCAGCGCCGGCTCCCAGTCGGCGATCTTGCCGTCGATCGCGGCCATCGCGCGCTGGTGCAGGGCTTCCGCCAGCTCGCCGTGGCCGACCGTGGCGGTGCCGGGTTTGCTCACCGATATGCCGGCGGCGATGTTGGCCATCACCGCCGCGTCCGCCAGCGGCGCGCCGCAGGCCAGCATGATGCCGAGCACCGCGCTGACCGTGTCGCCGGCGCCGGAGACGTCGGCGACCTCGCGCGCCCGCGTCAGCAGGTGCAGCGCGGGCCGCTGCGCGGTCACCAGGGTCAGCCCCTTTTCCGAGCGCTTCACCAGCACCGAGTCGGCCGCGGCCTGGGCGAGCGCGCGGGCGCCGGCCGCCGCGGCCTCGTCGTCGGAAGCGACCGGCAGGAGGGTGGCGCGGGCCAGTTCGCCGGCGTTCGGCGTCAGCACGCCGGCATGCCGGTAGGCCGCCAGATCGGTGCGCTTGGGGTCGACCACCACCGTCAGCCCGGCGGCGCGCGCGCGCGCGATCGCCTGCGCCAGCACGGTGTCGGTCAGCAGCCCCTTGGCGTAGTCCGAAATCACCACCGCCCCGGCGGTCGCCAGCGCGGCGTCGAAGGCGGCCAGCACCTGGCGCTCGATATCCGCGCCCGCGGGCAGGCTGACTTCCTCGTCCAGCCGCAGCAACTGGTGGGCGCCGCTCATGAAGCGCGTCTTCACGGTGGTGGGCCGGTCCGGCGCGACGATCAACCGGGCCGTGACGCCGGGCGAGTCGGCCAGGATTTGCCCGATCTCCGCGGCGGCGGCATCGGCGCCAACCATGCCGACCAGCACCGCCCGCGCCCCCAGCGCGGCGATGTTCTGCGCCACGTTGCCGGCACCGCCGAGCACGCTGCGGCGGCGTTGCGCGTGCAGCACCGGGATCGGCGCCTCCGGCGAGATCCGCCGCACGTCGCCCAGCACGTAGCGGTCGAGCATGACGTCGCCGAGCACCAGCACGGTGCAGCCAGCGAAGCGGGACAGGTAGGAGGCGAGCGCGCTGTCGGGATCGGGGTTGGGGGTCACGGGAAGGTCCGGATCGGATCTATATAAGGAAATGGCAGACCATGGCTTAGCGGCGGACTTGACGCAGATCAAGGAAGTGGCCGGGGCCGGCCGGCATGGTGCCGCCATGGACGCCGCAGCGCTGATCGAAAAATACAACGCGCGCGTGCCGCGCTACACCAGCTATCCGACGGCGCCGCATTTCTCGCCGGCGGTGGATGGCGCGGTCTACCGCGGCTGGCTGGCGGACCTGCCGGATGACGCCGTGCTGTCGCTCTATCTGCACGTGCCGTTCTGCGCCCAGTTGTGCTGGTTCTGCGCCTGCCACACCACCGCCGTGAACCGGCCCGAGCCGGTGGAATCCTATGCCGACACGGTGCTGGCCGAGATCGACCTGGTGGCCGGGGCGATCGGGCGCAAGCTGCGGGTGCGCCATGTGCACTGGGGCGGCGGCACGCCGACGATGATGGCGCCGCGGCGGCTGCGCGACATCATGGACCGGCTGCGGGCCCGCTTCGCCTTCGATCCCGCGGCCGAGATCGCCGTCGAGATCGACCCGTGCACGGTGCACGAGGGCACCATCGACGGCCTGGTCGGCATGGGCTGCAACCGGGCCAGCCTCGGCGTGCAGGATTTCGACCCGCAAGTGCAGCAGGCCGTCAATCGCATCCAGTCCTGGGAAACCACCCGCGCCTGTGCCGATGCACTGCGTGCCCGCGGCATCCGGTCGATCAATGTCGATCTGATGTACGGATTGCCGCACCAGACCGCCGCGGGCATGGCCGAGTCGGTGGGCCGCACGCTCGACCTCGGCCCCGACCGGGTGGCGGTGTTCGGGTACGCCCACGTGCCTTGGATGAAGAAGCACCAGTTGCTGCTGCCCGAGGAAGCGCTGCCCGGACCGATGGAGCGCTGGGCGCAACTGCGGGCCACCGAGCGGGTGATCACGGGGCGCGGCTATCGCGCCATCGGGCTCGACCACTATGCCCTGCCGGGGGACGATCTGTGCGTTGCCGCCGAGGCGCAGTCGCTGCGCCGAAACTTCCAGGGCTACACCACCGATACCGCGCCGGTGCTGATCGGGTTCGGAGCCTCCTCGATCGGCTCGCTGCCCGGGGGCTACGCGCAGAATGCCGCGGCGCTGCCGGAATGGCGCGACAAGGTGCGCGCCGGCGAACTGCCGACCCGGCGCGGCATCGCGCTGGACGCCGAGGATCGGCTGCGCCGCGACATCATCGAGCAGCTGATGTGCCAGGGCCACGTGACCCTGACGCGCATCGCCGCGCGCCACGGCGCCGACCCGGACACGCTGCGCGCCGCCGCGCCGCGGCTGGCGGCGATGGCGGAAGACGGCATGGTGGATTGGGACGGCGACACGCTCGCCATCCGCCCCGAGGTACGGCCCTTCGTACGCACGGTGGCGGCGGTGTTCGACACCTATCTCAAGACGGATCAGGCGCGGCACGCGACCGTGGTGTAGGCGGGACCTATCCGGGGTGGCCGGCCTTGTGCTTGGGCGTGTCCTCGATGGGCTTCCACAGCGTCGCGCCCTCGGGGCGGTGGCCGGCGGCGTACAGCCCCGAAGCCGCCAGCGAGGCATGCCCCAGCACCATGGTGCGGACGGCCGAGCAGCCCAGCCGTTCCGCCAGTATCTCCAGCTCGCTGACCAGCGCGGACATGACGGATTGCGGGTCGAGCACGTCGATCGCAACCATATGCTCGGCGATCAGGATGGGCCCGTGCACCAGATCGTACTCGCGCCGGTACAGAAACAGGCCGCACGGCAACTGGCGCGGGCTGCGCAACACCACCCGGATGCCCGCCTGGTCCATCCGCTTCGGATTGGCGATACGCTTGGCGGCACGGGTCCAGGTTTTGAGGTCGAGTGTCGGAATCACCTCCCGCACCAACGGGTACACGGTGTGCACCTGGTCCGGAGACAGGTTCCTGGAAGTGAAGTCCGACATGCTCGCCATTGGTCCGCTCACAGGCGGAGTGTGCGGCGAGGGGGGTTGTTCCCGCCTTGATGCAGATCAACGTGGTCCGGACGCGCCCGCGGAAAAACGGTTCACGGTGTGGGATGGCTCGGCTAAGATCACGTAATTGCTACCGGCTGGTGGCAGAGCTATGTGGATCGCCGATGACGCATGTCCGTGCCCGTCCCGTGGTTGTCGAGGCCGTCCGGCCCGCGGAGCCCTGCGCCATCTGCGAGGCGCGGCCGTTCAGCGTCTGCAATGCGATCGATTTGCATGATCTCGAACGCCTCGCCGCTTTGGCCGTCAATCTGACCGTTGACGCCGGCCGGACCTTCATCGAGGAGGGCGATCCGGCCGAGAGTTTTTTCAACGTCACCGCCGGCACCGCCAAACTGTTCAAGTTGCTGCCGGATGGACGGCGGCAGATCACCGGCTTCGCCTCGATGGGAACGTTCCTCGGCCTTGCGGTGTCGTCCACCTATGCGTTCGGCGCCGAGGCGCTGGAGCCGATGCGCATCTGCCGCTTCTCGCGCCCCAAGCTGCGCGAACTGCTCGATGATTTCCCGGCGATGGAAAAGCGGTTGCTCGAAGTGGCGTCGAACGAGCTGGTCGCGGCGCAGGAGCAGATGCTGCTGCTCGGCCGCAAGACCGCGCGCGAGCGGCTGGCGTCGTTCCTGGTCGCCCGCGCCGGTTGTCTGTGCAACAACGTCCCAGCCTGCGGCCGCCCCGCCGAGAAGGTGATGCTGCCGATGACGCGCAGCGACATCGCCGACTATCTGGGGCTGACCATCGAGACGGTCAGCCGGACGCTGACCCGGTTCAAGAGCGAACGCCTGATCGACATCCCGAGCGCTTCGGAAATCCTCATCCGCGACCGCGGCGCGCTGGAAGGCCTGGCGACCGGCCTGCGCTGAGCCGGGGCGCTGGCCTGGGCGCGGCACCGGCTGCTAGCGTCTCCCCCATGCCGGATTATGTGCTCGAGTCGTCCGCCGGCGGTCGTGTCGCCGGCGTCGACGAGGTCGGACGCGGTCCGCTGGCCGGACCTGTGGTGGCGGCCGCCGTCGTGCTGGCGCGTCCTGTGCCGCGGGCGCTGGCCGCGCTGCTCGACGATTCCAAGAAGCTCAGCGTTGCCCAGCGGGAGGCCGCCTGCGCCGCCCTGCGTGCCGCCCACGCGGCCGGCCAGGTGGAAATCGGGCTCGGCGCGGCCTCGGTTGCCGAGATCGTCCGCATCAACATCCTGCAAGCCTCGCTGCTGGCCATGTGCCGGGCGGTGGCCCGGCTGCCGGCGCCGCCCGACCTCGCCCTGGTGGACGGCAACCAACCGCCCGCATTGTTCTGCCCGGTGCGCTGCGTGATCGGCGGCGACGGGCTGAGCCTGTCGATCGCCGCCGCCTCGATCGTCGCCAAGGTAATGCGCGATCGCATCATGGCCCGCCTGGCGTCGCGCTACCCAGGCTACGACTGGCACAGCAACGCCGGCTACGGCACGCCGGCCCACCGCCAGGCGCTGCTGACGCTCGGCCCAACCCGCCACCACCGCCCGACCTTCGGCCTCGTGCGCCAACTTATGCTAGGGTGACGCAAGGTCGCGGGGCAGGGGCTCCCCAGCCTTGCTTGACGCGGTCACGGCGGGCACGATCCAAGTTGCGCGGGGCTGTCGTTCCGCCGCCATTTCCCGCACCAGCACTGGAGACGACTCTGCCCTTGGAGATCGTTCGCGAACTGCCCCTGGACCAGGTCATTCTCGGCGACGCCGTGCGTATCATGCGCATGCTGCCGTCGGCCTCGGTTCATTGCATCTTTGCGGACCCGCCATACAACCTGCAGTTGCGGGGTGAATTGCGCCGGCCCGACGACAGTCTGGTCGACGGGGTGGACGATGACTGGGACCATTTTACCGATTTCGCCGCCTACGATGCCTTCACCCGCGACTGGCTCGGCGAGTGCCGCCGGTTGCTGCGCAAGGACGGCACGCTGTGGGTGATCGGCAGCTACCACAATATTTTCCGCATCGGCGCCATCCTCCAGGAGCTCGGATTCTGGATTCTGAACGACGTGGTCTGGCGCAAGGCCAACCCGATGCCGAACTTCCGCGGCCGGCGGTTCACCAACGCGCATGAGACGCTGATCTGGGCGGCACCGGGGCGGGATGCGCGGTATCGCTTCAACTACCAGGCCATGAAGGCGCTGAACGACGACGTGCAGATGCGCAGCGACTGGTATTTCCCGCTGTGCACGGGCGCCGAGCGGTTGCGCAACGAGCACGGGCTGAAGCTGCATCCGACGCAGAAGCCCGAGGCCCTGCTCCACCGCGTGTTGCTGTCCTGCACCGGACCCGGCGACATCGTGCTGGACCCGTTCCTCGGCACCGGCACCACCGCCGCGGTCGCCCGCCGGCTGTCGCGGCACTATATCGGCATCGAGCGCCACCCGGCCTATGTCGAGGCCGCCCTGGGCCGGGTGCGCCGGGTCCGCCCGGCGTCCAGCGAGGCCCTGGCAGCCACGCCGACGAAGCGCGAGGCCGTGCGGGTGCCGTTCGGTTCGCTGGTCGAGCGCGGGATGTTGCCGGCCGGGTCAGTGCTGACCGACCGCATGCGCCGGGTGCAGGCGACGGTGGTGGCCGACGGCACGCTGCGCTGCGGCGACCTCCAGGGCTCGATCCACCAGGTCGGCGCGGCGGTGCAGAACGCGCCATCGTGCAATGGCTGGACGTTCTGGCACATCGAGCAGGAGGGCGTGCTGGTGGCCATCGACCGCCTGCGGGCGGTACCGGTCTGAGGGGCAAGCGAACGGCCTGGCGGTTCGTTCCAGTTGGACTCTAATCGCTGACGGTGCCGAAATTTCCTGCTCTGGCCAGGTCGCTGCCGACGGCGGGGACGCCGTTCGGATAGAGCCGATAACCGCTGTCTTCGTTCAGCAGCATGCTCAGATGTGTTGGGTCGGATTCCAGTTTCTGGCGCAGCCGGTAGATATGCGTCTCAACCGTGTGGGTGGTGGCGCTCGCGTTGTAGCCCCAGACCTGCTGCAGCAACTCGGTGCGGGCCACCGCGGTGCCGGCACGGAAGAGATACTTCAGCACCGCCGCTTCCTTGCCGGTCAGCCGCACGCGGGTGCCGTCGAACTCGATCAGCAGCCGGTCGCTCGGGCGGAAGCGGAACCGGCCGATCGTCAGTTCGGCGTCTTCACTGATGTCGTGCACGCGCAACTGCGCGCGCACCCGTGCCAGCAACTCGGAAACGCGGAACGGCTTGATGACGTAGTCGTTGGCGCCGGAATCGAGGCCACGCACGACGTCGTTCTCCTCGGCCAGGCCGGTCAGCAGGATGATCGGCACGCTGATGCCCTGACCGCGTAGCGCGGCGCACAGGTCGCGGCCGTCGCCGTCGGGCAGGCCGAGGTCGAGGATGATCAGGTCGAAACGGCGGCCGGGGACGGTGGCCACCCGCGCCGCTTCCGCCGCGCTGCCGGACTCGGTGACCTTGTAGCCCTCGGCGATCAAGGGACGGCGCAGAGCCATGCGCAGATCCGAATCGTCATCGACCACCAGGATGTGCCGCTGCCCAGTCATCGGTCCCGTCTCTCCCTCGCCACCATCGTGGCGGCATCCGCCCCCAGGATGCGGGAGCGGCGGTTTCCAAACCGTAACCATCGTGCGGGCACGTGCTAGCATCAATCGTGCCGGCACGTTCTAGCATCAATGAAATGACGAAATGAAGGCGGAGATCATTTGCCGAGGGCCGCAAGCCGCGCCGGCACAGCGGCGATGGTCGGCAAATCGGCGTTGGCGAAAGCCACGCGCAGATAGCGGTCCTGTTCCGGCCCGAAGAATGGTCCAGGCAGCGTCATCAATCCGTGCCTGGCGGCAAGCTCGCCGGCCGCCTCCGCAGCCGGCGGCGCCCAGTCGGGCAGGCGGAGATAGGCGAAGTAACCGCCCAACGCGTCCAACCGCCAGTCCGCCAGCGGGCTCACCGCGCGCCGGAACGCCGCCGCCCGTCCGGCCATGATCTCCCGGTTGCGGTCGCGCCAGTCCCGCAGCCCCTCCACCGCCCAGGCCAGCGCCGCCTGCGGCGCGCGCGACGGGCATATCTGCAGGGTGTCCAACACTTTATCCAATTCGGCCCGGAACGCCGGCCCCGCCACCACCGCGCCCACCCGATGGCCGGGGACGCAGTAGGCCTTGGAGAACGAATAGAGATGCACGACGAAATCGCGCCAGGACGGGTCGGCGAACAGGCCGTGCGGCGGCGTCGCGTCGGGGCGGAAGTCGCGATAGGTCTCGTCCACCAGCAGCCATAGCCCGCGGTCGCGGCACAGCGCGGCGAAACCAGCGATCACCTCGGGCGGATAGATCGCCCCGGTCGGGTTGTTCGGCGTTATCAGCACGATGGCGCGCACCGTCGGGTCGATCAGCGCGGCGGCGCGGTCGGGGTCGGGCACGAAGCCGTCCTCCGCCCGGCAGGGCAGCGGGCGTGCCGCCACACCGCGCATATCGAGCGCCATGGCGTGGTTGAAATACCAGGGCGCCGGCAGCAGCACCGTCTCGCCAGGCGCGGCCAACACCGTCGTCGCCATGGCGAAGGCCAGGTTGCAGCCGGCGGTGATGGCCACGTCCGCCACGCCGACCGGGGCGGCGTAGCAGCGGGCGATGTCGGCGGCCAATGCCTCGCGCAGCCCGGCATCGCCCTCGATGGCACCGTAGCCAGCGGCCCACGCCTGACCCGCCGCCTCCGCCAGGCGAGCGAGCAGGTCGGGATGGGGCGGATAGCCCGGCACGGCCTGGGTCAGGTCGATCGGCGGACCCGCCTCACCGGTGTAAGCGGCGGCCCAGGCCCGGGCGAGCGGGATCGGCGGTTCGGCGGTCCGCTGCACACAGGCGGACAAGGAAGGTACTGTCATGTCGCAACCATGTCATTCACCGGCCCGCCAGTCCACGGCTTGCGCGAACCCCGCCGGTCGAGCACATCCGGCGGCCGGTCGGAGCTTCGACCACGGCTTGGTCTGTCCTGATTCTGCACGAAACGGCCATTTCCACGGAATTGCGGTTGATTCGCACTCTCTTGGGCCGATATGTAACAGCAAATGCTTCGAGAGAGGGGACCCCGATCGTGCCGGTGCAAGTTGACAAACAGATGACAGGGCCGCGCACCGATCCTGAGCCTGTTCAACCGACGATCACGTCCGTGCAGCGGACATTTACCGAGTTTACTTTCGATGCGGCACATGATTCGGCGCCGTTCGGAGGTATGCATGGGCACACCTTCCGGGTCGAGGTTGCCATGACGGGCAGCCGGCACCCGAAGTTTGGCTGGTCACACAACCTGCTGGAAGTGCACAAGATCACCGACGAAGTTCGCGGCAAGCTCGACCACAGGCTGCTGAACGACATCGAGGGCCTGCCGTACGCCAGTCTCGAGAATGTGGCGAAGTGGATCTGGGATTATCTCAAGCCCCGTCTGGACGGACTGACCGAAGTGACCGTCCGGCGCGGCTTTACCGGCCAGATCGAAGGCTGCAGCTACAGCGAGCGGGTCTGACCATGTCGCGCCATGCCGGGCCCGTCCGGGCAGGTGCGGCATGACACTGACGGGCACGCCCGTGCGGGCATCGGCGCCGGAGGCGGTGTGCGAGGCCGTTGACTGGTCCGCGGCGATGGGCCGTCTGCGTCCGCTGCGCGGCAACGAGGCGCTCGATCGCGCGCTGACCGCAGCCGAGCGGGACGCCATGCTGCAAGCCGCCGCCGGCAAGCTCGCCGAGCTGTTCGACGTGCTGCAGATCGACCACCGGCACGATCACAACACCGCGGATACCCCGGTTCGGGTCGCTCGCATGCTGATCGACGAACTGATGCAAGGCCGCTTCGCCGCGCCGCCGGCCATCACCGAATTCGACAACGTCGCCAGCCTCGACCAGCTCATCGTGGTCGGCCCGATTGCCGTGCGCTCAACCTGCGCCCACCACCTGATGCCGATCTACGGCGAGGCCTTCATCGGTATTCTGCCCTCGGCCGATGGCAAGGTGCTCGGGCTGTCGAAGTTCGACCGCATCGTCGATTATTTCGCTGCCCGGCTGCAGATCCAGGAGGAGCTGGTTGCCCAGATCGGCCAGTTCATCATGGAAAAGACCAACCCGCGGGGTGTCGCGGTGCGGATCTCGGCCGTGCACATGTGCAAGACCCATCGCGGCGTGCGCGCCAGTCATCGCAGCCGCATGGTGACCTCGTCCTATTTCGGCGCGCTCGCCACCGACCGGACGCTGAAGGAGGAGTTTCGTCAGGAGTGCACCACGCTTACCGGCGCGCCGGTACTGGTGGGCGAGTGAGTCCATGGGAAAGAATGTCCCCGCATGGTCCCTCGCCGCTCAGCCGCGCCGCCATGATCGCCGCCTCTCGCCCGACCGATTGTCCCACGAGCGTCACCCGATGACGTCAAGCCGAACGAGGACCGCATGATCCAGACGCTGACGCGCCGCAATGTTGGCATGCTGTTGGCGGGGCTCGCCCTGCCCTTCGCCGCCAGGCCGGCGGCGGCCGAGGGGCTGGAAGCCCCGAAAGAAGCGGTCATCCTGACCGTGTCCGGGAAAATAGGCGTCTTCAATGTTGGCCAAACCGCGCAATTCGACCGTCCGATGATCGAGGCGCTCGGCATGACGTCGTTCAAGACGAAAACGCCCTGGTACGACAACCCGGTCGTGTTCGAAGGCGTCCGAATGGACAAGTTGATGACGACGGTCGGGGCGATGGGCAGCACGGTGACCGCGACCGCGCTGAATGACTATACCACCGAGCTGCCAGTGTCGGATTTCGCCCGCTACGGCACCCTGCTGGCGCTGAAGCGCGACGGCGACTACATGCCGGTGCGCGACAAGGGGCCGCTGTGGATCGTCTATCCCTATGACAGCGACCCCACGCTGGGCCGGCCACCGTTCACGAGCCGGTCCGCCTGGCAGGTCAGGCAGCTCGTGATCAAATGACCTGGAGCCCGATGGGCTGGCTGCGGCCTGGCCAACGCGAGCGCGGCATGGGCCTGGACGGACCAGGACGCCTCAAGCGCGTGTTCGTGGCCGTCACCCTGCTGCTGGTCGCCATCGCGGCCTACGCATCCGTGCTGATCGTGCAGCAGCAGAACGCGCTGCGCGATGCCACCCGCTACAATGTCACCTGGATGGTGAGCCAGGCGGCGCTCGAAGTCGCCCGGCTGACCGCCGTTGTCGGCGCCTACGCAGCGGGCAGCGCCGACGTCAACCGCGACGAGGTGCGCCTGCGGCTGGACATCGTGTTCAACCAGGTCGGGCTGCTCGGCACCGGCGAGGTCGGGCGGTTCGTGCACAGCGACCCTGAACTGGCGAAGCTTGCCGCCGAGCTCCAACAGCGCATCACCGAGGCCGAGCCGCTGGTGGACGGGATCGATCAGCCCGGCGCGGTGGCGCGCCTGGTCACGCTGCTGCTGCCGTTGAACGTCAAGCTGCCCACGCTCGCCGCCCAGGCCTATGTGCGCAATAGCGGCCTGGTCGGCGAGGACATGAACCGGCTGAACAATGTGCACTGGGTGCTCTCCAGCGTACTGGTTGGGCTGATCGTCTGCAGTTTCGGCCTGATCGCCGTGCTGGCCTGGAACAACAAGCTGCTGCAACGCGCCCATGCCGAGGTGCAGGACCTGGTGGTCGACCTGCGCCGCACCGGCGAGGAACTGGTCGCCGCCAAGGCGCGCGTGCAACGCGGCCTGGAAGAGTTGCAGGCGCGTACCGGCGAGTTGGTGCGCGCCCACCAGATCGCCCGCCTCGGCGCCTGGCGATGGGTGCCGGGCGATGCCGCCATCACCTGGTCCGAGGAACTCGTCCCGGTGTTCGGCGTTGGCGCCGCCGCGTTCGGCCGCGCTGCCGGCGAGGGCGCCGGCAGCGTGCACCCGGACGACCGGGCGCGCCTGGCGGCCGACCTGGAGCGCGCCCTGGCCAGGCGCGAGCCGCTGGAACTGGAGTTCCGCATCGCCGCGGCCGGCGCCCGCTGGCGGCATTGCTGGGCCGAGGGGCAGTGCGAAGTCGACGCGCACGGCCAGCCGGTGGCGCTGGCCGGCATCTGCCAGGACATCACCGAGCGCAAGGAGGCGGAAGCCACGCTGGTGCGCAACGAGAAGCTCAACTCGATCGGCCAGCTGACCGGCGGCATCGCGCATGACTTCAACAACCTGCTGACCGTCATCGCCATCAACCTGGAGATGGTCGAGGACGCGCTGCCGAAAGATCACCCGGTGAAGGAGTTCGTGGCGCCGGCATTGCAGGCGGTGGCCAGCGGCGCCGACCTGACGGGCCGGTTGCTGTCGTTTGCGCGGCGGGTGCCGCTGCGTCCCGAGATTACCGACCTCAACGCCTTCCTGCTGCCGATGCGCGACCTCGCCCGGCGCACGCTCGGCGAGCGCTACCCGATCGAGATGGATCTCGCCGCCGATCTCGGCCACGCCTCGGTGGATCAGGCGCAACTGGAGGCGGCGCTGCTGAACCTCATCATCAATGCCCGCGATGCCATGCCGGGCGGCGGACGGCTGACCCTGCAGACCGCCAACGTGCGCATCGACAGCCCCACCCCGGGCGACGATGCCGCCCCGGGCGACTACGTCATGGTCGCGGTCAATGACATCGGGATGGGCGTGCCGCCGGAGATCCGCGACCGCGTGTTCGAGCCATTCTTCACCACCAAGGCGGTCGGCAAGGGCACCGGCCTCGGGCTGTCCATGGTGATCGGATTCACCAAGCAGTCCGGCGGTTTCGTTCGCCTGGAGAGCGAGCCGGGCGAGGGCACGTCGGTGCAGATATACCTTCCGCGCGCGGGCGCCGA
>Ga0181529_10004646_pt1 | contig 14763 bp, 11 predicted proteins | sample PEATcosm2014_Bin_36_FD_119763 | JGI IMG/M metagenome (GOLD analysis project Ga0181529, IMG submission 119763) | Peatland microbial communities from MTU Mesocosm Facility, Houghton, MI, USA - PEATcosm2014_Bin10_30_metaG | ecosystem: Environmental > Terrestrial > Soil > Wetlands > Peat | place...
GAGGCCTACGATCTCCTCATGGCTGCCGCGCTTGACCCTGGGCCCATCGGCGCGGTCGGCCCCCGCGCGCGCGAGCTGCGCAGGTCCCTCTCGGCCTCGCTCGCGGGCCTGGCGGTCGCGGAGGACGCCGTCGAGGACCTCGTGGAGATGGGATTCGAGGAGCTCCCGCCGGCTTTGCTCTCGGCTCTCGCGAAGCCCTCCGGCTCGCGCGCGCTCGATCTGTCGCGCAAGGCCTTCTGGCTCCTCCGCTCCCGGCAGATCACCGCCATCGCCTCGCAGAAGGCAGCGATCGTGATCAAAGCCCTCAAGAGCTACTCGCGCGTGGACGAGGGCGCAGAGATGGTAGAGATCGACCTTCGGGAGGATATCGAGGGCCTGCTCACGCTTTTCTTCGGGAAGACTTTCCGCGAGGTTGAGCTGCGCCGGGACTATGGTGGAAAAGGACTCGTCAGGGGCAGGCGCGAGCACCTCGACCAGGTCTGGATCAACCTGATCAACAACGCGCTGCAAGCCATGGAATACAGCGGCGTGCTCGGGATATCGATCTTCGACGCCCCCGGAGACCTCGTCGGAGCCGCCTTCTCGGACAACGGGGTCGGCATTCCGCTCGCGCATCGGGACAGGATTTTTCAGCCCTTCTTCTCGACGAAGCGAAAGGGCGAAGGCTCAGGCCTGGGCCTATCCATCTGCAAGACTATCGTCGAGGAGCACCTCGGGAGCATTGGCTTCGAGAGCGAGCCTGGCAAGACCGTCTTCACGGTCCTCCTGCCAGCGATCGGGAGCCGCCTTTAGTGTCCTGAAGATTTGATGTCCTTGGCCGGCTGCTGAACTGCTTCGAGCATTTCAGCAGCCTGCTAGACGTCCTTCGATGGAATTGCGAGAAACCCAGAGAAAGGATCGTCGAACGTATTCCAGCTGTGCCAGGTTTCTTCTAAATCCTTTAACCATAAAGCCGAAGGAGTCACTAGACACAAGCTTCGTAACACGAGCCCAGGCTCGAGAGGCCCGGGCCTCCTACTGGAGGTCCGGTTTCATCGTGGGGAAGAGAATGACGTCCCTGATCGAGTAAGAGTCGGTGAGGAACATCACGATGCGGTCGATGCCGATGCCCATGCCCCCGGTCGGAGGCATGCCGACCTCGAGGCTCGACACGAAGTCCTCGTCGAAGGCGTAGGCCTCGTCGTCGCCGAGCTCGCGCTCCTTCGCCTGTTGAGTGAAGCGGTCGAGCTGGACGATGGGGTCGTTGAGCTCGGAGTAGGCGTTCGCGATCTCGCGCCCATAGACGAAGGCCTCGAAGCGCTCGGTCATCGTCGGGTCTCCCGGCTTCTGCTTCGTGAGCGGCGAGATGTCCGTCGGGTAGTCGAGGATGAAGGTCGGCTGGATGAGGTTCCGCTCGGCGAACTTCTCGAAGGCCGAGTTGAGGATGTCGCCCCTCGTGCAGTCCTTGAGCTTCTTCTTGAGCTCTTCCTCGAGGCCGAGCTCGACCGCGAGCTTCCGCGCTTCCTCGTCGGACTTCACAAGCGCGAAGTCCGGGCCTCCGTAGGTCTTCACCGCGTCGATCATCGTGAGGCGCCGCCATGGCGCCGCGAATTCGAGCTCGGTGCCTTGGTAGCTCACCTTGGTCGCGCCGCACGACATCATCGCGGCATGGGATAGCAGTCCTTCGCAGAGCTCCATCATTCCGTTGTAGTCGGTGTAGGCTTGATAGAGCTCGATCATCGTGAACTCCGGGTTGTGCCGGATGTCTATGCCCTCGTTGCGGAAGTTTTTGCCCATGTCGTAGACGCGCTCCATCCCGCCCACGATGCAGCGCTTCAGGTAGAGCTCGGTCGCTATGCGCAAGTAAAGCTGAAGGTTGAGCGCGTTGGACTTGGTTACGAAGGGCCGCGCTGCCGCGCCCGAGGCGATGGTCGCGAGGATGGGCGTCTCAACCTCGATGAATTCCCGCTTGTCGAGGTACTCGCGGATCGCCGAGACGATCCGCGTGCGCTTCTTGAATGTCTCCATGACCTCGGGATTCATCACCAGGTCGAGGTAGCGGCGGCGGTAGCGGACTTCGGTGTCCTGGAGGCCGTGGTACTTCTCGGGCAGCGGCTCGAGGGCCTTGGTGAGGAGGGTCGCCTTCTTCGCGTGCACGGAGATCTCGCCGCGTCGAGTCTTGAAGACCGTGCCCTCGACGCCGAGAATATCGCCGATGTCGAACTCCTTGGCGCGGGCGTAGGCCTCGTCGCCCAGGTCGTCGGAGCGCAAGTAGACCTGGATGCGGCCGTCGCGGTCCTGGAGATCGACGAAGGAGGCCTTGCCCATGTCGCGGAAGGAGCGCAGACGGCCTGCTATCGAGACCTCTTTGCCTTCCCAGTCGGCCGCCGAGGACTCGTAGCCCGACTTGATCTCGGCCGAATGGCTGCCCTGGTCGAACTTGACGATCGCGAAGGGGTCCCGTCCCTCGGCCTGAAGCCTGGCGAGCTTCTCGCGCCTGACTCGCTGCTGCTCCGAGAGCGCGGCGGCGGCCTCTTCGGCCGAAAGCTCGATGCTCCCCTCGTTCGTCTGGCCCTCGGCCTTTTGGTCCTTCGCCATGCTCCGCTCCGTGTCGTGAATTGTGTATCGGCATTGTAGAGGAAAAACGGCCGGAGCATCAATGACGCGGCGCGGGGCCGCTCGCCGGCCTTGAACTCCTCGAGCACGCGCTTCGTCGCGGATCGAGCGCTATCGATCCCGATCATGCTGCCGACGCCTTCAGCATGGGTCGGCCGTCGACGGAATCCAGCTAGAGAAATCGATCACTACGGGTCATCCACGACGACGGCTAGAGGACGAGTTCGCCCTCGCGCTCGACAGCGAGTTCGCTCCCGTCCGCCTTGGTCACGATTATGGTAGGCCTCGACACGAGGCCGTCGAGGTGGATGAGGGCTGGCGCGTCCTCGTCGTAGTTGGCTCCGATGGCGAAGTGGCAGGTATGGAAGGCCTTCTCGTCCTCGAGCATATTGCCGACGATCTCGGACGAGGGGTTGAGCCCGATGCCGAGCTCGCCCAGGTTCCGAGCGTTGCGGAAATAGGCCTCGGCCTTCGCCGAGGACAGCGAGCCTGCCTTGCCCAAGGCTCGCGCCGCCTCCTCACCCGACTCAAGAGCGGCGCGGAGGGCGGCCGCCTCGGAGCCGCCCGAAAGCTCGACGACGAAGCCAGCCTCGATCCTGGCGACGATGGGCTCGCGTATGACGATGTCGCCTTCGACCGCGGCGATCGAGAGATCGAAGACGATCGTGCCGGCTGAGGCGCCGAGCTCCGGCGAGATGAAAACTTCACCCGCGGGGAGGTTCCCGCCCGAGCCCGGCCTCGAGAAGTCCCCGTCGTCTCGCTTAGGTCTGCGGCCGGAGAGGCCGACCACGAGGTCTGTGCCGAGGGGGCTCGTGACGCGGGCGCGGGAGGCTCCGCTCAACGCCGCCTCCACGGCGTCGCAGCGCCTCTTGAGGGCCTCGTAGTCGATCGGCACTGCCTTGGCGAACATCGCCCGCGTCGCTCCCGGCGACCAGAAGGCCCGCAGGGTCTTGGCCCCGTGGAGCTGGTAGTGGAAAATATGATCGTAGCTCGTGCCGTTATGCTCGTAGGGAGTCCGCAGGGCGCCTCGGTCCTTGCCTAGCTTCCCGGCGGAGATCGAGATGAAGACGTCCGGCTGGGACTCGAAGGCGGCGATCACCGCCTCTTCTGCGTAGTCTGTCTGGACCTTGACCGGCTGGATGACGAGGCTTGGCCTGCCGCCCGCGGAAACAGCGGCGTCGTAGAGGGCGGCCGCGATCTCGAGGCACTCGCGCTCGGGATTGGCCACGATGAGTGCGGTCTCGCCCTCCTGGAGCTTGAGCGAGGACGAGATGGCTATGCGGGCGGCCTCGGCGAGCCTCGCGTCGGCCCCGAAAGCGGAGGCTTCGGTCAGGGTTGTCATGCGCTCCATCAAAAGGCCGCTCGCCTCCCCTGTCAAGGACGTCGCCATGCCGCGCGAAGGACGAGCTCAGCCTCCACGCAGGCCGCGAAGGCCTGAGCCCCCGAAAGCCTCGACGCGGCCGACGAGGCCAGGTCAGAGACGTGAAGATCCTCGTAGACGAAGTCTGCCGCGAGCTCAGCTTTCAGCTCGGCATTTGGCCCGGCCTTCGGCCCGGCCTTGAGCCCGGCGCGGCCGAGGGGAATCTCAGCCAGCGTCGCCTCGAGGCCGAAGCGATTGGGCCAGGTGCCGGTCTTGAGCAGGACAGCGCCCGAGTCGGTCTCGAGCGCGAGGGGCCCGAGGGGAAACAGGCCTCCGATGATCGCGCGCAGGTTCTTGCCCAAGGATAGAGCGATATCGAGGTCGATCGCCCCCTGGCCGAAAGCGGCGTCGTATGACGCGCCGGCCCTCAAATCGGCCTCGAAAGGGGCCCAGGAGAAGCCGAGTCCGGCGTCGAACGAGCAGCCTCTCAAGAATCGATCCAGGCCGAGCGCGGGACCGGCCGAGACCTCGGCTACGAGACTCGGGCTCCCCGCATCGAGGGCCTCCAGCGAGGCAGGGGCCAATAGACAGAGGGAGACGAGGGCGGGGAATGCCAGGGTGGCGCGCATGCAGACTCCTCATAGCGATACGCCCGAGAGCCGGCCTCGCGATTGAGAGGAGGGACCGATAAGGTTTCAGGAACGGTCGAGGCGCCTGAATAGCGGCACGCGGGCCGACACGCCAAGATCGAGGCTCGACGCCTCCCCGCGTTCGAGGTACCTGCAGCCGAGACCTGCGACCATGGCTCCGTTGTCGCCGCAAAGCCTCAGGGGCGGGAATACGGCCTCGATATCGCCGCGCGCGGCGAGGGCCTTCCGTAGGTAGGAGTTGGCGGCCACGCCTCCGCCCGCCGCGACGCGCGCGATGCCGGTGTCCTCGACGGCGCGGAAGAGCCTCGTGAGCAGGAGGTCGATCGCCGCCTTCTGAAACGAGGCCGCGATGTTGGCCGGACTCGCCTCGGCGCCGGGCCGCCTGAACAGCTCGAGCTGCCTCGCGCAGGCCGTTTTCAGCCCTGAATACGAGAGGTCGTAGCGGTGCTCGCCCTTGTGGAGGGAGGGCATGGGGAAGGAGAAGGCGCTCTCGTCTCCGCCCTGGGCGAGAGCGTCGATCGCCGCGCCGCCGGGATACCCGAAGCCGTAATGCTTGGAGACCTTGTCGAAGGCCTCGCCGACCGCGTCGTCGATGGTCGTGCCGAGGACCTCGATGCGGTCGAAGTCCTCCACCCTGCAGATGATGGAGTGGCCGCCCGAGACGAGGAGGCCGATGAAAGGGTAATCCACTGCGCCGGCCTGCCCTCCTGGCGGCCTGAGCCTGAATGCGTAGAGATGGGCGAGAATGTGGTTGACGCCGACGAAAGGCTTGTCGATGGCCCAGGCCAGGCCCTTGGCGAAGCAGAGCCCGACGAGGAGGGAGCCGACGAGGCCGGGCCTGGCGGTAGCCGCCACGCCGTCGAGCTCCCCAGGCCCGATGCCGGCCTCCTGGAGGGCGCGATCGACGACGCCTCGGATCCACTCGGTATGCTTGCGGCTGGCAATCTCGGGGACGACGCCCTGGTACTTCTCGTGGAAGGGGATTTGCGTGGCGACGATGTCGGAGAGGATGCGCTCCCCGTCCTCCACGACCGAGGCGGCGCACTCGTCGCAGGAGGACTCAATTCCAAGGACCAGCATGGCGTTTGCCTGACCTCATTCCTCGTCTTCGGCGGCTTCCTGGACCATGAATCGCGAGATCGTGGACAGCGAGTAGCCCTCCGCCACGAGCTGGGGATAGAGATCGGTAAGGGCTTGCGCGAGCTCCGCAGACCAGACATGGCCGATCATGATGGCCGGCCTGTCCTTGGTCGCGCGCTTCTTGCCGTCCTCGACGGCCCGGACAATCGAGGCCCGATCGGGCGAGTTATCGAGGAACACATCGCGCTCCCAATATCGAATTCCCGCTTCGGAAGCGGCCCGAGCTACCGCCGTCCCGGAGATGGTGAGAGAGTCAAGGTAGTAAATTCCCCGGCTTTTGGCAACCTCCTCGACGGATTCCATGATGCCGAGGTCCGCGGTCACCGCCGAGCCCATGTGATTGTTCATGCCCACAGCGCCTGGCACCGTGAGGAGGTTGGCTTCGATTGTACGCTCGACCTCTTGGGCGCCCATACCCAGGCGCAGGGCTCCAGGACCGGGATTCTGGCCGCCGATAGCCTCCATGGGCTGATGGAGGATGAGCTCCTTGCCCGAGGCCCGCACGGCGCGGGCGGCCTTCTCGCTGTTCGGCAACCCTGGGAGCACTGCCACGGTGACGGGAAAGGACAGGGCGAGGAAGGGCTCGAGCTGCTTCATGCTGTAGCCAGCGTCGTCGATGACGAAGACGAGGCTCTTGGGCTTGGGAGGAGCTAGGGGTTTGGGCGCGCCTTGGTAGGACGCGCCTTGGTAGGACGCGCCTTGGTAGGAGGCGCTCTGAGAAGAGCGAGCGGAGGGTCGCCCGGCTGCTTTGGCGAGGGGAGGGGCGGCGCCGGGCAGTGGCCTGCTCGCCTCAGACGGCGCAGGAGACGGCGCTGGAGATTGCGCTGGAGATGGCGCTGGAGAAGGCGCCGCTTCGGCCGGGGATGAGCCGGTTTCCGGGGCGGGAGAGCTCTGGACTTGAGTTCCCGGCGCTTCGATCGGCTCTACGGATGGCTGGCTCGGGATGTCCTGGGCGCCGCTGACCTGGTCCTTGCGCGTCGCCGTGGAAGTGCTTGTCGCCAGGAGGCCGCCCAGGAGGGCCGCGAGGGCTAGGGCGACGACGGCCAGACTGATTACCGCCGCGTGCGGAGCTTTTGTCGCCTTACGCGCGCCTCGCCTGGGACGAGAGCTGGCTTTTTTCGAACCGGCTACGCTACGGGCGCCGCCGGATTTTTTCGGACTGGCTGCGCTGCGGGCGCCGCCGGCGGTTTTCTGCCCGGCCTTCGCCCCCTTTTTGGGAGTCGAACTCACTGGCTGCCATGGTAGCCCCTTTCCGGGGAGAAATACAATCGGAAATACGCTTACGAGACGCAGGAGAGGTCGACGACAGGGGCGTTCTCCTTAAGTTTGCGCAGGGCGCGCTTCTCGATCTGTCGTACTGTCTCGGGGGAGATGCCAAGCTCGGCGCCGATGCTCTTGAGCGTGTGGCGCTCGCCGCCTAGGAACTCGAAGCGGTACATGAGAATCCGACGCTCCTTCTCCAGGAGGTGCTCGAGCAGCTCGAGAGTCTCCTGGCGCGAGCAGGATCGAAGAAGGTCGCCATCGGGGCTGTAGCTGTTGTCCTCGTAGATGTCGATGATGGAGCCCGAGTCCTCCCCGCCGTCGTTTTCAAGGGAGACGAGCGTGGATGCCATGCCGAGGACATCTGCCACCGACCCCTCGGAGACGCGGAGCTCCTTGGCGATCTCCCCGATCGTAGGTTCCCTTTGCAGGATCTGGGTGAGGATGCTGTACGTCCTCTGGATCCGCTTGAGCAGCTCTTCCTTTCTGTGGGGGAGGCGGATGGCTCGTCGGCTGTTGACCAAGGCCCTCGTTATCGCCTGCCTGATCCACCAGGAGGCGTAGGTGGAGAATCGCACGTTTCGAGTGCCGTCGAACTTCTCCGCGGCCTTGATGAGGCCGACATTGCCTTCCTGGATTAAATCGAGGAGGGGCATATCGGGCGTAACGAATCCGCGGGCGATCTTGACCACGAGGCGCAAGTTGGCCTCGATGAGGCGGCGCCTGGCTCCCTCATCGCCTTGGAGCACCAGACTGGAGAGCTCGCGCTCTTCCTCGGCGCTCAGAAGGGCCACACGCTTTATCGCAGCGTAGTAGCTGCGAAGTCCATCGTCGTAGCTGTTGGAATCGGTTGTCGCTTTCATTCTGTCTCTCCACATTATTTAATGCATTTACCGTGCCATTCTGGACAGACCTGGCGACAATATTCTAATTCCTTGTTCTGCTGATAAATAATTTGTACGTAATAGCGACGGTTCGCTCATGCATGGGAAAAGAGTATGAATAATTACACTAATAGGCCCTTAGACCGTATCCTAAATATGACGAAAACCTCTTGCAACGAGAAAAAACATAAAAGATAGGCTATTGAACGAGGGCTGAGGGAACTTCGGCGTGGGCGGTGGAGGAGGATTGGGTCGTAGCAGATGGAAAATCTCGAATAAAAGTGAACAAGGCCAAAAGGACGACAAGGATAACCACGATCTTACGCATATCTATCTCCGAAGTAGAGGTACAGTATTCTCAATCCAGGCTGGCGTTCAAGTGGAAATCGGGGGAAACCCTAGGGGCCTTTAAAAGCTGGTTCAAATTGAAAGCCCTCCCGTTCATTTTAGGTACTTAAGGGGATTCAGGGGCATGCCCCTTCTGAAGAGGCCGAAGTGCACGTGAGGGCCCGTGCTATATCCCGTATTCCCTGACCTGCCAAGGACCTCGCCCTTGTCGATCTTCTGTCCATCCGTCACCGAGGACGAGGTTAGGTGGCCATAGAGAGTCTGGAAACCGTCCGGGTGGCTGAGAATGACATAGTTCCCGAAATCGCCATTATATCCGGTATCCGCGACGGTTCCCGCCAAGGCGGCGTGGACGGGCGTTCCCATGTCGACAGCGATATCGATGCCCGCGTGGAAGCGGCGGACGCCGGTGAAGGGATCGGGCCTGTAGCCGAAGAAGGAGGTTAGGGGTCCGCGGACAGGCCAAGACACAGAGGGTCCGAGGGCCTGCCTAAGGTCGGAATCGGGAAGTCTGGCGCCGGGGATGAAGAGATTCATGCCCTTGGTCAGCTGAGCGCTTCCGAGATCGTTGGCGTCGACGATGCGCGTAGTGTCCGCCTTGAAGCGTCGCGCGATCGAGCTCAAGGAGTCCCCGCCCCTGACCTTGTAGGCGAGGCCGTCTATGTTGGGGATCTTCAGCTGGCTTCCGCTTCTCATCGGGGAGGAGCTTGTGATGGAGTTGACGGAGACGAGGGTATCGATATTGAGGCCGAATCGCTTGGCTATGGATTGGAGCGAGTCGGAGCCCCTGGCCGTGTAGGTCGAGAGCTGGAGGATGAGAGGCGCGGCTGGGGCCTTGGCCTGGCCTCCGTCGCTCGACGGGCCGTCGAGCTCGGGGGAGACGTAATTGAGGAGAATCTCCTGAAGCGAGTCCTCGGCAGGGAGGAGACCCGATTGAGGGATTGGGAAAAAGGGGCCCTGGGCGAGAATGAGGACGAAGGCGAGGGCGACTATCGTGACCAGGGCCGCGGCGAGGCCGGCTAGGACCCGTCCTCGTGCCGAGAGGGCGCGGCCCCTGGGCTCGGTCGCTCTCGCTTTCCGCTTCGGCTCCAGCCGCTGGACGAGTCGGGCCCTCTCGATCCGGTCCGGCGGGCCGTGTGGCTCGAGCCTCGATTTTAGGCCTAGGAAGAGCAGGGCCGCCTGGGCCCCGAGTCTCTCCATTGGAGAGCTTCGCGTGGCGGATCTGCGTGCGGGAACCTGGCCCGGGATGGAACTCGCGGGAAGGGGCAGCCTGGAGAGGCGGCCGGATGCCGTCCTCCAAGAAGCGGTTGAGCTCCGACGCTTACCTACTTTTTGCCGGGCAATGGTGCTTTCCATGACTTCGTACTGTCTTATCGACAATTAGGGCGATCGACATTATAGTCTGAGACCAATCGATGCGACCCAGGAAGTTAAGGCCGGGTTGGGCGATACTCCTTGCCGCCCTCGTCGTCCTCGCGGTAAAAGTATTCGTCCTCGATGCGGCGGTGGTCGACGGGCCCTCGATGCTTCCTTCGCTCCGCCCGGGCAGCCTAGTCCTCGTGCTTCGCTGCGCCTACGGGCTGCGCTCGCCCTCGGGCACGGGCTATATCCTCGCTTGGGCCTCGCCTAGGCGGGGCGATATCGTCGCGGCCCGCAACCCGGAAGATGGGCTCGCGATCGTCAAGCGCGTCGCGGCCGTAGGCCCGGTCTGGCTCAGCGTCGCAGCGGGGCATCTACTCGGACCCGGGCTCGACGCGGCGCTGTCCATGGAGCAGGCGGTTCGGGCAGAGGCCGGCCTCGAGCTGCCGCCGCGCGCCTGCTTCCTCCTCGGGGACAATCCGCCCGAATCCCTCGACTCGCGCGACTACGGTCCCGTCTCTCTCGACCTCGTCGCGGGGAAGGTCATCCTTCCCCCTGGAGGCCCGAGATGAGAGGAGAGCGGAAATACAGGTACTGGGCGGTCATCGGTGTCCTTGGCCTCTTCGCGGCCTTCGTCCTGGTCCGCTACGCCTACCTCGCGCTCACGCCTACCAAGGACTCGGCCCCGGCATCGGCCGAGTCCGAGCGGGGCCGGATCTCCGATCGCGAGGGCAGGGTTCTCGCGATGGACTCGCCCCTCTACGACATTGCCGTCTGGAGGCCCGAGACCGACCGGCAGGCCTTCCCCCGAGACGCCGCCAAGCTCGCAGCGATCACGGGCATGAGCGAGACCGAGATCATGGACCGCTGGTCCAAGGGAAGCTCCGATTTCTTCTACCTGGCCAAGCGCGCCCAGCCCCAGGCGGCCAAGGCCATACAGGACGCCAGGGACGCCGGGGACTTCGCGGGCGTGATAGCCGACAAGGTCGAGGGCAGGCTCTATCCCGAGAAGCGTCTCGCCTCCCACCTGGTCGGATTTGTCGGCGACGGAAACTCAGGGCTCGCCGGCATCGAAATGCGCTGCGACGACGAACTCCTCGGCTCCGGGCGGAGCCTGACGCTCACAATTGACGCGGATATCCAGTTCTCCCTCGAGAGAATCGCCCGCGAAGCCATGACGAGCACGGGGGCCCAGGCCGTCATGCTGCTCGCGGCCGAGGCCAAGACCGGAGAGATCCTCGCCTATGTCGCGATGCCCGACTTCGACCCCAACGACTACTCCTCATCGCCGCCTGAATCCTGGTACGACTGGCCGAGCGTCTTCCATTACGAGCCCGGCTCGGTATTCAAGGTATTCTCGATGGCCTCGGTGCTCGATCTGGGCGGCGCGACCCTCGACACCACCTTCACCTGCGATGGGGCCTATCATAAGACCGCCCCCTCCGGCGAGAAGATCACGATCAAATGTCTCGGGGCCCACGGCGTCGTAGACATCCAGAAAATCCTCGAATTCTCCTGCAACGCCGGTGCCGCCTACGCCTCCGACACGGTCGGCGCCCTCGATTTCTACGACAAGCTCCGAGGCTTCGGCTTCGGATCGCGCACGGGACTCGTAGTGCCCAGCGAGACGCCGGGCCTCCTGCGGTCGCCCGAGAGCTGGTCCCTGCGCTCCAAGCCGACGATCGCGATTGGCCAGGAAGTCTTCGTGTCGGCGGTGCAGATGATGGCCGCGGCGACGGCGATCTCGAACGGCGGTGTCCTGCTCAAGCCCAGCATCGTGAAGCGGGCCCTCGAGCGCGACGGTAGCGTCGCCTACGCCAACGACGCCCAGCCCGTGCGCCGCGTGGTCTCGGAGGCGACAGCCGCGGCCATCCTGTCGGCCATGGAGACTGTCTCGAGCGCGGGCGGCACCGGCGCGCGCGCCAAGGTCCCCGATATCCGCATGGCGGTCAAGACCGGGACTGCCCAGATGATCGATCCGGCGACTCAGCGCTATTCCGAGAAGGACTACGTCGCCTCGACACTCGCCATCTTCCCGGCGGACGACCCCAAGGCCATCGTCTACCTCGCGATCGTGAAGCCCTCGCTCGGCCCCTCGTACTTCGGCGGACGTATTGCCGCCCCCCTGGTCCGCGAGGCGGCCGACGCCATCCTCAACCTGTCGGGCATGCCTCGTGGGGCCATGCCTACGGTCGCCCATCCGGGCACCGTCGTGCTGCCGCCGGTCGAGCCCATCTCGCTTGGGGACACGATGCCCGATCTCACCGGCGTGCCCAAGCGCCTCCTTATGCCCCTCCTGGCCCGCAAGGATATCAAGGTGAGGATGGCGGGCGAGGGATACGTCGTCAGCCAGAGTCCCGCGCCAGGCGCGACCCTGGGCCAAGACGCCGAGATAGACCTGGAGCTCAAGTGAGCGACTCGGCTTCGGGCGCGGTCCCGCAGGCGAGCCCTGTCTCGCCTGCGGGCGCAGTCTCGACGAGGCTCGCGGCGAACCTTGAGGCCCTCGCTCGCCGCTTTCCCGAGCTGGCGGCTCTCGTGGCGGCCGCGGTTCCGGCCCCGCTAGAGATCTCACAAGCCGCTTCGGGGGAGCCCAGCGCCCGCGGCCCCGGAGGGACCTGGCTCCACTCGAGCCGGGACCCTCGCTCAGAGGCGCGGCGGATCGCCCAGGCGGCGCGCCGAGCGGGCGAGGATACCGCCGTCCTCCTCGGCTTCGGGCTTGGCTACGTCGCCGAGGCCTTGGCCGAACCCCTCGTTCCCGGCGGCTCGAGCCGGGCCTTCGAGAAGTTCATCGCCTGCGAGGCCGATCCCGGCGCTCTCCGCGCCGCCCTAGAGGCCCGCGACCTGCGAGCCCTTCTCGCCGACGAAGCCCTAGGTTTCGTTGTCGGCGGCGAATGCGAGGCGCTGGTGACGGCCCTGGAGCTCTCGGGCGGGGAAAAGGCAGCTATCCTCGAGCTGAAAGCCGCCGAGGAGTCCGATCCGGCCTGGTTCGAGGGCGCGAGGCAGGCCGCGGAACGCTGGAACGCCAAGGGCGCCGTCAACGCCAACACATTGAAGCGCTTCGGGAGGCTCTGGGTCCGCAATCTCTCTCGCAACTTCGCTCCCGCCGCCTCGGCCGCCGGCATCGAACGCCTCGAGGGCCTCTTCGCCGGCTGCGAGAAACCCTCGCCGGGCGACGCCTATGCCTCGCCGGGCGACGCCATCGCGTCGGCGATTCCGGCCATAGTTCTCGCCGCGGGACCCAGCCTCGACCTCTCTCTTCCTTATGCCCGCGAGCTCTCGCGCCGCGCCCTCCTCGTATGCGTCGATACCGCCCTGCGGAGCCTCCTGCGCATCGGCCTCGAGCCCGACTTCCTCGTCCTCGTCGATCCCCAATACTGGAACTGGCGCCACGTTGCCGGGCTTTCCGCTCCCGGCTCCTTCCTCGTCTCGGAGGTCGCGGCCTGGCCCGCCCTCTTCCGCTCTCGCTTCCGAGGCACCTTTCTCGGCGGAACCCTCTTCCCGCTGGGGCGGCGGGTCGAGTCCTTCGTCGGCCGTCGCGGCATGCTCGGCGCCGGAGGCTCGGTCGCAACGAGCGCCTGGGACCTCTGCCGCATCATGGGCTGCTCTCCCGTGTGGATGGCGGGCCTCGACCTGGGCTTCCCTGAGGGCCGAACCCACTCGCGCGCGAGCCTCTTCGAGCAGCGTGCGCTCTGCGAAGCCTCCCGCCTGGCTCCCGCCTCGAGTTCCCAGGCGAGCGCCTTTGTAGGCGGGACCAGCTTCGAGGCTCTCGCCATGGACGGGGGCAGACTGCGCACGGACCAGCGCATGAGCCTTTACGCCTGGTGGTTCGAGAGCCGCTTCGCCCGGCCCCACTCTCCGCCTACGATCTCGCTGAGCCCGAGGGGCCTCGCGGTTCCGGGCCTCTCGTCAGGCGCGATCGAGGAGCTCCTCGACGGCCCCGACATTAGGGCCGCGATCGAGGAGAGGCTCGCGCTGGCCGAGGCTATGGCTCGCGAGGCCGAGGCTTTGGCCGCGGCCGGGGACGCCCGCGAACGGCTGGCCCAGGGGCTCGCCGACCTGCGGTCCCAGCTCGCCTCCATAGCCGAGATAGCGGCGAAGGCCAGGGGCACAGCTCGGGAAGGAAGGCAAGCCTTCGCTTCCGGCCACGACCTCGCTCCCTGCCTCACGCTCCTGGCCCAGGCAGACGAGGAGCTCCTCGGAACCCAGGCCCGCGATGTCGCCGGCTTCCTCCTGCCCTCCCTTGCAGAGATTGCCGGGGCTCCCGCGCGCGACCTCGGCGAAAGCCTCGCTCAGTCCGAGGCTCTTTACGCCAGGCTCGAGGAGTCGGCGAGGTACCACAGCGAGGCTCTCGAATCCATGGGCCAGACGGGCTGAGTCCTCACGCCGAAGCGGACGGGAGATAGGCGATAGCGGGACTCTGTTCCATCGATCCCCTGCCGGGGGCATCGGGACGTTGAAGACTTCCGCTGCAACATTCTAGAAACTGCCTCGAAGGGAAACGGAGATGTGATACAAAAATCGAGGAAAGGAATATTGCTATCATGGAGGCCTTCTTTGAAAAGGCTGTACGACCAGCGGAAGCGAGCCATTGCGAGCGTGTCGCGTGATAGTCTTGATACCTCTGAGCCATCCCGGCAAAATCGCGGGAGATACTCATATGCTGTCCTGAAAATTCCTAGTCGGGAGAAAGGCAACTACTCAACCGGAGGTATCGCGAGGCAGAGCCGAGCGTTTGGCGCGGAGGGATGGGGAGATCACGGATGAGAAAAAATATTTCATTGTCCTCAATTCATTGTTTTTGAGACGCGATACTTTCCGTTCTAGGTGATCTCCGTGATCTCCGTGATCTCCGTGATCTCCGTGGTTTCCGTGGTTTTCGTGGTCTCCGTGATCTCCGTGATCTCCGTGATCTCCGTGATCTCCGTGATCTCCGTTGTTTCCGTGGTTTCCGTGGTTTCCGTGGTTTCCGTGGTCTCCGTGGTTTTCGTGGTCTCCGTGGTCTCCGTGGTTTCCGTGATCTCCGTGGTTTCCGTGGTTTCCGTGGTTTTCGTGGTTTTCGTGGTTTTCGTGGTCGAACTCTGAGTGTAACGCTAGGCTAAGTCTTTGGCTCTGTGGTTGCCGTTCTGTTTAATGCGTTATTTCGAGGAAGCCATACTAGATCCGCGCA
>Ga0181529_10004647_pt1 | contig 14759 bp, 11 predicted proteins | sample PEATcosm2014_Bin_36_FD_119763 | JGI IMG/M metagenome (GOLD analysis project Ga0181529, IMG submission 119763) | Peatland microbial communities from MTU Mesocosm Facility, Houghton, MI, USA - PEATcosm2014_Bin10_30_metaG | ecosystem: Environmental > Terrestrial > Soil > Wetlands > Peat | place...
ATCGCGGTGCGCTCGCTGACCGACGCGCCGGTGACCGTCACCGGCGTCGAGGTCAATCGCGAAGGCGACGGCGTTTCCTACGTCAGCCTCGGCTTCCCCGGCGCGACGGTGCAACTGCTGCAGAAGCTCGCCGACGACAATCTCGCCGACGACCTCAAACGCGTCGCGCCCGACGTCATCGTCCTCGCCTTCGGCACCAACGAGGGCTTCAACGACGCGCTCGACGTCGGCGCCTATGCCGCGCAATACGAGCAGATCGTCAAGCGACTGAAGTCGCTCAGGCCGCAGGCGCGCATCGTCATCGTTGGGCCGCCCGACGGCGCGCGCGTGGGCGGCGCCTGCAAGCCCGGCGCGCCCGGCTGCGCGACGTCGGCGGGCGCCGACGGCGACGCCTGCCATTTGCCGACGCCGCCCAAGCTGGCGCAGGTGCGCGAAGCGCAGCGCCGCCTGGCGATGCGGCTTGAGGCCGATTTCTGGGACTGGTCGTCGGCGATGCCGAGCCCATGCGGCGCGCAAGTGTGGGCCGCGGCCGATCCGCCGCTGATGGCCCACGATTACGTGCATATGACGACGGAAGGTTATAAGCAGAGCGCCGACCGATTTGCGGATTTTCTCATCCCCCTGATCGAAGGCCGGCAGACCAGCGCCCATGTTGTTTCCAACAATTGATTTTGGTCTGTTCTTCGCGTTCTCGTTCATATTGGTTTGGGGCCTCAACCCCTACAACACCGTCAAGAAATACGTCCTCCTCGCGCTCAGCCTCGCGTTCTACGCGTCGTGGAACTGGCGCTTCCTGCTGCTGCTGCTGGCGAGCGGCGCGATCTCCTATGTCGTCGGCCTCTATGTCGACGCCTCCGCGCAGCGGCCCTTTCGCCGCCTCGCGCTCGGCGTCGGCGTCGCGCTCGATCTCGCCATCCTCGCCTATTTCAAATACCTCGATTTCTTCATCGCCCAGGCGCTGAACCTCGCCCACATGCTCGGCTTCGACCTGCCGCTCGGCTTCGTCAACGTCACGCTGCCGGTGGCGATCTCGTTCCTTACCTTTCACGCCATTTCCTACGTCGTCGACGTCTATCGCGGCCGGCTTCCCGCCTCGCGCTCGCCGCTCGACATCGTGCTCTACGTCAGCTTCTTTCCGCATCTGGTGGCGGGGCCGATCGTGCGCGCCCACGAATTCCTGCCGCAGCTCGCTTCGCCGCGGCGCGCCGGCGACTTCTCCTTCGGCGAGAACATGCTGCTGATCCTCGGCGGCCTGTTCAAGAAGATGGTGATCGCCAACTACCTCGCGGTGCAGTTCGTCGATCCGGTGTTCACCGACCCGTCGCAGTTCTCGCGCTTCGATCTGATCATGGCGGTCTACGCCTACGCGATCCAGATCTACGCCGACTTCTCCGCCTACACCGACATCGCCATCGGCGTCGCGGCGCTGCTCGGCTACCGTTTTCCTCAGAACTTCAACCAGCCCTACCGCGCCCTCGGCATCGGCGACTTCTGGCGCCGTTGGCACATGACGCTGTCAAGGTGGCTGCGCGACTATCTCTACATCCCGCTCGGCGGCAACCGTCACGGCGCGCTGGCGACGACGCGCAACCTGATGCTGACGATGCTGCTCGGCGGCCTGTGGCACGGCGCCAATTGGACCTTCCTGATCTGGGGCGCGATGCACGGATGCGCGCTGGTCGTCGATCACGCCTGGCGGCGCAGCGCCGCCTTCGCGCGCTGGGGCGACGGGCCGATCGTGCGGGTCGTCGACTGGGCGCTGACGTTCAATTTCGTCTGTTTGACCTGGGTGTTCTTCCGCGCGCCGTCGCTCGACGCGGTCGGCCAATTCCTCGGCGGCGTGTGGACCGACAACGGCGCCGCCTCGACCATGCCGGCGGTGGTGCTGCCGCTGATCGCCTGCGGCGCGCTGACCCAGCTCGCGCCGTCGCGCGCGCGCGCCGCGATCGGCGTCGTGCTCGACAACCGTGGCGCGCTAGCTTCCGCCGCGTTCGGCTTCGTCCTGCTCTACGCGATCGTCGTCATGGCGCCGTCGGCCGCGGCGCCGTTCATCTATTTCCAGTTCTAGGGGGGAACCCGCCGATGGCCGCGCCCAGCGCCAAGCCGCCGTCCTCGACCAGCCCGTGGACGTGGCTGCGCGTCTTTTACGCCGTGCTGGCGCTGACCGTCTTCGCTTTTCCCGGCGGAATGGTCGACTGGCTCGACGAACGCAACACGAGCGGCTGGCTCACGGCCCCGCTCGCCCTCGCCCGCGGAATCGACTCCGCCTCCGCCGCCATCGGCGTCAAGGGCGCCGGCGAACGGCTGCGCGCCTGGTTCGCCGCGACGATCGGCGACGCGAACACGTAAGGCCGCCGCCGCGACGCAGCGCTTGGCCGACGCGGATTTCGACGCTACCAATGAGAGGGCGCCGCGCGAGCCCGCGAGGGCGACAGGGCGCGCGTTCGGGCAAGCGGGCGCCGAACGCTGAAGCGAGGAGGGGGCATGGGCGATCGGCGACCTCTTGGTATGGGGCGACTGCGGCTGGCGGCGGCGAGCGCGTCGCTGGTCTTGGCGGCGAGCCCGGTCCTGGCGCAGCAGAATTGCTGGACCGACGTGACGCCCAACGAATGCCCGAACGGTGGCTGGCACGTGCTGCAGTTCAAGAACGCCTGCAGCGGCGGCGAGAAGACGATCAACCTCTGCCTCAAATGGACGTCGGGAACATCGTCCGGGGTGGTCATCCGCTTCGCCAGCTTCGCCAATGGCGGCGCGATCGCCGAATTCCATCCCGGCCCGTGCGAGAACGGCGCCGTCAGCTACAACTGGCGCTACGACGGCGGCGTTCCCGACTGCCCGACGCAGTAGCGGGGCCGCTCCCGGAACCATTGGGCTCGGCAGTCAGGAAGCCTGGGTCTTTTGCAACTCGGCGGTCTCGGGCATCGCTAAGGCAAATACAGTCGTTGCAACAAGCGCGGCGGCGCCCAAGGCGAGAAACGCCGCCGCATAGCCAAAGTGATCGACGATCTCTCCGGCCGCTATTCCGCTCAACGAGGCCCCAATCCCCACCATCGTGGCGATAGCGCCTTGGGCGAGGTTGTAGCGACCCGTGCCGCGCATGATGTCGGCGATCACCAAAGGGGTCAGAGCGCCGAAGATCCCGGCGCCGACGCCATCGAGTATCTGAACGCCGATCAGCCAGAAACTGTTGTCGGAGAAGGTGTAGAGCACGGCGCGAATGGGCAAGATGGCGAACCCGGCCAGGAACAGCGGCTTCCGCCCCCAGACGTCGGCCTTGCGGCCAACCAGGAGCGCTATCGGCAACATGACCGCTTGGGCGGCAATGATGCAGGACGACATCATCGCCGTCGCCTCTTTTGGATAGGCGGCGGCAAGCTTTTGTCCGACCAGCGGCAGCAGCGGCGCGTTGGCGAAATGGAACAGCATGGCGCACAGGCCGAAGATGACGAGCGGCCGGGATTTGAACAGCACGCCATAACCGGCGGCGGCGGCCGGTCGGGTCGCCCCTTCTTGCTTAGGCCCCAAGTCTCGCGCTCGGTCGTAATCGATGGCCTTTGCGGGAATAGACAGCACAGCGACGGCGGTCAGCCCGGCGAAGACTGGGACGAGGAGAAAAACGGCGCGTTGCGAGAAGGCGTAGCCGACCGCGCCGGCCAGCAAGGCGATGGCGACATTGCCGGCATGGTCGAAGGCCGAGTTCCGCCCCATGCGTGCGGCCAGTTGTTTGCGCGCATAGAGGCCCAAGGTCAGGGCCGCGACCGCGGGGCCGAAGACGTCTCCGACAACAGCCATCAAGCTATTGGAGACGGCGACCGGCCAGAAGGTCGGCCAAAGGAAGATGGCGGCGGCCGTAATCGCCAGAACGGCAAGCGCCAGGACGACAATTCCGCGCTTCGCATGGGTTTCGTCGATCGCCGCGCCGATCGGGGTCTGGACTGCGAGTCCGAGCAGGCCGCCGAGCGTCGTCACCAGGCCGACTTCGGACTGGCTCCAATGCTGTTGGGTGACGAGGAACACATTGAGATAAGGCCCGATCGCGCCCCGGACGTCGGCGAGCAGGAAGTTGATGGCGTCGAGCGAGAGCGGGTTGAAGCGCTTGCCGTTGGTCGATGTCACAGCCACAGCCACAGCGTCCCGATCGCCAGCGTAACGATGGTCAGCGGCGCGCCGACTCGGAAATAGTCCCAAAAGCTGATCGTCACCCCGGAAGCGGCCGCCTTTTGCACCACAATGAGATTGGCGATTGATCCGATAACGGTGAAATTGCCGGCGAGCGTCGACGCCATTGCAACGGTGAGCCATGCCGCATCGTGGTTTGGGAGCGCGTCGACGAATGGCCTCATGATCAGCACCGCGGGAACATTGCTGACGAGGTTCGACAGCGCCGCCGTCACAAGGCTCAGCGTCGGAAGCTGATCGAGATGAAGCCGACCGACGTCGGAGATGATGTCGGGGCTGAGAAGCGCGCGCTGCGCTCCAGCCACAATGATAAACAAGCCGACAAACATCAGCAGCAGCGACCAGTCGATTTCCGCGTAGATGCGCTCGCTCTTGAGCCGGGTCATCAACAGCAGCCCGCCCATGACGATCGCCGCCTTGGCGGGGGGCTGGCCCGCGAAGAAGAGGGCGACCATAACGGCCGTCGCGACTAGAGCGCGCGCCAGCAGCGCTCTTTCGATAGGCGCCGCGCGAGGCGCCGTGGCGAGCCGGTCGCCGACGAAGAACTCGGACCGGTACACAAGCGCGAGCAGCAGAATCGTCAGTGCGAGCCCGGCTAGCGCGATCGGCGTCAGCGCCGCAGCGAACTGCAGATACGGCAAGTGAGAGAAGCTGCCGATCATGATGTTCTGCGGGTTGCCGGTTATGGTTGCGGTGGAGCCGACATTCGACGCCATGGCGACCGCGAGGAGATAAGGCGTCGGCTTCCGCTTCAGGTCGAGCGTCAATTCCAACACCAGCGGCGACAGTACGAGGCAGATTGCGTCGTTGACCAGGAACGCCGAAAAGAGGCCGGAAACGACAGTGACGGCTACGAGTAGCGCGATGGGTCTGTGGACATGGCGCGCGACCCACGCATTGACGAGGCCGAAGAAGCCCGAGAGGCGAAGATTGGCGACGACGATCATGACGCCGAGCAATAGGGTGATCGTTCCGAAGTCTACGGCTCGGCTCGCTTCTTCGAGCGTCAGGACGCCCGAGACGACCATCAGACAGGCGCCGACCAGGGCGACGCCCGCGCGGTCGACCCCGAAGCCTGGAATCTTGCCGATGGCCAGGGCTAGATAAGCCCCCGCGAAAATCGCGCCGGCGGCCAGCTTGACGGTGTCGCTGCCCAACACGCTGCCGGGCGACACGAAGGTCGCAAGAGCCGCCAACAGCGCCAGCGCGACGATGCCGCCGACGAGACCGATGGCCATACGCTCGACGTGCGACACTTGCGCCGCCGGGACCGCGAATTCGCGGTGCGCCTTTACCAGGCGCTGGCCCGCTTCACTGTGCGCAAGGGCGGCGCGGTCGGCCTCGCCGGCCGGCGCGGGTTGCGCGCTGTCGCCCGCGCCTGCGCCTGCGCCTGCCGGGGCGGCCTCGAGGCCGCTCATGTACCGCGCCCAGACGATCAGCACGCGGCCGAGCCACGCCGACATCAACAGCATGAAACCGAGCAGGGCGCCGAGGCCGAGGCGAAGCTGATCATAGTAGGGGACGGCCTCGACCCGGGTCATCGCCCACGCTGTGAGGCGAGGAAACGGGCCGGAGAGCGGGCAAGCGCGCAGCAGCAGGGTTTGCTCCCCCGCGGCGGACTGGCGATCGACCGGCCGCCCGTCTCGCGCGGCCTCGTCGCTCACGGCTTGGATGGAGTCGAGCTCGGCCGCGGGCAGATCGGTCTTCGGACCGGTTCCCTCATAGGTCGGGAACGCATACGCAAGCGATCCCGCCTCCTTCTGCCAGACGCCGCCCTCGACGCCATTGCGCCCCGCCAAGGCGAGACTGACGACGGTCGCGAGATCGAGACGAAGCTTCTGATCCGAGAGCGCCGGCGCCGCCTCCGACCGCTTGGCCGCGTAGACGCCGTAGCCGTCCTGAATAAGGCCGCACGCCTTCGCGATGTCCGCCTCGGCGCGGCCGACCTGGGCCGCAGTCGACTGCTGATAAAGCTGCGCCAGCAGCAGCCCGACCGCGAGGCACGCGACAAGCGAAAGAGCCCAAAGACCAAAAAGGCGCAATCGGAGGCTGGTCTTGCTCACGGTGTTGCGTGCCCGATGGAAGGGTTACAGGATTGCAGGGAAGCTGTTGGCGCAGCCTGAGCCTTCAAGCCATCATCGAGATTGCGTCAGAGCCAGTTCGTGTTGTCGATACACAGTGAAGCGGCAAAGCTATAACCGGCGTGCAACTGAAGAGGGAAATTGACGCCTCGGCGGCCTCTAGTGGGCCACGAAAATGGGCACCGTCGGCTGCCGCATCATATCAGTGCTGACGCCGCCGAAGAGGCTCTCAAACAAGCGTGAATGACCGAAGGCGCCGGCGACGATGAGGTCGGCGTTCTGGGTGTCGAGGCTGGCGAACAGCGCTTCCAGCGCCGACATCTCCCCGGTGTCGGTCCAGTCGGAAATCTTGGCGACGACGCCGTGGCGGAGAAGATGATTGGACAGCATTTCTGAAGTCGCGTGCAGCGCGCTCTCGCGCGCCGAGAAGGTGAAGATCGTAACCTTCTTCGCCTTGACGAGCAGCGGCATCGCGTCATGGACGGCGCGGATCGCCTCGCGGCTGGCGTTCCAGGCGATGACGATATTCTCGCCGACCGACGACAGCTTCCAGTCGTTCGGCAGGGTCAACATCGGCGCGCCCGAGGCGAGCAGCGTCCCGTCGGGGATCTTGGAACGAACCAGCTCGCGCGCCTCGCCCTCCGGCCGTGGGACGATAATCAGATCGACGCAATTGCCGTATTCGCCGTCCATCGCGGACGCGGCGCTCGTGCCGACAAACCGGCCGACGAGCTTCGCCTCCTTGATCGCCGCTTCGAATTCCGGGCCGATGCGCGACGCCCTTTCGCTCCAGGCGCCGCTAAGCGCCGCTTCCGAACTCGCGTCGACGCCAGTCAGCCGCGCCCCGTGAGCCTGCGCCATCGCGACTGCGAGACGCAGGCGGTCCTGCGCCGCATCGGTCGGATCGAGATAGACCAGAATGTCCTTGTACGCCATGACCAGCTCCCGTTTCCCAGCCCCGCCAACCGCCGGTGCGTTGAGCCAAACGGCAACACGACGGTCGGCGCACCACCAATGCTCTTCTGTTATCTCGGATTGAAAATTGCGACAGCGTCGGAAAATACTCAGGGACCCAGAGGCCAGCCCGCCGTTGGCCGAGGTCGCCACGCCGTCGTCGAGCGGCTCCATACGCCGACCCCCGCTCAACCCAACATCGTCGTCAGGGCCGTAGCGCGCCGGTCGGCCTTAGGACCCCGCGCGGAGGGCGCTCGCAGCTTCAACTTCCGCTCTAGGGACGCAGCGAAGATCGGATGAACGGCCGAGCATGGGCGCGAAGCAGCCGTTCAAGCCGACCATCCAAGCGGAGCTGAACGAGCGCAACCAACCGCGGCGGCTTCGCCTGAGGCGTCATATAACACATTATTTTACCGTATATAATCTTGACCTCATTTCATCCGCAGTCATCGCTCGCGCAGGGACACAAAACGGGTAATCGGGGCAGATTTCCGGGCATGCTTGGGTCGGCTCAAGCGTGGTCATGCCTGACGAGGTTTGCGAGGTGTGGGATTTTGGGTCCTGGGGTTGCCAGTCGGTCGCCGATGAAGTCGTAGAACGACAATTCCAATGTCATGCAGGTTTTCGCCAGACCGAGCATGACATCGCGGGCGTCACGGCCTTTTTCGCTGACGGTCCCGCCGGATATTTTTCGTTTCGTGACGAAGGCGCGGATGTCGTTTTCTGAGGCGTTGGCGCCGAGCGGGATTTCCGGCCGCTCGAGCACGCGCAAGAGTTCGTCCTTGTGGCGATGGAGGCGTTTGAGCAGGCTGTCGAGTCTGGCGTAGCCGGTTCGGGCGCGCTTGAAGATGCGGTCGAAGCGGGCGCGCAAGATTTGGGCTTGTTCGAGGTTGGGGGCGAGCTTGTAGCCGCTCTTGCCGGCGTGGCGCGCTCCCGTATCGTCGACCGTGACGTCGGCGCCGCTCAAGCCGGCTTTCAACACCGCCTCGTCCTCGGCGCGGAACGTCTCCAGCTTGGCCGTCAGCAAGCGAACCACCTGCCGCTTCGAAATCGCCACGCCCATGCCGTTGAGAAGCGCGACAATCCGCTCGCAGGTGACTTGCCCGCTAAAGTGAAGCGCGAGGACCAGACGATGGAGATGGGGGCCGTAGCCGCCCACGATCCCACGATCCAGTTCGCCCAGGATCATCCGACCGTCCGGCGTTTCCCGCCGTTCGCGCCGATAGCGCGTCACCGTCGGCTTCAGGCTCAAGTCCTGAACCACGATGTCTTTGTAGCCCTTGTGGCGCGACCCCGTCGGGGCCTTCGCCGTCACCACCACCGTCGCGCCAATCGTCAGCTTGTCGAGTTGGCCGCCGCGCCCCTGCGTCGAGCCGCCGCCCTTCTCGCCGCCGCCCTCCGGCCCTTTGGCGTCCGTCGCCTTGTCCATGCCGGAACGCTTGATCGGCGGACGCGGCGGCAAATGCTTCAGCCGCGCAAGCTCGTCCTTGATCGCCTGATGCTCAATCCGAAGTTTGCCCAGCGCGCCGCCCAGCTTCTCGTTCTCCGCGCCAAGCCGCGTCACTCCATGGATCAGATCGCGCACCACGCCGATCAGGTCGTCATGCGAAAGCCGATCAAGCGAATCAGGGATGCGCGCCGCCATCCGAAGCTTGAATCACAGTTTGTCCGATCTGACTCCCCTCTCCGCCCGAAAATCTGCCCCCGTTACCGCCTGACCAAGCCAAGCCTTTGCTCATGAATCCATTCTTCTTGGATCGGCTGTCAAGGTCGGATCGCCGGACGACGATAATATGGCGACGCCGGCGATGTCGACGCCTTTCTTCATCAGTTGCGCAGAAAACAGCTCCTCCGTTGTGTAACAAATCCTTGAGCCTTATTGACATGAGAAGGAAGACGAGGTGGATGATCTGGCCATGACTCTCCTGCGCATTTTCATCTGCGCCTTGCTCACGTTTGCGGCTTCACCTGCGACAGCGGAAACGCCCAGCTACGGTCCGGAACTGCAGGGGTTCGACTACCCGTACCCCGTCGAGCATTTCGCTTTCTCGTCTCAGGGCCAGGCGCTCGACATGGCCTATATGGACGTGAAGCCGACGAATCCGAACGGCCAAACCGCGGTGCTGCTTCACGGCAAGAACTTCTGCGCCGCGACGTGGGAAGCGACAATCAACGCGCTGGTCGACGCGGGCTACCGAGTCCTTGCGCCGGATCAGATCGGCTTCTGCAAGTCGAGCAAACCGACAATCTATCAATACACATTTCAGCAACTCGCCGCGAATACCCGCGCGCTGGTGAGATCGCTCGGGATCGAGCATGTCGTCTTGATCGGCCATTCCACCGGCGGCATGCTCGCGCTCCGTTGGGCGCTTACGTTTCCCGGGGATGTGAGCCAACTCGCATTGGTCGATCCGATCGGGCTCGAGGACTGGAAGGCCAAGGGCGTCCCCTGGCAGAGCGTCGACGCCTGGCGGGCGCAAGAACTGAAGACCACCGTCGAGTCGTTGCGCGACTACGAGCGGGCGACCTATTACGCCGGCAGTTGGACGCCCTCCTATCAGCGCTGGGTCGACATGCTTGCCGGCCTTTTCAATGGCCCCGGCAAGGACGTCGTCGCGGACAATGCGGCGCGCATCGACGACATGATTTTCACCCAGCCCGTGGTCTATGAATTCGGAGCCGTCACGCAACCCGTTCTGCTGATGATTGGCGACAAGGACAACACCGCCATCGGCAAGGCGCTCGCGCCGCCGGAGGCGCGTGCGCAACTCGGCGACTATCCCGTTCTCGGCAAGGCTGCGGCGGCGGCGATTCCGAAAGCGCGCCTCGTGGAGTTTCCGAGCTATGGCCATGCGCCGCAAATTCAGGCGCCGGAGGAATTCAACAAGGCGCTGATCGCGGGGTTGGAAGCGCAGAAGCCAAAATGAGCGAGGCCCGGTCGGACGTCCCGGTTCCGCCTCGCACCAGCCGAGCGAGCCCGTCGCCTCGACGATCGCTTCAGAGGCGGCGCAACCATTGGCGGCAAGGCGAAGTTGGGCGCAAAACTTTAGTTCAAACGAATCCACTGCCCAAGCGCGGCGCGACGAGCGCGGCCTTCGGTTTGTGGCGCAAGCCGTTGGCGTTGCGCGCCTTCGCCTGGCGAGTCGGTCGCAACTGTTAGAAACGAGAATCGTTTAACACACATTATAAATGTATATTACCTTTTGGCGCCGGCTGCGCCCACTGCCCGCGCCTCCGCAGGGACACAAAACGGCGCCCAACCTATTGGAATCGCTCCTGCGCGTCCACGGTCTGCGCCGGGCCGCCCGCAGCCGATCGGCCGCATTGCCCTTAGCCCGCGGCGCCTTTATACGCTCCCCATTCGCTTACGCCGGCCCGTTTCGGCGAGTGAGCCCAAAGGAGCGATTATGGTCCAAGTTACGTTTCCCGACGGCGCGAGCCGCGCGTTCGAACCCGGCCTTTCCGGCCTCGACATCGCCAAATCGATTTCTCCGTCTCTGGCCAAGCGCAGCGTCGCGATGGTTCGCGACGGCGCGCTGGTCGATCTGACCGATAAGATCGACGCCGACGCGAAGATCGAATTCGTCAGCCGCGACGACCCGCGCGCCGTCGAGCTCATCCGCCACGACGCGGCGCACGTGCTCGCCGAAGCGGTGCAGTCGCTGTGGCCCGACACGCAGGTGACGATCGGCCCGGTGATCGAGAACGGCTTCTATTACGACTTCTTCCGCGCGACGCCGTTCACCCCCGAGGATTTCCCGGCGATCGAGAAGCGCATGCGCGAGATCGTCGCGCGCGACCGGCCGTTCGTGAAGACGGCGATGAGCCGCGACGCGGCCAAGAGCTTCTTCGAGCAGAAGGGCGAGGCGTTCAAGGTCGAGCTGATCGACGCCATTCCGCCCGACCAGGAGATCAAGCTCTACAGCCAGGGCAAATGGTCCGACCTCTGTCGCGGCCCGCACATGGCCTCGACCGGCAAGGTCGGCGACGCGTTCAAGCTGATGAAGGTCGCCGGCGCCTATTGGCGCGGCGATTCGACCAAGCCGATGCTGTCGCGCATCTACGGCGCCGCCTTCGCCAAGCGGGAAGAGCTCGACGCCTATCTCAAGCAGCTCGCGGAAGCCGAGAAGCGCGACCATCGCAAGCTCGCGCGCGAGATGGATCTGTTCCACTTCCAGGAGGAGGGGCCGGGCACGGTGTTCTGGCACCCGAAGGGCTGGACGATCTACCAGACCCTGATCGCCTACATGCGCCGGCGCCTCGCCGAAGACTACCAGGAGGTCAGCGCGCCGCAGGTGCTCGACAAGCGCCTGTGGGAGATCTCCGGCCACTGGGGCTGGTATCGCGAGAGCATGTTCATGGCCCGGCCGGCCGGCGAAGACGCCGAGGCGGAGGACGAGCGCGTCTACGCGATCAAGCCGATGAACTGCCCCGGCCATATCCAGATCTTCAAGAACGGCCTGCGCTCCTATCGCGAGCTGCCGCTGCGCCTGGCCGAGTTCGGTGTCGTCCACCGCTACGAACCGTCGGGCGCGCTGCACGGCGTCATGCGCGTGCGCGCCTTCACCCAGGACGACGCGCACATCTTCTGCACCGAGGAGCAGCTCGCGTCCGAGTGCCACAAGATCAACGAGCTGATCCTGTCGGTGTATGCCGACTTCGGCTTCGACAAGATCGTCGTCAAGTTGTCGACCCGTCCCGACAAACGCGTCGGCACAGACGAGATGTGGGATCACGCCGAAGCGGTGATGGGACGCGTGCTCGACGAGATCAAGGCGCGCCACGGCAATGTCGTCACCACCCAGATCAACCCGGGCGAGGGCGCGTTCTACGGGCCGAAGTTCGAATACGTGCTGCGCGACGCGATCGGCCGCGACTGGCAATGCGGCACTACCCAGGTCGACTTCAATCTGCCGGAGCGCTTCGGCGCCTTCTACATCGCCGCCAATAGCGAGAAGACGACGCCGGTCATGATCCACCGCGCGATCTGCGGCTCGATGGAACGCTTCATCGGCATCCTGCTCGAGCACCACGCCGGCCATCTGCCGCTGTGGCTCGCCCCCGTCCAGATCGTCGTCTGCACGATCACCTCGGAGGGCGACGACTACGCAATGGAGCTCATCGCGAAAGCGCGCAAGCTGGGCCTGAGGGTCGAAGCCGACCTGCGCAACGAGAAGATCAGCTACAAGGTGCGCGAGCACTCGCTGGCCAAGGTTCCGGCGCTGCTGGCGATCGGCAAGAAGGAGGCGGCCGAACGCGCCGTGTCGATCCGCCGCCTCGGCTCGAACGCGCAAGAGACGAAGAGCCTCGACGAGGCGCTCGCCGACTTCGTCGCCGAAGCGACGCCGCCGGATCTCGCACGGGGCTAGGAGCGAAGCCGTGACGCGGTTGCGCGCCGATGCGGCGCTGGTGACGGCCGCGTTCCTCTGGGGCGGCGCCTTCGTCGCGCAGCGGGTGGCCGAGGGCGTCGTGCCGCCGCTCGGCTTCGTCGCCGCGCGCTTCGCGATTTCGGCGCTGGCGCTGGCGCCGCTGGCGGCGTTCGAGACCTGGCGCGCGCCGGCGCGCTTCGACGCGAAAGCGTGGCGGGTCGCGATCTGGATTTCGCTGACGCTGTTCGTCGGCTCGGCGCTGCAGCAGATCGGGCTGGCGACGACGACCGCAACCAACGGCGGCTTCCTCACCGCCTGCTATGTCGTGCTGACGCCGATCGCGGTTTGGCTGCTGACCGGCCGCCTGCCGCGATCGATCGTCGCCGTCGCCTGCCTGTCGTCGACCGCCGGCGCCTGGCTTCTGGCGACCGGCGGCGGCGCGGCCCAGCCGATGAGCGTCGGCGACGGGCTCATCCTGCTTTCCGACATCGCCTGGGCGCTCGGCATCGCCTTGACGCCGATGTTCTTGGCCCGTCAGCCGCGGCCGTTCACGCTCGCCTTCCTCGAATTCGCCATCTGCGGCGCGCTGGCCGCGGGCGCGGCGACCGCGTTCGAGCCGGTGCGCGCCGCCGATTTTCTCGCCGGGCTGGTTCCGCTGCTCTATGCCGGAGTCATCTCCGGCGGCGTCGCCTTCACCATGCAGATCGTCGCGCAGGGCTACACGCCGCCGGCCGAGGCGGCGCTGATCCTGTCGCTCGAAAGCGTGTTCGCCGCCATCGCCGGCGCGATCCTGCTCGCCGAGCGGCTGACCGTGGCGGCGACCGCCGGCTGCGCGCTGATCCTCTCCAGCGTGCTGCTGGTCGAACTCGGCGCGCCGTTGCTGGCGCGGCTGAGAGGCGGGGCGGTTCGCCGCCCGGCGGCGCCGTCGCCTGCCATCCCGACGGCGCAGCCGCGATTAAGGCTGCCATAGGCGGCGCGATCGACCAAGCGGCGTATCCTGCAACCTCGCGACAAAACTGTCGTAAGTTCGGCGCCGCTGGATTGGTCTGCGCCCGCGGGGCGCGATGGTCTCGACCGGGAGGAGCCGATGAAGATTTCATCGTCGCGCCGGCTGCTCGCCGCTCTCGCGCTCGCTGCGACGCTCGCCGCCGCGACGCCGGCCGCGGCGCTGGACATCGACCTCACCCAGACGCTCGCCGCCACGCCGAAGACGGCGCAGGAGATCGCCAAGCTGTGCGAGCGCGCCTGTCTCGGCAATCAGCGCAAGAGTTGGCTCGCATCGGCGATCGTCCACGCCGGGACGGGCGGCTCCTCGGTGACGGTCCTGCTGAAGCTACGCAGCAAGCACGCGTCGCACGGCCTGACGATCTACGAGGAGACGGCGACGGTCCAAGTCGACGCCGACCTGTCGCTGGAGGGCTGCGGCATCGCCAATGTCCGCGCCAGCTCGAACAACGATCTCTATCGCGCGCTGCTCAGGGCCTTCGCGCCGCAGATCAGGGCGGCCGTCCACCGCCATGGTCGGTTTTGCTGAGCGGGCGGCAGGGTTTCGGCGGTCTTGCGCCGTCGGCCGGAACCGCGCATGAGTGCGCCCGAAACGGCTGGATAGGACGGATGGGTTCGCAATTCGGACTGCGAGGCGAGAGGAAAGGCAGCGCGCGCGCGCGCCGGACGCGGAGCCGTGGCTATGGCGCTTAACCCGATCGTTGAAGTCGGCGCCGGCGCCGGCCTCGTGCGCTTCGGCGCCGATCTGCCGCTGGCGGTGATCGCTGGGCCGTGCCAGCTCGAGAGCCGCGCCCAAGCGCTCGAGGTCGCCGCGGCGCTGAAGGAGATCGCGGCGCGGCTGAAGCTCGGCTTGGTGTTCAAGACCTCGTTCGACAAGGCCAACCGCACGTCGGGAGCAGGCAAGCGCGGAATCGGCCTCAAGGCGGCGCTGCTGATCTTCGCCGAGATCCGCGACAGTCTCGGCCTGCCGACGCTGACCGACGTGCATGAGCCCGACCAATGCGCGCTCGCCGCCGAAGTCGTCGACGTACTGCAGATCCCCGCTTTCCTGTGCCGCCAGACCGACCTGCTCGTCGCCGCGGCGCTGACCGGGCGCGCCGTCAACGTCAAGAAGGGCCAGTTCCTCGCGCCGTGGGACATGAAGCACGTCGTCGCCAAGATCGCGGCGGCG
>Ga0181529_10004648_pt1 | contig 14758 bp, 12 predicted proteins | sample PEATcosm2014_Bin_36_FD_119763 | JGI IMG/M metagenome (GOLD analysis project Ga0181529, IMG submission 119763) | Peatland microbial communities from MTU Mesocosm Facility, Houghton, MI, USA - PEATcosm2014_Bin10_30_metaG | ecosystem: Environmental > Terrestrial > Soil > Wetlands > Peat | place...
CTTATCCGCAAAATTTATATAACTTCTTAGCGCTACTTCCTAAAATGTATATTATAGAAAGTGCTATTTAATTTAAGGATCAAAATGAAAAACCTGAGAATTTTAAGTCATCTTAGTTTGATGGCTGCTGTTTTATTGTTTGCTTGCAGTTACGTTTATGGTTATAATTATCTCCGGAGTGCAACGTCTGATCAAGCGCCTGCCGATTCAAATTACGGCAACCGGTACACAGATCAGAATTATCCCGATTCAAATTATGGAGATCAAAGCTCCACAAATTCGAATAGTAGTATTGTAAATAATTATCCAAATCCTTATTGGAAATCACCATTTTACAATCCATATTTTGGAGATCCATATTGGTCCTGGTCTTTTGCACCAGGTTTTTATTATGGTGATTTTGGTTTTTATCCATATTATGTCAATCCTTATTATGGCGGATATATACAAGGCTTTGGGCATGGGGGAATGAATGAAAGACGCGGTATATGGAACATACGAAACAACAACGGATACGGAAATATTTCAGGCATCCATTCTAATAATCATGTTATGACAAATACAGTAAGAAACATAACAAGACCAACCGGTAACAACAACCGGAGCATGAACCGTCGTTCATCCAGGATACAAATCAGTAAAAGTTCAAACAAACAGACACCCAGGCGGACTGTTTCTTCACGATATAGTTCCCCTTCAAGAGGCTATAGCCCGCAATCCCGTTCTTCGGGAGGCGGCAGAAGCAGCAACGGCGGAGGCGGAAGAGGCAGCGGTGGTGGAAGAAGATAGCCGATAGAGAAAAAATTGCTTGTAATTTTACTCTAATCAGGTTATCTAACTACTAGTCCAAAGGGTGTAGTCCATTTTTCATCCTTTTAGATGATTGTTGTGTTAAACGGTTTGTTGTAATATTCACAAAATAAAAATAATAAATGAATTTTTATGTTATAATATTACAAACAAAGAATGTACGGTTCATAAGCCAGAAAATTGATAATAAACTAATATTTAATATTTACTGCTGTGCAGGTGTTCGCAATGAGATATAAATTAAACTTAAACCAAAACAAATAAATGAGAGCAAAACCGGGAATAAATACTATGAAAAGAAACATGTTGAAATTTGAGAGAAGAACACTGCCAAAGTCCCCCACAAGTATACAGGGATTTGATGAAATTACCGGTGGAGGTTTGCCGAAAGGAAGACCGACTCTTGTATGCGGGGGTGCGGGCTGCGGAAAGACGTTATTTGCAATGGAATTTCTTGTCCGGGTGGCTACTCTTTACAATGAACACGGCGTATTTATATCATTTGAAGAAACAGAGAAAGAACTAACGGCAAACGTTGCTTCATTAGGATTTGATTTGAATACTCTTGTAAGGGATAAAAAAATATGGCTAGAACACATCCACATTGAGAGGGGTGAAATTGAACAAAACAGCGGTGAGTATGATTTGAAAGGTTTATTTGTACGAATTCATCAGGCAATTGAAAGCATCGGGGCTAAGAGGGTAGTTCTGGATACTATTGAATCGCTGCTCTCGGCTCTTCCTAATGCAACTATTGTACGCACCGAACTAAGGAGGTTATTCGGCTGGTTAAAAAAGAAAGGTGTTACAACAATAGTTACCGGTGAACGCGGCAATGGAACTTTAACAAGACAAGGCCTGGAAGAGTACGTTTCCGATTGTGTAATTCTACTTGATCACCGGGTTAACGATCAATCGTCTATCAGGCGACTACGTATTGTTAAATACAGGGGCTCAACACACGGGACAAATGAATACCCTTTCTTAATTGATGAAGACGGTTTTTCCATACTACCTGTAACTTCGCTTGGATTGAACAATATTTCATCCAGAGAAAGAATATCTTCGGGTATTCCAAGACTAGATACTATGCTGTCCGGTAAAGGTTACTTTCGCGGAAGTACCGTTCTCGTTTCAGGCACAGCAGGTACAGGTAAAACAAGCCTGGCAGCGCAATTTGTTGAAGCAGCATGCAAGCGCGAAGAGCGGGTGCTTTATTTTGCTTTTGAGGAGTCCCCAAGCCAGTTTATGCGCAATATGTCATCAATCGGAATTCACCTGGAACCATGGGTAAAAAAAGGATTGCTCCATTTTCACGCATCAAGGCCCACACTTTTTGGTTTGGAACATCATTTAACTACAACTATAAAGTTAATAAATAAAGTTAAACCGCAAATAGTTATCCTGGATCCTATTGATGCATTCGTTATGGGAAAAAACCAGACAGAAGTAAAAGTGATGTTACTGCGCCTTGTAGATTTTTTAAAGATGAGAAATATTACTGCATTATTCGCAAGCCTGACCAATGCGGGCACGAACCAAGAACTTACGGATATATCCGTATCTTCTCTAATTGATACATGGCTGCTATTGCGTGACATTGAAATCGGCGGTGAACGCAACCGCGGGTTGTATATTCTAAAATCAAGGGGTATGGCTCATTCCAACCAGATTCGTGAATTCAGACTAACAAACCATGGAATTGAACTGCTTGACGTTTACGTAGGACCGGAAGGAGTTTTGACCGGCTCTGCACGCCTGTCGCAGGAAGCCAAGAACAATGCAGAACAATTGATACGCAAGCAGGAAATTGAGCGTAAACAATTCGGATTGAAGCTAAAACATGCAGCAGTACAAGCTCAAATTGTAGTATTGGAATCCGAATATAAAACAGAGGAATCGGAAGCGCTTAAGATAATTGATATGGAAAAAGCAAAAACGGAAATGTTTATAAAAGATCAGCAAAAAATGGCTGAAAGCAGAAAAGCGGATAAATTAATAAAATAATTTTTTTTAGGGATAATAAACCATTAAAAATATTTTTAACTATCATAAAGGAAAAAATCATGCATAAAGACAGGAACAATAAAGGCGGTTCAAAGAAAGAACCTGCAAAAACCATGAAAGAAAAAAAGGCAGCTAAAAGAGACAAGAAAAATGGAAAAATGAACCATGATATTATAAGCGAGATTCATAGTTAAACCAGAAAGAAAGCGGCTTATTGAAAACAAATGGCTTTAGGCTGACGGGTTAGGACCTATAAATATATAACTAAAATGGAAAAGATAATTTTGCAGCAGCCCCAAAATGAAACCCCGGAAACGGGAGTCCCGCAAATTTTTTCAGAAGCTGTTACCCAACCGGCATTTAAAAAATTCTTTTTAGAAATCTATTCAATTACAATTTTTACACTGCGCTTCTTAAAAGAAGTATTAAAACCGCCATTTGAGATAAATGAACTGGCGAAACAATCTTTTTTAATCGGTTACGGGTCTCTCCCCCTTATTGGAATTACAGGATTTATTATAGGGCTTGTACTTACAATACAGTCAAGGCCGACTTTGGCAAAGTTCGGAGCGGAATCCTGGCTGCCCGCGATGGTGGCCGTTTCTATAATCCGTGAAATCGGACCTGTTATAACTGCATTAATTTTTGCCGGGAAAGTGGGATCCGGAATAGGCGCTGAACTGGCATCAATGAATGTAACGGAACAAATAGATGCAATGCAGGTATCAAATTCCAATCCCTTTAAATATCTTGTTGTAACAAGAGTACTTTCCGCAACTTTGATGCTTCCTATATTGGTGGTTTTTGCCGATGCTATTGCTTTATCGGGTTCTTTCGCGGGCGTTAACTTAAAAGGACATATAAGCGGGTATTTATTTTTTTCGCAAATTTTTCAGAGCCTGGAATTTAAAGACCTCTTCCCTGCTTTTATCAAAACCTTTTTGTTCGGATTTGCAATTGGTTTAGTAGGAAGTTATAAAGGATATAATTCAAATAAAGGAACCGAAGGAGTAGGGAAAGCAGCGAACTCAGCGGTTGTTTTTGCATCTTTAATGGTTTTTATAATAGATATGATAGCCGTTCAAATTACAAGTTTATTTCAAAACTAAACAGGGTGATTGAAATAATGACTTCTAATTTGACCTCAATAAAAACCAAACTTGAAGAAACGCAAAACGGACATTTTGTACTAAGGATGGAACACATTAATAAATCCTTCGGGAATAATACTGTTTTGAGGGATATTAATTTAATTATAAATAAAGGTGAAAACCTTGTTATACTCGGGAAATCCGGAACCGGTAAATCGGTGCTAATAAAATGTATTGTTGGATTAATTGAACCTGATGACGGCAAGCTGATTATATTCGGAAGAAATATTTTTGAACTAAGGGAAAAAGACCTGATTGAAGTACGAAAAAAGATAGGCTTTCTTTTTCAAAGCAGCGCCCTATATGATTCCATGACAGTAAGAGAAAATCTTGAATTCCCTCTTAAAAGACAGTTTGATAAAATTCCGAAAGAAAATATAAATATGCTGGTAAAAGAAGCATTGCAAAATGTAGGGCTTGCCGAAGCTATTGATATTATGCCCTCGGAACTTTCCGGAGGTATGCGTAAAAGAGTAGGATTGGCGAGGACCCTGATCTTAAAGCCTGAGATAATGCTTTATGATGAACCTACTACAGGACTGGATCCTATAACTTCAAAAGAAATAAGCAACCTTATCCTGGAAGTTCAGAAAAAGTTTAATACTTCTTCCATAATTATCACGCATGATATTGAATGTGCCAGGTTAACGGCAAACCGGATTATAGTAATGAAAGACGGAGTTTGCTGCGCCGAAGGTACGTATACCGATCTTGAGAATTCTCCCGATGTATTTGTAAGAGCATTTTTTGAATAATAAAAAGATAAATTGTTAGAGCAGGCAATATGAAAAAAGATTCGATCAATAAAATAAAGCTGGGAATATTTATTTCCCTGGGAATAGCAGTATTCATTTTGGGAATATATTTTATCGGTGAGAGGCAGCAGTTATTCAGAAGTTCATTTCGTATAAGCGGAATCTTTAAAGATGTGGGTGGGCTTCAGGCAGGAAGCAATGTGAGGTTTTCAGGAATAAATGTGGGAACTGTGGATAACATTAAAATAGTTAGCGATACATCGGTCAGAGTTGAAGTACTTATTGATGAAAACACCAGGAAGTTCATAAAGAAAGATGCTGTGGCAAGTATAGGTTCGGATGGACTGATGGGAAACAAGATTTTAATTATAGCGCCGGGAACCGGCGGGAAGATGGAAATAGAAAATAACGACACGGTAGCGACTGTGCAGCCTATTAATATGGATGACATTATGATATCATTAAAAAAAACAATTGATAACACATCCCATATTACAGGTGATTTATCGAGGATTACCGGGACAATACAATCCGGAAACGGAACAATAGGAAGGCTATTAATGGACAAATCGCTGGCGCAAAGTTTTGACTCCACATTTCTTAATTTAGAGCAAAGTTCAGCCGGGTTTAAAACAATACTGAACAAGGCAAAAACAAGCTGGCTGTTATGGGGATTTTAAAAGTAAAAACAATTGATAAAAACTTTACTCGTAAGTAATTCCATCTGCTGAATCAGACGACAGTAATTGCATCCCCCCAAAGATGTAGTTCCTTTTTCATCCTTTTGATCTATTGAAATGCCTCTCTAATCTTAACAAATTTAATTATAGAAAAATACGTTTATATTCAAATAAAATTAAACGTCGGATACATAACAATTTAAATGCGGTCCCGGGAACATGTGAATTGAGTTGAATTAAAAAGTAAAAATTTAACATGAATATTTTTTTACATTAATAGCAATCTTCATTAAATAGCTGAGCCGATCAGGCTGCACATATATATATGTAAGACCGCTGCAATAAAAGAATAACAAGACGTTCAAAACAACCAATACCACTATCCGGGCAACAAGCAAATAATTTAAATAGGAAAATACATGAGAAACATATTTATAGGTATTCTTAGCTTAGTATTCTTTGTTTTCATAAATGGTTGTTCGCATAATACAAACCCCCAATTCCGCATCCAGAATGAACAAACGAATAAAATCAATGTAAAAGTACAGACATCGGAAGGCAATAAAATGAGTATTGACAATATTGAACCCGGCCAAACAACGGACTATCAAACGGCTTCCGAAGGAAATATAACTGCTACAGCGGTAATTCAGAATGAGTCTGTCTCGTTTCCAGCAGTAAAGAATACTCACTATACAATTGTTATTAGTACAGGCAAACCGCCTACAGTGCAAGTTGATCAATAATTGAACAAATGCGACAAAAAAAATGGCGCTGTAACATATTGTGGTAAATAATTATTCTTTGACTGAAGGAATCCTAAAGAAAACTATTAAAGGTGCTCCTATGAATAAATAAATAAATAGTAATTTCTTTCCCGGGCTCACATTATGAGAATATTCCTCAATCAAAAGATGTAGTTCCTTTTTCACTCCTTTGACCGATTTATATATTCATAATATTTACATAATTTTTTAATAAGTAGATAACGAAAACTAATTTACAATAGGAGTTAAATTAAAATGAACAAAAAGATAAACATTTCAAAGATGTGGTTTATACCATTGCTGCTGGTCATTATGATGACAGGCTGCGAAGATAGAGTCGGAATTACTTCTCCCCCGGTCACAACTATACCAACAGTAAGTTCAACAAGCCCTATTAATTTGTCTACCGGTGTGGCATTCAATAATAAAGTAACCGCGATTTTTAGTGAAGCGATGGACTCAACTACAATTACCACCGCATCATTTACCTTAATGCAAGGTACATCGTTTGTATCAGGGACAGTATCTTATACAGGTACAATCGCTACTTTTACACCTGCAAGCAATCTTATGCCAAATACTATATATACTGCTACCATTACAACAACAGCTAAGAATCTTACAGGGAATTCCCTGGCAAATAATTATGTATGGAGCTTTTCCACAGGTACGGCAGCGATAGCCATTTTACCGACTGTAATTTCTACATATCCGGTTAATGCTGCAACAGGAGTGCCTTTTAACCAGAAAATTGCCGTAACCTTCAGTGAAAATTTGAATGCAACCACTCTTACTACATCCACATTTACATTAATGCAGGGAACAACGCCGGTTTCAGGATTTGTATCATATTCAGGTACAACGGCGATCTTTGCGCCATCAAGCAATTTGTCACCAAATACAGGATACACAGCAACAGTAACCACCGGGGCTAAAGATTCTTTGGGCAATGCGTTGGCAAATAACTACGTATGGAGCTTTACAACCGGCACAGCAGCAATCGTTACTCCGCCGACTGTAAGTTCTACTGTCCCGGTTAATGCAGCTACAGGCGTGCCATTTAACCAGAAAATTGCTGCAACTTTTAGCGAGGTAATGGATGCTTCAAGTATTACAACCTCAAATATAACCTTGACTCAAGGTTCAACACCTGTCTCAGGTTTTATCTCATACTCAGGGACAACGGCAATTTTTGCACCGTCAAATAACCTTTTATCGAATACCGTTTATACAGTAACAATTACAACCGGAGTAAAGGACCTGGCAGGCAATAATCTTGCGAATAATTTTGCATGGAACTTTACAACAGGCGCAGCGGCGGTAGTTACCCCGCCCACTGTAAGTTCTACAGACCCGGTTAATGTTGCAACCGGAGTACCTTTAAACCAAAAAATTAGTGCAACATTTAGTGAAGTTTTAAATGCTTCAACTATAACAACAGCAACATTTACCTTAACTCAAGGAACAACATCAATTTCAGGATTTGTGTCATACTCCGGTACGACCGCAATTTTTGCACCGGCAATTAATCTCTCACCTAATACTACATATACGGGCACGATTACAACCGGGGCTAAGGATCTTTTAGGTAATGCCCTGGCAAATAATTTTGTATGGAGCTTTACGACGGGTGCAGCAGCATTAGTTACCTTACCAACTATAAGCTCAACAGATCCGCTTAATGCGGCTACAAGCGTGCCGTTCAATCAAAAAATTGCCGCAGCCTTTAGTGAGGTAATGGATGCTTCAACTATTACCACGGCTACATTTGCATTAACACAAGGTACAACATCTGTTTCAGGATTTGTGTCTTACTCCGGCACAACCGCCATCTTTGCTCCTGCGAGCAACCTTTTATCAAACACCGTATACACGGCAACAATTACAACGGGAACAAAGGATCTTTCAGGAAATGCACTTGCTAATAACTTTGTATGGAGTTTTACAACAGGCGCAGCAGCGGTAGTTACCCCGCCAACTGTAAGTTCAACAGACCCTGTTAATTCCGCTACAGGTGTTCCGTTAAACCAGAAAGTTGCTGCAACTTTTAGTGAAGTGTTAAATGCTTCAACAATTACTACGGCAACATTTACACTTGTACAAGGTACCACACCGGTTTCCGGATTTGTATCATATTCCGGAACAACTGCAATTTTTGCACCAGGACATAACCTTACACCAAATACTAAATATACAGCAACCATTACAACCGGGGCTACTGATTTGGCAGGCAACGCTCTGGCAAATAATTATATCTGGAGCTTTACAACAGGAGCGGCAACTGTCGTCACTTTACCGACTGTAACATCTACAATGCCTCTTAATACGGCAACAGGAGTGGCCCTGAACCAACAGCTTACAGCAACATTTAGTGAGATAATGGATGCTTCAACAATTACTACGGCAACTATTACGTTATTGCAAGGTAATACTCCGGTTTCAGGCTTTGTGTCTTACTCCGGAACAACTGCTACTTTTGTGCCGGCAAGCGGTCTCTCACCAAACACTCTTTATACAGTAACTGTTACAACCGGGGTTATGGACCTTTCAGGCAATGCTATGGCAAACAATTATGTATGGAGCTTTACAACAATTAAAGCAGTGGTTGTTACCCAACCCGCTGTAACTTCTACAATTCCATTAAATGCAGCAACTAGTGTGCCTCTGAACCAACAAATTACCGCTACTTTTAATGAGAATATGGCTGCATCAACTGTTACCACATCAACATTTACGTTGGTACAAGGTACTACACCGGTTTCAGGTTTTGTGTCTTATTCCGGTACCACTGCCACTTTTGCACCGACAAGCAATCTTGCCCCAAGTACTAAATATACGGCAACAATTACCACCGGTGTAACGGATCTTTCCGGCAATACGCTTATACAGAACTATGTATGGAGCTTTACAACAACAGCCGGCACTCAGCCTACAGTAACTTCTACAGTTCCTTTAAATGCAGCAACAAGCGTGCCTCTGAACCAACAAATTACTGCTGCCTTTAATGAGAATATGGCTGCATCAACTTTTACCACAGCTACATTTACCGTGGTACAAGGTACTACGCCGGTTTCCGGTTTTGTATCTTACTCGGGTACCACTGCCACTTTTTCACCATCAAGCAATCTTGCACCAAGTACTAAATATACGGCAACGATTACAACCGGTGTAATGGATCTTTCCGGCAATACGCTCACACAGAACTATGTATGGAGCTTTACAACGACTGCCGGTACCCAGCCTACGGTAATTTCTACAGTTCCTTTAAATGCGGCAACAAGTGTGCCTCTGAACCAACAAATTACTGCTGCCTTTAATGAGAATATGGATGCTTCAACTATTACCACAGCAACATTTACATTAATGCAAGGGACACAATTTGTGGCCGGCACCGTAAGCTATTCCGGTACAACGGCAACTTATGTACCATCGGTTAATCTCATTCCGAATACAATTTATACAGCTACGATTACAACCGGTGCTAAAGATCTTTCCGGGAATACACTTACTCAGAACTATGTATGGAGTTTTACAACAGTAGTCCCATATATTGTATCATTATCAGCAAATCCTGCGGCAGGCGGTACGGTAAGCGGAAGCGGTACATATAATCCGGGCACTCTAGTAACAGTTATTGCAACCGCAAATTCCGGATATTCTTTTACTAACTGGACGGTGAACGGAAATGCAGTATCGACAAATCCAAATTATCAGTTTACTATAAATGGAAACATAACACTAACAGCAAACTTTTCTGCTATACAGTATACCGTAGGACTATCAGCAAATCCGGCGGCAGGCGGTACTTTAATCGGAGGCGGTACATATAACTCAGGTTCACCGGTAACCGTAGCAGCAGTAGCGAATCCCGGGTATTCATTTACGAACTGGACAGTGAACGGAAATGCAGTATCGACAAACGCTAGTTATCAATTTACTATAACCGGAAACATCACGCTAACGGCAAACTTTTCTGCCATACAATATTCGATATCTCTCTCCTCAAATCCGGCTGCAGGCGGTACGACAAATGGAGGCGGGACATATAATTCAGGTTCCAATGTAACGGTAATTGCCAAAGCCAATACAGGATATGTATTTAATAGCTGGACACAAAACGGGAATGTGGTATCAACCAGTACAAGTTATTCTTTTATTATAAATGGAAACACAACATTAGTAGCTAACTTTGGTTTAACGGGCCCGGCTGGAGTAAATCTCGGATCTGCCGGTAACTTTGCTATCCTGGCTGGCTCAGGAATCACTAATACCGGTGTTACTACCTTAATTTATGGTAATGCCGGATCGTTTCCTACAGCGACAATAGCCGGACTTCTTCCGGGAAATGTTGTTGGAATACTATATACCACGGCTGATCCAATCGTAGGTACGGCAAAAACCGATTTAACTACGGCGTATGACGACGCTCAAGGAAGATCATTAAATGCCATCTCATTACCAGGACAACTGGGTGGTTTGACCCTTGCTCCAGGACTCTATGTTAACTCGACATCGAGTGGTATATCAGGAACCGGATCAAACGGGATTTTAACTCTTGACGCCGGAGGCAATCCGAATGCCGTTTGGATATTCAAGATGGGATCTACATTGATCACGGATCCCAACACCAGTATTGTTCTTGCGGGTGGTGCTTCATGGAAAAACATATATTGGTCGGTTGGTACTTCTGCAACACTCGGAACGGGCTCTGTATTTTACGGAAATATCCTGGCTAGTGCAGCTATTTCTATAAATACAGGTGCAACGCTTTACGGCAGAGCTTTGACACAAACTGCTGCAGTAACATTGCAGGCTAATACTGTTGATTCGAGATAAGGTATAAACGAGTGTTGAAATGAAAGTAAAACATGATTGTATCAAAGAATATAAAATTCAGAAGAGCTCAATGGATCGGAAAAAAATAGTATAAAAGCAAGTGTGAGGAGTTTCGGCTCCTCACCTTATTTTTTTCAAACGAGTTTATGATACCGGTTTTACAGTTTGGTAGTTAAATCAGTGATAAACTTAATAATAATGAGTTATAAAGTATTCAATTATTTTTATAAATAAAGGAAACATAAAATGAAAATATTTTTTATTACGCTTGCATTGATGCTTACAATTAGTATCAGTATTTCTCAAGCACAAACGGCAACCGATAGCTGGGCATTCGGTTTTGGATTGGATTTTCCCAGATATTCCTCAGTAAACATAACCGGAATTAATTCCGATTACGGCGCATATCTTTCCCTTCAACGAAATTTTTCAGAGCATGTCGGATTAAGATTTAAAGCCGGTTATTCTAATCTTGAAGGACAATATGATGATCAAAATTTTAATCTTATAAAAGAAACTACAAACCTGTTAACAGGTGATATTGATTTACTCTATTATCTTTCTCCATGTGAAAATGTTTCGCCTTATATCTTTGCAGGAGTTGGCGGCAATTACAAAAATTTAACTAACCAGCAAACACCATTTCCGGATAACGGCCACTTTGGATCTCAACTTAATGTAGGCGCCGGCGCCGAATTTAAGCTTGATCCAAAATGGAATTTAGTAACGGAGTTTGGTTATCATGTTACCAATAATTCAGAGCTTGACGGCACTATTGCCCCTAATGAATTAAATGGCCGTGATTCTTATATAGTGCTTAGCGCCGGTTTAAATTACTTTTTTGATAAAGGGGCACCGTCTAAACAGTGCGAGCCCTGCCAGGGAATAACACAAAGAGATATGACCGACTATAACAGGATTGAAGAAATGATCGTGAAACATATACCGGCTGAAGTAACTAAAGACGTTATAGTAGATAGATATATTAAGGAAATTTCAAACGACAGACTGGTTCTTGTTGGTGTAAACTTTGCATTTGATAAATCAGACCTGTTACCGGAGTCATACCCTGTTCTTGATCAAGCAGTTAAATTATTAAATACTAAGTCTGATGTGAATGTTGAGATTCAGGGATATACTGATTATATCGGTAGTGTAGATTATAACCAGCAGCTTTCAGTAGAGAGAGCAGAATCAGTTAAGGCATATCTTGTTTCTAAAGGTATAGCTGAAAAAAGGCTAACTACTGTCGGTTTCGGAAAGGGCAATCCAGTTGCGAATAATGATACGGAAGAAGGCAGAGCAATGAACAGAAGAATTGTATTTAAAATTGTTAAGTAATTAAGCTTTTCAGCTATGTATGAATGTCCCTGTTGCTAAAACGACAGGGACATTAAGGGGAATATTAAATCAACCGCCAAAACACGTGTGAAACAATTTAAGTTGTAAATAATTGTTCTGCCACAGGTTTTAAAATTTAAGTAATATCATAAGGAGTTTCTACTAATGCGAAGGATATATTTTTTTATAATAATTGCGGGAATGTTAATATTTCTAGCGGCCCCGTCAAAAGCCCAAATAAGTGTAGGTATCGGTATAAATATAAGCAGCCAGCCTACATGGGGCCCCACAGGATATGATAATGTACAATATTATTATTTACCCGATATAGATTGTTATTACTATGTACCGCAGCACCTGTTTTTCTTCCAGTCAGGCGGAGGCTGGATAAGTTCATCAAACCTGCCTCCCCAGTACGGTAATTATGACTTATACGGCGGTTATAAAGTAGTAATTAACGAAAACAGGCCATATATGCACGACCAGGATTACAGGGCAAAATATAGTTCATTCAAAGGACGTCATGATCAGCAGGTAATCCGCGACAGTCATGATTCAAAATATATGGCGGCCAGAAACCCCGGTGCACATAATAATGGACCTAAACAACAAGGGCGTGCTAATACAAGCAATAGACAATCAAAAAGCAGCCGGAAAGCTCAAGCAGTCACAAGACCCCAGGGTAACCATCCAGGCAGGGCATCAAAACCAAGCCAGGGCGGCAAACAAGTGCAAGGCAACAGGCAAGGCCAGAGTAAAGGCGAAGACAAGCGTAAATAACCATATGCAATTACAATCTGCAAAATGTAAATGGTTCTTAGTAAACAATAACAAACAGGTGATTTATTTCACCGTTCTAAAAGGCAATTAAAAATGTCTTAAATATATTCTCAAATAGATTTGTAATATGAAAGCAAACATTATTATGGAACTAAAATATCAGGAGTATCTAAAAATGCGTAAGATATATTTTATAATTTTAATAGCAGGAATTTTAATTGCTTTTGCCACGCCAGTAAAAGCGCAAATTAGTTTTAATTTAGGTGTAGGTATAAGCAGTCAACCGGTTTGGGGCCCTGCAGGTTATGACCAGGCCCAATATTATTATTTACCTGATATTGACGCTTACTACAATATACCTAAGCATCGATTTTATTACCAGGTAAGGGGAAGATGGACATCATCATCTCACTTACCATCACAATATAGTAATTATGACTTATACGGCGGTTATAAAGTTGTAATTAATGAAGACAAGCCGTATTTGCGTGACCAAGAATATAGAGAAAAATACAGCAGCTACAAAAATCGCCATGATCAACAAGCTATACGCGACAGCCGGGATTCAAAATACTTTGCAAATAAAAACCACCCCGAACATAATAATTGGGTTAAACAGCAGAGACATGACAATAACCAGGGAAACAGACATGAACGGGATGATAAACATGGCCAAGGTAATAAACAAAATGATGGAAACAGACATGATCAAGTAGAAGACAAACATGACAAAAGACAATAGCAACGGCTAAAACAACAAATTAATAACCAATAATGAATAACAAATCGGAAAATAATCAGACTTCACTAAAAGGAAAATGATATGAATAAATTAAATATTCAGGGTAACTGGAACGAGCTTGCAGGCAAGCTAAAACAAAAATTTGCCAATCTGACTGACGATGATCTGCTTTTTAAAGACGGCAAAGAGGAAGAACTTCTGGGAAGGCTTCAACAAAAACTTGGTAAAACAAAAGAACAAATACGCAGCCTGATTGAGAAACTTTAGTAATAATCATTTCCCTGATAAGTTAACGCTTAGCATATAACTCTAAGCGTTAACTTATTTTTTAATTATGATTTATATTATTAATCGAAGTTACACAGATATTAGAAGTATTATTAAGTAACCCCGAGTTTTTGGCACAGCCATCACAATGTGAAACCTGGGGGAAAATGAAGCCAAGGACTTTATTGGTTTTAGCCACAATTTTTTGATCATTTTGGCTTGAGTCAAAGGCTCATCCGCCTCTGGCGGAAAAGCCGGACATGTTGTGTAATTTAACGATCCCTCCCGATCGAATCGGATAGGCGTCAACTTAACAAAGTCGGATTAGTCATTTTTTTATTTGAATACAATAGGTTACAGCATTAAATAATTTTGATTAATTATATGCATGTTTCTGTGTCACCGCTATGCGGCTTTTAGATTTTTATCCTATTGTCATTTCTACTAATATGTCGCTGCGCTGCAGCTTAGGAAAGACTTAGATGCTATATTTCCGGAGTCCCGATGGATCGCATAGGCGTCAACTTAATTATTGATTTTTTCATAATAGTTTACTCTGTCATGTCTAGATTCATAGATACAATAATAAGATATTTGCTTATCAAGGATTAATTCCAAATTA
>Ga0181529_10004649_pt1 | contig 14757 bp, 16 predicted proteins | sample PEATcosm2014_Bin_36_FD_119763 | JGI IMG/M metagenome (GOLD analysis project Ga0181529, IMG submission 119763) | Peatland microbial communities from MTU Mesocosm Facility, Houghton, MI, USA - PEATcosm2014_Bin10_30_metaG | ecosystem: Environmental > Terrestrial > Soil > Wetlands > Peat | place...
CGCCGCCATTGGCGCAGGCCTGGATGACCTTTGTGCAGACCTCGACGTCAGGATGATAGAAAACCGGGATCACCCCCTGGTCGATCATCGCGGTCAGAACAGTCAAACGGTCTACGGTCATTGCTTGCTTCTCCTCTTCATCGGCGCCTGACCTCAGCCGGCCGCTTCATCGCGCCGCGATCGCCACCGCCACGCCGGCGATGACGCCGGCGGCGGCGCGCTGGACGTAGCGCATCGCCCCGGACGAACGCAGCAGAGAGCGCGCGCGGTCGGCGGCGAGCGCATAGGCGCCGAGCGTCGCCGTCAGAACCACAACCGCGATCGCCGCGATCGTCGCGAAGATCGCCGGCGTCAGAGCGTCGAGATCGACGACCAGCGGCATGATCGACAGAAAGAAGACGATCACCTTCGGGTTGCCGAGCGTCAGCGACAGCGAGCCGGAAAAGGCGCGCCAACCGCGCGTCGCCTGCGGCGGCGCTTCCGTCTCGCCCCCGGCGGCGAAGGACGAGCGCGCCATGCCCCAGGCGATGTAGATGAGATAGGCGGCGCCGGCGAACCGAAGCGCGATGAAGGCGCCGGCGAACAGGTGGGCGATCGCGGCAAGACCGGTGGCGGCGATGGCGAGCCAGATCAGGTCGCCGACGACATAGCCGAGGATGAACGGTGCGACGCCGGTCAGTCCATGGCCGAGCACCCGCGCCACCAACGCCGCCACGCCCGGCCCGGGCGTCGCCACTGCGGCGAAATAGACCGCCGCGAACAGCAGCAGCGACGAAATCGACACGCGCGTCTCCCCTTGACGGCCCGCCCAGCCGCTCGGTTCACAACGGGCATGAACACTGACGCGGCGCCCCCGGTCAAGCGCCAAAGCGTCGCTGGCATGTTAGCGTCGACCGGCGCCAAACCCAAGGCGCGAGGCCGCCGTTCGTTGCGCGGCACAAACAAGCAGACGTGCGGCGTTAGGCCGCGTCGCGCTCCGATCGCCGCGGGTCTAGGCGAGGCGTAGGCAGGAATGCGCTTTTGCATCCCCGCAAACGAATGAGACGCTCCATGAGCGACACCAAGAACGCGCGCTCCATGACGCTCACTCGTCGCGCTTTGTTGAGCGCTTGTGGCGCCGCCCCGGCGCTTCTGGCCGTCGGCGCCTTCGCGTCGCCGCCGAAGGTGTCGCAGGCCAGCGTCGCCTTCCTCGACGCGCCGCGCGGCGACAAGAAATGCGGTAATTGCCGGCTGTTCCAGACGCCTGCGTCTTGCCTGGACGTCCAGGGCCCGATCACCGAGCATTGCAGCTGCCGCATCTGGCTGCCAGTTCTCGCCTGAACGGCGAAGTCGGGAGCGAGTTTCAAGCCGCCAGCGCAGGGCGCGCGGGCGGGAGATTTATTGTGACGCGATCATTCCCGCCGACGCGTCGTTTTCTCTCACATCGAGCAACCGGCCATTAACCCTGTTCTTACCGTTGCGCTTTAGCTTGCAATGCAGTTGCCGTTGCGAGAGCCCATGCCCGTACTGACCGCCGCCAACCTCGTCCGACTCCAGCGCGAGGTCGACATTCCGACGGCGCCGGCGGCGAGGCTCGACGTCCCCGCCAAGGCGCTGTTCGTCACCCCGGAATCCACCGACTTTCTTCAGGCGGGCGGTCTCGGCGAGGTCTCGGCGGCGCTGCCGCGCGCGTTGCGCCCCGGTTGCGACGCGCGCGTGCTCATCCCCGCTTATCGTCCGGCGCTGCGCGACGTGGCGGCGATCGACATCGTCGCCCATCTGCCGGGCGCCGGCGCGATCCCGCCGTGCTCGATCGGCGCGCTGACCCTGCCGGACGGACTCGTCGTCTATCTCGTTCTGTGCTCCGAACTCTACGATCGCGACGGCTCGCCCTACGCCGATTCCGCCGGCAATGAATTCGCCGACAATGCGATCCGCTTCGGGCGGCTGAGCCTCGCCGCCGCCGAACTGGCGATGCGCGGCCTGAACGGCTGGCGGCCCGACGTGCTCCATCTCAACGACTGGCCGACCGCGCTCGCCGCCGGCTATCTGCGCTGGCGCGGCGGCAAGACCCAGACGGTGCTGACGATCCACAATCTCGCCCACCAGGGTCAGTTCGACGCCTCGCGAATCGACGACCTCGCCATTCCCAAGTCCGCCTTCCGCCTCGACGGCGTCGAGTTCTATGGCCGCATCTCGTTCCTCAAGGCGGGGATCGTCTACGCCGACCACGTCAGCACCGTCTGCGCGACCTACGCCGGGGAGATCGCCCGCCCCGAGTTCGGCTGCGGCCTTAATGGCTTGCTCGCCGAGCGGGCGAACCAGGGCCGGCTGACCGGCATCCGCAACGGCGTCGACGCGAGCTGGGACCCGCGCGCCGACAAGCGCAATCCCTATCGCTTCGACGCGCACCGCTGGAAGGAGCGCTATGCCGACTACGTGCGCGGCGCCTTCGGCCTCAGCCTTTCCGCCGGGCCGTTGTTCGCTTTCGTCGCGCGCCTCGTCCACCAGAAGGGCTTCGACTTGGTGCTCGAGGCGAGCGAGACGATCGTCGCGCGCGGCGGTCAGATCGTTATCGTCGGCCGCGGCGAGCCGGAGTACGAACGCGCCACGGCGGAACTCGCGCGCCGCCATCCGCACGCGTTCGGGGCGCGCATCGGCTTCAACCCCGAAGAGGCGCGCGCCGTTTTCGCCGGCGCCGATTTCCTGCTGATGCCGTCGCGCTACGAGCCGTGCGGCCTCAGCCAAATGTACGCGCAGCGGTTTGGCGCCTTGCCGATCGGCCATCGCACCGGCGGCTTGGCCGAGACGATCGAGGCGGGCCGCACCGGCTTCCTGTTCGACCGGCTCGACATCGCAGCGCTCGACGATGCGATCGACGACGCCTTTGCCGTGTTCGGAGCCCCGCTCGAACTCCAGGCGATGCGCCGCGCGGCGATGGCCAAGGATTTCGGTTGGGCGGAATCCGCTTCGGCCTATGCTTCCCTCTATCGCAAGCTCGGCGAAACGCGCCGCGAAAAGCCCGCGCCTGAGCCGGCGAAGCCGGCGCCCCGCCCCACGGCAAAACGCCCAGCGCCGCGCATCGTCGACGAGGACTTCGCCGCCGCCGCGTCGCGCTCAGACGCGCGCGCGCTGCAACGACTCGCGGCGGCCGCCGCCGCGTCGATCGCGCGCCGCCCGCCGCGAGGTTGAGCGCGAGTCGGGCCGCCGTCCCGTAAGCTCGCAGCGAGCGCCAGAGCGGCGCCGGGGCCGAAGGGGACGAATTTGGCGACGGACACGCTGGCGAGGCTGCGCGCGGCGCCGCTGGGGATGATGGCGCTGCTGGCGCTCGCCGCTGGGCTCTATGTCGCGCTGCTCGTCGCGAGCGCCGCGCCGCTCGCCGGCGGCGAAGAGAGCTATTCGCAGGCGTGGGGCGCGCTGCTGCTGACTTTCTCGCTGTGGGTCGTTCTCGCGCTGGCGCTCGTGGTCGGCGCGGCGATGGGGCAGATGCCGCGCGGCGCGGGAATCGCTGCGCTGCTGCTGCACCCGATCTCCGGCGTCGCCGCCTTCGTCGCGCTCGACGCGGTCTCGCGCCATATCCAAGGCGCGCTCGGCGTCGTCGCGTTGCTGCCGCCGCTGATCGCGTTCTACGCCTTGTGGGCGCGCCTGCCTTCGCTGCGCGCCAGCGCGCCGGCGGGCGTCGTCGGCGCCGCCGTCTGGGGCGCCGTCGCACTCCTTTCCGCCGCCGCGTTCGCGACCGGCTTTTGAGGCGCGGAGGCGCGCGGCCTAGCCGAGCGCGTCGCGCGCGACGCGCATCAGCACGCGCGCCGCGACGGGAACGAGTTCGTCGGGAAAATCATAATCGGCGTTGTGCAGGCTCGGATGGCTCTCGCCGGCGCCAAGCAGGAACATCGCCGACGGCGCCTCGGCGGAGAAACGGCCGAAATCCTCGGAGGGGCGCATCGGCAGGCCAACCCTCCACTTCACGCCCTCGGCGCCGAGCGCGCTGACGACTTTCTCCACCGCCGCCGGCGCGTTGACGGCGGAATCGAAGGCGTCGCGATAGGCGATCTCGACTTCGAGCCCGTCGGCGCTCGCCGCGTCGTGAACGAGGCTCTCGGCGCGTTCGACCAGCGACGCCATCGCCGCGTCGGTGACCGTGCGCAGCGTCGCCCACAACTCGCCGCGGCCCGGCGCGACGCCGAACGAATGCGCGCCCATTTCGACATGGGTGATCGTCACCAGGCTGTAGCCCTCGTCGATCGTTCCGCCGCGCCCGAGCGCGGTCAGCTCCGGCATCAGCCGCGCCAGCGCGCGCATCGGCGAGACGCCGGCTTCCGGCGACGAAGCGTGCGCGGTCTTGCCGTTGAAGATCGCGCGCAAGCCGCGCGAGGCGCAGGCGGCCGGTCCGTTGGCGATCGACGCCTCGGCCCGCGGCATCCCCGGCATGTTGTGCCAGGCGAAAACGAAATCGGGCTGGATCGAGGCGAAATTCGGGTCGACGATCACCGCCTCGGCGCCCTCGCCGGTCTCTTCCGCCGGCTGGAACAGCAGGACGACGCGCCCCCGCTTCGGCCGCTGACGCGACAGGCCGAGGGCGAGCGCGGCGAGCGACGCCATATGGCCGTCGTGACCGCACAGATGCGCCTTGCCGAGCGTCCGCGAGCGGTACGGAGCGGCGGACACTTCCTCGATCGGCAGCGCGTCGAGTTCGGCGCGGAACATCAGGCACGGCCCGGTCGCCGCGCCGTCGTAGACCGCGGCGAGCCCGTGTCCGCCGAGATTTTCGATCACCCGGTCGGGCCGCGTCCGCTCCAGGAACGCGCGCACGGCCTGCGCGGTGGCGCGCTCCTCGCCGGAAAGCTCCGGGCGCCCGTGCAAATGGCGGCGAAAGGCGACAAGCTCGGCCGTATCCGAGTCGGAAAGAAACATAGCCAAATCCTCGACGCCGCCGACGTCACGCCCGCGCCGGCGCAAGCGCCGACCCGGGCGCGGCGGCGAGACGAAGTGTAAGCCCCGTTGGCGTCCGCGCCTACGTCCCCCGTCGTCGCAGCCCCTTGCAGGCGAGGTCGCCGACCGCGCCTGCGGAGCTTGCGCGTCGTTCGACGGCCAAATCGCCGCCGCCCCCGCGAAAGCGGGGAGCCAGGCAAAGCGCCATTCTCAGGCGGCGACCTGCCCCGCCGCCTTTTCGGCCTCGCGCGCGGCCTTGGTCGCAGCGGCCCACCAGCGCAGATTGTCGAACAGCTCCTTGGTGAAGGGGGCGTAGGTCGGCAGGATGTCGTCCCAGGTCTTCTTTCCGAACATCACCGCCATGAAGTCGGCGCCGCCGATGTGGACGCCGTGACGCACCGAAACGGCCTGCAACTCGACCATGACGGCGCGCAGGTGCTCCACCGCGCGAACGCCGCCCACCGCGCCATAGCTCACGTAAGCGACCGCCTTCTTGACGAACGGCTTGTAGGCCCAGTCGATGGCGTTCTTGAGCGCGCCGGAAATCGAGTGGTTGTATTCGGCCGCCACGAAGATGTAGCCGTCGAACTCGCTCAGTTTCGCCTGCCATTTGGCGGCGATTTCGTTCGGCGTCGGCATCCACAGGTCCGAGGCCGGCGCGTCGAACAGCGGCAGCGGATAGTCGATCAGATCGACCAGCTCGACGTCGAAATACCCCGTCTGCTTGGCCAGCTCGGCAATCCACTTCGCCGGCTTGTCACCCGCGCGCGTCGGCCGCACGCTGCCGATAATCACCGCAATCTTGAGTTTGCTCATGACTGGTCTCCACCTGTTGGTTGGGGGGAGATTAAGAAGCTGTTTGGGTCGCGCGCGGCAGCCATTCATTTGTGATGGGAGCTATCGCGCGAGCCGATAGATGCGGGCGCGCAATCCGGTCCGCGGCGAAGCGAGTTCAAGGGCTTGGGCGCCTTTTTCTGTCCCAAAGTAACTCCCAAAAGCGGCCGGCGTCGCCGATCACGCGCGCCGATCGTACGCGCTGCGCGCCTGCTCGACCGTCTCCATGTTTTGCAGGGTCCAAGCGTAGAGCGCCTTGAACGGAACCTGCAGCGTGCGGCCGAGCGGCGTGATCTGATATTCGACCGCGACGGGCGAGGAGGCGATCACGCGGCGCTCGACCAGCCCGTTGCGCTCCAGTCGTCGCAAGCACTGGGTCAGCGCCTTCTGGGTCACGCCCTCGAGCCGCCGCCGGATCGCGTTGAACCGCTGCGGGCCGCCGTCGAGGACAGTCAGAATCATCATCGACCACTTGTCGGCGATCTGATCGAACAATCGGCGGCTCGGGCAATCCACAGCGAAACGTTGTTGATGAGAATCCGTCATCCCGGTTTCCTCGAATATACCTAGTTGACCTCAAGTTCCTCATTGACACTAGATATACATGAGATACTTACTCCGTTCCACAAAAAATGGAGCAGCAATCCCGTGACCGATGTCTCAGCCCTGTTCGAACCCTTCCGCATCAAGTCGCTCGCGCTCAAGAACCGCATCGTGATGGCGCCGATGACGCGCTCTCGGGCGCCGGGCGGCGTGCCGGGCGAGGCCAACGCCGCCTATTACCGTCGCCGGGCGGAGAACGAGGTCGGGCTCATCCTTTCCGAAGGAACGGTGATCGACCGCCCGGCCGCGCGCAACGAAGCGGGCATCCCGTTCTTCCACGGCGACAAGGCGCTCGCCGGCTGGCGGCGCGTGATCGAGGACGTCCACGCGGCCGGCGGCAAGATGGCGCCGCAGATCTGGCACGTCGGCGCCATGCCTGGGCAGAGCGGCTGGACGCCGGACGCGCCGGTCGAGAGCCCGTCCGGCCTTCTCGGCCCCGGCCAGCCGCGCGGCGTGGCGATGAGCGAGGCGGATATCGCCGACACGGTCGCGGCGTTCGGCCGCGCCGCCGCCGAGGCGCGAAAGATCGGCTTCGACGCGGTCGAGCTCCACGGCGCCCATGGCTATCTGATCGACCAGTTCTTCTGGGACCGCGCCAATGCGCGCGGCGACCGCTATGGCGGCGCCAGCGTCAGGGCGCGCGCCCGCTTCGCCGCCGAGGTCGTGGCGGCGGTCCGGGCGGCGGTCGGCCCGGACTTCCCCTTGAGCCTGCGCGTCAGCCAGTGGAAGCCGCAGGATTACCGCGCGCGCTTGGCGCCCACGCCCGACGCCATGACCGATTGGCTCGCGCCGTTGGTCGAAGCCGGCGTCGACATTCTGCACTGCTCGCAACGGCGCTTCTGTGAGCCGGAGTTCCCCGAGATCGACGGAGAAGCAGGGCTGAATTTCGCCGGTTGGGCCAAGAAGCTGACCGGCGCCGCGACGATCAGCGTCGGATCGGTCGGCCTGTCGGGCGACATGATCGGCGCGTTCAAGGGCGAGAGCTCCGAGCCGACCGACCTCGATCGGCTGGTCGCGCGAATGGAGCGCGGCGAGTTCGATCTCATCGCGGTCGGGCGCGCGCTGCTTGCCGATCCCGCCTGGGCGCGCAAGGTTCACCATGCCGACTTAGCCGCGCTCAAGGGTTTTCAATCGAGCGCCCTGGCCGAATTGGTCTGAGGCTGGCGCACCGAGACCGACGGCCTGGCGAGGGCGTCGGTCTCGATGCGCCCCAGATGGAGGCGCCCTCCCCTCCCGAGCGCCCCGTCGTCCACGCCGTCGCCGTGCTCGCCGTCAAGGCCAAGCCGCTGCGCGCGCCAAAAGGACATGGATGCAATCCGCCGCGCCGGCGAGACGCGGTCATCCCGAAGGGACCGAAGCGGAGCGAAGGAGCGGCGCAGCCGCTTGACAGCGGCTCGGCGGCGTGGCCGCGGGCTCCGCTTGCGTGAGCTCTTCGCTGGCGCGCGGCGTCTGCCGGAAAGCGCAAGTTCAGCAGGAAGCGTGGCGGCGCGGCGGACGAATGGTCCTAAACGCCAAAATGGCGAATATAGCGGCATGACAATGTGATACAGTCATCGCCGTAATCCCAAACTTATCGGCGGCGGTGCGGAATTGCGAAGACCCCCCAAAGCTTGCAAGTTGGGGCTGGACGGGCGGCCAAGCCGGAATTGGCGAGGCCGCCGAAGATTCAGCTCGACCAGGCCAAAGGGTTCCGTCTCTTCATGCGGAAAGCGATCATCGACGGTCGCGGCGACGAAGTCGTCGCCCCGGCGGAAGCCAATCTGTTCCGCTGACAAGGGAAGCCGAAGCGATGGCGCCGGAAGACAAGTCGGTCGGGCTCGTCGCGTCCGTCCTGGGCTGCACGGCCGCGGCGGCAATCGCTTATGGACTGGCGAGCGTCGTCGGCCTGCCGCATCCCCTGTGGGCGTGCATTTTCGCGCTGATCGCCTCGCAGGGCAGCCTGGCGAACCCGCTTTCGGCGATGGGCGGGCGCGTCGTCGGCACGATCCTCGGCGTAGCCGTGACGATCGCGGTCAATGCGGCGATCAGCCGATGGGCGATCGACTTCGCCTGGCAGATGCTCGTCGACGTCGCCATTTGCGCCGCCATTATTTGGCGACGTCCGGCGATCCAGGCCTGCCTGTGGACCCCGCCGATCGTACTGATGACGGCGGCCCCCGGCGAATCCATCGTCGTCGTCGGCGTGTCCCGCGGCTGCGAAGTCATCCTCGGCGTGGTGATCGGCGGATTGCTGCACATGGCCGCGCAGAAGGCGAGCGGTTGGGCGCGTTCCCCGCGTTGGCGGCGGGACCAGGGCGCCAAACCGTGATGCGGCGAGGTCGCTGTCGACGTCTTGGAGGCGTCCCTTCCCGAAGCCGAGCGGCGGTCAAGGGCCAAGCCCGCCACACGACGGCGCCGGCGGGCGGACGCCTTGGGCCTCGCGCGAAGAGGCCGACAACCGCGCGAAGCAAGATTGTACAAACGGGAGCCGGTTAGTCGTATGCTGCGTTATTTTGTCGCATGACCAGTCTAACTCGCTCGGATTTAATTACTCTGCACGGTTGTCTTGGCTTGGTGATTAATGTAATTCTGACTTCTAAAGTGCTTCCAGGAAGCGTGGACCTGATCTGCCAGTCTTCGTACTTATCAGACAATTGGCCCTTGTCAGACAATTTGATGAAATCCTGCACTAAACCTAGGTCAGGCGAGCGTTAAACCATAGGGAGGTTGTGGCATGGCGGACGTCGGCGCCGAAGTCGCAAACGCGCTTCATTGGGATCTCGCAATCCCGCGTCACCGGGTCACCGCAGAGGTGGACGCCGGCGTGGTTACGTTGCACGGCATCGTCGAGCGGGCCTACCAGAGATCCTGCGCCGAAGCGATCGCGCGCCGGGTGTCCGGCGTGACCGGCGTCAACAATAAAATCGCCGTTCGCGCCGCAGAAGAATTCCGTCAGCCGAGCCTGCATCACTGACGCTTGCGGCGACTCTGTCTCTAAAACTCGCGGGCCGCGCAACGAGACACGTCCGCCGCACGCGAACGCCAAGACGACTGTCGCCCGCGCGAACGCCGGGCCCAGTTGAAGCGCGCGATCTCGACCGAACGCGCCCTGCCCCCGCCCCTGGATCCCGACTTGCGTGGCGATGACCAGAGAAGAGGCGCGCCGTATTGCCGTCATGCGGGCTGGCGCCTGCGGCGCTTGCTTGGGCGAAGGATCGAGCATCTCCCGCCGACATTCGAGAATTCTATTGGCCGCCACAGGATGTTGCTTTCAAGTCGAACCATCTTGGTCGTCATCGCGAGCAAAGCGAAGCGATCCAGACTTGGGGATTGCGGCTGCGGCTTAGTCTGGATCGCTTCGCTGTCGCTCGCGATGACAGTCGGAATTGCTTCAACCTAAAGACGAATTGCTCTAGGTCATGGGCGGTCAGATTCGATAGTTTTATCACGATATATTCACACTCTTGAAACCTATTTTACGTAAAATAATTTCGTTATACCTCGACACGCTTCTTTGCCCCCCAGGAAAAGCGATGTCAGAGAAAGACGAAGACGCACGCCGTTACATGCTGGACGTCGCCCGCGGCGACGCCAGGGCGCAGTACAATCTTGGGCTTTTGTTCGAACAAGGCCGTGGCGGACTGCCGCAGGACGAGCGCGAGGCCGTTCGTCTGTTCAAGCTCGCCGCCGAGCAGGGGCTCGCCGCCGCGCAATGCGCCCTCGGAGCGAAATACGCGCAGGGCGGAGGCGGGCTGCCGCAGGATGACCACAAGGCCGCGCTGCTGTTCGAGCTCGCCGCCGATCAAGGCGACGCCTCCGCGCAATGCGATCTCGGCGTCTTCCATGAATTTGGTCGCGGCGGCGCGCCGCGAGACGATCGCAAGGCCGCGCGCCTGTTCAAGCTCGCCGCCGACAAGGGAGTCTCGGTTGCGCAGTACTCTCTCGGCCGCTTTTACCAGCAAGGCCGTGGCGGGCTGCCGCAGGACGAGCGCGAGGCCGATCGTCTGTTCAAGCTCGCCGCGGACCACGGACTTTCGGCGGCGCAAGCGGAGCTCAGGCCGGGACTGTTCGCTCGCCTGTTCGGCGGCGGGGTCGACAAAGGGCGCGACGAAGCGAAAGACGAGCCCGAACGGCGGCGACAGCGGGACGCCGCAGAGCGAGAACGCCAGCAGACGGCGCGCGACGCCGAGGAACGACAAAGGCAGGCGGCCGAGCGCATTCTCCACGAGCGGCAGAATGCGCAACGGCGTCGCCAGGCTGACGCCGCCGCGCGGGACGGCAAAGCGCAGCAGCAAAAACAGGAACGTCGCAGCGACGAAATCTCCGGCGACATGAACGCCGATCGGGCGCTCGAAATCCTCGGAATTGGCGCGCGATCGACCGAAGACGAAATCCACGCCGCGTATAACCATCTGATGAAACGCGTGCATCCCGATCTCGGCGGGTCCGCCTATTTCGCCATGGAACTGAACGCGGCGCGAGACAAGTTGCTGAACAGCCGCCATCGCGACCACGGCCATCCGTGAAGCGCTCGCGCATGTTGCTTTTGGATTGCGCTACTCTCAGTCGTCATTGCCAGCGACCCCCGGCGCCCCCAAACGCGAACCTCGCGTCCTCATTTCCGGACGCTTGCCGCGCGCCCTCCTGCGCCGATCTCGAGCCAGGACGCTTGCCCCGATGGAATCGCCGTCGGGGAGCGCAGCCGCCGGCGCCCGTAACGGCGTGGCGAAGCGGAGAAGCGGCGCAGCCGCTTGACGGCGGCTTGACGGCGTGGCCCCGATGAAGGGAGTGCAAGGGACGTCGCGCAACGCGCGTCACTTCCCCGAAACCCTGTGGCGCCGCCATGAAAACCGACACCGACCGCATCGACGACGCCGTTCTCGCGCTCTTGCTGCTTGGCCTGCACGGCGCCGACCGAGCTTGGAAGGGATTCGATTGGGACGCGATGGACCGCCTCGCGCAAAAAGGCTTCATCAGCGACCCGCGCGGCAAAGCCAAATCCGTCGTCTTCAGCGACGAAGGCTTGGCCCGCGCCCGCGAGCTGTTCGCCGCGATGTTTGGCGCGGACGCGTAGACGCAGACAGGCGCCGACGGCGACGCGGTTCGCCGAGCGATGCAGGTTCGGCGGGGAGTGCCGTCGACCTCATGGAAGCGTCTGTTTCCGAAGTCGGTAGGCGGTCAAGGGGCGAAGCCCGCCTGCGGCGGCGCGCGAAGGCCTTCAGGTTCCGGCCGGCGCAATCGCGCCGGCAGGCCCCTATCGTTGCCGCGACTGCGCGCGCCAGAGGTCGACGCCGCCCTCGGTGGCGTGCTGGTCGATGGCCGCGAGTTCCTCGGCTGTGAAAGCGAGATTGTCGAGCGCGCCGAGCGAATCGTCGAGCTGCGCTGCCGAGCGCGCCCCGATCAGAGCCGAGGTGACGCGGGGATCGCGCAACACCCAAGCGATGGCCATCTGCGCCAGCGACTGGCCGCGGCTTCGGGCGGTGGCGTCGAGGGCGCGCACGCGAGCGAGATTTTCCGCCGAAAGCATAGCGCTGGCGAACGAGCCCTCCTTGGCGGCGCGCGCGTCGGGCGGAACGCCGTTGAGATACTTGTGGGTCAGCAGCCCTTGGGCCAGCGGCGAGAAGGCGATGCAGCCGACCCCGACCTCGCCGAGCGCGTCGAGCAGCCCGTCTTCGACCCAACGATTGAGCATCGAATAGGACGGTTGGTGGATGAGCAGCGGCGCGCCCTCGGCCTCGAGGATGCGCGCCGCGTCGCGCGTGCGCTCAGGGCCATAGGAGGAGATGCCGACATAGAGCGCCTTGCCCTGACGCACCAAGTGGGCGAGCGCGCCCATCGTCTCTTCGAGCGGCACATCCGGGGTCGGGCGGTGGGAATAGAAAATATCCACGTAGTCGAGACCCATGCGCTTCAGACTCTGATCGAGCGAGGCGATCAGGTATTTGCGCGATCCGCCGTCGCCGTAGGGACCAGGCCACATGTCCCACCCGGCCTTGGAGGAGATGATCATCTCGTCGCGGTAGCTCTTGAAATCCTTCGCCAGGATCAGCCCGAAATTCTCCTCGGCCGAGCCGTAGGGCGGACCGTAGTTGTTGGCGAGGTCGAAGTGGGTGACGCCGCGGTCGAACGCCCGGCGGACGACGGCGCGGCCGGTCTCGAACACGTCGACCCCGCCGAAGTTCTGCCACAAGCCGAGCGAGATCGGCGGCAGCTTCAAGCCGGAGCGCCCCACGCGACGATATTCGCGGCCGTCGTAGCGAGTCGGCTCAGCAACGTACATGAGAGGTCCTCAGAACTTGAAGCCGGGCCTCGCCGAGGCCGATCCTGCGCCGAGGGTTAAGCGATGGAAGGCTGCGAATCAATGCGGCGAATGCGTTGGCGCAGGAAGCGGGGCTTCGGCCTGGTCCCGCCGTAGATCGAGGCGCTGCGCCCGCGGGCCGTGATCGTCGCGGTTCATGAATTCGGATAATATCCCTTCGCGCCACAACAAGCGGAGGGGCGCTCCCATGGCCAAGATCGCCGAGATCATGGAGCTCTATCAGATGCGACGACAGATCGAGGACGCCTGCCGCGCGTTTCGATCCCTCGACCGCGATTTGCCGAAAATCACCCTCAGGCCCCGCGACGCCGCAGGCCTCGAAGCGGCCATACGGCAAATGGAAGCGGCGGTCGACCGCAAAGCAGCGCCCTTTCATGGCAACAAGTTCGTCGAGCCGTTCGTGAACCCGCTGAAAGACAAATACTGCGCGGCGATCCGTGAAAAGGCGGCGGCGAGCAAAGGCAGGTCGGGCGGGTCGTAAAACACGAAATGGCGTGCGCGGCGCCTGCGGGTGGCCGGCGTCGCGCGGATCAGGCGGTCGATTTCAGGGCCTTCGATGCGCGAAACGCCGAAAGTACTTGGCGGCACCGACACGATAGAACCGGCGGGCAATTCCGTAATTAAGCGCGCGTCGCCGTGACCCTACTTCCTATTACTCTTCTTGCGTTTAGCCTGAGCGAGATCCGATCCGGCCACAGATTTGACGGCTTTCGGAACTGTCTTGCTTTTCAAGAGCTTCCCAGCCTTGGAAGCATCCCTTTTCGAAGTAGTCATTGTCTCGATCCTTTATATCAGTCAAGAGCGCATCGAAACTAGTACGTGGCGCAGTTATTAACGTATTACCCAACTCGACTTGTGCTTTGGTGTCTGAAATAAATGCTGCTTCTCAGATATAAACTCGCGTGGGTAATCAAAATTCAAACACAACTCGGACTCGCTCGCGCAATTTCTAGCGAGATGATCAGGGGCGAGAAAAGCCGCAGCGAACCAGTTGGCCTGTGTTTCCGCCTTTTCCTCAGATGGAAATGCTTTAAGGTAAAATTCGGAAGTGTCAGCAAATTCTTGTCGGTAGTGACGATGCATAAGGATGTGCCCAAGCTCATGGGCAAGGATGAAGCGTGCTTTTGGCTCTCCTAATTCTGCTTCTTCCCAAATGCCGTGGTTAATATGCAAGACTAGCGGGTCAAAAGTTACATATGCCTTGTCACTCCGATCAACAAATAGCTCAATGTCTAGCTTCCCGTGGATACCGAAATCTACCCCCTTCAGCTTTCGAATCTGTCTAACAATGTTGAAAGTGTAATAATTGTCGATACCCAGACGGACACGCATTTGCCGAGCTAAATCAGCGACGTTATCATAGGATCTAAACGTAACCTTATAGTCTGTCGCCATGTCCGCCTCGGAACATTGCAATAGTTGTGATGTGCTTGACCACCTATGTGGAACGGCAACCTGTTAGCTACACCCGGTCGTTCCCCCGCAGGTGTCGCACTTTAGGCAGGTGCCATTCCGTACCATTGTAAAATTCCCACACTCGGGACACGCTTCACCCACGTAACCTTTCACGCGGGCTTCCAAGCGCTTGTGATCGAGCGGTTCGGAAGACGGAGCGCTAAAGTGCAGTTCATTGACGGAGGACGGCAATTCGGCGGCATCGCTTTTCAGCGCGGTTGCGCTTTGAGTCCAGGTCGAGTTGGCGCCGGAGCCGCCGAGGGACATCGCGCTCTGTCTCACTGTGGCGGAGCCACTCTGCACCAGCATCAGCTTGTCCATCTTCGACCGCATCAGGCCCTTGGAGACGACCGAGGTCGCTGACGGACCGCCGCCGCCGGCAGGCGTCTTGCCCTGATCGACGCCGCCGCCGAGCACGGTGTGGCCGATGTCCTCGGGCGCGACATGGGCGAGGTCGGTGCGGCCCAGGTACGAGATCGCCAGCTCGCGGAAGACGTAGTCGAGGATCGAGGTCGCGTTCTTGATCGCGTCGTTGCCCTGCACCAGGCCGGCCGGCTCGAAGCGGGTGAAGGTGAAGGCTTCGACGTATTCCTCGAGCGGCACGCCGTATTGCAGGCCGAGCGAGATGGCGATGGCGAAATTGTTCATCAGCGAGCGGA
>Ga0181529_10004654_pt1 | contig 14748 bp, 18 predicted proteins | sample PEATcosm2014_Bin_36_FD_119763 | JGI IMG/M metagenome (GOLD analysis project Ga0181529, IMG submission 119763) | Peatland microbial communities from MTU Mesocosm Facility, Houghton, MI, USA - PEATcosm2014_Bin10_30_metaG | ecosystem: Environmental > Terrestrial > Soil > Wetlands > Peat | place...
ACCGATGCCGCGTCGTCGCGCCGCAGGCGCTACTGCGAGAGTCAGAATCTCGGCCTCGCCGCCGGCGGTGCGGACAAGGACAAAACCGCCGGTCTCTTCCCTCGCCAGAAGAGCGAAGGTACCGGGCTGTGCCAGGAGCTTGGCGATCCAGTCGGCGCTCCAGGCATCGGCGAAAGATGTCGCGTGCAAACGCGCCAGAGCATCCACATCGCAAGGAGGAATAAGCAGAATCGTTTTCATGTCCGCTTCGCCGGCAGTTTCGCATCGGGCGCGCGCAGATAAAGCGGGCGAGGGGAAGACGCGCTAGGCTCCATACGCGAAGCCAGACGGGCGACCCAGACAGCGTCCGGCGCGACCACGCTGGAGATTTGTGTCTCAAGGCCCAGCGTTTGCAGAGCCTCGGCCATGCGTTCGGCTGCCGTGCCTGCAAGGAGGATTTTGCCCCTCAAGCCGCTCAGCGCGGAGCACGCCTCCGTGAACGTCAGAAGACGCACGGAAAGAGGAGCGCCCACCGCTTCGAGATAAACCTCGTCGCGGCGAGCGTCGTGGATTGCCACTGCGCGGGAAACGCTCGCCTCGGCACAAGCTTGTTCGGCCATGGCCGCCAGGCTGGTCACGCCGACAAGCGGTATGCCGAGCGCCGTGCGTAGCCCACGCATGAAGGCAAGGCCGACGCGCTGGCCTGTGAACGTGCCCGGACCAACCGTGACCGCAAGCCTGTCGAGCGTCTTGAAGCCGACATCCGTTTCGCGCATCACCTCTTCGACCATCGGCGCCAGCGCTTCGGCGTGACCGCGCTCCATCGCGGCCCAACGGCGCGAAAGCACGCGGTCGTCTCTTAGTAAAGCTGCGGAACACGCGCCCAGCGCCGTATCGACGGCGAGAATCTTCACGGCCGTCCGCTCTCAGACAATCTTGCAGGCCTCGTCGAACGAAAGCCTGGGGCTGCGCGCGAACACGCCCGCGGAATCGCCGTAACCGACATTGCAGAGAAAATTCGATTTTATGACCGTACCGGCGAAAAATTCACGGTCGACGCCCTCATTGTCGAAGCCCGACATCGGCCCGCAATCCAGCCCCAGCGCCCGTGCGGCGATGACGAAATACGCGCCTTGCAGCGTGCCGTTGCGAAAGGCCGTCTTCTCGGCGAAAGCGGAATCCTTGAACCAGTCCTTGGCGCCGGCATTGTGCGGAAACAATTTCGGTAGATGGCGGGCGAAATCGAGATCGTGGCCGATGATCGCGGTCGCCGGCGCCGTCATCGTTTTATCGACATTGGTCGCGCCGAGATGGGGTTTCAGACGCTCTTTGACTTCTTTTGAAACCACAAAAACGATCCGAGCCGGACTGACATTGGCGCTGGTCGGGCCCCAGCGCATCAGGTCGTAGACCGCCATCAACAATGCGGGGCTGACCGGCTTGTCCTGCCATTTGTTTTGGGTGCGAGCGCTGCGGAAGATCGTATCGAGTGCTTCATCATTGATGGCGTGGGTCACGGTGCGCTCCTTCGGGCGAATCGATGCTCTGCGAAAATCGCAGAAATGGCGTCGAGATTAAACCGCTTCCACCGCGTTCACCTCGGGAATGTAGTGCCGCAGCATATTTTCGATCCCGTTCTTCAGCGTCATGGTCGAGGACGGACAGCCCGCGCACGACCCGCGCATGTGCAGGAAGACGATTCCCGCCTTGTCGTCGAAGCCTTTGAAGATGATGTCGCCGCCGTCCTGCGCCACGGCCGGCCGTACGCGCGTTTCGATCAGGTCCTTGATCTGCAAGACGATCTCAGAGTCGTTGTCGTCGCAAACCGTCTCGTCGGCTTCTTCGGCGCCCTCCTCGATCAGCGGCAAACCGCGGGTGAAATGCTCCATGATCGCCCCCAGGATCGCGGGCTTCAGGTGTTTCCAGTCGCCGCCGGTCTTGGTCACGGAAATAAAATCAGAGCCGAAGAAAACACGGCTCACGTCGGGCGTTTCGAACAGGGCCCGCGCCAAGGGTGAGCGCTGGGCCGCCTCGCGCGACGGAAAATCGGCTACTGCGCCCTCGCCCATCACCTCGCGGCCCGGCAAAAACTTCAGGGTTGCCGGATTGGGGGTGGATTCTGTCTGGATGAACATGATCTTCTGCTTTCTGGAGTCGTTCCAATCTATCTCTTACATGGACCCGGTCAGCCGCTGGATCAAGGCGGCTAAAAGTCCGAAATGATGCCCTTTTTTTCCCAATCGCCATAACGGGTTGGTTCGGGGCCGGCCTGGCCGCCGCGCTCGAGTGGACGTTTTTCGCCCAACGACCCGGCTTGGCGGCGGGCTTCGGCTTCAGCCAAGGCCCGTTCGGCGGCCTGTGCAATCCGGGCCTTAACCAAGCGGGCCGGGGTCTTAGCCGGCGGCTTTGTCGTTTTCCGCTTTGTCATCTTGCCGATTGCTTGACGTGTCCGCCCCGGACCATACATCAACCTTGCCGCCGTTGGAGATAAGACAGACGTGAATACGCTGCGAACCGGACTTTTGATGGCCGGGCTGACGGGACTTTTCGTCACGGTCGGCTTCCTGGTCGGCGGCCTCGGCGGAATGGCTTTCGCGTTCCTGTTCGCTCTGGGATCGAATCTCTTCGCTTATTGGAAGTCCGACAAGATCGTCCTTGGCATGTATGGCGCGCGCGAAGTCGACGAACAGACCGCGCCCAGACTTGTCCATATCGTGCGCCAATTGAGCCAAGCTGCCGCCCTGCCGATGCCGAAGGTCTGCATCGTCGACAATCCGCAGCCCAACGCTTTCGCCACTGGGCGCGATCCCGAACACGCCGCGATCTGCGTGACGACGGGCTTGCTGGAGCGCGTCGGCGACGAGGAATTGGCCGGCGTCCTGGCGCACGAACTGGGCCATGTGAAGAACCGCGACACCCTGACCATGACGATCACCGCGACCATCGTCGGCGCCGTGTCCATGCTGGCGAATTTTGTCTTTTTCTTCGGCGGCAGCCGGCGCAATCCGTTGGGGCTGATCGGCGTTCTGCTGGTTTCGATGTTGGCGCCCATCGCCGCCGTTCTGGTGCAAATGACGATCAGCCGGACGCGCGAGTTCGAGGCCGACCGCGCGGGCGCGGAGATTTCCGGCCGGCCGCTCTGGCTTGCTTCCGCGCTTGCCCAAATCGACCGTGCGGCCCAGGCAATTCAAAATCCGCAAGCCGACGCGAACCCCGCGACGGCTCATATGTTCATCGTCAATCCGCTGCATGGAGGCTTCGCCGGCTTGTTCTCGAGTCACCCTCCTACCGAGGAACGCATCGCGCGCCTCAAGGCGATGGCGGGAATGTCCGCCAAACCGACCGGTCCCTGGGGATGAGCGCTTCCGGACTGCCGGCGCGGGCGGCGGCGCAAAGCATCCTTTCCGAGGTTTTGCGCAAGCGGCGTCCTCTCGATGCGGCATTGGCCGCGACGGCCTCTCTTGAGGTGCGCGACGCAGGTTTTGCGCGCGCCATCGCCAGCGAAACGCTGCGGCGTCTTGGCCAACTCGATGCTTTGATCCGTATTTATGTGCCAACGCCTCCGGCGCGCAATCGCGCCGGTTCGACGCCGGAAATCTTGCTGGCGGGAGCATGCGAACTTCTGTTCCTCGATGTGGCGCCGCATGCGGCGGTCGATGCCGCCAACCGCCTGGCGCAAGCCGACGGCAAGGCCGTGCATTTCAAGTCGTTGATCAACGCGGTTTTGCGGCGCGTGGCGCGCGAGGGCAAAGAGGCGATCGCCGCGCAAGACGCCGCCCGCCTCGACACGCCCGATTGGCTTTGGCAGCGTTGGGTAGAGGCTTATGGCGAAGAGAAGGCGCGCGCAATCGCATCCGCGCACCTTTCCATTCCGCCGCTCGACATCGTGACGAAAGGAGCGGCGCCTGGCGTTCCCGAGGCGTCGATTTTGTTCGGCCAAGTCTGGCGTCTCGACGAGCCAGCGCGCGTCGACGTTCTGCCCGGCTACGTCGAAGGCGAGTGGTGGGTGCAGGATGCCGCCGCGACTCTGCCGGCGCGTCTTCTTGGCGATGTGAGCGGAAAAGCCGTGATCGATCTTTGCGCCGCACCGGGCGGCAAGACGGCGCAACTCGCGGCGGCCGGCGCGCAGGTGACGGCCGTGGAACGCGACAGTGCGCGCATGGAACGACTGAAGGAGAATCTGCAACGATTGCGACTCGATGCAAACCTGATAACCGAAGATGCGCGCGACTTTCGTCCCGAAAATCCGGCTCCGTTGATTCTGTTGGACGCGCCGTGCAGCGCCACCGGAACGATCCGGCGTCATCCCGAATTGCCTTGGATCAAAGGCGCCAGCGACGTCATGCTATGCGCCCAGACGGCCGGCGAACTTTTGGACTCGGCCGCGGATATGACGGAAGAGGGCGGCTTGCTCGTCTTTGCCGTTTGTTCGCTCGAGCGCGAAGAAGGCCCAGAACAGGTCGACGATTTTCTGCGCCGCAGGCCGCAATTCTCGCGCGAGATTGTCATGCCGCATGAAATCTTCGGCCTTAGCGAACTGATCGACGCCCGCGGCGATCTCAGAACCCTTCCCTGCCATCTGGCGCAAAGGGGCGGCATGGACGGTTTTTATGCCGCACGTCTCAGGCGGGGATCATAGCCGTCCCAAAGCATAAGCGATGGCGAGATAGATTTTCCCCGTATCGGCGGAGAGAATGGAGGAAGCAAGCAGGCCGCCGCCGTCGCCTTCGCGGGCGCGGACCAGCAGCGCCTCGAATTCCTCTATATAGGCGTTCGCGGAATCGCGGAATCGCGCATTTTCGCGATAGAGGGTGGCGATGCGGTTGACCGCTTCGCCGTCGATGGCCGCGGCAAGCTTGCGGGCGAAAACGCTGCGGTCGCCGGCAAGATAGCGCCGCCATTCGTCTTCGTGCGGTTCGGCATCCGCCGTAATCGCGTCCAGATCGACGGCCATGTCGGCAAGGGCTGCCTGCAAGGCACCCAGCGCCGCCGCGGCCGCCGGCTTCAAATCCTTGCGCGCCTCGCCGGTTTCGGCGGCGGCAAGCAAGGTGCTCATCTGCCAGTTCTTGGGCTCGCCTTCTCCCGGCTTGCGCTTGGTGCGTTGCGTGAGCTTGCGCGCCAGACCGCGCAGGCCGTCGCCGTCGCTTTCCGCCGGTTCTTCCGGCTTTTGCCGGGGCAGCGGCCGGGGTGCGGTGCGCGCATGAATGGTGGAAAGCGTGCGCGCCGAAAGATCGAGGATTTCTTCGGTTTCGGTGCGCACCATCTGACGCACGCGCTGGGCTTCCTGCTGGGCGATGCCGGGCAGGGTAAGCAGATGACGCTCCACGTCTTCCACGGCCTTGGCGAGAGTGGTGCGGATCTCGCCCGCTTCGGCGGAAAGCTCGCCCGCCGTACGCAACAGCCTTTCGCATTCGACCATAGCTTCGCCGACCAACGCGCGCGCATCCGACTTCGCCTGACCGGCCGTTTCCCCGATCAAGGTCTGGGCACCTGCGCCTGCTTCGTGCAGCGAGTTGATCAGATTGTTGAGCGTGATGTTGGCCGCTTCGCTTGTCTCCTTCAGCCGTTCGGCTTCGCGCGCGAAACCTTGGGTGAGCTGGCCGCTGCGGGCTCCCGCGTTTGCCATGATGATTTCGAGATGGCGTTCGGCATCGCCTGTGACCACCTCGAACTTCTGAGCCTCGCCGCCGAGCGCCGCGATCGCCTTTTCCATCGCTTCGCGTTCGCCGGACAACGCATTTTCGAACGCGATGCTTTCGTCCTTCAGCCGCAGCATCAGCTCGTTCATGGCGGTGCGGTGGCGCTCTTGCCGGCCAAGCACGAATTCGGCGCGCGCCATGGCGGCATCGGCGACGGCTTCGATGCGCTTGGCCTGTTTGTCGAGTTCCACGGCGGCGGCGTGCGGCGCATCGGCCGCGGCATTCGCCGCCAGACGGAAACTCGCCGACTGAGTGTCGAGCGACTGGCCTGCCGTTTTCAGCGTGCTTTCCGCCGCTTCGATGATGGATTTGAGTTGAGCGGCGCGCCCGGCGACGGTTTCGCCGGCGCGCGCGGCGGCGTCCGCGAGCGTGCCTGCGACACCCTCGATGCGTTCGCGTTCCTGGGTGAGACGCGCCGAAAGCGCTTCGCCCCGCACATCGACGCGTGCGCCCGCTTCGTCCAGTGAGGCGATTTGGTTCTCCAGCACGCTTTCGAGCGCGCGAAGCCGCGTAAAGGCCCCGTCGAGACCGGCATTGAGCGCATCGAGTTCGCGCCGCACCGCGCGCCCGAGACGGGCGGCCGTGCGCGAGGCCGTTTCATCGACGGAGAAAAGGCGGTCGGTCGCCTCGACCAGGGCTTCGGCGGCGCTCCCCATCGCCTGGCCGCGGGCGAGCGCCCAGGCGGCGGCAATGAAGAGAAGCGGCGGCACGAAGGTCGCTGCCACGAACAGGGCGATTTCCTGGACATCGAAGGAGGCTAGGCCCTTGGGCCCGAAATAACCCCACAAATAGGCCCCTGCTGCACCCGCCCAGAAGGCCGATAGGGTGAGCGCGAAGACAATCGCGGCCAAGCCGAATTTCGAATCCAGGGTGGAATGGTGGCGGGAACGGGTTTCCGCGTCCCCCTCTAGGGACTCGCCGGCCTGTAAGAGTACCGGTTGGTTGCGGTCGGGCGCGGTGGTCGCCATGAGGTTCCTCGGATTGTACGGACGGATTGTTAGTTTAACCATCCAAGACCTGAGAACCAAAGCCAATTCGGCTAGGAATTGTGATGAAAGTCAGGGGATAGAGGCATGTTTGAGGACAAAGCCAGTGCCACGGCCCTAGGTGCCGCCTTGCACCGGGCGACTCATCAACTGCTGGACCGCCCTGCGATTTTTCCCGATCCGCTGGCCCTGCGAATTATCGGCCGGGAGGCTGAAAAAACGCTGCGCGAGGGAAAGTGCCGCCACATCCTGCCGGGTGCGGTGGGATTGCGCGCCTTTCTGGTCGTCCGAAGCCGGTTCACGGAAGACTGCCTTGCCGAAGCGATGGCGCGCGGGGTCGGCCAATATGTGCTTTTGGGCGCGGGGCTGGATACGTTTGCCTATCGCGGCGCATATGATCCGGCGCGCCTGCGCATCTTCGAGGTCGATCATCCCGCCACCCAGGAATGGAAACGCGGACGGCTGAGGGAAGCCGAAATCACGGCGCCAGCTTCGGTCTTCTACGCGCCGGTGGATTTCGAACGGGAAACCATCGCCGAAGGGCTGGCGCGGGCGGGGTTCGATTTCACCGCGCCCGCGTTCTTCGCCTGGCTGGGTGTCGTGCCTTACCTGACGCGTGAAGCCGTCATGGACACCTTGCGTTTCGTGGCGGAACGGACCGGTGCGTCCAGCGAGATCGTCTTCGATTACCCCGAAACTGCGGACACGATGAGCCCTGTGCAGCGCAGGGCCATGCAAATGCTTGCCGCGCGCACCGACGCTGTCGGCGAACCGTTCAGGACGGCCTTCAAGCCCGACGAGATCAAGAACGCTCTCCTGGCTCTCGGGTTCAACCGCATCGTGGATATGGACGCGACGGCCTTGAACGCGCGCTATTGCAGCGGACGCGATGACGCCTTCGCCTTGCGCGGAAACGCACATATCATGCGCGCCGGAACGCGAATGGGGGAAGCATCATGATCGTGTTGATCGCCGCCGCCGCCGTCTTTCTCGGCATTCATCTCTTGGTCTCCGGAACAAAGCTGCGCGACGTCATCGTGGCGGCGATCGGCGAGAACCCATATCTCGGGCTGTTCGCGCTGTCCTCGCTTGCGGCCATCGTCTGGCTCTGCATCGCCTACAACCATGCCGATGCGGGTACGGACAATCGCGTGCTCTACGATCTCGGCCAGGGATTTCGCGATTTTGCGGTTCCGGTGGTGGCGATCGCGTTCGCGCTGGCGGTGCCAGGCGTGTTGATGTCGAACCCCACCTCGGCGCGGCAGGAAACCGCCGCCGTGCGCGGCGTGCTTCGCATCACCCGTCATCCTTTCTTGTGGGGCGCGGCGATCTGGGCGGGATATCATCTGCTGGCCACGGGCACGCTGGCTTCGGTGATTTTCTTCGGCACGTTCCTGGTGCTGGCGTTGCTCGGCACAAGAGCCATCGATGCCAAGTGCAGGCGCAGACAAGGCCCCGGATGGCAGGGCATCGCCTATCAGACTTCAAACCTTCCGTTTGCCGCGATTCTGGCGCGACGCAACCGCTTCGTCGCGAGCGAATATTTCGATTGGCGCTTTTCGGCGGCGGTTGCGGCCTTCGCGGCGCTCCTGTTCTTCCATAATTTCCTGTTCAATATGTCGCCATTCCCAAACGGCTGGCTCCCTTTTTGAGATTGAATTCTCGTTAACGAGAGCTTGACGCATTTGCGCCATCCTCATGGCGTCCAACCCTGAGGAACGCACATGTCCGGCGCGGCCGTCGACCTCACACACCTTGCCCGTTATACGGGCGGTGATGAAGCCATCAATGCCGAAGTGTTGAGGCTTTTCGAGACACAGACCAGCGAGATCGTCGCACACCTGCAGGCCATTCTCGATGCCCGCGACGCCAAATCCTGGAAAGAGGCCACCCATACGCTGAAAGGTGCGGCGCGCGGCATCGGCGCGTTCAAACTGGCCGATGCGGCGGCTTTCGCCGAGCCGATCGACCTGGTCAGGGACCGCGGCAACGCGTCGCTCGCCTTGGTGGCCCTAAAGACCAGCGCGGAAGCTGTCCAGACCTTCATCAAGACCTATTTGGAACGCTGAGTTTTCGCATCGAACGCCTGGAATTCGAGGGCGATCGAGCGTTCCACCAGCGTCCGCCAGACCGGTTCGGCAATTTCGGCGCTCAAGCCGGCCTTGAGGGCCTCGTCCAATACCTTGGCAATCACGTCTTCGATGCGGACTTCGTCGCGTACGGCGACACGGTCGGATTTGATTTCTGCGGCGCGTTCGATATAGCGCTGGCGCTCGGAGAGGAGCTTTACCAGCGCCCTGTCGATCCGGTCGATCTCGGCTCGTAGCTCGGTCATGTTCTTGCAACGCCCGGGCGGCCGATCTTGCGAATCCGTGTTCGTCATGGCCTATGGTCCTAAGCTGTGCAACGCCTGCGGAATATGAGCAAAAACAAGGCTCTGACGCCAGCGAACGGATCGAAAGTCGCAGGGGATTGTTGGTCATGTGCTTTATACATATAAGAACGCAGGTTTCAAACCATATACAAGCTGGAAGTGTGGAATATCGATGAGTGACAACCCCGAAACTCCCATTGAAACCGATGTCGCGATTGTCGGCGCGGGGCCGGCCGGACTTTTCGCCGTATTCGAACTTGGGCTCCTGGATCTCAAGGCGCACCTGATCGACATCCTCGACCGGCCGGGCGGGCAATGCACCGAGCTTTATCCGGAAAAGCCGATCTACGACATTCCAGGCTTACCCATCGTCACCGGCCAGGAATTGACCGGCCGGCTGATGGAACAGATCAAGCCGTTCGGCGCGACCTTCCATTTCGGCGAAATGGCGAACGCGCTGAAAAAACTGCCCGACGGACGCTGGAAACTGTCGACCGATGTCGGAACCGAGATTATTGCCCCCGTGATCGTGATCGCGGCGGGCGGCGGCAGCTTCATGCCCAAGCGCCCGCCCGTTCCCGGTATCGAGGCCTATGAGGGAACCTCCGTCCATTATGCCGTCCGCAAGATGGAAACCTTCCGCGGCAAGAACGTACTGATCGCCGGCGGCGGCGATTCCGCGCTCGATTGGACGCTGAACCTGGCTCCCATCGCCAAGAGCCTGACGCTCGTCCATCACCGCGACGGCTTCCGCGCCGCCCAGCATAGCGTCAATCGGATGCGCGAACTGGTCGAACAGAAGAAAATCAATTTCCACGTCGCCAGCGTGAAAGCGCTGCACGGCGAAGGCGGACAATTGTCGGGCGTGACGCTTTCGGGTCACGACAAACGCGAATGGCATCTGGAGGCCGAGGCGCTTCTTCCCTTCTTCGGACTGACGATGAAGCTGGGACCGATCGCGGATTTCGGCATCAATCTGCACGAAAACCTGATCCCCGTGGACACGGCGCACTTCGAAAGCCAGACGCCGGGCATTTTCGGCATCGGCGACATCATCAGCTATCCGGGCAAGCTGAAGCTGATCTTGTCCGGCTTCCACGAGGCGGCGTTGATGGCGCAAGCGGCATTCCACATCTGTCGGCCGAACGAAAAATTGCGCTTCCAGTACACGACCTCGTCATCGAGCTTGCAGAAGAAACTGGGTGTCGCATGAAGATTTTCGCAAAGGACCGCGAAGGCAAGGAAACCGTCATCGAAGGCCGCGACGGCTGGACGATCATGGAGATGCTGCGCGACGCCGGCCTGCCGATCACGGCGGAATGCGGCGGCGCCTGCGCTTGCGCCACCTGCCATATCTACATCGACGACGGCTGGTACGAGAAACTGCCCCCGCCCACCGAAGGCGAGACCGACATGCTGGATATGGCGCTGGCGGTGCAGCCCAATTCCCGGCTGTCCTGCCGGCTCACCTGTTCCGAGGAGCTCGACGGAATCAAAGTGACCTTAGCGCCGGAATAATTTTCGCGAAGGCGAGAAAGAGCTTGTGCGGTTTTAATGCGGCGCGGGTTCCGCGGCGCCGGCGATTTTGGCCATCGCTTCCCCATAGACGGCGTTCAGAAAGTCGGCTTCGTTATCGTCGTCGCGCGGCTCGGCATATTCGATGGTCACCTGCACGGTCCATGGGCCCACCGCCGCACTGGCGAACAGGGTTCGATAATGCAGCGTTTCGAGTTTCGCGGTCTCGTAGGTGCGCGTGTAGACCGACAGCGGCGCGGTCTTCGGCCCGAGGAGTTGCGTCGTCTCGTCGACCATTCTGCCCCCGGTTCCTTCCTGCACCACAAAATCCGCCGCGAGCAGCGCCTTGGGATCGTAAGCCCCGTGTAAAGGCACCAAGGTGAGCGTTCCGTAGACCCCGTCGAGGGCGGAATAAGCGCAAAAATCCGCGCCAGCTTCCGGATCGCGCTCGCCCGCCGCGTCGCGCTCGAAATGACCGATCTGCTGCGGGCAGACGAAACCCGACGCGCCATGCACTTTCGCGCCGTTCGCGGCGTCGGTGAACGGATCGGCCGCATCCTGGGCGTGGGCGGACATTGCCAGCACAGCCAAAGCCAAGCCCGCAAATATGATTTTCTTCATCGTCAATCCTTCTGAGGCACGGAATGACCGGTTTGCCTTTGGATACCAATGCAACCAACGGATTAACAGCGCTTTCGAGAACCGGTGTCTGCTGCGTGTCCTTCCTGGGAAAGCTTAGGAGCGCTTCCGGGCACGCACAAGCTGCCCCTTGCGTTGGCACTGGTATAGGTTGAATTTTCGCCGCCACTTCTTTGTTCCGGCCCCATGACCGTCGCTCATATCTACACCGTGGCCTTTCAAGGCATCGAAGCGCGCGAAGTGGACGTGCAAGTGCACATCGCGGATTCGGGCGGCGGGCAGTTCAATCTTGTGGGGCTGGCCGACAAGGCCGTGGGCGAAAGCCGGGAACGCGTACGCGCCGCGCTGGCCGCCATCGGATTGGCTCTGCCTTGGAAACGGATCACGGTGAATCTCGCGCCCGCCGACCTGCCCAAGGAAGGAAGCCATTACGATCTTCCCATCGCGCTGGGGCTGTTGGCGGCGATGGGTGTGTTGCCGGCGAGCGAGATGGCGAACTACGTGGCGCTGGGCGAGCTTTCCCTCGATGCGCAAGTGACCGCGGTCGCCGGTGTGTTGCCCGCGGCCTTGGCGGCCTCGGAGCAGCACCGCGGCCTCATCTGCCCTGCCTCTTGTGGACCGGAAGCCGCTTGGGCGGGCGGGATCGAGATCATCGCCACGCCGTCCCTGATCGCCCTCGTCAATCACATGAAGGGCGTGCAGGTGTTGAATCCTCCGGTGGCCAAACTGGTCGACGACGCTTTCAGCGCTCCCGATCTGAAAGACGTCAAGGGACAGGAAACCGCCAAACGCGCCATCGAGATCGCGGCCGCCGGCGGCCATAACATGCTGATGATAGGGCCGCCCGGCGCCGGCAAATCGATGCTGGCGCAACGTCTGCCCGGCCTGCTGCCGCCGCTCGATGCGCGCGAGGCGCTGGAAATTTCCATGGTGCAGTCGTTGGCGGGGGAACTGGCGGGCGGCGCGATCTCGCGCCGGCGGCCGTTTCGTTCGCCGCACCATTCCGCCTCGATGGCGGCGCTGGTCGGCGGCGGCTTGCGCGTCAAGCCCGGTGAAGTGAGCCTAGCCCATCTGGGCGTACTGTTCCTGGACGAGTTGCCCGAATTCCAGCGCGCGGTTCTGGATTCGCTGCGCCAGCCGATCGAATCCGGCGAGGCTGTGGTGGCGCGCGCCAACGCCCATGTGCGCTATCCGGCGCGTTTCCAGTTGGTCGCCGCGATGAACCCATGCCGCTGCGGCTATCTCGACGACCCCGCACAGGCCTGCGGCCGCGCGCCTAAATGCGCCCAGGAGTACCAGTCGCGGATTTCGGGGCCGTTGTTCGACCGTATCGACATTCATGTGGAAGTAGCCAGCGTGTCGGCGGCCGACCTCACTCTGCCGCCGCCGGGGGAATCCAGCGCCGACGTCGCCGCACGCGTGGCGCGCGCCCGAGACATCCAGCGCGAACGCTACGCGGAAGAAGGCTTACGCACCAATGCCGAAGCGGAAGGCGAATTGCTCGACCGCGTGGCGACGCCCGACGGCGCAGGCGTGAAGCTGCTGACGGAGGCGGCCGAAGCGATGCGCCTGACCGCGCGCGGCTATCATCGCGTGCTGCGCGTGGCGCGCACGATCGCCGATCTCGGCGGAGCGAGCGGCGTCGGCCGGGCGCATATCGCCGAGGCGTTGTCGTTCCGCCGGCTGGCGCATCTGCATTGAACTAGGGCTCGTCTGCGTTTTTCCGATCTGTCAAAAAATATGCCGTCGATGTGGCGGCCCGATGGTGTTTTACTCCAACATCGCTACTTAAATTCGATCGAGAGTTACCACATGTCCTTTTTCCGTTTTTTCCGCGCCGCTCTTTCCGCGGCGCTCATCGCCGCCTTGCCCGCCTGCGCTGCGGACGTCACGGTGTTCGCCGCCGCCTCGCTCAGCGATACGCTGAAGCAGGTTGGCGACGCCTACACGCGGGATACGGGAGGAACCGTCGTCTTTTCCTTCGCCGCGTCGTCGGCATTGGCCCGCCAGATCGAAGCGTCTAGCGGAGCGGATATTTTTATCTCCGCCGACACGGACTGGATGGATTATCTGGATTCGCGCGGGCTGATCGCACATGCGTCGCGCCTCAATCTGCTCGGCAATAGTTTGGTTCTGATCGCTCCCGCCGATTCTAAAATCTCGCTGGTCGCCGCGCCGCATTTCGATCTTGCAGGGGCGCTGGGCGACGGCCGACTCGCGCTTGCCGATCCCGCTGCCGTGCCCGCCGGCAAATATGCCAAAGCGGCGCTGATTTCTCTCGGCGTTTGGGATACGGTCGAGAACAAGGTGGTTCCGGCGGAAAATGTGCGCGTGGCGCTTGCCTATGTCGCGCGCGCAGAGGCGCCCCTCGGCATCGTCTATGCGACCGACGCCAAGGCCGAACCAAAAGTGCGCATCGTCAGCGCGTTCCCGGATGACGCTTATCCGCGCATCGTCTATCCCGCCGCATTGACGAAAGAGGCCAAGCCCGGCGCGCGCGCTTTCCTCGCCTATCTTTCGAGCGCGCGCGCCAAGGCGATTTTCATGAAGGACGGCTTCACGATCTTGGACCGATAACCCGCTCAGGCGGGGCGTCTGCCGAACCACCAAGCGATGGCAAGACCGGCCGCGACAGCGCCCACGATTTCGATGGTTATCGCGGCAAGCGTGTAGCTGCACGGAAACCCGTACCAGATCCAATAAGAAGTATCCGATCCCAGCGCGCCGAATATCCCCAAGATCGCGACGAAGCCCGTACGCCTGAGAAAGCCCGCGATCGTCGTTAGCGACAAGAGAAACGCGGCAAGCAGGCACTGCGCCAACTCTTTGGCGAATTCCTCGGCCAGCATCGGCGTCATATCGGAACTCGCGCCCGGCGGATGATAGATTAGAATTCCCGTTGGGTTCGTCTTCATCAGCGCCGCTTCCTTGTCCATCATCTTCGGATCGGTCGGCGCGACCCAAGGAAAGAAATAGAGACCGGATTTGCCGCCGACCCCGCTTTGCATCGCGGAGAGAACGGCCGGTTCGTTCGCCATCTTGCTGATACCGGCATAGGCGAGCGGCGTCGCAACATGCGCGATGGACACCCAGACAAACATCGCGATGCCGCCCAGCAGACCTGCAATGAAAACTCTCATCGATTTCCCCCATCGTTCGAAACGCCGCATTATATGCGCGATTTTGATTGTCCGTATCGGAGTCGCGTAGCGAAAAGGGCTTTCCCGAGGGAAACTTCCGCGCAGTGCGGCCGGGCCGCGGCTTGGCGGGCCCTCGTTTATGCCGTAAGCATCGCGCAGCGAGAATAATATCGAGGGGGAAATGGCCGGCCGACCGCACAGGCGCGCGCGCCTTTATCATCTCTTGCTGCTCTTGCTGCTCTTGCCGCTCTTGGCGCTGTGGGTGCCGTTCTATGACCGCACCGAGCCGTCGCTTGCGGGCATTCCTTTCTTTTAGGGGCTGACGTAGATAAGGATCAGAGGTTAGCCCAGATTTTGAGCTGAGCGAACTGTTGTTTGGGCGATCCGTAGTTGAAGCGGAACTCGCATTCCTTGAG
>Ga0181529_10004655_pt1 | contig 14748 bp, 8 predicted proteins | sample PEATcosm2014_Bin_36_FD_119763 | JGI IMG/M metagenome (GOLD analysis project Ga0181529, IMG submission 119763) | Peatland microbial communities from MTU Mesocosm Facility, Houghton, MI, USA - PEATcosm2014_Bin10_30_metaG | ecosystem: Environmental > Terrestrial > Soil > Wetlands > Peat | place...
GAAATCTCGCCGCGCGCCTGTCAGTCCGGAGGAAAGGCATCGGCGGCCAGGTCCCGGCTGTTGTGTGTGACGACGTCCTCCCATAGCCCCTCGAAGACCCGCGGACGCGCCTAACAAGCGCCTCCCTTCGCGTTGACCAATTATAGCACGCTCCCGCGCCTGCAGGCGGCGTTCGGAGGCGCGCCTCCTCAGGCCGCGGCGAGGATCGAAGGAGGGGAACGAGCCGCCAGGGACGAACGTAGCCTCGACGCGCCCGGCCGCCCGCTCCCCTCCTTCGAGGAGAGTACGGGACCGGGCCACCAATAATCGACCGGATCGACCGCACAACCTGCCGGCCAGTCCCCCCTCCCCTGTTTTTGGGGGAGGGGTGGGGGTGGGGGCGGCCGGTCCCCCCTCCCCTGTTCTTGGGGGCGGGGGAATTCGCGGAGCGAAGGGGGCCGGACCCCGGGGCTGGGGGTGGGGGCGGCGGGGGGCGATATGGTAATCGGGACGCTGGCAGGATTGGCTATCGGGGGACTCTCGCTGATGATTGCACAGGCCGGGCAGCCCGCCGCGCCGTCCGGCCCCGCAAGGCCGACGCAGGAGCAGGCGGCCTGGCAGGACATGGAGCTCGGCCTCTTCATCCATTTCGACATCCCCGTCTTCAAGCCCGGCTGGGACTGGCGCAGTTGGAAAGACGCTCCCCAACCCTCCGACTACAACCCGCGTAAGCTCGATACGGACCAGTGGCTGCGCGCCGCAAAGGCGATGGGCGCTCGCTACGCCGTTCTGGTCGCAAAGCACTGCAGCGGATTCCTGAGTTGGCAGAGCGACCTCTATCCATACGGAATGAAGCAGTCGCCCTTTCAAAACGGCAAGGGCGACGTCGTCCGGGACTTCGTCCGCTCCTGCCGCAAGTTCGGCATTCGCCCCGGCATCTACGCAAGCATGAGCGCGAACGGCTATCTGGAGGTCGACGATCCCGGCCTGGTCAACCGCGGCAAGGGAGGCGATCCTGAGAAGCAGGCGCGCTACGCACGCATATGCGAGGGAATGCTCAACGAGCTCTGGGCCAGATACGGACCGCTGTTCGAGGTCTGGTTCGACGGCGGCTGTCTGTATCCGGCACAGGGAGGGCCGGACATGCTGCCCATCCTCAAGCGCCTGCAGCCGAAGGCCATCGTCTTCCAGGGGCCGGCGGCGACGATCCGCTGGATCGGAAACGAGGACGGAGTCGCGCCCTATCCCTGCTGGGCTACGGCGCCCGCGGCGCGCGACTACAACGGCCCCGGCGTTCCCGGCGGCACGCGATGGCTGCCGGGCGAGTGCGACGTGCCCATCCGCCGCAACGTCTGGATCTGGGAGCCGAAGACCGAGAGTTTCCTGATGTCCCTGGACGAGCTCATGAGCAGGTACGAGCGATCCGTCGGGCACAACTGCAACTTGCTGCTCAACGCCAACATCGATCCCGATGGGCTCATTCCCGAGCAGGACGCGAAGCGCTACGAGGAGTTCGGCGCAGAGATCCGGCGGCGATACGGCAAGAGCCTGGCCGAAACCCACGGAGCCGGAAGCGAGCTCACGCTCGCGCTGCCCACGCCGCGCCGAATCGACGCCGTAATACTGCAGGAGCGAATCGCGGAGGGCGAGCGCGTCCGGCGGTACGTGGTCGAGGCGCAGGTGAGCGGGGCCTGGAAGGAGATATGCAGTGGCCAGTCCATCGGCCACAAGCGGATCCAGAGGTTTCAGCCGGCGACGACGGATCGCGTGAGACTGCGGGTCCTGGATAGCGCGGGAGAGCCGCAGATCCGGAGGTTTGCTCTCTTCGACACCGGTCTCGGCGCGCCGTAATGGATGGCCGCAAAGAGGCGCAAAAGGCGCAAGACAGGACCCCTGTTATGATGGATGGCGCCGGGTCTATCCAATCGCCTCCGGCCCAGGATGAGAGCCGTTCGTTCCGCGCGGGTATGACGCCGCGGGTGCTCTTTCTCGCGTTCCTGCTCACACCGCTCAACGCCTACTGGATCGTCAAGACGGAGGTCGTATGGGCCTTTGTGCACGCGACGGTTCTCTCGGTCTTTTTCAACGTCGTCGCCGGGCTCTTTGCGCTGGTCGTCGTGAACCGGCTCGTGGCGCGATTCGCCCCGCGAGCCGCGCTCCAGTCCGGCGAGCTCGTCTGCCTCTATATCCTCCTCTGCGCGGCAACGGCTCTCTTCGGACACGATTTTCTGCAGCTTCTGGCGCTGATGCTCATCTATCCCTACTGGAAGATGGGCGATGGCAACTGGGCCGAGCCGGTCAAGAGGCACATACCGTCCTGGCTGATGGTGACGGATCACGACGCGCTGAAGGGGGCGTGGCTCGGCAACGCGACGCTCTATAATCCGGCCGTCCTCAAGGCGTGGGTCGTGCCGCTGCTGGTCTGGATGACCTTCACGATGATGGTTATCTGGACCATGCTCTGCGCGACGAGCCTGCTGCGCAGGAGATGGACGGAGCACGAGCGGCTATCCTTCCCGCTCGTTCAGATACCATTGGAGCTCTTCTGCCACACGGATCGGCTCTTCAAGAGCGGGCTCTTCTGGGGCGCCTTTGCCGCCGCCGCGGGTCTGGACATCTGGAACGCGCTGGCGACGGTCTATCCTTCGCTGCCGTCGATCAATCTGCGGACGGATCTCGGGCCGTTTCTCACGCAGCGTCCGTGGAGCGACATGGGCTGGGTTCCGGTCTGCGTCTATCCCTTCGCGATCGGGCTGGCCTACTTCATGCCGCTCGACCTCGCCTTCTCGGCGTGGGCCTTCTACTGGGTCTGGAAGGCACAGATAGTGGTGCGAGCGGCCATGGGCCTGGAGCCGCTGACGGGCATGTATATGGGCGACCAGTCGTCCGGCGCGTGGCTCGGGATCGGCCTGATGGCGCTCTGGGGCACGCGCAAGTACGTCGTCGCCGCGGCGCGCACGGCTCTCGGCGATCAGCGCCACGCCGACGACCGGAACGAGCCGATGCGCTATCGCACGGCTCTTGCAGGTCTGATGCTGGGATTCGGCGGAATTGTCGGCTTCGGAATGATCATCGGCTTGTCGGCGTGGGTCGCCGTTACCTTCTTCGCCCTGCTCTTCGTCTTCTGCGCCGCCGCCACGCGCATGAGGGCCGAGTTCGGCCCCATCACGCACGACCTGTATTTCAGCGGGCCGGAGCGCGTGATGACCGTGGTGGGCGGAACGGGCCCGATCGGCACGCACGACCTGACGCTTCTTGCGCCCTTTCACTGGGTTACGCGGGACTTCCGGTCGAGCGCGATGCCGCATCAGCTCGAAGGATATCGCCTGAGCAAGGATGCGGGAGTCCGGATGCCCTCGCTCATTGTGCCCATCATGCTGCTGAGCGCGTGGGCCTTCATCTCGTGGTTCTGGTGCTGGCTGCACGTGATGTACCAGCGTGGGATCATCGTGCAGGTCGCCCATCCCGGCGTGGGCTGGACGTCGCTGGCGGAGGAGAGCTACAAGCGTCTGGACGGCTGGCTGGGCTCGGCCAATCGCGGCCCGGACTTTAAGGTCTGGCCTCAGCTCGGCGCGGGGCTGGCGGTAACCGCGATGCTGCTCGTCCTGCGCCAGCGCTTTCCGTGGTTCCCGTTCCATCCCGTGGGATATGCGCTGGCCGGATCGTGGACCATGTCCTGGCTCTGGCTCTCCATGCTTGTGGGGTGGGCCGCAAAGGGCCTTCTGCTCAGGTTTGGGGGCGCAAATATGTACCGTAAGGCCGCGCCCGTGTTCGTCGGACTTGTGCTCGGGGAGTTCGTGGTCGGCGGTGGCCTCTCGCTGCTGAACGCGCTCACCGACCACATAACATACGGCTTTTTCCCATAACGTCGTGCTGCACGGCGTTCGGAAAGGAGATGAAAGAATGGCTGCTACGTCTCGCGAACTCGTTTACCAGACCCTCGAGTTCCGCTCGCCATGTCGCGCGCCGCGCATCCTCGGCGTTCTGCCCTGGGCCTCGACGCGCTACGAGAAGGAGCTCGAGGAGATCCGGCGCGACTTCCCGGAGGATATCCAGGGCATCTGGGGCCACCAGAGCGAGGCCGGCCCGGGCCAGGGAGATCCCTTTGTAGTCGGACGCTACGTGGACGATTGGGGCTGCGTTTTCGAGAACATCCAGGCCGGCGTTCACGGCGAGGTGAAGGAGCCGCTGATCGCCGATTGGAAGACCGACGCCGGGCTCGCGCACGTGCCGATCGAGTGGGCCGGCATCGATCGGGATGCCGTCAACCGGGACTGCGCCGCCACGGAGAAGTACACGATCGCGGGCGTATGCCCGAGGCCGTTCGAGCAGCTTCAGTTCCTGCGCGGCTCCGAGGACCTCTACGCCGACCTCGCCGTGCGCCCTCCGGAGATGATGGCCTTCCTGCGCCGCATGCAGGAGTTCTATTGCCATCTGCTTGAACTCTGGGTCCAGACCGACGTGGACGCCGTGAACTTCATGGACGATTGGGGATCGCAGCGCGGATTGCTGATCCATCCGAATGCGTGGCGCGAGCTGTTCAAGCCCCTCTATCGCGATTACGTCCAGATAGCGCACGCCGCCGGCAAGAAGATCCACATGCACTCGGACGGCCACATCACCGCGATCATGCCCGACCTGGTCGAGATCGGCGTGGACTCGGTGAACGCGCAACTCTTCTGCATGGGCGTCGAGAACCTGAAGCCGTTCGCCGGCAAGATCACCTTCTGGGGCGAGATCGACAGGCAGGACCTGCTGCCCAATGCGACGACCGAAGAGATCGATCTGGCCGTCCGGAGCGTTCACGCCAACCTCTGGCGGAGCGGCGGCTGCATCGCTCACTGCGAGTTCGGCCCCGGCGCGCGGCCCGAGAACGTGCGCCAGGTATTCGCGTCGTGGGATTCTCTCGCCACGGCCGCTCAATAGACCGGGGACAGAGGTCATGGCGATTTATTCGAAGCTGTTGGTCCATCTTCTCGCCATTGCGGGGCTGGCTGTTTCGCCGGCCGGCTGCGGATATACGGCCGTCGACGCGGGCGTGGGATTCCCTCCCGTCACGCACGTCTACGTCGTCTTCAAGAGCCATTACGACATCGGCTACAACCGCACCGTCGCGGAGGCGCTCACGCGCTATCGCACCACGGACGTAGACGTGGCCCTGGCGACGGCCGAGCAGACCGGCAACGGCCCGAAAGAGGAGCAGTTCGCCTGGACCGTGCCGGGCTGGCCGCTCACGCGCATGCTGGACGGAGAGCAGACGCCGGAGCGGCGAGCGCGGCTCGCCGCGGCCATCCGCGACGGCCGCATGATCGTCCACGCCCTGCCGTTTAACAGCGAGGACGAGGCGCTGGGCTACGAGGATCTTGTGCGCGGCATGGGCTTCGCGTCCAAGATCTGCCGCGAGTTCGGCAAGCCGCTGCCCATCGCCGCCAAGATGACGGACGTGCCGGAGCACTCCTGGGTCCTTCCGACCCTCCTCAAGCACGCCGGCGTCAAGCTCATCCAGATCGGCTGCAACGACGCAAGCGCCTACTGCCATCTTCCGCCTATCTGCTGGTGGGAGGGGCCGGACGGCTCGCGCGTTCTGCTCCAGTACACCATAGACTACGGCTCGGGTCCGCTTCCTCCGTCCAACTGGCCGCTGAAGAGCTATCTGGCGATGATCATGCGGGGCGACAACGAGCCGCCTCCCTCCGCAGACGAGGTTAGAAGCGTCATCGCGAAGATCAAGGAGAGGCTGCCGGACGCGAAGGTCACCGTCGGCTCGCTGGACGACTTCGCCAGGGCCGTCGAAGCCGAGCATCCCGCGCTGCCGGTCGTCCGCGGCGACATGCCCGACACGTGGATCCACGGTCTCCTGACCAATCCCGAGGAGGCCGGGCTGGCGCGGAGAATCCATCCGCTCGAGTCGGCCCTCGATTCGCTGGACACGCATCTGCGCGTCTGGGGCCTCGATCCTCCGTCCGTCGCAGGTCCGCTCGCCGAGGCCTACGAGAACAGCGTTCTCTATGGAGAGCACACGTTCGGATCCAACATGGAGGCCGTCGGCTCGCACTACGGCGACGACTGGAAGGCCCTCCTCGCCTCCGGCCACTACAGGAACTGGCTCGAGACGTACGAGGTGAAGCGCAGGTACATCCGTAAGACCGACGCTATCGTCCGCCGGGAGCTGAAGCGGCGGCTGGACGCGCTGGCCGGCAACGTGAAGGGCGGAGGCGTCGTGGTCTACAACCCTCTGCCGTGGAGGCGCTCGGGCGTTGTCGAGCTATCGGAGATGGGCAAGGCGCTCTTTGTCGCCGACATTCCGCCGAGCGGCTACAAGTCCGTTCGACCGCCCGGGCCCTCCACATGGACAGCGGTCTTTACGGGCAGTCAGGGAGACCGGATCGAGACATCGTTCTATCGCGTCGTTTTCGATCTGAAGCGCGGAGGCATAGCCTCGCTCGTTGAGAAGAGAACCGGGCGCGAGCTTGTGGACCGGTCGAGCCCCTATGCGCTTGGCCAGTTCCTGCACGAGCGGTTCAGCCTGCGCGAGGTGCAGAGGTTCGAGCACACCTACCTTCGCGATTTCAGTTGGGGCATGCTCGAATTCGGCAAGCCGGACATGCCCACGCCGGATAAGTCGCCCTACGCGGCGATCACGCCGGCGGGCTGGCGCCTCATCGCTCGCCGGACGCAGACAGCCGACATCGCCAGCCTCTACGCCTCCGATCCGGCCGGCCTGGCGAGGAGCTTCGAGATCCGTTTCACCTTCCCGCGCCGCTCGAACGAGATTGAGGAGAGCTGGAAGGTCGATTCGAAGACGCCGAATCCGATTCCGGAGGGCGGATGGCTCTGCTATCCGTTCAAAGAGGAGAATCCGGTCTTCACGGTGGGGCGGCCTGGAGGTCCCATCAACCCGGCTACGGAGATCGTTCCCGGCGCAAACCGCCATCTGCTCGCCGTTATGAGCGGCGTCACGGTCGCCGGGCGGGACGGGAGCGCCGTCAGCCTCTGCCCGCTGGATTCGCCTCTGGTGAGCCTGGACGAGCCCGGCCTCTGGCGATTCTCGCTCAACTTCGTACCGAAAAGGCCGGCGGTCTTCGTCAACCTCTACAACAATATGTGGAACACCAACTATCGGCTCTGGCAGGACGGATCCTGGACCAGCCGCGTGCGATTCTGGCCGGGCAGGGACCTGGCGAGGCGCTCCTGGGAGGCGCGCGTGCCGTTACTGGTCGGCTACGGCCGCGAAGGCGGAAGGCTGCCGGCGCAGCGGACGGGCTTGAGCGTATCGCGGCCGGGCGTCCTCGTCACGGCTTACGGCGGCAATCCGGACGGGGCGGGAACGCTCCTGCGGCTGTGGGACCAGAGCGGAGTCACGGGCCCGCTGACCGTCACGCTGCCGCGCGTCTACGCCTCCGCAACTCCTGTGACGCTGCGCGGCGAGCCGGACGGCCGGCAGATCCCGCTGGCGGGACGGAGGCTGTCGCTGAGCCTGCACGCCTACGCGCCCGCCAGCTTCATCCTGAAGTGATCCGGAAGGTGCGTTGAGATGAACGCTGCGCATGCCGCAATCCTGGCGTCTCTGCTTCTCTTCCTTCCGGCGACGGTCGGCGCCGCCGGATCGGTCCTCTCCACGGCGAAGCTCGACGACTACGTCGCGCGGTTCAACAAGGACGATCGCGAGCTCTACGCGCAGTACGTGCCGAACGCGAAGGCGCTGGCGTTCCTGCGCGAGAACGTTCCCCTCTTCGAATGCCCCGATCCGGATATCGAGCGCACCTACTACTTCCGCTGGTGGACCTACAGGAAGCACATCAAGCAGACGCCGGAGGGCTTCGTCATCACGGAGTTCCTGCCCGTCGTGCCCTGGTCCGGCAAGTACAACACGATCAGTTGCGCCGCCGGCCACCATCTCTACGAGGGCCGCTGGCTGCGCGACCGGCGCTATCTGGACGACTACTCCCTGTTCTGGTTCCGGAGGGGCGGCAATCCCCGGCTTTACAGCTTCTGGGCGGCCGACGCGATCTATGCCCGCAGTCTCGTCACCGGCGACCCGTCGCTGCCGCGAGAGCTTCTTCCCGATCTGATCGCCAACTACCGGGCGTGGGAAGAGGGAGGGCCGCTTCCCGGCGCCGATAAGCCGGAACGGACCGAGGCCCACCTCGATCCCTGCGGCCTCTTCTGGCAGTACGACGGCAACGACGGCGGCGAGATGTCGATCGGCGGCCACGGCTACCGGCCGACGATCAACAGCTACATGTACGGCGACGCGATGGCCATCGCAGCGATAGGCGAGGCTGCCGGTCAATCGGGCATAGCGCACGCGTTTCGCGAAAAGGCGGCGAAGCTGAAGGAGCTGGTCCAGAGTCGGCTCTGGGACGAGAAGGCGCAGTTCTTCGAAACGCGGCCCCGCGGCGAAAACACGGGTTTCGTCGGCGTGCGCGAGCTCTACGGCTACACGCCCTGGTACTTCAATCTGCCGGACGAGCGCTACGCCGTCGCGTGGAATTCGCTGATGGACATGGGGTGCTTCGCCGCTCCTTATGGGTTGACGACGGCCGAGAGCCGGCACCCGAAGTTCGCCATCTCCTACGAGGGCCACGAGTGCCAGTGGAACGGTCCGAGCTGGCCCTACGCCACGTCCGTCACGCTCACCGCCCTTGCAAACCTGCTGCATAATCAACGCCAGAGCTACGTCGCGCGCGAAGATTACGTCGACCAGCTCCGGATCTACGCCCGCGCGCAACGCATCCGGCTCGAGGACGGCAGGGAGGTCCCCTGGATCGACGAGAATCTCAATCCGATCACCGGCGACTGGATCGCCAGAACCAGGCTGAAGAGCTGGAAGAACGGAACCTGGGATCCGGACAAGGGCGGAGTCGAGCGGGGCAAAGACTATAACCACTCGACCTTCTGCGATCTCGTCATCACCGGGCTTGTAGGCCTGATTCCGAGGGCGGACGACGAGGTGCTCGTCAAACCGCTCGCGCCGGACAATTGGGACTACTTCTGCCTGGACAACGTCGCCTATCATGGCCGTACGCTGACCATCCTCTGGGACAGAACGGGCAAACGCTACGGGCGAGGCAAAGGGCTGCGCCTCTTCGCGGATGGCAAGGAGATCGCCCACGGCTCATCGCTTACGCGCGTCGAAGGCCGGCTTCCGGCGGCAGGACCCGCCCCGCAGCCCGGCAGGGAATCGGGTCTCTTCATAAGCGGGCAGGGCGGCTACCACACCTACCGGATCCCGGCGCTCGCCGTGACGAAGAGAGGCACGGTTCTCGCCCTCTGCGAGGGCCGCAAGAGATCGGACGCAGACGCGGGAGAGATCGATCTGCTCTGCAAGCGCTCCACCGACAACGGCAAGACGTGGGGCGAGCCGAACGTCATCTGGCATGAGGCCGGCTGTACGTGCGGCAATCCCTGCGCCGTCGTGGATCGCGATACCGGCGCGATCTGGCTGCTCATGACCTGGAACCGGGCCGAGGACGCCGAGTGGAAGATCGTCTCCCGGACCTCAAGGGACACGCGCCGGGTCTTCGTCACGCGCTCCGACGACGAGGGCCTGAGCTGGAGTCCGCCGCGCGAGATCACCGCAGACGTGAAGCCGGCCTCCTGGACCTGGTACGCTACCGGGCCGGGATGCGGCGTCCAGATGGAGCACGGCGCGCACAGGGGCCGGCTCGTCATCCCCTGCGACCACGTCGAGGTCGGCACGGGGCGAGGATATTCGCACGTCATCACCTCCGACGATCACGGCAGCACCTGGAAGGCGGGCGGCTCCGCGGCCGAAATCCAGTCGAACGAGTGCGCCGTCGTGGAGCTCTCCGGCGGCAGGCTGATGCTGAACATGCGCTGCTACGGCAGTCCGGGCAGCGGCCGGCAGACGGCGATCAGCACCGACGGAGGGCAGACGTGGCGGGAGCAGCGGCACGATCCGACGCTTATCGAGCCGGTGTGCGAGGCCGCCCTGATCCGCTGCCGCGGGCGAGGAGCGAGGCGCGGCCTGCTGCTCTTCAGCAATCCCGCAAGCGATCGGGCGCGAGTGCGAATGACGGTGCGCGCCAGCCCGGACGAGGGCGCAACGTGGCCCTCCTCGCTTCTGCTGCACGAGGGTCCGAGCGCCTACTCGGCCCTGGCGGAGCTGGCCGACGGACAGATCGCCTGTCTCTACGAGGCCGGCTCGACGGGCCCTTACGAGAAGATAGTGTTCGCCGCGTTCCCGGCTTCGGCGCTCGCCGAGTCCGGCGGCCTGAAGTGAGGCCGGATGAAATGGAGATCCGATGAGATCAGGATCAGCTTGCGTGTCGTTGGCGTCGCTCGCGCTCCTCTGCGCCGCTCCCGTGGCGATCGGCCAGACCTCCGCCTCGGCGCCGGAGTTCCGGATTCGCACAGCGCCCGGCACGGTCTATCAGACGATCGACGGGTTCGGCGCGTCGGACGCATGGCGCTGCCGGTTCGTCGGCAAGAACTGGCCGATCGAGAAGCGTGAGCGGATCGCGGACCTGCTCTTCAGCCGCGATCTGGACGCCGCGGGAAACCCGAAAGGGATCGGCCTCTCGATCTGGCGGTTCAACATCGGGGCCGGATCTGCGGAGCAGGGCAGCGATTCCGGGATCGGGATCTGGCGCAGCGCCGAATGCTTCCTGAACGAGGACGGCACGTACGATTGGTCGAAGCAGGCAGGCGAGCAGTGGTTTCTGAGGGCTGCGCGCCGGCGCGGAGTGGAGAGACTGCTCGCCTTCACGAACTCGCCGCCCGTCTCGCTGACCCGCAGCCGCAAGGCGTTCGCGCTGAAGGGCGCGTTCAACGTCAACCTCAAGCCGGGCGGGATGAGCCGGTTCGCCGCCTTCCTGACGGACGTGACGGAGCACTTCGAGAAGGAGGGCATCCATTTCGACTATCTCAGCCCGATCAACGAGCCGCAGTGGGGCTGGGATGGCGGACAGGAGGGCTCGCCTGCGCTCAACACCGAGATCGCCGACGTCGTCAGGTATCTCTCCTCGGATCTGTCGCTGCGGAAGCTGACGACCGAGGTAACGGTCGCCGAGGCGGGCACGATCGACTACGTGTTCGGCAAGGGCAGCGAGGGCCGGGACGATCAGGCGCAGTTCTTCTTCAACCGGGCCTCCCCGTTCTATATCGGAGGCTTGCCCAACGTCGCCACGGTCATCTCGGCGCACGACTACTGGTCGGTTTGGCCGCCGGATAAGCAGGCTGAGCGCCGGCAGCGGCTGCATAAGGCGATCGCGGCCGCGAATCCGAAGCTTCGCTACTGGCAGTCGGAGTATTGCATCCTCGGCGACGAGCCGGAGACGGGAGGCGGAGGCCATCGCGATCTGGGGATGAAGACGGCGCTCTTCGTGGCCCGCATCGTTCACAACGATCTGACCGTCGCGCAGGCGAGCTCCTGGCAATGGTGGACCGCTCTTACCGATGCCGACTATAAGGACGGCCTGATCTACCTGGACGACGGCTCGAAGGGCGATTCGGGGCGGATGGGAACGGACAGCCTGATGCGGGACGGCATGGCTCGGGACAGCAAGCTGCTCTGGACGCTGGGCAACTGGTCCCGCTTCGTACGGCCGGGCATGGCGCGGGTGAAGTGCGAGGTTACGCCGGCCACGTCCGTCGTAGACGGGCTGCTGGCGTCAGCATATAAGGGCAGGGGCGGCGAACTGGTGGTGGTGATCGTCAATCTATCGAAGGCGGACGCTCGCTGCGATCTGGGCGAGAAGGGGACCGTCGACGTCTATACGACCTCCGCGGCGTGCAATCTGGCGCACAGCCGGCAGAGCGCCGGCAGGATCCCGGTTCCGGCTCGCGCCGTCTGCACCTGCGTGTTGAAATGATTGCCACGAAACGACTGTCGGGCCTCGTTAGAGGCAGATGGGAGCGGCCTCCATTGCCCGGACGACAGGCGCTTCGTCGGCGACGTGCAGGTCAGCCTGCTGCGCCAGACGGGCGTCATCAAGATGGTAACGCTCGCCGCTCCCGCCGGAACGAAGCCGCGTTAATGGGACTCCAGAGGGACGAGGTGGGACGCAGCGATCAGAACTTGCGCAGGAATTCTATCGCTCCTTCCTTGGAGTTGAATGCGCCCTCTGCCTTGTCGCCGTTGTCGTATCGAATCTGAACCTCATATCTAACCACGGGGAGGTCGTCGTTCGTTGGCAGATAGACTTCGACGAACCTGATCGCCTCATCCGGAGTGCGGCAATCGACCGGGTTTCCGTGCAGAGGCAGCACGCGGACGACTTCGACCTGTCTCGATGCGGCGATTGCAACGCTCGCCAGGAACGCCCTCAGGTCGGAGTCCTCGTCAAGCATCGCAAGGATCGACCTGACAGCGCTATTTCGGCTGCGCTCAGAAAGACCTCTCCAGGCGTCGACCTTTCGCTGTATGTCGGCGTCCGGTGTTGTCTCATCGAACGTCGCGTCGAGTCCGGATCTCCTCAATGCCGTGTTCAGCGCGGAAAAGATATCGTCGTGTGAGAGATAAATCACGCGGAATCCCAGCGACTTAAGTTGCGTTATCGATCTGTGCGTGAATACGCCGCATAGGGCCGCAGCATATAACGGCGCTGCGCTCTTCCATTGTTCGACAATTGGTAGTATGGCGCCCTGAATCTCCTGTGCCTTGTTCCTTGAGTGCCTGGTGTATCGCCGCCACGCGCATTCGACAAACGCGACCGGCCGTCCCACGGCTGCGTCGGAACCGTCCTTTTCAAGCACAAAGTCAAGGTCGTGGAGGTTGCCCTGTGCGTCAGTCCATGCCGCCTTCAGCAGGCTGCCACGCGCAGCGCGCTGGCCCTTCATGTCGAGGTACAACCCGTTGTTATTCGCGAATTCGGCCAGGCGAAGTTTGACGGCCTCTTCGAACGCGTTGCCGATTATCTGCCCCCATAGGTGGCCTGCCGCCTTTGCCACTTATCCCTCCACCCATAGCCGGCCCTCATGGAGCGGCACGCGGTGTTTTCTATTCTTCCACTTCACGTTTCTGTCGCGGGTCTTTTCAAACGAGAACGCCCGGAAGCCTGCGGCGAGGGCCAATTCGCCCATCCACCTGTCGACCGGCACGTAGATTCCGTACGGCGCTGAATCTCCTATCACGAAGCACGCGCGGCCGCCGACCCGCACCACACGGCGCAGACTCTGCCAAACCCGCGCCATATCGGTGAAATAGGCCACAATCATCGTGTGGTAGTTCTTCTTGCCTCCGTGCTGTCCTCGCTCAATCACCATCTGCCGGCAGACCTCGCGGAGCTCGTCCGCAATTGGCTGGAGCTGCGGATCGTCCAACATGGCGTCGGTCTGCCGGAGCAGCGCGCCAACGTGTTGACTGCACGAACGGACCAGGTGTTGCCGTACGGCCGTCTGCAGATCGCCCCAACTTCGGATCTCTTGAAAGAAGCACATCTCCAGCCGCGTTGCATCCGCATAGTCGTAATTGTTCGCATACGGAGGCGACGTGATGACCAGGTCCGCCCACCCGTCGGCGATTGGCTCACATTTTCGAGCGTCGGCTCTATATACCTCGGCCGGCGGTTCGAGCTTTTCGCGATGCCTGGCCGCCATGTCCGCTGCGAATAGGGACGCCCTGTTGCGGAACACGCCGAGCGGATTAATGGCCCCGCGGCGAACGTGGTCGGGCAAGATGTACGTACACTGCGCGGCATTAACGGATGCACAATCCCGCAATATGGATACCAACGTAAGCCACACGAGTTCGGACACGGGAGATCCGGCGCGACCTATTCCGAGCGCCTGCCGGAGCGCGGCGAGGGAAAGAAGCGCATCCGGATCATAACATTGATGTATTAGCGGCGGAAAGGATTCCGCAGAAACGTCGGCGCGCCGGGCATGTTCGAGAACGGACATCGCATGCCCGTGGTATTCGGCGGGAGAGGCGCGCCAATGGAGCTTCGCGCCGGCGACGCGCGACACGAACGGATGCGCCTCAAGTCCTTTGGCCGCCGCACCCTCATCCTCCGCAGCGAGCATCACGGTTCCCGACCCGCAAAACGGGTCCAGAATTCGCAAAGGTCGGTTCGTCGTCTCGCTCCGGATCACGTCCCGGACCCAGGCGGCGGAAAAGCCGGCGGTGTATCGGAACCATCGATGAACCGGCAACGAGAGATTGTCTGCGAACGTCGTAGATGCTACGTCCGCAGAGGCGCTTGAAACGCCTTGTTCCGTGGCCGTTTCGAATAGGCACAATTGCTCTGGCACTCGGTGCGGATCCCTTCTTGCTGTTCCCATGCGAGTTAACTCGAGTCAATACCCTTGCCGGGCCTGGATATCCTGCTCGTCGCTCAGATATCCAGATTTGCGCAGACGCCATCCGGGACTCTGGAGCCTTCACATCGTGCTTTCACGAACGGCGACCAGACCGGGGGCGGCTCTAATTGTCTGGGTGCGCCCTGCGTTGGCCGGCCGGTCGTTCTTAAGGTCGAAGGCGTCCGCCGCACCGGTTGGTGGCGCCGCGCGTTCTGTGCCGGTACCAGATTCCCGAACTGCCCTGCGGATTCTCCGGGCCTGGGCAAGCCACTTCCCGCCCTATTAGAAGCCTGATGAAAAACTCACCGCTGCCGTCTGAACATGCCGCAGGCCGATTAGCGCAGATCCATTAGTCCGGCGCGCCGGGTCCGCCGCAATGGCTATTGGCCGCACCAGTCAACTCCGTCCGCAGGACGGATGGCCGCAGGCCGATTAGCGCAGGACTTTAGTCCGGTGCCCCGGACCAGTGCGCTAGTTATTCATCAAGCTTTTGGCGGCCCCGTC
>Ga0181529_10004657_pt1 | contig 14744 bp, 7 predicted proteins | sample PEATcosm2014_Bin_36_FD_119763 | JGI IMG/M metagenome (GOLD analysis project Ga0181529, IMG submission 119763) | Peatland microbial communities from MTU Mesocosm Facility, Houghton, MI, USA - PEATcosm2014_Bin10_30_metaG | ecosystem: Environmental > Terrestrial > Soil > Wetlands > Peat | place...
ATGCCCTGCGCTTTGGGATATTCGAGCAGCACGGTGGCTTCGTCATCGACGTGCTGGTAGATTGCGGGCTTGTCGGACTGCGTCAGCGCCGTCACCTTGAGCGGCCGCTGATTGTCCATCATCCATGTCATCAGGTTCGCGCCATAGCAGCCGAAATCGAAGAGGGCGCCGGCGCCGTTCCTTACCGGGTCGCTCAGCCAGGCGAAAAACTCCGGCTGCACGCCGATCTCCTGAGGACCCTGGTGGCCGTCCATCGCCACCATTTTGCGGATGTCGCCGGCGGCCTTCTGCTCGTGTAGAAGGGTCCACATCTCTCCGTGGCTGCGGTACCAGGTAGTCTCGTAGTTGACGATGACGGGAGTGTGGTAGCGCTCCGACGCCTGCTGGATGGCGTGCGCCTGGTTCATGTCCACGGCCAGCGGCTTTTCCATCATCACGGGAATGTGGCGTGGGGCGCACGCTTCGACGACCTTGGCGTGCGAGAAAGTGTCGGTGAAGGTCGCGACGGCTTCGGGCTTCGCCGTATCGAGCATCGCGTTGAGATCGGTAAAGAGCTGATCGCTACCAACGTGGTTCGATGCGGCGCATTTTGCCAGCAGCGCGGCATCGGGATCCCAGACCGCGACGACGACAACATCGGCCGGGCGGCTTTGCGCACCGCGCAGAAACGACCAAACGTGGCCGTGGTTCAGCCCGGCGATGGCGATGCGCAATGGCTTTGCTTCGGGCGACTCCGCACCGGCCGATGTGGCGGCGATGGCGGAAGCGAAGAGTGCGAGCGGCAATAGGCGTTTCATGGCGATGTCCGCATGATATCGCGCATACGCCGGGTGGTACACTCAATCCGGGAGGCCGCAGCGCACTGCCGGCCGAAAGTCTGACGCGTGGCTGACGTCCCAGACGGGATTGCCACAGATCCTCAGACCTACAGAAGTGCCGGCCATCGCTCCTGCGACCTCCCCACGCAGCCGGCTACCAGAAGTATTGCTTGACGACCTTAGGCGAACTGGGCGCGCCTGAGATCACCTTTACGTGCAGGACGAGTTGCAGGTTCTTTTTCTGCCAGTCGGGGGGAGCCCCGCGCAGCGCCTCGGCCATCAGGTCGGGATTGGTGACCAGGTCCGCCGCGGCGTCGGTGCCGTATTGGGTGATGCCGGCGAGTTCCACCAACATGGCGTGCGTATCGGGATGGAAGACGCGCGAGACGATGGCGTAGTCTTCCGTGGTGTGACGGTCGCGCGGAAGCGCGGGCAGCACCCACTCCGTGGCTTTGCCATCGTCGGTGATCCCGGCCGGACGGCGATAGCCATCGACAAAGAAACGCATCTCATTGCTGATCTGTTTCCACCTCGTGTACGAGAACCCTACCAGGATGGCGGGGCCGGAACGGAGGTCGGCGAAGGAGACGTCGTTGCCGAGCTTGACACGATAGGGACGGCCGAGCCGGCTGAGCATGGCGGTGAGGCGGGAGGTAGCGATGAGGTCTCCGCCGCCCACGAACTGGTCGGTCAAAAGCGTGAAGTCTCCGACGTGCGACGGCGGCGTGATCGACGGGTCGATATCGACGCCATACACGGGCACGTAGGCGGCGCACAGTTGCAGGGGCGACGATCCGTTCAGGACGGGCGCCCAGAACTGATTGAGCGTCGTAACGGCGGGGCGCGTCAACACCCAGACCAGAGCGGCGACAGCCACCAGGACCATCACCGCGAGGGCTGCACGGCGGCGTGTAATCGCGAATTCGCGCCAGCGGGGCGCGGCCTGAAGTGACGTGACGGCCGGCGCAGCTTCGGGACTGAGTCCGAGCGGAGGGGACGGGGGGCCGTTCACCAGGTGGAACTCAGGGATGTAGGTGCCGGAGGGCAATTCGATGCGTACCGGATTATGGGATCCCTGATCCGAATAATAGAGGCCCAGCCGCTTGCGAACCTCGCCGGCCTTGACGCGGACGGTGGCGTCGTCGCTGGGATCGTAGCTGGTGGGCCGGCCGAATACCTCGATGCCAATGGTGCGCTCTTTGAGCATATCGCCATGGCCCTGAAGCGTGTTTTCGACCACGTAACGGAGGAAGTCCTGGCTGCGCTTACTGGTGCGGAATTCGTGACAGGCAAGGACGCGGTTCAATTCCTCGCGGACCTGCGCCTCGCTGACAGACGCGGCCTGCCCGCCGTCCGGCACCGACCTCGAAGAAACCTCCGGAGAATGTCCCTGAGACATGGGCCCGACCGATTGCTGGTCCGATTCTACCAGATCCACCATAATGCGCCCGACACGCTGAAAGTACTGGCGTTCGGTCGTGGTAATGAACCATCCACAACAACTTCATAACCGTTCGGTACTGGACATGGAGCCCGTGGACTGCTCAGATTGGAGTTAGACACCATGTCTAAGATGCTGGAAGAGACACGCCAGCAGCCGGAAGCGCTCTCGAACACGCTGGAGGACGGGGCCATCCGGTTGCGCGAACTGCGCCGCCACCTGGAAGCCAAGCGGCCACGGCTGGTGATTCTGGTGGCACGAGGCACCTCGGACAACGCGGCACAATTCGGCCGATATCTGATCGAGATTACCACGCACATCCCCGTGTCGCTGGCGGCACCGTCGGTACTGACCCTGTATGCCAGCCCATTGGATTTGCGCGACACGCTGGTGGTGGGAATCTCGCAATCGGGGGAATCGACCGACACCAACGCGGTGTTGGCGGATGCACGCAGCCGGGGAGCGACTACCCTCGGAATTACCAACGAACCCCATAGCACGATGGCGGAGATCTCGGAGTACACGCTGCTGGCGCGGGCCGGCAAGGAAGAGAGCGTGGCCGCGACCAAGACTTACACATGCCAACTGCTGGCCCTGTACCTGGTGGCGTATGCGCTGGGGGGCGAGGTGTCATTCGACGCGCTGCGCCAGTTGCCGCAGTGGACGGAGGACGTGCTGGAGATCGAAGAGCGTGTGGGCGAGATCGCCGAGCGTTACATGTACATGACCCGGGCGGTGACCGTGGGCCGCGGCTTGAACTACGCCAATGCGCTGGAGTTCGGCTTGAAGCTGATGGAGACGTGTTACGTGGTGACAGAGCGGTTTTCGTCGGCGGATTTGATGCACGGGCCGATTGCGCTGGTGGAACACGCGTTTCCCGTCTTTGTGTTCGCTCCGGCGGGAGTCACGTGGCAGTCTATTTCCGCCGTGGTGGACATGTTGGAGGAAGTGAAGGCCGAGACGCTGGTGATCACCGACGAGAGCAACGGCGACGCCTGCGCCAAACCTGCGCGGCTGATCCGGCTCCCGAATCCAATGGGCAATTCTGGTGCCAAGCAGGATTTGTATACGCCCATTCCCTACATCGTGCCGGCCCAATTGTTCGCGGCGCAACTGGCGGAGATCAAGGGGCTAAACCCGGATCGGCCGAGGATGCTGCACAAGATCACACGGACGATGTAATCAGGCCATTACCGCTTCGACAATGCCGGGAGGGTTGCCGCCGCCACTGCCTGCCCGAGGCGCTTCTCCTTTTCACCGGGCACGTGCAACTGGAGGCTTCCTTCCACTTCCGGAAATTCCCGCTGCAGGACCCGGCGCGCGGTCGAGAGGATGACGCCGCCTCCCTCTCCCGTCATCACCCGGCCCAGCACCAGCACGTGACGAAGCTCATAGAATCCGGCGTACTGAGCGATCGCATAACCCAGATACACGCCGATGGACTCATAAATTCTCCAAGCGCGCTCGTCGCCCGCGGCCATCAGTTCCTGAGACGCGGCCAGCTTCCCCGCCAGCGGCATGCCGGGATCCAGCGCGATGCCAGCGGCCGGTAGAAGCCGGTTGACGGCCTGTTGCGAAAAATACTGCGCGCCGACGCCGCCGTCTCCCGACCACTCGTCCCGCGGAGGGTTCTGCCTGTAGTCGACCGGCGCAAACGCCAGCTCGTTCAGCCAGTCCGTGATGTTGCCCTGCGGATTGACGTACCCGGCGGCCTGGCTGGTGCCCATCGAAATGCCGAGGATAGCGGTGTCTTCCAGCGCCATCGAAGCCGCCAGAGCCGTCACTTCGCCGTCGTTCGCCACCACGAACGGCACTCCATTCCAGGCCCGCTGGAGCTCGAAGAAGATGCGCCGTACCCGCTGCTCGAACAGGTCGGGAGGCACCCCGCGAAAGAGCGACGCCACGCGGACCTCGTTATCCACGTAAATACCCGCAGCGCTGCCGCCGATGGCGTCGACACGCGGCAGCCTGGCCGCCGCCCGCTGGAGAGAGTCGTTGATCCCGGCAAAGTGATAGGCGGGATCGGCCTGGAAATAGGGATCCCACGCGACCTCTTCGCTATGCACCACTTCCCCATTCACCACGGCTGCGCACTTGCGGTCGCTGCCGCCCAGGTCGAACCCGATGCGGCAGCCGTCCTGGTGGCGTCCGAGCGCAAGCCCGATCTCCTTCGGCTCGGGAGCCTGTTCATAAGGCACTCCCTCGATTACCATCGTCCGCCCGTACACTCGGGTGCCCATGAAATCGAAGTCGAACGCGCGCGGGCCGGTTGCGGAATAGACCCACCGAATGTGCGCCGCCAGGCCGGGATCACCGGCGATGGTCACTTTCCACCCGCCCCTCTGCCACAGCAGGAACTTCACCAGGCGTTCCACGTAGAACTCGTTCGCCGGACTCGCGTCGGCAAAGATCTCGGTATGGAAGACGGAACGCGAGCCATCCTGCCGCTCGAGAGCGATGGCGAGCTTGCCAGCGCGTCCGCTCGCGCGCACGGCAGCTTGAAAATCGCGGTTCCACAGCGAAGCGGGAACGAATCCGGGATCGAGCAGCGGCTTCTCTTGCATCAGTCACCATGGTGGACGCAGGCCAGGCCGCCAGTCCAGTTCACAACGGTTATCGCACCGTTACCCCATGTTTGTTACCGGGCGAACGGCTGAGCTATCAGTGGCTTACATCCTCCTCAACTTGCAGGAATCGATCGGCGGCCACGTCCCTGAGGGTCTGCACCGCGCCGCGCGGCCACCGGATCTCGATGGAGGCGATCTGCTTTTCGCCTCCCAGCCCGAAGTGCACTCGCTTGTCGCTCGAAGACATGAACCCCGTGCTGACGGATACGTGATTGTAGAGCACGCGGCCCGAAGCGGTGGTGAGCTTCACTTTCGCGCCGATGGCGTCGCGGTTGCTGTAGCGGCCCACCAGCTTGAGCGTCAGCCAGTGATTGCCGTTGCCGCCCGAGTTGAGGAGGATGCGGGGCCGCTCCATGAGCGAGGTCACCACCAGGTCCTCGAAGCCGTCGTTGTTGAGATCGCCGATCGCCGATCCGCGCTGGTAGCCGACGCGCAGGAAGCCGGCGCCCATCTCGCCGGACACGTCCACGAACCGCTTCCCGCCCAGGTTGCGAAACATGGTGTCATGCTGGTGCGAGTTCGGCTTCACGTTGTCGATGTCGCCGTTGGCGGAGTACAAGTCCTTCCAGCCGTCGTTATCGTAATCGATGAAGGCGGTGCTCCAGCCGGAGAGCGGTTGGCTGAGCTGTTGCAGTTGGACCTGCTCGGGGACGTAGCGAAAGAAGTCGCCGCGGTTGCGGTAGAGCTGCCAGATCTGTCCCATCAGGTTGTTCGTGAAGATGTCCACGCGGCCGTCGTTGTCGTAGTCCTTGGCGTCGCTGCCCATGGAGGAGACCGCTCTGGCATCGTCGTTGTAGGCGACGCCGAGTTGCAGGCCCTGGTCTTCGAAGGTGCCGTTTCCCTTGTTGATGAAAAGCGAGTTCGGCTCGGTGTCGTTGGCGATGAAGACGTCCTGGAAGCCGTCGTCGTTGAAGTCGGCGATGGAAATTCCCATTCCCTTGCCCGGCGCCGCGGCGAAGCCGGACTTCTCGGTCACGTCCTCGAACCGGCCGTGCCCCAGGTTGTGATAGAGCCGATGCGAGGCGCGCGGGTAAAACGTCGGGCTGCAGTAGTACTCCACTCCGTTGACGCTGCAACGCCGGTCGGTTTGTGGAGTCCAGGTTGTGTAGTTGGCCACCACCAGGTCCAGCAGGCCGTCGTTGTCGTAGTCGAACCAGGCTGCGCCGACACTCAGTACCCCAGCGGGCTTCCCGCCGATCCCCGATTGTTCCGTGACGTCGGTGAAGGTCCCGTCGCCGTTGTTGTGGTACAGAGTGTTTCGCCCGGCGCCGCAAATGAAAATGTCCTCATAGCCGTCGTTGTCGTAATCGCCGATGGCGACGCCCAGATTGTAGCCGAGGTTTTCGCCGAGCAGCCCGGCTTTCCTGGTCACGTCCTCGAACGTGCCGTCTCCTTTGTTGCGGAGCAGGCAGTTGTAGAACGCGGGGCCGGTTTTCTTCAGCTCCGGCAACTTCGCGCCGTTGGTGAAGAAGATGTCCATCCTGCCGTCGTTGTCGTAGTCGAAGATGGCGACGCCGCCGGCCATCGGCTGCACGAAGTACTTCCGCGGCGACAGGTCGTTATTAGTGATGTAGGAAAACTTCGAACGCGCGGTGATGTCGATGAAGTGCGGCTGTGCCGGTTGGAACGCGATTGCGCCGGCGACAAAGGCGCCCGCCGCGCCGGCCGTGAGGAGTGCCGGTCTCACTTGCCGCCGCTATCCGGAGCCGGTACGCCGGAGACGTTCCGCTTCACCGTTTCGGTGTTGTGCTGGATCTTCTCGGAGGTGCTTTTCTGCAGCGCGAACTCGCGGGCGGCATCCTCCTTGCGCCCCAGGTCCTGGTAAGCGTGGGCGAGAGTGAAGTGGATGGTCGGATTGCCGGGTGAGAGGCGAGCGGCCGTTTCGAGCGGCCCCACGGCCTCGGCGGCGCGATCGGAATCCAATAAGCACCGGCCCAGACCGAAGTACGGCTCCGGCAAACCGGCATTGAGCTTGGTCGCGTTCGTATAATGCTCGATGGCCTGCGGCAAGTGGCCGCCCTTGCGGGCCAACTCCCCCAGGAAGTATTCCGCCCCGGCGTTCTGCGGGTAGACCTTCAGCTCCTGTTCGAACTCTTTGCGGGCCTCGTCGTTGGACGTGGCAGTAGCGGGGAGGGTCAGGATGATCTGGCCGATGCGGGAGTGAATCCCCGGCATCTGGGGCGCGCGATTCAGCAGGACGCGGTACTCGGCGATCGCCTTCCGCCAATCGCCCTGTTTCTCGAAATTCTCGGCGTTGATTTCGATTACCAGGGGCGAATCGGGAGCGACGTCCATCAGCTCCCGCGAACTCCGTGCCGACAGATCCGAGAACACGTGGGTGGCCATGAACAGGATCTCGGGATCGTGCGGGAACTGCTCTTCCAGCCAGGCCAGCAACGTAGTGGCGGCGCCCTGATGGTTCAACATCATCGCGCAGCGCACGCCGGCGGCTCCCATGCGGCGTTTCAGATCGCGGTCCGGGATCTGAGCATCCTGTTCCAGCGCCTGGTGGATCCGGGGCATCGCCTCGGTGCAATTCCCATGCTCGGCCAGTTCGGTCGCGCGCTCGACGGCTGACTGATCGGGCGCGGCAAGGCCGGAGCCAATCGAAAACACCGCGGAGAGAAGTGCCAAGATGGCCAGCCGACGCATGCGGGACTCGCTCACTATATTGGAACACACAGGCTTCCGTTTTGCGGCAGATCCCGAGTGGCGTGGGTGCGGAGCCGGCGGTTGGCTGTGGCGGGGCTGCCTCTTTCGCGGTGAGTACTTAGTGCGAGGCTCGGCGCCGTCTGTTCCTCACCACGCCGAAAACCACGCCAAAGGCGACTCCGCAAGCAACCCAGAGAGGGATGTTATGCAGCGCTACTCCAAGCGCAGCGCCCAAGGCGACGCCAATCCCCACTCCCGGGCCCATGTAGTTTCTCATTGTGCCTCGCTTTTTCTCCAAGCCCTTGAGCAGATGCACGGCTCAGCACCGTTTGCGATGCTGAGCCGCGCCCGCGCCGGGAGGGACTAAAACACGTACTTCAAACCGAGCTGCAGATTGCGAGCGCCTTGCGAAGTGTTGATGACGCCCGCTTGCGAGCCGCCGAAAATGTCGGCGGAATATCCGATCACATCGAGAACCGGGGTGTTGAAGGAGTTGATGGCTTCCGCCCGGAACTCGATACGCTGGTTCTCGTGCCCCGGAATCGCGAAGTTTTTCGCCAGACTGAGGTCGAGTTGCTTCAATCCGGGGCCCCGCTCCGTGCCGACACCACAATTGCCGAAGTAGCCAGCCGGCGGATTGGACATGTTGGCGGTGCCGAACCAGACATAGCCGCCGCCATTCGCCGAGGAGTTTTCCGCGAACGGAGTCGCTATCGACGGCCCGTTGCAATTGGGCCGAGGATCGAACGACCCGGTGCCTGGGTCGCCGCCCCAGTCTTGCATGGTAATCGGGAACCCTCCATGCGCGGTGAAAACGGCGTTCACATCCCAACCGCCGAGGACCGCATTGACAACCGGACTCGCATCCTTGCCATACATACGGTTCTTGCCGAAGGGCAACTGGTAAGTCACGTAGCCGTTGAACACACTGGTCACGTCGTGGTCGCAGTAGCCATAGTCGGCGTTTATATCATAAGTGTTCTGCGGGAAGCTGATGTCGTTGCTGGCCTGGCTGGACGCGTCGTCTCCATAGCGGCCGTAGTAACCGTTGTTATTGGTCAGGCATTTGGACCAGGTGTAATTCGCCTGGAACGATAGTCCCTGCTTGAGCCGTTGCTGGAACGAAAGCTGCAAGGCATTGTAATTGGCAACACCCGTGGTTAGGTTGAGCCTCACCTGACCCAGTCCGTCGCCGGCGAGGGCCGGATTTCCGGCAAGGAGCGGGCTGGGCAACACGACGCCCGGCGACGCCAGGTATCCCTGGTTGGCGTTGACGATGGTCGCCAGGTGGTCGTTATGTTGCCCGACATAGGCGGCCTGTAGAGTGGTTGAGCTGCCGAACTGCCGTTGCACGGAGAGATTCCACTGATTGGATACCGCTGGACGGTAGTTCGGATCCGTCAGGTGCACCCGAACGCCTGAGAAACAGGCCGCGGGAGCGGAGGTCACGTTCGCGACCGTGCACTCGCCCGCCGAGCCGAGCCCGGTGAAGCCCTGGTTGAGAGTGACCTGATTCGAGGGAATGCCGTTGGTGCCATTCCAATTGCCCGACAGGTCGGCGTTCCAGGGAGCATTCGTGGCCAGCCGGTTGTACTCGCCGGTGCCTTCCGAGAAGCTGGAGCGGCTGAACGCGGTGCGAACCACCGTGTCTTTCAAAGGACTCCAGGCCAGACCGACGCGCGGCAGGAAGTTGGCGATGCCGTTGTACTGGTTGTACATGGCGTCGCTGACGCCGCCCACGCCCGCAAGTTGTATCTTGCCCGTCAATTCCTGAACGTTGGTCTCCCGATCGCCAATTTCGTAAATCGGCGTGAACAGTTGCCAGCGCAAGCCGAGATTGAGGGTCAGGTGCGGAGTGAGTTTCCAGTCGTCCTGGACATATGCTCCCACGGCGTCGTTGCGCTGTCCGACGGTGGCGCCAAACCCGGTGCCGATACCCATGTAGGAGGGAAGGCCGAGGACGAAGTCGGTTTCCGCATTTCCGGTGTAGGTTCCATTGAAGCCGATCTGTCCCGCGCCACCATCGGCGACCACCGAGGGTATGTAATCGTTGCGGTAACGGATGAACTGGAGCCCGAATTTCACATTGTGCGTGCCGCGGGTCCAGAGCGCCGTATCTTCGAACAGGATGGAGGTCTGGTGGAAGATCTCCGGGGCATCGACCGTTCCGAATGCGAACGGACCGTTGACAGTGCCGCCGAGCGGCGCTCCCGAGAAGGAGAAGCCCGGGAGGTAGCTGGTTGGCTCGCCGGGCACCAGCGAGCCCAGGTTCGAGGAAGTGCCCGGTTGTATGTTTCCTTCCGCCGGATAGTAGTTCACGCCGACGCGGAACTCGTTGACGAGGGTCGGCTTCAGGGTCCTGGCGTAGTTGATGACGCCATTCCAGAGCGGGAGGCTTTCGTTGCCGTTAGTGCTGTACAGCACTGCCTGGCTGTTCACGAACTGCTGCACCACGTTCTGCTCCGAGTACCGAACCGAAACGTGATCGTTGTCGGTCGGGGCCCAGTCGATCTTGACGTCGCCCTGATCGCCATTGGTGAAATCGTGTTCCGAGTTGGGCACATTATTGACCAGCCCGCTGCCGCCCGGTTGCGGAAGCGCCTTCATTATGTTCAGTGCCACCTGGCTAATGGCGATGCAGGGATTGACGCCCATCTTCTGCCCGGCGCCGCATTGCGTCGCCTGGTTGAGGTTCGCGGGCATCGTAACATTCGTGCCTGGGTAGTGCAGCGCGACCCCCAGATCCGTGAAGTTAAGGCTATCCTCGGCTGAGGTGAAGGTATTCATGGACGTGACCGTGGTCGGGTGGTCGAAGCGCGACCCCTGGTAGTCGGCGAAGAAGAAGAGCTTGTTCTTCTTGATAGGACCGCCGAAGGTTCCGCCAAAATCGTTCCAGCGCAAGTTTTGCGGGCTGGCGCTTTCGGTGGCGAACTGGCTAAAGTTCCGCAGCCACTCATTGGCATTCAGGTCGTTGTTACGAAAGAACTCGAACGCATCGCCATGGTAAGCGTTGGTTCCCGACTTGGTGATCACGCTGATGACGCCGCCCATGAACTGCCCGTAATCCGCGGGCGGGTTGTTGGTGATGACGTTAAATTCCTCGATGGCATCCACGTTCGGTGCGTAGGCGACGTTGTTGTCGACGAACTCCACGTTTTCCATGCCGTCCAGCAGGTAATAGTTCGCCTGCTCGCGGTTGCCGTTGATATAGGGGCGGCCGGAGTTGAATGTCGACTGCCCAGTATTGAAAGCGCCGGGGCTTGTGGTGACGGAGCCGGGAATCAGCAGCGTCAGTTGGTTGTAGTTGCGGGTTTCGAGCGGCAGGCTGGTGATGGCGTCCGATTGCAGCACCGTGCCGATGGTGGTCGTCTCGCTCTGCAGAATGGGCGCCGCGCCGGTCACCTCCACCGATTCGCTGACGTTGCCAACCTTGAGCCGGAAATCCAGTTTGGCGACCTGGTTGATCACGAGTTCCATCTTCGGCTGGATCGCGGTCTCGAACCCGGCGCTGGTCACCTTCACCTGATAACGGCCTACGGGAAGCCGGGCGAGATTGTAGGCGCCGGCACTATCGGTGACGGTGGAGACTATCGTACCGCGATCCAAATCTTCAGCCGTGACCTTGGCGCCCGCGACTACTGCGCTGGTGGGATCGCTGACGACGCCGGTTATGGACGCGGTAACGTCCTGCGCGCGGAGCGAAAGGGTCGAGGCGAGGGCCGTGAATAGACACAGCGCAAGAACCCGAACTGTGGCGTAGCGCTTTAGTTGCATTGAAGTTCCTTTCATTTCACTTGATCGCTTCGGTTAGGAGCGCCTGTCCTGCCGGTGCGTCGCCATGCCGGCCGACGCAACCACCGACCGAAAGTCCCCTGACCGCTTTACACGCAATCCTGTGCCGTTCGGTAATCGCCGTCCAGTTCCAAACGGTTGCACGGGCGTTCGCAACATGTTCGATACCGCTGAATTCCACGTGGGCACGACTGGCGCACCAAGGCGACCCTCGATCCGGTTGCCGCTCGCCTTCGATTCGTGTGGATGCGCACAGGATTCTTGAAAGCCGTGTCAAACGGCGTTCGAAATGGTCCGCGCTAGGGCCGCCCGCGATGTCCTGCGCCTGCCTATTGCAAGCCGTCTGAAAGGGCGGTCAGGAGTGTGGCGGCGGAATCGTCGTTGCTCAGTTCCCACGACATCGCGCCGGCCAGGCCCTTGCGCTTGATGTAGTTGGTCTTATTCAATAATGAAGCAGGGTCGTCATAAGACCAGAAGACCCCGCCGGACGGGCTGTAGACCCAGAATGCCTGCGCTACCGGGTCGCGAAAAGCGGGGTAGCCCAGATTCTTAAGCACGCGAAACGCTTCGGTGCCGGGCTCTTCGCTCGCCTGCGCGGGCCCGGTTCCCGGTTGATACAGCCCGTTGTTCGTGTTGGGCACGCCCTGCCAGCCGTGGCCGAAAAACGGCACGCCCAACACCAGCTTCCCTGGCGGAATGCCCGCTGCCAGGTAGTCCGTTACCGCGCGGTCGATGTTCCGGCCCGCAGTGTCGGCCGGCTCAGCCGGATTGGCGTACAGCGCGGCGTGGTGATTGGTGACCTTCTCCCACGTCCCGTGCAGGTCGTACGCCATCAGGTTGATGTAGTTGAGGTAGGGACGAATGGCATTGAGTTCTAGCAGGGAGTAGTCCGTGTGACCGGCCGGCGCCGCGATCGTCAGCAGGTAGCGTTTGTCCAGGCCGTCGAGCTGGCGCCGAAACTCGGCCAGCAGCAACGTGAAGTTGCGCGGATCGGCGGGCGAAAACGCGCAGGTGTTGCCGCAGGCGCCGGGAAACTCCCAATCGATGTCGATGCCGTCGAACAGGCCCGCCATCGACATCCCATTCCCGAGGTCGCCTTTCATGAACAGACCGATGCAGGAGGCCACGAAGGCCCGGCGCGAGTCGGCGCTCGCTGCCGCCTCCGAAAAATGTGATGAGAGCGTCCAGCCTCCTAGCGAGATGAGCACCTTCAGCCGCGGATACTTGGCCTTCAACTTCAGCAATTGACCGAAGTTGCCGCGCACGGTGCGTGGGTCCGCGCGGTCGGCCTTCCCGTCCACGCTGTCAGCGGCATCATACGGTTTTTCATAGTCTGCCTGCGGATCCGCAATGGCGCACCCGGTGGCCGTCGGGTTGCCGAATGCGTACATCAGGTGCGTGATGCGGGACGCTGCGCCGCTGGTCGCGATGTTCTTGGGGTGATACGCTTGGTCCCCGTCGTAGAAGTACGCGATGTTGACCCGCTGTGCGTTCGCCGCCAGCGCGTACAGGAACAGCAGGCCCACTGCAGGGGCACGATGCCGCATGATTCACCCCATCACTACGTCGACTTGATTCACCGAGCCCGCCGGCTGACGCGGTATCGCGCCGTCGACCGGCTCACCATTCAGCGTAATCGACCGGACGCCCTTCTGTACTCCATTAGTGTTGGCGACCGTGATCTCGAACGTCGCGCCACGCCACTGGCGCGTCACATGGAAACCTTTCCATTCACCGGGAATGCAGGGATCCACGATCAGCCCCGCAAAACTCAGCCGGACGCCGAGGATCCAGCGCGTCGCGGCGGTGTAGTTCCATCCGCCGCTGCCGGTCAGCCACGGATGCCGGGCGCGCCCGAATGCCGTGTGGTCCCGCCCCATCACGAACTGGCAATAGGAGTACGGCTCCGCCTCGCGAACCTCGATCATGTCGTTCTGATTCGCCGGCAGCAGCGCGTCGTAGAACTTCATGGCCCGATCGCCGCGCCCGAGTTTGCACTCGGCGATGACGGCCCAGGGATTGGGATGGCTGAAGATGGCCGCATTCTCCTTGATGCCCTTGTAGACGCGTGTCACAAACCCGATGTCGTCATCCGGCTTGGAAAACGCCGGCCACAGCAGGTGGATGCCGTATGGGGAATAGAGATGCCGGTCCACGGCGTCCATCGCCAGCCTGCCACGCTCCGCGGAGGCCGCGCCGGAAAGCACGGCCCAGGTGTTGCTTTCGAGAAAGATCTTGCCTTGCTCGCTCTCCCGCGTGCCGATGCGGACTCCCTTCGCCGTGATGCCGCGCAGATACCACTCGCCATCCCAAAGCTCCCTCTCACAGGCCGCCTTGACCTTGTCCGCGAGGGCGCCGTATTCGCGGGTATCCTGTTGGCAGCCCAGGTACTCCGCCGCCTCGACGAAAGCGCGCAGCGCCCAATGATGCAGGAAGCTCACCATCGCGCTTTCCCCGCCGCCCAGGTTCAGGCAATCGTTCCAGTCGGCACGCAGTCCTTTGCAGATGCCGTTGGCTCCGACCTGACGGGCGGAAAAATCGAGAGCGCGCTTGAGGTGCTGGTAGACCGTGGCCTCGCCCTGGTCCGCGAACGGAACCACCTCCGCGAACAGCGCGTCGTCCCCGGTCTCTTTCACGTATTCGCAGACCGAGACCACAATCCACAGCGCGTCGTCCGAGCAAACGTCTTCGAGACCGTGGATGATGCTCTTGCGGTCCGGCGCCGGCGTCACCGTGGGCGATTTGAACTTGGGGGCCTTCTGCTTGGCCGGATCGAACCAATCCGGGTCGAACAGGTGAAGCCCATAGCCTTCGCTCACCTGCCCTTGCAGAAGTTCGAGGATGCGCTGCCTGCATTTCCCGGGATTCGTGTGCGCCACGCTCATGATGTCCTGCGAGGTGTCGCGATATCCCAGGCCGGTGCGCCCGCCCACCTCGATGAAGGATGCGAACCGCGACCAGACCACGCAGGTTTCCGCCTGGTACAGCGTCCAGGTGTTGATCATGGTGTCGAGGCCCTGGTTGGGGGTCTTGCACTGGAACGCGGCGAGCTTTGGCTCCCAATACGACCGGAGCGCCGCAAACGCCCGGTCCACCTCGGCCAAGTCCGAATATTTGGCCTTCGCCTCGCGCCCCTTGGCGCGCGGGCCCACTCCCAGCAGGAAAACCACCCGCGCTTCCTCTCCGGGAGCGAGCGTCAGCCGCTTGTGCAGCGCAGCGCAGTGATTCCCACCGAGCTCGGAACTGCCGGAACACTGCCCGCGCTCCACCGCCGCCGGGTTGGTTTCCGTCCGGTAGTTCCCCAGGAAACGGTCCCGCATGCAGTCATAGCCATCCGGCTCGAAGTTGGAGGCGAAGTAGTGAAAGGTCCATGGCTCGTAAAAGAAATCGTATTCGATGATGCCGTCTTCGTAG
>Ga0181529_10004658_pt1 | contig 14738 bp, 12 predicted proteins | sample PEATcosm2014_Bin_36_FD_119763 | JGI IMG/M metagenome (GOLD analysis project Ga0181529, IMG submission 119763) | Peatland microbial communities from MTU Mesocosm Facility, Houghton, MI, USA - PEATcosm2014_Bin10_30_metaG | ecosystem: Environmental > Terrestrial > Soil > Wetlands > Peat | place...
ATATCAATGAGACTATCGGCATTCTCGCGGAAATGCTGCACGATCCCCGCTGGCCGCGCTTCATCCGCTTATTCGAAGTTTTCACCGATGAGCGCCAGGTGCAGTTGAACGTGCTTGAAAGCGACCGCCCGGTGGCCCGCCGCTTCTTCGATTGGTGCGCCGAACGAATCCCCGGGCTGGTGGAGGGCGCGCTCGATTACCAGGAACGGTTCCGCGTGAGCCGCGGCGCGTTTTTCCAGGTGAACCGGTACCTCGCCGGCCAACTCGTGGATAGCGCCCTTGGCGAGGCGCGCGGCGAGACGGCTCTGGACCTCTATGCCGGCGTGGGCCTGTTCTCGCTCGCGCTGGCCGCTCGGTTCGCCCAGGTGACCGCCGTGGAATCGGGTTCGTTTGCGGCCCGCGACCTCGCGTTCAACGCCGAACGCGCCGGCCTGCTCCATCTCAGAACCGAGCGCGCCACGGCCGAGGCCTACCTGGAGGCGCTGGACCACGCCCCCGAATTCGTGCTCCTCGATCCGCCGCGCGCCGGCCTGGGCAAAACCGTGGTGCGCCGTCTGACCGAACTCCGCCCGAGCGCCCTGACGATTGTCTCTTGCGACCCGGCCACGCTGGCGCGCGACCTAGCAGGCCTGGTGGCCGGCGGGTACCGCATCGCCGGCATGACGCTGGTAGATTTGTTCCCCGAGACCTACCATCTGGAAACCGTGGCGAGCCTCCGGCTGGATGGTCAGGCGGCCCCTCCGGCGGAATAGGGCCGCGGCTTTCCGCCGGCTACTGTTCAGGCAAAGTGAACAGGTACGAAATCAGGTTTCCCATATCTTGGGAGGAAAATCGGTAGGGTGGCATCGCGGAGCCGGGGACCAGTTTGGTGGGGTCGGCGAAATGCCGCTCCGCCCAACTACGGCTGCGCCGCTTGGAGAGGCCGTTCAGCGGAGGGCCTATGGTCCCGCCGACGTCGTTAACCTTGTGGCACATGTCGCAATTATTCGCCTGATAGACGCTGGCGCCCTGCGCGGCGAAATCGGGTGCTTCCTGAAGCGCAGAGGCGTTCTTCGGATTGAGCCGCAACAGGAACGCGGCCAGGGAATTCAATTGCCCGTCGTTCAGGCGAATAGGCGGCATCGACGAACCGGGGCGCATGGCGGAGGGATGCTTGAAGTGCTCGATCATCCAGCCGGCGTCCTTATGAATGGAGATGCGGGTGAGGTCCGGGACGGACGCCGCTCCGCCGCCGCCGATCGCGTGGCAATCGGCGCACCTTTCCTGGCGGAACAATGTTACGCCGGAGAGTTCCGCCGGAGAAAGTTGCAGCCACTCAGTGGGGCCGGAATAATCGATCTGCGCGGCCTGGTCCTGGCGTGGCGTGGTGATTACGGCAGCCGCCGTAAGCCCAGTCCAGCCTACCGCGGCAAGGGCCACGAAACAGAACGCCGCGGTCCGGCGCGTCACTTTGACCATTCGGCCGCGGTCGATGAAAGGCACCAGGATCAGGGCGAGGACTGCGAGGCCCGGCAGCACCACCGCACCCACCACCTCGAGTGGGCCACTGAACAGCTTAAGCGTCTGGAACAAAAACAGGAAATACCACTCGGGGCGCGGGATGTAGGTTGTGTCGGATGGGTCCGCCAGTTGTTCGAGCGGCACGCGCGCGGCCACCGCCATGGTGAACAGAATGACGAACGCAGCGAAGATGGCGAGGGTGTCTTTGAAGGTCTGGCCGGGGTGGAAAGCCTTTGGCGGCAGGCTCTCGTCGGCCGGCACGGGGGTAACACCGTGCTTGCGCACCAGGTAGATGTGAACGACGATGAGCGCCAGGGTGGCGGGCGGCAACAGCAGAACGTGCAATCCGTAAAAGCGGGCGAAGGTGACGACACCCACCGCGCCCTCCCCACCGAGCAGGCGCGTGAGGAGCGGCCCGAGAATCGGCGCACTGCCGGCGATCTGGGTCACGACTACAGTGCCCCAGTACGCGCGGTTGTCCCAGGGCAGGAGGTAACCGGTGAGGCCGTAAGCCAGCGTCAGGAGGAACAGTAATACGCCGGCGATCCAGGTGGTTTCGCGCGGCTTCTTGTACGCGCCATAGAGAAAGACTTGGATCATGTGCAAGGCCACCACTACGATGATCATGCTGGCGCCCCAATGGTGCAGGCCGCGGATGAGACGTCCGCCGGTCAGTTCGGTGACGATATAACGCAAGCTGTTGTAGGCGTCGCCGGGCGTGGGCGCGTAATTGAGGGCCAGCATGATGCCCGTGAAAGCCTGGACCAGGAACAGGAACACGGCCACGCTGCCGAAGACCTGACGCCAGCCGCTGGAGGCCGGGATCTCTTCGGCAAGAAAACGGCGGGTGGCGGTTTCGATGCCGGTGCGGTGGTCCAACCAGCCCGCGATGGCCTCCAATCGGCGTTTCATACGGAATTGTCCTCCGACCGGCGCAGGTCGCCCAAAAGGAGTTTGTCCCCGTCCATTTTCGTTTCATAACGATCGAGCGGGCGGGGCGCCGGACCATCGAGGACCTTGCCCTCGATGGAGAACAGGGAGTTATGGCACGGACAGACGAACTGGTTTTTCGCCTCGTCCCAGTGGTGCGCGCAGCCGAGGTGCGTGCAATGCGGACCGAAAGCCGTAACTCCACCGGCGGGGGTCTTCACTACCCAGGCTGTGAGTTTCACGCTGACCTCCTCCCAGCCGTCGACACGGCTGCGGCGAAAGGCCATCTCAACCGGCTGATTGGGCGTGAGACGGGCGATGTCGCCGACCTCGATCCACAGTCTGTCCCTCCGGACCTTGGGCGCGAAAAAGAGGTACGCCAAGGCCGGCGCTCCCAGAGCTGCTGAGATGACCCCCCATATGGCATACATGACTCGGAGGTGGAACGCACGGCGAGTCGTCCCTTGAATTCCGGGCGAGTTGGCGGTTGGGATCCTTAACTGCACAGCGGTTCGCTCCCTTCTTGTTCTCTCGATTTCAAACCACCAAGAGAGGCTTGCTTACCCGACGTTAATCGAGTAACGCGGCTGGTAACTGAGTTACGCGAGGCTCTGGCTGCAGCGGTAGAGTCTTTATTCGCTGCTCCGTTGCATCTTGCGTAACCCTGAAGAAGAGCCGCGCCTACGGGGCCTGGCAGCTCATCGGAAACGCGTTGAAGTGGGCCAGGAATGCTGCAGCCGGAATAGAAGTCCCAGACCCCGCACTGCACAACCAATACTGTACTCAATCGAGTTTGGGATAGTTGATTTTGCGCAACTAGGGAGGGGGGGCAGTTATCCGGCCACAATCATACCGTACCGCCTTATACAGCTTTGAACGATCGGTTCCGGGGCATAGAAGAAAATGGCGGCACAGCTTTTGGAACGTGAATTACGTGAAAGCATTTAGCGCCGACCCGAAGTTACTGAACGATACAGAAACGTGCTAAAGATCGCGCGTTGCCAAACAACCGATGTGAACGCCTGGTAACAAGTTGCTCGGAAGCAAAGAGCGCGAACGTCGCTCCGTACACCATGAGGTCTCGGGCCGTCGACTGCCGCGGGGCAACGGCGGCTCCGAAGGGAGTTTCCAATGCCTCGATGGTCCACCGTTTTGCGAGCCCCTAGCCTGGCGGCTCTATTCGTCTGGTTCTGTTTGCAGCCGCAGGCGTACGGATTACCTTCATTTGCCCGCCAGACAGGCCAGAAGTGCTCGGCCTGCCATGTCGGCGGCGCCTGGCCTCAGCTCACACCTTGGGGCCGGTTTTTCAAACTGTCCGGCTACACGGCAGGCAAGAGCCTCTGGGAAGAAGATAAAGAAGGCACGCCGGTGCCGTTGGGAGTGTTCGGCCAAGCCGGATTGACTTGGGCCGCGCAGCCAAACGATACACAGGGGAACAGCGTAATCTCCCAGAATGGATCTCCACAGTTCTATCAGTTGACGGGTGAAGTCGGCACCAAGCTCACCAACTTCATGGGTGTCTTCTATGAATACCAGGTTGGCAACACATTTCCAGGGTGGAAAGGAACATCGGGGCCCGCGGACGTTCGGGCTGTGCACTTCTTTCACTTCGGAAAGAACGAACTCCTCGTCGGCGTAGATAGCAATAACAGCCCTACGGTCCAAGACGTATGGAACACGGTGCCGGACTGGAGCTACCCGTTCTATTCGTCGCCTCAGTCCCTCAGCGGGCCGGCCAGCCCCATAATCGGCAGCCTGGGCGCTCAATCCGGCAGTATCGGCGCTTATGCACTTCTGAACAGGCAATTCTACGTCGAGGCGTCGTTCTATCGCGCCGCTACCGGCTTCTTTCGCTGGATGAGTGCGGGAACATCTTTCCAGGCCGGCGGGAAGAACTATCTGGAGGGCAACAATCCATACTGGCGAGCGTACTGGACCAAAGAACATGGCCCGCATTCCCTGATGATTGGCACCCTGGGGATGCAGGCGCGTGTCTACCCCGACAGCTCAAATCCGATTGGCCCAGTCGACACCTTTACCGACTATGGCTTCGACTCCCAGTACCAACATCTCGGCGCCACGCACAAACTCACGCTTCGCGGAAGCTATATCTACGAGCGCCGAGCATGGGACGGCAGCTTCCCAGCCGGAGGCACGACCACTCCGAAGGGCAATCTGAAATCGCTGAATATGAGCGGCAGCTACGCGTACGAGAACAACTGGGTCTTTCACGCCGGGTACTTCCTGACGAACGGGAATAGCGACTCGGCCCTATATGCCATCACCGACCCATCGGGCAATCAGGTCACCGCTTCGCCGAAAACGGACGGTTACAATCTCGAAATCGATCGCCAAGTCACGCAGAACGTGCAGATCATGGCGCAGTACCGGGGCTTCCTTACTTACAACGGCCTCCGGCACAACATCGACGGCATAGGCCGAAACGCCAGCGACAACAATACGTTCTGGCTCAGCGTATTCTTCGCGTTCTGATTGGAAGGAGCATCTATGACAATTCCCAAGAGTTACATTTACCGATTCGCGCTGCCATCGGTTCTATTGATCGCTCCATTCGCCCGCGCAGAGGAGAGATCGAGCGCCGCCACAATTGTCACACGGACCTGTTCGGGTTGCCACGGATTGGACGGTAAGTCGCAATTGCCCTACGTCCCGCGGCTGGCCGGCCTGAGTGCCGCGTACTTGGAGCGCAAGCTCGCGGATTTCCGGGATTCCGCCCCACCGCCGGTTGACGAGGCGTTCAGCCGGTTTATCCATGCCGGAAGCGCGCGCAAGGAAGCCAGCATTAGCCCCGCGGCGAACACGCACATGGTCGGCTTCTCACACGCCATATCGGACGGAGACAGGAAGGCCGCCGCTCAGTGGTATGCCAGCCAGGTCCCCGCGCGGGGAAAGAGCGGCAAGCCAAAGCTGATCGAAGAAGGCAAGAGCCTCTTTGCTAATGGCCTCCAGTCTCAAGACGTCCCGGCGTGCCAGAGCTGCCACGGCGCCGAGGCGCAAGGCACCAATATCGCGCCCCGGCTGGCGGGCCAGCACGCCGCTTACGTGGTCGCCCAGCTAGCCCATTTCCGGGCCGGCGACCGTCAACACGCACCGGTAATGACGGCCGTAGCGAAGAACGTGGAGAGCGATCAAGCCCGCGCTCTCGCCGCATACCTGCAGTCGCGCTGACCGGCGGAGTCGGAGGTTTCGGCATTTGGAAGCCGTGGTGAGCTTCTCCAAAGGGTAAAGCTTTCGGGAGTTTCGGACTCTGTAATCGCGCTAAAATGAGTAGCGCTCATTTTGCTCGGAAACTCAAGGAGGCGCATATGAAGACCAATACTTCTCGACGCACTTTTCTCACCGCCGCCGGCCTGGCTTTGCCCGCCGCCGGTCTGGCGACCACCACGGCCAGCCCCGCTGGTCCCGTACCGGCGCCGCCCCAAGCGGCCCCTTCATCGGGTAAGATCACCACCCGGGTGCTGGGCAAGACGGGCATGCGGGCCTCCTCGGTCGGCTATGGCTGCATGATTACCTCCGACCCGACTGTAATCACTCGGGCCGTCGATATGGGCATTACGTACTTCGACACTTCCCGCGGATACCAGGGCGGCCAGAACGAGCGCATGGTGGGAGCGGCATTGGGAGCCAAGCGGAAGGACATCTTCCTGTCGAGCAAGTGCGATACCCGGACCGCGGCCGGCATCCTGGCGGAACTCGATACCAGCCTCAAGGAACTCAACACCGACCACCTGGACGTCTGGCTGCTGCACAACAAGAACACCGTGGCAGACATCCCCGACGAACTGGTGGATGCGCAGCGGCGCGCCAAGCAGCAGGGCAAGGTGCGGTTCATCGGCGTGAGCACTCACGAGCTGCCGACCGTGGTCGATCGCATCATCGAGTGCAAGCTGGACATGCTCCAGACCATGTACAGTTTCGCCTCGGCGGCGTCGTACGGCCCGGCCATCGAGAAGCTCCACACAGCCGGCGTGGGCGTGGTGGCCATGAAGGTGATGGCGCGAGCGCTGCCCCCCCGGGGCCGGGGCGCCGCCGCTCCTCCACCCGAGCCCAAGCGGCCCGCCAATTTCGCTCCGGCGGCGCTCAAGTGGGTCCTCAACAATCCTCTGATCGGCACGACCGTCCCGAGCATGACGGATATCGACCAGCTGGAACAGAATTTCGGGGTCATGGCGGAGAAATTCAGCGATGCCGATGCCAAGATCCTCTCCGCCCGCCTGCAGGAGATTACCCCGTATTTCTGCCGTATGTGCGGGGAGTGCAAAGGACAGTGCCCCAAAGGCCTGCCCGTCGCCGACCTGGTCCGCTTCGTGATGTACGCGGATGGCTACGGCCAGTTCCCGCTGGGCCGGGAGAACTACCAGCAGCTCTCCATGGAGCACCAGCAGGTGCGCTGCGCCGATTGCTCGGATTGCCCGGTTCACTGCCCGCACGGGGTACGCGTGGCCGACCGGTTGATGCGCGCCCAGGAACTATTCGCCTGATGCAGGCACGCTGAAATGGCGGCGCAAGGAACGCTTGCGCCGCCTGTCCTTGAAGGCTACGGCCCGCAGCGGTTTCCCCGAATTACATTCCAGCCAGCCTCCACACCCGGCGCGCGCGCGATGCAGCGCGTCTCCATGTGAAATCCCGTGATCTCGTTCTCCTCCACCACGTTTCCGCGCGCCGGAGCACGCCGCGCAGCGCCGCGGCCCAGGTAGATTCCGCTGCGCAGCATGTCCGGCTCTCCGGGGGCATAGTAGCAGCCGAAGCGCGCCGCCTCCTCGTTGCAGTGCGCGCGGTTCAAATCCAGCAGCCGGTTGCGCACGATCCGGTGGCCCGTGCCGATCGCGAAAATTCCGCCGAACTGCGCGCCCTCGATGGTGTTCTCAGCCACCAGAATATTGCGCGACTGCATGTCCGGATTGCTGTTGTTCATCACGATGCCGTAATTGCCGAAGCGGTAGGCTTCGGGCGGCCGGCGGTTCACGCACGTATTGCCGCGCACTTCGCCATCGTGGAAGCCATCCAGGTCGATGCACTTGCCGTCGAGATCCTCGAAGCGGTTCCCCACGTAGCGCGAGCGCTCCACGTTGCCCGCCGTGTCGATCGCCACCGGGACGGCCACGTGCTCGATGTCCACATCTTCCACCGGGAAGCCGATGCGCCGGCCCGTGTTGTTTTCCACCCGCACGTCCACGGCATGGCCCACCTGGATCGCGTCGCGGCCAATTTCCTCGAAAGCGTTGCCCTCGATCAGCCCGCGGGCGTTGCGCGGCGAGGTGTAGAGCGAGTGCGTCCACACGCCGTTGCCGCGGATGTTGCGCAGCCGGCAGCGCGCCACGTGGAAATCCGCCGTGCCCTCTTCGAGCAGGATGCCGCCGGTCGAATTGTTGCGCCCGGCGGCGTCGCGCGATCCGCTATCGGCAATCTCCACGCCGTCGATCGATACCTCGCGCACGCGGCTGGCCAGCACGGCGAAGCCGGCGACGTTCTGGAAGCGCACGTTCTGGATGGCCAGCCGCGCCACGTTTTCGGCCAGCACGCCGTTGCCGCGCGTGTACCGAGCAAACGGGACATTCGACGGTGGCAGCTCCGCGCGAACCTCCAGCGCTTCGCGGTTGCCATCGATCGAGAAATCCCGCAGCACCACGCCATCGCCCGCCACCATCAGCGTCGCGGGTCCCGAGAAGCCCGCGGCCATATGGAGCACCGTTCCATTGGGCGAACCGCGCAGTTCGGTACCGGCCGCAACGACCATGGGGCAGCGCAGCTCCACCGCGCCGGCTGGGAGTTCAACGATGCGCCGTGCGGGCCGCGGCCACGCCACCAGCAGCGCGGCCACCAGGGATGCCGCCACGGCGGCGGCCGCGCGCATCAGCAGGCCACCTCGATGGCCAGCGGGGCGAACTCACGGCGGCCCAGGGCCATACGCAGCTCGTGCGGGCCCCGCCCGATGCCCGCCGGCAGCTTGAAATTAAACTCGTAGCGCCGCAGCATCGGGTCCACGCAGAACTCCTCGATTTCGCGCACCGCAAGGCCGTCCACCGTGGCGCGGAATCCGCCCGGTTCGGCCACTTCCAGCAGCCCCACCTTTACGATGCCGCTCGAGACGCGGCCGGCCGCCAGCAGGTCGACTCCATCCGTGACCGAGGCGATGCGCGGCACCATGGGACCGGCCGGAACGATGCGGGCCGCCTTGGGGGCGCAGATTGGCCGGCCCAGCCAGGCCACCTCCACCGGCACGAGGCCGGTGCGGATGCCCTCCGGCAGCGCCACGTTCACTTGCGAGACGCCGTCGCGCGCCGGCTCGCCCACGTACATGCCGCGGCAGGCGCGCCCATCGGCAGTGACCGACAGGTGGTTCAGGTCGCACTCCGTGGACAGGTTCTCGATCCATAGGGAGAGCGCCGCGAGCGGTCCGGTGGAAGGCGCCGCCCCCTCGCCGGTAAGCGCGTTGCTGATGTTGCGAATGGCTGCGCCGGGTTCGGAGACCTTGGCCGCCAGGCCGGCGGTCCAGCCGGTTGGCATTTTGCGGCAGGCGATCCACATATACTGCGTCCAGATCTGCTCGAGCTCGAGTAGCTGAAAATCGTTCGCGCGCGCAAACTCGCGGATCTCCTCGGGCACGATTCGCACGCCGTTCCAGGTGTCGTAATGGCGCGCACTAGCGGGCAGCCCATTGATCTGGCAATGCAAGATGCCGCCGGTCTTCAGCACTCGCCGCGCCTCGCGCAAATAGCCGAATACCACTTCGCGGCTGGGGATGTGCTGGAAGACCGCGTACGAGTAGACGTAATCGAACTTCCCGGCCGGGAAGGCCGCCAGGTCGGAACCCGAGCTGTGCCGCGGATGCGCATGGGGCACGTCCCGCAGCCGCTCGCGCGCCAGGCGGATCATCTCGTCGGAAACATCCACGCCGTGGATTTCGCCGAAGTGCCGGCTCATGGGGCGCATCAGGCGGCCGGGGCCGCAGCCGATCTCGAGGGCCGCCTCGCGCGCCCGCAGCCTCTCCAGGTTCGATTCGAGCTTGCGGACCACGTCCGCGGCCGTGGCGAAAAACTCTTCCTCGTCCTGCTCGCGGCGCCCGAAAGCCACGAAGTAGTGGGCATCTTCGCCGGCGCGGCGGTTCCAGTCGGCGCGCATGCGCTCGAGCACTTGGGGATCGTCCATCTCGCAGTTGTTATTCTAACTTCTATGGCCCTGGCATTTCGCCGCGTCTCCCGCCCGCCTTTTCGCGATTTCGAAGCCGCCGCGCCGGATGGGGCGGTCATCGGGATCGTGGGAGAAGACGGCGCGGGCAAAGGCCTGCTGCTGCGCCTGGCCGCCGGGATCGACCGGCCGCTCTCCGGTTCCATTGAGGCATCGGGAGCCGTTCGCCTGCTCGGCCCGGATGAAGCGCTCGAGCTGCCCGCCGTGCCGGTCGTGCTCATCGATCACACCTTCGCCCGTCACGACCTGGCGGTGCGGGAACGCTCCGCCCTGGCGCTCGAGCACCTGTGCCGCGCCGGTTCCACGGTGCTGCTGGTCTCGCATGAAGAAGAGCTGCTGCTACGCCTGGCCGATGAGGTCTGGTGGCTCGCCGAAGGGCGTCTGGCCGGGCGCGGCGATCCCGCCGAGACGCTGGCGGCTTACCGCCGGCATATTTCCGCGCGGGTACGCGCCGCGGGGATCGGGGACTCCGCCGCCATGGCGCCGCGCATGCGCCGCGGCGACGGCCGCGCCGAAGTAATGCGCATCGAAATGTCAGGCGAGGATGGCCGCCCCACCATTGTCTGGCGCAGCGGCGAACTGGCGCTAGTGAAGGTGCGAGTGCGATTCCGCGAGGCGGTGGCCGATCCGGTAGTGGGGATCATGATCCGCACACGCGGCGGGCTAAACGTCTACGGCACCAATACCGAGCTCGAGCGCCTCAAGCTGGGGCCCTGCGCCGCCGGCGAAACGATCGAGATCTCCTTCGGCTTCCGCTGCGAGCTGTGCCCGCAGGAGTACACGCTCACGGTGGCCTCGCACGATCCGGATGGCGTGTGGCACGATTGGCTGGAGGACGCCGTGGCTTTCTCGGTCACCGACGACCGCTACACGGCCGGCGTAGCCAACCTGCGCGCCACCGCCCGCTTGACCCGGGCAAGCTAACGCATGCCCCACCGCACGCTTTAGCTCGCCCGCGAATGATTCGGCCGGCGCGCTACTTCAATGCCGCGTACGACTTGGTGAAATTGTTACGCGTATTGGTGACGGTAAACGATCCATCCGAATTCCCGGAGACCTTAATCAGGTACCACGGCGCCCCATCATGTCCGCCCCGGCCTCTGCCGGCTCCCGGTGCTGGAGGCGCACCCGCGCCCCGCGCGCGCGGCGGTCCTTGTCCAAAGGTTGCCGGAGGATTGATGATCGCATTGGCGGTCGTCTGCGCATCTTCCACGTTCGCGATAAACAGCGAGGGCGCGTTCAATTCGAGCAATGCCGCGTATGCCCAGTGAAGCTGCCACACGTCTTCGAGTCCTGGCGACGTAAACAGCGTCTGCATGGTCGGAACCGCTCCACCCTTGCCGGCGGAGTTGTTCATAATCGCCACGCGCGGGCTCAAGCCATGCACCAGCGCGGGAGACCCCGACTGGTCGATCCCATGATGCGAGGTCATGTACACATCGACCTTCCCGATGGGATTGTTCGGGCACATCAGTTCCTTCTCGCGGTTATAGGTAAAGTCGCCCAGGTTGACAGTGCGGAACTTCCCGTAAGAGATCACCACTCCAACCGACATGTGGTTGTCCGGGTCCACGCGCGTTTCGTCCCGCGGCTTGAAATCGGCGCACGCCGGATTCGGTTGTCCAGCTCCTGGAGCGCCCGCGATCGGCGTCTTCAAAGTCTGTCCGGCTGAGGTGACCACAATGACGGTCGTTCCGGCGAAGGGAATCTTATCCCCCGGCTTGAGCACGGTGTGTTCGGCCTTGGCCAGCAACTGATCGTACATGGCCCGGAACCCCGTTACCTGGTCTGTCGGTTCGCTGTTCGGCCCGTGATCGTAGAAATGCTTGATGGGAATCTGCTGGGAGAGTTCCTGCAATCCGCCCGCATGATCGCCGTGATAATGCGTAAGCAGCATATGGTCGATCTGCTTGATGCCGGCCATTTTGAGAGTCTCGACGATGCGGCCCGAATCGCGGCCGCCCGGACTGCCGGTGTCGATCAGGAGAGACTCACCGGTGGGAGATACGTACAACGCGGAAAGACCGCCCTCCACGTCGATGTAATAAGTATCCAGCGTTTTGGCGGGCCGAGTCTGGGCGCCGCCCACTGCCGCCAACGAGGACAAGGCCAGCAGAGACGCAAATGCGAGGCGCATCGGGGCACTTCCTTTCTGTAACTAAACCCGTAGTGTCGCACATCCGGGAACGAGGGATCGGCCGATGTAAGGTTCGATACTCCAACGCGAAAGGTTTGGAACCGCCCCAGCTATCGCGTTCATCCATATGATAAGCGGCGTTGCCGCCGAATTCAGGCGCCTGTCAACGCGCCCTTTATGCGGGGCCCATGCCGAGCATACTGGTTGTTGACGACGTCCCGGAGATCCTGAAGATGCTGGGTGCCGCGCTCGAAAGCGCGGGATTCGAGGTTACGACGGCTCTCGACGCGCCAACCGCCATCGATCTGTGCGCGGCCAGGCACTTCGATGCGGTGCTGTGCGACGTCAACATGCCTGAGGTGACCGGTTGCGAGGTGGCGCGCTGGATGGCCCGGCACCGCCCGGCCGTGCGGATGGTGATGATGAGCGGCTCGGAAACCCCCTGCGAGGCATGCCCCTACCTGCCGAAGTGTTTACTGATCGGCAAGCCGTTCCGCCTGCACGAGTTGCTGGAAGCCCTCGCGCGGCAGAAAAAGGGCGGGGGAAGTTAGCCGCGCCAGACGCTTTCAGGTTGGCCTGCTACAATTCATCCTGATGTTTCGTAAGATCTTAATCGCCAACCGCGGCGAAATCGCCGTCCGGATCATGCGCTCGCTGCGCGAGATGGGCATCCGCTCGGTGGCCGTCTTCTCCGATGTCGACCGTAGCTCGCTGCATGTCCGCATGGCGGACGAGGCTGAGCACGTGGGTCCGTCGCCCTCGGCGGAAAGCTACCTGCGCATCGATCGAATCCTGGACGCCGCCCGGAAACACGGCGCCGAGGCCATCCATCCGGGCTACGGTTTCCTCAGCGAGAACGCCGAATTCGCCGCCGCCTGCGAGGACGCCGGCATCGTCTTCATCGGCCCTTCCGCGCAGTCCATTCGCGCCATGGGATCGAAGACCGCCGCCCGAAGGACCGCTATCGCCGCGGGCGCGCCGGTGGTGCCCGGCACCGATCAAGCCGCGACCCTCGAGGATGTGCGCGGTTTCGCGCGCTCCCACGGATTTCCCGTCCTGCTCAAGGCCGTGGCGGGAGGCGGTGGCAAGGGCATGCGCCGCGTGGATACCGAAAGCGAGTTGGAATCGGCTTACCGCAACGCCTCGAGCGAGGCCGAGCGCGCCTTCCGCGATCCCGCCATTTACGTCGAGAAGCTCGTCGAGAACCCGCGCCACATCGAGATCCAGGTCATCGGCGACCGCCACGGAAACATGGTGCATTTGGGCGAACGCGAGTGTTCCATCCAGCGCCGTCATCAGAAGGTGATGGAGGAATGCCCCTCGCCGCTCGTAGTGCTGCATCCCGAGATGCGGCAGGCCATGGGAGAGGCCGCCATACGAGCCGCCGCCGCGGCGGGCTATTACAATGCCGGCACCGTGGAGTTCCTGGTGGACCGCGAGCGCCGCTTCTATTTCCTTGAAATGAACACGCGGCTGCAGGTGGAGCACCCCGTTACCGAGCTGGTCACCGGCTTGGACGTGGTGAAAATGCAAATCGAGATCGCCGCCGGCGCGCGCCTCCATCTGCGCCAGGAACAGATCGAATGGCGCGGCGCGGCCATCGAGTGCCGTATTTATGCCGAGGATCCTTACAACGATTTCCTCCCGTTCCCCGGCAAGATCACGCGGCTGGAACGGCCGCTGGGACCGGGCGTGCGCATCGATGGCTGCATGTACGCGGGCTGGACCGTCCCCATGGAATACGACCCGCTGCTGGCCAAGCTGGCCGTCTGGGCGGTGCGGCGCGAGGAAGCCACCGACCGCATGATCCGCGCCCTGGGCGAGTACGATGTGGGCGGTATCCGCACCAACATCGGCTTCTTCCGCCAGATCCTGGAGGACACCGGTTTCCGGGCGGGCCAGCTTCACACTGGATTCATCGAGGAGTTTTTCAGGCGCCATCGGCCGCCCCTGCCGGGACGCGACCTAGCCGAGGTGGCCGCGCTGGCTGCCGCCCTTCACACCCTGGGGCGGAATGGCGGCGGCGGGGATTCCCATGCCGCCCCAGGCCCGGACCCCTGGCTGGCCGCCGGAAGGAGCGGGCTGCTGCGATGAAGCTACAAGTCGCCATCAACGGCATCGAGGAGACCATCGAGATTCTCGCGCCGGCTCCCGACTGCCGCTTTCGGCTGGGGCAGGATGCCGAGCGTGGCGCCGAGGTCCAGGTGCCCGAGCCGGGCGTCTACTCCGTGCTGATGGGAGGCCGCAGCTACGACGCTCGCGTGGAGGAGCACCCGAACCGGCTGGTCATAGCTCTTCAGGGCTATCGTTTCGAAGTGGCCGTGCGCGATCCGCGCCGCCTTTCGCATGGGGACGCGCGCCGCGGCAGGCAAGCCATCGAGAGCATCGCCTCACCCATGCCCGGCAGAGTGGTGCGCGTGCTGGTGGCTCCCGGCGATGCCGTGGAAACGGGCCAGGGGCTGGTGGTGGTGGAAGCCATGAAAATGCAGAACGAAATGAAGTCCCCGCGCGCCGGGCGGGTGCTTTCCGTGGCGGCCCGGGAAGGCGCCACCGTGACCGCCGGCGAGGTGCTGGCGACCGTGGAGTAAAGGGCGCCGGGCCGCCTGTGCGCTCCGCCTCCGGCCCTAAAACATGTAACCTAAACTCGCTCGCGGCAGTCTAACTGTTGTACAAAGCGGCCGTGCTTCGGGTCACAATGGAGTTAAGAGGAGTGTTGGTAGCCCTACTGGTGTGCGCCGCTGCGCGCGCCCAGGACCGGCTGGTCCCGCTTACCGTTTGCGAAATCCTACACGATCTGACTGCCAGCCAGGGAAAGACGATGGCAGTCCTGGGCCGCTACTCCTTCCGCGCCGGCGGCGGACCTGGTGTTCCGCGGCGACGGCGTAGTAGTATTTCTCCAGGCGGAGCAATGAGCCCACCATGAATATCGCAATATCGGGCGCGTCCGGACTCGTCGGGCGGC
>Ga0181529_10004659_pt1 | contig 14736 bp, 10 predicted proteins | sample PEATcosm2014_Bin_36_FD_119763 | JGI IMG/M metagenome (GOLD analysis project Ga0181529, IMG submission 119763) | Peatland microbial communities from MTU Mesocosm Facility, Houghton, MI, USA - PEATcosm2014_Bin10_30_metaG | ecosystem: Environmental > Terrestrial > Soil > Wetlands > Peat | place...
GCGGCTGCGCCGCAACTTGTCGCATGAGTTTTCCGAGGCATCGGCGATCTATCGTCCGGTGGGGTTTTCCGCCGGAGACGGAGTCTTGCTGGTTCTGTCCCCGGCCGCTCACCGTCTCGATGAGTCGCTCCCCGACTATTCCTCGGCGGGTTGGTCTCCACCAGAGCCCGCCTCCGCTTCGCCGGATGCAGTCAGAATGCTGTACAGTGGTCTTGCCGGTCGAGTAATTTGCAGCGAGCGGCCAACAGTGTCTTATTCGGTTGTCTCAGCCGAGGGGTCCACCCCACATCACGCTATTGTGTTCAGGCTTGGAGATGTTCTCAAGCGTTACTTCATCCGTGATCTGGAAAGCACTTGCGGAACATATGTGAACGGTGAACGTCTCCAAGCAGTCTCGGATAGAGAACCAGTATCAGAACTCAAGAACGGCGATGTAATATCACTTTGGCCATCCCATATCAACACGTTTGTTTTTCTATCTCTGTGACCAGCATTTTGCCGCCAATCGTGGCCACCTTCCGTATTACCAAATACGAGTGGCTCCAGGAGTCTCACCGCCATTTGGTCTCTATGACGCCGGGACCATCCATCCCCAGGGCAACGCAAGCACGCCATCTTCAAGCGGACGCGCTTTGCCGCTGTGAAGCACTACTCCCCTGACCAGAGAAGATTTGCGCTTCAAATCTTCCCGGAAGGCGCGGATACCGGTTGCGTCGTTGGCCGTCACCTGACTACTCGCCTTGATCTCTAGCGCCACAAACTTGCCGGCTTCTTCCAAGATGAAATCCACTTCGTGACCCGAACGGTTGCGCCAGAAATGCAGTTTGCGCTGCAGGGGATCGAGTGATCGCCAGGTCTCCAGCGTCTGAAACAAGGTTTGCTCCAACCAGAATCCGCTGTCCATTCTTGCCGCCACATCGGCGGACGATCTGATTCCGGCAAGCCAGGCGGCAAGCCCGCAGTCTGTCCAAAGCAACTTTGGTGCTTTCACCAGCGCCGCCGTGGGATTGGTCGCCAGCGGACGGAGGCGCGTGATCATACATCCGGTCTCCAGCAGATTCAAATACCGGTGTGCGGTCGGGTGGCTGAGCGCCGCATCGCGCGCAAGGTCAGCCTGATTGAGCAATTTGCCGGTCCGTTGCGCGGCCAGCATCATCAGGCGCTGAAAATCGGGCAGGCTGGAGATGGCGCTCAACTGGCGCAAATCCCGCTCCAGATAGGTCTGCACATAGGCGGCGAACCACAGGCCGCGGTCTGCTTCCGAGGCAATTTCAAGCGCAGGCGGAAAGCCTCCCCGCAGGAGCCATCGTGTCCAGTTGCCCGGTTCATCCGGCCATTCACGCCAATCGAAATCCGGGGCGAAGAGACGATCCAACGGCGACAGCGCGCCCTTGCGCTCCTGCCACTCTGTGGGACAAAAAGGCGGAAGATCCAGGTAGATAGCGCGGCCAGCCAGCGTCTCCGCCACCTGCTTCATCAGCAGGAGATTGGCCGAGCCGGTCAGGATGAAATCCCCGGCTCGCCGGCCGGTGTCAACGGCGCGCTTGACGGCAAGCAGAATCTGCGGCGCGCGCTGGACTTCATCGAGAATGACCGGACGGGTCGAAAGCAGAGAATCGGGATTGCGCTCCGCCTGATCGAGAATCCCGACATCGTCGAGAGTGAAGTAGGTGCGCGCTGGCTCAAGCGCCCGCGTCAGGGTGGTTTTTCCGGTCTGCCGCGCGCCCGTCAAGACGGAAACGGGTAGGACTCGCAGGGCGGACTGGAGATTGCCGCTAAACCAGCGTGGCTTAATTCTGTCCATATAGTGTAATAAATCATTTCACGGCACGAAATGCAATAGAAATCATTTTTGCGCCGGTCAAAGGTACATAACCAACTTTGATTCATGGCCTTGGATCTGGTTTCCAGTCTGGGAACTGGAGGTGGCAAGCGTGAGGCGGTATCGGAACTGACAGGCGCGGAGTTGCGGGCAGGAACGGGCTAGCTAGAGGATGTAGCGAATACGCTCAAGAGGCTGAAGCGACGGCTCTGAAGGGCGTTTCTTCCTTAGCCTCCATCAATAACAATGGAAGTTAACTTCTGAAGAATCCACCGACGACTCCTGATTGTCTAATCTGCGACCTGTTATTATCTGAATATTATGAAAAAATTGCCCAGTCTTGCTGCGTATCTCTGCCTTTTTGCGTCCGGAGTTCTTGCCGGCTGCGGTGGTTCTTCCTCCAATTCTGGAACCGGCTCGAACACGAGCGGGACAACATCCATCGCAATTGCGCCAACGGTGAGTTCGATCAGCCCGACCACCGCAGCGGCGGGGACCGCAACGCTGGCGCTGACGGTGAATGGGACGGGCTTCGATGCGACAACAGCGGTCCAGGTGGGCGGCGTTGTGGACGCGACCACCTTCGTGAGCAGCACCCAGGTGACGGCCACGGTCACGGCGACACAGTTGGCCAGTGGGCAGCAACTTGCAGTGGTTGCGCTGAATGGCACGGCCAGCAGCGCATCGGGCGCGGCTGTGAATCTTGAGGTGACCAACCCCGCGCCGGCGGTCTCACAGACCATCCCGTCTGCGCTGCTGCTGGGAGCCGTGTCCCCAGTCGTTTTCGTGGCTGGCACAGGGTTTGTTCCAGAGACGGCGATAGACGTGAACGGCAGCCCGCGGACGACGATCTTCGTCAGCGACACGCAGGTAGACGTTGCACTGACGGCGGCCGATGTGGCCGGCGCAGGAAGCCTTTCTCTGACGGCGATCAATGCCGCGCCGGGCGGGGGAACTTCGGCGGCCGTAACGGTTGCGGTCAACAATCCCCCGCCAGGCGGGCCCCTCAAGCTGTCGCCCGCTGTGGTGCTCGCTGGGACCGCTACTCCGACCACGGTGACGGTGACGGGGACAAACTTCATCCCTGCTTCGACGGTCGAGTTGGGCACAGCCGCTGTTGCGACGACCTATGTGAGCGCAACGCAGTTGACCTTCCAGCTCTCGGCGGCCCAACAGGCGACGACGCAACAGTTGCTCGTGTCCGTAGTTAACCCCGCGCCGGGGGGCGGGACCGCTGGGTTTGCCACACTCGATATTCTTCCGCAAACTCCGACCCCGGTTATCACGCAAGTGTCTCCATCGCAGTTCGTCGTCGGGTCCGGCCAGACCTCCATTACCGTGTATGGCTCCAACCTCTTTTCGTCGTCCGGCTTTTCCTTGTCGTCCCCGTTTTCAACCGTGCTGTGGAATGGCACGGCGTTGCAACTACTAGATGCCTGTGAAGGCTGCGGAGCGGGCGAATTCATCACGGCTACAGTGCCCGCGAGCCTGCTGGCATCCGTGGGCACGGCAACGATTACGGTCAGCAGTCCAACATCCACTCCAGCCTTGTCCAATGCGCTGACAGTGACGATTGGGAATCCTCCGGCGCCAACGCTGACATCGATCTCGCCGAATGCGGGGCCGATCGGAACGACCACCGAAGTGACCCTGACTGGAACCGGCTTCACTCCGAGCTCGACAGTAGCGCTGAACGGGACCGAGATCGCTGCGACGTATGTGAATTCCACGCAGATGTCGGTGACAATTCCCGCCTCGAACATTGTGCTTCCCGGCAACTTGAACGTCACTGTGACAACCCCGGCGCCGGGCGGAGGAACGACGGCTTCTCTGCCGTATACGGCCTATATCGGCATTCCCAACAACAGTATGGTCTACGATCCGGCAAATGGGCTGTTTTACGTCTCGGTGCCAAGCTCGGCGGGAGCGCCCTATGGCAACTCGGTCGTGTCGGTGGACCCCGAGACTGGAGCTCTGGGCACTCCGATTTCGGTGGGAAGCGAGCCGGACAAGTTGGCAATCAGCTCGGACGGAACGATTCTGTGGGTGGGACTCGATGGCGCTTCCGCGGTGCGCCAAGTGAATCTGACGACAGGAACAGCGGGGATGCAGTTTTCTCTGGGCGGGAATGGCGGTGTTTACGACAATCCACCAACGGCGCTGGCATTGGCGGCGTTGCCTGGCTCACCGAATTCCGTAGTTGTGGCAACCGAAATCCTCGACGTCTATGAGGGCGTGATCGGCATCTATGACAGCGGCGTTCTGCGCGGCTCCAGCTCGTCCAACCAGGTGAACGGAGTGTTCTACGCTTTGCAAGCGAATGGGGCAAACGATGAGATATACGCGGGGGGCAATGGGTCGTACACGGTCTTTACTTATTCAGCGAGCGGGCTGACGCAGAAGTCGACAGCCTATAACGGCACTTATGCGAGTTCCACAAGCGACGATATGCAGGTGGTGGGCGGACAGGTACTCACGGACTTCGGTCAGGCCTTCGACGCTGAGTCGGGGGCTCTGCTTGGGACGTTCTATCTGACCGGCACGACGACAGCCACAGGCCCAGCCTTTGCCGACAGCGCGCTCGGCAAGGCATTCATTCTCGACAACTCACAGGGCAATTACTACCAAACGTACAATCAGATCCAAACATTCGACCTTTCCAGTTACACTGCGATCGGCAGTGCGGTCATCCCGGTGGGTGTGCCCTCCACGACCAGTTCAACCGGCGTAACAAGCTCCCCTTCTCACCTCACGCGCTGGGGAACGAACGGTCTGGCTTTTCGCGACACCCTCGGAGTCTTTAGCCTGCGCTCCAATCTGGTCGAAGATCTTTCGGCTGTGAACGCGGATCTCGGCGTCACCCTGACGGCGAGCGGCGGAACTGCGACGGGAACGAACACGACCTACACCGCAACGGTCAGCAATGCGGGGCCGTCGGCCGCGACCAACGTCGCGTTGACTGCGCAACTGCCTTCGACCGGTGTGCTGATTTCCGCGACGCCGTCGGCGGGAAGCTGCTCGACCGGCAGCGGCGTCTCCTGCGACCTGGGCGGGATCGACAATGGCGGCAGCGTTACAGTCCTCTTCGTGGTCGAGCAAACGGAGGCGGGAAGCGCCGCAATGACCGTTCAAGTCAGCGGGTCGGAGACCGATCCCAACACCGCCAACAACTCGGCTACCGCCTCGGTGACAGTAAGCGGCTCCACGTACAACCTGACGCCGACACTCAGCGCCATCAATCCGGCGGCCATCGAATCCGGCTCCAGCGACACAACGATCACAGTAACCGGCACGAACTTCAGCAGCGACGCGACGGTGTACCTGGGAGCGACGCCATTGGCAACCGGCTTCACCAGCAGCACGACGCTCACTGCGACGGTGCCGGAGGCGCAGTTGGCCAGTCTGGGATGGGCCGCCGTTACAGTCGAGAATCCCGCTCCTGGCGGAGGCGCGTCGAACGCGGCGCCATTGTCGGTCTTCAGCGTAATCGCGCTGGGCGTGAACCACATTCTTTACGATCCGTACTCACGGAAGATCATGGCTAGCGTGGGGTCAGGCTCCGCTTCGATAACAGGGAACTCGATTGTGGCGATTACGCCGGAGACGGCGACGGTGGGAACGCCGGTACTCATCGGCAGCCAGCCGGAAAACATGGCGCTCACGTCGGATGGCCAGGTTCTCTATACGATTCTGACGGGAAGCCAAAGCGTGGCAGTCTTCAATATGCTGACGCAGACGGCAGAGTATACCTACGCGGTTCAACCTGGAACGGGCACAGATACCAGTCCTTCGCTGCGCGGCATTGCGACCCAGCCCGGAAACGAAAACACAGTCGCTCTCGATCTTGGGTCCTGGGCGGGCAATGCGATCTACCAATTCGACCCGGTGAACCGGACGGCGGCGATGGTGGGTCAAGCCTCTGGGCCATACAGCGGCTCCTGCATTGCGTTCCTGGATGCGGGCGATATGCTGGCCTTCGATATCGATACCAGCGGCGCAACCCTGGACCATTACACGGTAACCTCGGCTGGTTTCACGTATTACGATTACTCGCAATACACCGAATCCACACTCAACAAATTTGGGTGCTTCAAGCTGAGCGGCGGTCTGGCTTTTGCCAATGCCGGCGGCGTTGCGAATCCGGCGACGGTCCCTGCTACGCAGATAGGCGTCTTCCCTTTGAGCGGCGGCGGGGAGTTCAGCACTGCCGATGGGGTTGCGCCGGATACTTCTCTGCAAAGCGCGTTCTTCCTTGCCGGCACTCAGGCCAGCAGTCCGACGGTGGACGGCATCAAGTCTTTCAACCAGAACGCCTTCCTGCCGATGGGCAGTGTGTTCCTCAACATGGAGACGATCGAGGGCAATAGCTCCTATACCGGCGTGGACCTGATTCGTTGGGGGCAGGATGGATTGGCCGCGCTGACCAGCGGCGGTCACATTTATCTGCTGCGGGGCGCGGCAGTGGTTCCGCAACTGCTGAATCAGAACTCCGCGGCGACCCTCGCGTCGAGTTCGTCCAGTTCCATTGCACATGGTTCCGGCAACGCGATCTTGACGATTACGGGTTCGAATCTGCTTCCCGGCGTGGCCGTTACATGGAACGGAAGCTATCGAACCACAACATGGGTGAACTCCACGACCGTGACGGTGGCTATTCCGGCAAGCGACCTGGCCAGCGCTGGCAGCGCATCGCTGGCAGCGACAAACCCGGGCGCTCCTGCCTCAAATGCGCTGCAAATAGCAGTCGAGTAGGGCCTGTCAACACTGCCTCAGGAGGCGGCGACGGGAGCCAATTTTTCCCAGTTCGAGGCGCGAGGAGCTCACTTTAACTGGTTACTGAGCGACAAGCAACGATGAAATGGGGAAATTGGCCCCGTCCCCGCGGGTTGCGAGCGCAACCCATTCGGCTAAACTGACTCCCGCCCTTTCACTTCGCCGCTTCGGCCGTCCCCGATCCATGCGCCGCGTTCTGCCCGCTGGCAACCTCCGGGTCTTTCAATGCCTTGCGCGCTTGCTTGCCGTGTGGCCCGTCCGGATCGTAGTCCAACGCTTTCAAATAATGGGCGCGAGCGTCTGCAAACTGGCCCAGATGGCGCTCCGCTTCGGCCAATCCCCAATAAACCTCCGGATTCTCCGGGTCCAGCACCAGCGCCGACTCGAACCGCGACAGCGCCGCCTTCCAATCCTTTCGTTCCAGGTAATAACCGCCCACCTCAATATCCTTCGCCGCGGATTCCCGATAGGTGGGTTCCTTCACCTTGAGTTTCCGCTTCTTGTCCGCCTGCTCGTCGTCCGGCGCGGGCAGCAGCTTGTCCAGGCCCGACAAGCTGCTGCTTGACTCCGCCATCCGCACACTGTCGGCCGCCGCGGCCGGGTCGTCGGGACTGCGCACCGGGTCGCTCTCCGCGCCGGGCAGCCGAACCGTCTCGCTCTCCGCGCCGCTGTAACTTCCTTCCGGCGCAGTCGAACTCTTGTTGGGCATGACTGGAACCGAGCTTGTATCCTCCGGGAACGGATTGGCGCTGGACGAAGAGTCGGCCGACTGTGCCGCGGTGGGGGCCGTCGCTGTGCTGGGTACGCCTCCCGCCGGAGTCTGAGCATGAAGCAGCGCCGAACTGTCCAAACAGCCCGCCAACGCCAGCGCAACGGAAAATCCCCGTCTCATATCGGCCAACCCTCCCCCTTCAATGGTACGATGCGGTCCATACACACTTTCAGGTCTTCCACGATTCCGGCTTCGTCGTCGCCCGCTGAATCCTTCCAACGGCTTCTCGCCGCCGGGAGCGTTGAGCGCCGAATTCGGCCATCTCCGGCAATGCCTGAAGGTACAATTCGCTCAAGGAAAGCATCGCACACTCGCATGGGACTTATCATCCGCTCTTCCGCCATCCACGCCGCCGGCTGCTACACCACCGCTCCCATCCGCAAGGGCGCGCGCGTCGCCCAGTACACCGGCAAGCGCATCTCCAAGGAGGAGGCCGACGCCCGCTACGAGGACTCCATCGTCACCTACCTCTTTGGACTCGGCGACGGCTCGATGGTCATCGACGGCCACTGCGCCACCATGTTCATCAACCACAGTTGCGACGCCAATTGCGAGACCAGCGAGGAAGAGGGCCGCGTCTGGATCGCGGCCATCAAGAACATCCCCGCCGGCGCCGAGATCACCTACGACTACTGCCTCTACGATGGCGGCGACGACGAAGCCCTCTGCAACTGCGGCGCCAAGACCTGTCGCGGCACCATGTACTCGCCCGAAGAGATCAAGCGACGCAAGGCAGCGGCCAGGAAGGCCGCGCGGGAAGCTATCGAAAAGTCCGTCAAGAAGAAGCGCCGTATGCGCAAGGCGAAAATCTCGTAAAGCCGATCGGTGAATTCTTCTTTTGACTGCCGAACGGAGAAACTTCCATGATCGAGTTGCCTTCGTTTCCCTTTTTCGCGGTCAGTCCGCTAGATCGATACGGAAGCCCGGTATGCGGCAAGAGTTTTCGTTTCTTCCTCTCGCTGATCGCAATTCTTTGCGGATGGAATCGCTGCCCTGCGTGCCGAGTGGCCCGGCCCACAGATGCCAACAGCAATCCTCGGCTGGCGATGGCCTCCATGCGGGCATCTGGTTTGGACGCCCGGCAGTACCAACTCCACCAGTTGTAAACCAGCGCCACGGCGCGTGCGCTGGTCTGGCAACGCTCGATGTCGTGGGTGGTGAATCCGCCCCAGCCCCACTGTTTCTTCAGCTCGGCGAAGCCGTTCTGCGCGTCGGCCCGGTCGCGGTATAACTGCGCCATCGACTTTAGCGGATAAGCGCTGTCAGTCGCCAGCACTGCATAGTCCCACTGCGCGTCCTCGCCGGGAAGGAGCAACTCCATCTGCCCTTCGGCGGAGTTGCCGGAAACTGCCGCATCGGACTTGGCCGCCCGGCTTGCCGGTCGGCCCCGTTGTTTTTTCAACGACTTGTTCGCTGCACGTCACCAAGACGCCGTGTTCGCGTCTATTCAAAGAAATGGCCGCGAGTGTCGGCTCCAGAGTGCGATCCAACGATATTCTGAAAGGGAGTCAGAGATGGGAACAAAATGGGTGGGGAGGGTTTTGCTGCTGACTGGAATGGCCACGCTGGGCAGCGCGGCGGTTGATGCGGAGACGGATGTGGCGGTAAGCCTTTATGGGGCGTTCAACGGGACCACAACGGGCAACGGTGTCGCACAGAGTCCCTCCAATTCGGCGGGCGGCTTGCTTGAAGCGCGGCGCATCGCAAAACCCTGGATCGGTTATGAAGGCAGTTACTCCTTCAACCGCGCCAATCAAGTATATAACCAGAGTTCCTACGTCTGTCCGGGTGCTCTCCCATGCACATTTCTGCCGACGGCAGCGGTCTCGGCCAACGCGCACGAGGTCACAGGCGATTGGATTGCGTCGCTGAAGATAGCGAATCTGCGGCCCTTCGCGCTGGCCGGCGGCGGCCTCCTCTTCAATGTGCCCAGCGGCAGCGCGCAAGCCCCCACCAGGACATCGACACAGGGAGTATTTGTATACGGCGGCGGCGGGGACTGGGAATTGCTTCCACATATCGGGCTGCGTTTCCAGTATCGCGGCAACCTCTACAAGGCTCCCAATCTCACGACGCTTTATACATCGACCGGCGCGTTCACGCACACTTCCGAGCCGGTGATCGGCGCCTACTTTCGCTTTTGAATCGTTGCTTGCGGTGTGTGCCGATTGCAGTTGACGACCATTTCTACCGTGTATAATTTTGCAAAGCGGGTCCAATTTTCCCATCGGAGGCTATCGACCATGACCCACACCCCAAAGAGGTTCGTCCAAGGCTTGACGGCCGGTATTCTGGTTGCGCTTTTTGCCGTGCCGCAGAGCCTTTTCGCCCAGGCTTCGGAGCATTTGGTGAGTCCCTCTGAACTGCGGCAGTCCGTCGTGGACGCTTCGCAAGCAAGGCAGCGGAACATTCGCGCATTGGACGATCTGTTTTCTTCGCAGAAGGCGGAGGATGCCTTGAAATCGGCGCGTATCGATCGGAATGAAGTGAAGAATGCGGTTGCCGGGCTAAGCGACGCGGAGCTTGCGCAGTTGGCTACGAAGGCGAATGCGGCGCAGCGCGACTTTGCCGCCGGAACTCTCAGCGACCGGGATTTGATTTTCATTTTGGTCGCTATCGCGGCTCTCATCCTGATCATCGTCGCCGTGCGTTGATTTCAGTCTCCAACCTACGCCGCGCATTGCCGGCTGCGTTCGTTCTGTCGTGCGTCGGCGCCTTGGCTGCCGCGGAGGCGCCGAGTCCCTGGCTCGATGTTCCCTTTGTGCGGCAGGAGAAAGACGGCTGCGGCGCCGCCAGCATTGCCATGGTGATGCAATACTGGCAGCGCCGCCAAGGTCTGCCCGCAACTCCGAGTGCCGAATACGATCGTATCCAGCAAGCTCTGCTCTCGCGGGCGGCGCGCGGAATCCGTGCCTCCGCCATGACGAGGTATTTGCAGCGGAACGGTTACTCCACATTCGCATTTGCAGGGAGTTTGGACGATCTCAAGGAGCATCTTGAGAAGGGCCGTCCGCTGATTGTTGCGCTGCAACCCGGCGCGCGCCAGCCGTTGCACTTTGCGGTGGTGGCCGGAATCGATGAGGAAGACAAGATTGTCCTTTTGAACGATCCCGCCCAGCGCAAACTCCTCAAGCAGGACTACGCCAGTTTCGATTTGGAGTGGAAGGCCGCCATGCGCTGGACTCTGCTGGCCGTGCCCGCTGCTAAATAGCTTTGCGACCTTGGGCGCTGTATGGCGGATCGCGCATTGCCCTAGCGGTTGCCTACCGACGAGTAACGATCCAATGCAGAGAACCGCGAACGCCGGGCATCGAATGCGGAATATCCGAAAGATGTTCCTGTCGATCGCTATCGCCACGCTGCTTTTCCGCTTGCCGGGAGCAGCCACTGAAACGGCTAGCTCCGAGAACGCCATCGAGCAAGAGGCCCAGGCGCTGGCCGGCCAACAGCGGTGGGAAGACATCGTCCGGTTGCTTGGTTCGCGGCATTCGCGCTCAGCCGATATGGATTTCCACTACGGCACGGCGCTGGCGCGCCTGGAGCGATGGCCGGAGGCCGAGGCCACGTTCGAGGAGGGATTCAGAGCGGCGCCGAACGATCCCAGGTTTGCCGTCGAGGCGGCCGGAGCGGCCTTCAAGCAGAGGCGCTATTCCCAGGCCGCTCGCTTGCTGCGCAAAGCGATCAAGCTGGAGCCGCGCGACAGCTATGCCAACGACTTTCTGGGAACCGTCTATTTTCTTCAAGGCAACCTTGAAGCCGCTCTGCGAGCTTGGAACCGTATCGGCAAGCCCGCCGTCGAGGAAGTGGAGGAGGAGCCGCGTCCGCGAATCTTGCCCGCGCTGCTCGATCGGGCATTCGAGTTCTCGCCCGCGGCCACGCTGCGGCTCCCGGAGATTCTGGATTCGGACGCGCGCGTCCGGGGCTTGGAGATATTCCCGAAGTATCAGTTCGATCTCAGGGCGCGCGAAGACGGCAACTTCGATCTATGCTTCCGCGCTCAGGAGCGGAACGGATTCGGCGACAACAAATGGGAGGGCCTGTTTCCGCTTCTGCGCGGACTGCCTTTTTCCAGCGTGGACCCGGAGTATTACAACCTGAAGAGAGAGGCCGTCAATTTCGTGTCCCAGTATCGCTGGGATGCACAGAAGCGGCGAATTTATGCGCGGCTTTCCGCCCCCTTCGAGCGCGGCGCCAAGCAGCGAATCGGAGTCGCCGCTGACCTGCGCGACGAAAACTGGGCGATACGGAACTCATTTACCGGCTCCGCGCCGGTGCTGGGAAGCGTGAATCTTCGCCGCGAAGAACTGGATTTCAGCCTTGCCTCTTATGCGCGCGGGCGTTTGCATTGGTCCGCCGGCGGCGAGATCTCGCATCGCAACTTCCGCGGCGTCGTTCCTGGTTCAGCGCTGACTCTAGAGTTATTGGCCAAGGGCTATCAACTCAAGCAGAAGTTTGAGTTGTCAGGTTCTCTCTTGCGGCTTCCCGAACGGCGATTCACTGTGGATGCGGACGCTTCCTCGCAGGCGGCGCGCTTGTGGTCGTTGCACGGCGAGTCCTTTGCAAAGCTGCAAGGATCGCTGGGCTGGCGCTGGTTTCCCAGGGCGGCGGGAGACGATTATGAGATGCGCCAGCAGTTCAGAGCGGGCAAGACCATTGGGCAAGCTCCCTTCGACGAGCTTTTCATGCTGGGCCTGGAGCGGGATAACGATCTTCCCATGCGCGCGCATATCGGCACACGCGACGGGCGCAAGGGCAGCGCTCCGCTGGGGAGCGATTACTTTCTCGCCAACTGGGAGATGGACAAGAGCGTCTATGGGAACGGCATCGGGGCGCTGACGCTGGGACCGTTTCTCGATGTCGGCAAGATCGCCGATGCCACTGTGGCGTTGGGTTCGCATCTGTGGCTTTGCGACCTGGGAGCGCAGGCCAAGCTGCGCGTCTTCGGCAACGGGGTCGTCTTTTCCTACGGCAAGGATCTGCGCGCCGGAAACAATGCCTTCTATGTATCCGTGCTGAAATAGGCGCGGGCTGCGGCTGTTCCCGATGTCGCACACGGCGCGACGGTTGCGCCGATCTTGGGTTCGATCCGGGTTTGTATACTCGTTCTATGATCTCCGGGAGCATCCTCGCCGCATGAATCGTTCGCGGCTCCGTCTTGATTTGATTTTTCGGCCCGGAGCGGCGGCGCTGGCTGGGCTACTGATCGCGGTTCATCTTTTTGCTAATCCCTTGCCGGCGCAGGCATCGTGGAGCGCGGTTGGCCCGGCGGGAGGCGATGCGCGCGCGCTGGCGGCGGTTCCGGGCGATTCCAATCGCATTTATATGGGAACGACCGACAGTTGGATCTACGAATCCGCCGATCGGGGCGCATCGTGGCGGCGGCTGGCAAAGCTGGGCGAGTCGGACGACTTGATTGTGGATCACATCGTTGTGGACCCCGGCGATCCGGCCACCATTTATGCGGCCGCGTGGAAGCTGGACCCGGCTGGCGGCGGACTCTGGGTGAGCCGTGACGGCGGCAAGAGCTGGACCGAGTCAGCGGGATTGCGCGACCAGTCGATTCGCGCCTTTACGCAGGCCCCCTCCGATCCGCGAACGCTCTTTGCGGGCACACTCGAAGGAGTCTTTCGCTCCGCAGATGGGGGCGCGTCCTGGGCGCAGATCAGCCCGCCGGGAAGCAGCGAGATTCACGAGATCGAGTCACTGGCGGTGGACCCGGCGGACCCCAATATCGTCTATGCGGGAACCTGGCACCTGCCCTGGAAGACGACCGACGGCGGCAAGAACTGGGAGAGCATCAAGACCGGAATTATCGAGGACTCCGATGTGTTTTCGATCGTCCTCGATGCGGCCCGGCCGAGCATCGTCTATTTGAGCGCGTGCAGCGGAATTTACAAGAGCGAAAACGCCGGCGAACGCTTCCGCAGGATTCAGGGCATTCCCTCCTCGGCGCGGCGGACCCGCGTCCTCATGCAAGATCCGCGGCATCCGGCGACTGTCTACGCCGGAACCACGGAAGGGCTTTACAAGACGCTGGACGGCGGCAAGAGCTTCAAGGCCATGACCGGGCCGGATGTGATCGTCAACGATGTCTTTGTCGATCCAACCAATACCGATCGCGTGCTGCTGGCTACCGATCGCGGCGGAGCGCTGGCCAGCACCGACGGGGGAAGCAGCTTTGCGCCCTCCAACCAGGGCTTTTCCGGGCGCAAGGTGGAGGCGCTGCTGGTGGATCGCGGCGATTCCGACCGGCTCTACGCCGGCGCGGTCAACGACAAGAGCTATGGCGGCGTCTTCGTCTCCGCCGACGGCGGCGCGCGCTGGGAGCAGCTGAGCGACGGACTCGACGGCCGCGATGTCTTTTCCCTAGCTCAGGCGGCGGATGGAACCGTACTGGCCGGAACCGGGCACGGCATCTTTGCCTTGGAGGCAGGCACAGAGAAGCCCCCGATCCTCCACTGGCAGCCGCGCAACGTCATCGTCAACACGCCGATAAAGGCGGCCACCGAGACCCATTACGGCAAGCGCGTCAACGTGGAGAAGCAGGTGAGGGATGCGGCGCGCGAACTGGACAGCCGCGTGAACGCGCTCGACCTGACAGGAAAAGATCTGGCCGGAAAAGACCTGGCCGGAAAGACGGAGTCGGGAGAGGTCTGGCTGGCCGCGACGACTGGCGGCCTGTTCACCAGCCGGGACCGGGGAGCCAGTTGGCAGGGCGGCCCGGTGATGGGCGCGAGCGACTATCTGTCTGTTACATCGCGCGGCGGGACCATGGCCGCTGCCCGGCCCGACGGGGCGGTTCTCTCCTTCGATGCCGGCCTGACCTGGACTCCGATGGGGATTCCAGAGATGCTGACGCGCATCCATCGCGTGGCTTTCTCCGCCGATGGGACGCTCTGGCTGGGCGCACGCGAAGGGGTTTACTTTACTCACGATCTGGGCAAGACCTGGCTGTGGATCGAACGGCTGCCGCTGCGCGATGTGGACGATCTCTACTGGGACGCGCGCCGCGACAGAGTGCTGGTGAGTTCGCGTTCGAGCGAGCAGATATTCTCCATCGATCCCAAAACGCTGGATTGGCAGTGGTCGCGGACAGGCTTCCGCATTGCGCTGATCCGCGCTGCGGCGGAACGGCTAGTCGCGGCTTCGCTCCTTGATGGGGTGGTGATTGAGTCGCCTGCGGCAAAGGCGGAGAGCGGGCGGCAGTAGAGTGGCGTCGACGATGGATAGAAGGATATCTACAGGGGAGCCTCTTGCAAAATCCCCCAAGCCCCGGTGGTCGCGTCGGCAGTCGAGGCATTTTGATGCTCTGAGAGGACGTTTTGGCGGTGTGGCCGCTGTTTTTTCGATGCTGGGAGTGTTTTCAACA